>Ga0137394_10001341_pt1 | contig 17838 bp, 16 predicted proteins | sample czobulk116metaG_FD_108278 | JGI IMG/M metagenome (GOLD analysis project Ga0137394, IMG submission 108278) | Vadose zone soil microbial communities from Angelo Coast Range Reserve, California, USA - czobulk1.16 metaG | ecosystem: Environmental > Terrestrial > Soil > Vadose zone | place: USA...
CGCTCAACCGCCTGGAACGCGACATCCAGCGCTTCAACACGCTGCGGGCGCAAAACGTGACCTCCCCCGAAGACGCCGCCTCGCTCAAGCAGCAGGCGGAAAACCAGCAAGCCCTGCTTACGCGCTTGCGCCAGATCCGGCCGATCGGCCGCATCGTGCTCGAGGTGCCAGAGGCGGCGCAACTCAAGGATCTTCCCGACGTTCCGCTCGAGGACGGCGACCGCTTCATCGTTCCGCCCCCGCCGTCGATGGTGAGCGTGTTCGGCTCGGTGTACAGCGAGAACTCGTTTGTCTACAAACCGGACAAGCGGATGGTCGATTACCTCACGCAGGCTGGCGGCCCGACCAAAGGCGCCGATGAAGGCAGCATCTACGTCCTGCGCGCCGACGGCTCGGTGAAGAGCAAGCGGCAGGAAGGATTCTTCACCGCCTCGCTCGAGCGCAGCCGCCTCATGCCGGGGGACAGCATCGTCGTACCCGAAGAGCTGGACCGCACCACGATCACGCGGGCGCTCAAGGACATCTCGCAGATCTTCTACCAGTTCGGTCTGGGCGCGGCGGCGATCCAGGTTATCAGGACCAGGTAGGCCAGCGCTCGTTCGTTCAGTGGACGCAAGCTGGGACACGAAGATGGATCGCCATGCCCGAGCAAGCTGACACCGAGTCTCCACCAGATACTTCGGGAGCTCAAAGTTCGCCCGTCGACGACGAAGTGAGCTTGCTCGACTGGCTCATCATTCTTGCCAAACACAAGCGGGTAATTGTCGGCGCGCCATTCGTTGCGGCGGGCGTCGCGGGAATAATCAGCTTACTCCTACCAAACATCTATACTGGTACCGCCAGAATATTGCCGCCGCAGCAGAGCGCTTCGATGGCCACCGCGTTGCTAAGCCAGCTCGGTGGTCAGTTGGGTGGCATAGCTGGGATGGCGGGCGGTGCGCTTGGGATTCGGAACCCCAATGACCTCTACGTCGGTATGCTCAAGAGCCGCACCGTGGCGGACAATTTGATTGCCCGCTTCGAGCTCGGCGGAGTCTACGACGAGAAGTACCTCTCCGAAACGCGGAGGCGCCTGGAAAAACACACCGCCATCGTTCCGGGCAGAGAAGGAATTATCACTATCGAAGTCGATGACGAAGACCCGAAACGTGCGGCGGATCTTGCCAATGCTTATGTTGACGAACTTATGAAGCTCACAAAGATCTTGGCGGTAACAGAGGCATCTCAACGCCGGCTATTCTTCGAACGTCAGTTGGTTCAGGCCAAAGACAATTTGACCACAGCAGAAATTGGGGCCAGACAAGGCCTGCAGAAAGGTGGCCTTGCCCAGGTGGATGCCCAAGGGCGCAGCATGATCGAGGTGACGGCCCGCCTGCGCGCTCAGATCTCCGTCAAAGAAGTTCAGCTCGGTGCGATGCGTACTTTTGCCGCCGAAGGCAACCCTGAGCTCCAGCGAGTTCAAGAGGAGATTCAAGCCCTCAGGCGAGAGCTTTCTCGGATCGAAGGCTCCTCCCCGATTGCTGCCATCGGTAGAGGGGATACGTCGGGCAACAGCGGCCTGGACAATCTGGGCCGTCTACGCGATGTGAAATACTATGAATTCCTTTATGAATTACTTGCCAAGCAATATGAGCTCGCTAAGATAGACGAGGCCAAGGACGCTGCGGTAGTCCAGGTAATGGACAAAGCAATCGAACCCGACCGCAAATCTAAGCCCAGGCGGACCCTAATCGTGCTGCTCTCGGCGCTCGTAGCTCTGTTCGTGTCGATACCTTGGGTGTTCGTCCGAGAGGCGGCGACCCAGGTAAAAACAAATCCCGGACGGGCTCTGCGGTTTAAAACGTTGCGCGACTACCTACGTTGGAAGTAGCTGCAATGGGATTTCCCATACCAGTCCACCATCAAGTTTTCCGAGTTCATTTTTGATGAAACGAGCAGGTCTAAATTCCTAGTAGATCTTGGTTGTGGAGGCGGGGCGGCAACATACTAGCTGGATCGAAACAGCTAGGGCGTCCTCGCCGGTCGAATCACATCGGTAAGGCCACCTCACTCATTACCTAACTCTGATAGGTGTCTTCTGGGTAATGCATCGATATATGTTTTACTTCCAATATTTAATATGCTGGCTTTCTTCCGATCCGCATACTCTTTTACTACCCGATAGCCCAAAAAGACATTTCCCCATCTGATGAACAGCTCACCGATAGAAAATGCGTCGTGGGCCCTACTCTTGAAGACCGGTTGAGGAGCAGCTTGCTGCCCATCAAAGAAATGCTCCTGAGTGACCAATAGATTATTATTTTTGTCAACGATCAAGCTTTCGTGCCAGGAATGATCGGCCCCTGCTACGTAAATACTTCTTGTACCAGACCTGATCGCCAAAAATAGGGCCGTATTGACAACGTTAAATGCGTAAGGAATCCCTAGATTTACATCAAACAATAGATGACGAAACCATCTGAACCCATCTATTGGGGTTCGGTTAAAAAAGCTTATCGTGACGTACCTGTTTTGTATCCCTCTTATCAAAGGCGAATGTCTGGCTTCAAAAGGGATATGGAGGCACATCTTCCATTTTGTTCTATCGTTTAACCCTTTGGCAGTGTCTTGGCAGAGTTGCTGTGCCCAATCGCTTGTATTATCCCAATAGGCGTGGTCTACAAGAACGTAGTGTTTAGGTCTGACTCGTTCGAAGTAACTTGACTCGAAGAAAGAATTAACACACCAGAATGCGCACGATTTGCCACCGAAGAATTCGACTATTTTGTCAATATCCGAGGAAAGTGATGGACCATTGCCCAATACGATGGCGACGTCTTCCTCGGCCGTTTCTCTTTGGAGGTTAAGCTTGGAGAAAATAATCACGATTACTATCGAAAAAACTGTTCGATAGGATTGCATGAAAGCGCTTATGAGGATGTCGTATACTATTCTCAGGTACATTGTTACGGATCCAAGGAGCTCTAAGGGAAAATGCTCCCAGCGAGTGGTGACATTTACCTAGCAAAAAAGAAAGACAAGGCTAGGGAGCGCAGGATTCTATAATTCCCTGACACCAGTTGTCCGAAGCGCGGAGTTCCCTTCCTAGGCCTGGTTGATATGGGTACTTGAGAAAATCGGCATCCACGCTTGATCGCGTAAATTGCAAGTTCGGTTCCGACTGAATCATAGCTGTCAAAGTGACCACGTTCGAGGTACAGCGACAATTTGTAACCTTTCATGCCGCATAGAGGGTCTTTCAACCCGAATAGGCGATTTGTTGTCCAACCGAAGATTGCTTCAGAAATTCTTTGCACTCGGTCACGCACTCCAATGACAAGGTCGCAACCTTCATCAAGAAGGCCTAGATATTTCCTAATGAGCGTCGGATCATGTTGCCCATCGGCGTCCATCGTTATCGCGTAAACACAGCGTAATTCTGCCGCGCGTTTGAATCCTGAAGAGAGGGCTGCATCGTAGCCTGTGTTAATGCTATGCACGACAACGTCGGCACCATTGCGCTTTGCGACGTCGGCGGTTTTATCTACGGATCCATCGTCGACTACGATCGGCAGACCGAAGCTACGGACGCTTTCCACGACAGAGCCGATGGTTTCGGCTTCGTTAAGCGCGGGAATAATGATAGCTAGCCTAGGTGTTCCCATTTCAAATGCTCACCAGCCTTTAGCGCCTGTCGCAGACTACGACCGATAACCTCGCCCAGTACGTACGGTGGTAGCCCATCGTGAGGACATGGCCTTAGGACCGTCAAGTGTTCACGTCTCAGGACAGCGCCTTGATCTAGGTCGAGCGTGAGACGGATGGCTCGTCGCTGTAAGACAGACGTTTCAGATTCGTTATTCTCTATTTTCTTGACGCCGTTCCCTATGGCCAACTCAAGCTCGCGGCTGCGATCCACCATTTCGCGCCATGTTCTTGGGTCCATTGAGAACGCGTGGTCGGGACCAGACCGTTTCGTATCGTCGGTAAAATGTTTTTCGATTAGCTTAGCCTCGTGTGCGATTGCGCCTAAGACAGTAACGTGGCCCGGTGTGTGGTCGCTCAACCCAAGTATCATGTCTGGATACATAGCTCTGTAGCTCTTCAAAACACTGAGTTGAATATACTTGAAATTATCCAGGCTGGCCGTGTAGTTCGTGTTGCATTGCATTAACGCGAACTCTGGGTTGATGTTGGTCGCCGCCACGACAGCGCGGTGTACGTCATCCATGGTTGAGGCGCCCGAAGCAAGAATGCACGGTTTCTGTTTTCGGGCGATATGCTCGATGAGCTCGATCCAAGTAACGTCGCCAGAGCCGATCTTGTAGGCCGGAACATAAGGGTCGACATGATCCACGAGGTCGGGTGCGTACGGGCTGGTAAAGAACTCAATGCCGGCTTTATCGCAGGTGTCCTTCAGCTCTGAAGTCCAATCGAGGTTAAGCGAAGCCTCTCGATAGATTTCGAAGACCGATTTTTTCCACGCGGCCTGGTGGGATTTCTGGCTACCCAAGGCTTTGAATCCGACGTCGCTGACGATTGTTTCAGCCTTGAAATGCTGGAATTTGGCGGCATTGGCTCCGGCCTCAGCGGCCAAGAAGATAAGATCCTTCGCTCGCTGAAGATCGCCGTCGTGGTTTGCAGCGACGTCAGCAATAAAATAGACAGGATGACCGTGACCCACCAAACGTCGGCCGATGGAAAGCTCTCTAGCTAGTCGCAACATGGTACTCGTCCAGAAAAAACTTAATTTCGTCTTCCAGGGACGGAAGCCGAACGTTGATTTCCGCTTCTATTTTCAGGCAATTCATCCTCATGTCACGAGGGCGGTACGCTTTCAGCCCCGCATTGGTTGAGTCCACAACGCGTATCAACCCTGCGTCGTACGCGAAGGCCCGGGCAAGAGCGAAAGCAAGATCGGCCTTCGAAATGCCGCCATGACTACCCACATTGAATATACCGCGTGGTTTAGCCTTGATGATCTCTCCCAGAATCCACAACAAGCTGGGAAGGTTGAGAGGGTTGAAACATATGTCCTTGAACGCATTGATGGCTTTGCCCTGTCCTAGCTCTTGAAGTATCCAGTCACTTATGGTCCTACGGACCGGGTGACGGCCCCATCCGAAGAAGTTCGTTCGCAGGATCGCACTGGAAACCGTTTGCGCGACCAGTTCGCCGGCGTATTTAGAAAATGCGTAGTAGTTCGTAGGCATTGGGTCTTTTTCGAGGTGTGGGCCTTGGCCATCGTAGACCTGATCGGTTGAAATATTGACGAGATAGACGCGGGTATTCTTCGATAGCCAAAACCTAAGCGATTCCAGCGGCCTGACATTAGCGGCGTAGGCAAGACTGGGGGCAGCCTCGCAAGCGTCCACGTTCGTAAGAGCAGCTAGGTGAACAATCACAGTGGGTGCCAAATTATCCAGAGCCACCGAGAGCGAATCTGCGTCGTTCAGGTCGTGTCGAAGAGCAGTATTCGCGCTTCGACTCTGCGTGACGACTACATGCCCGATGGATTGGAGGTAGGGAACCAATCTCATCCCTAACAACCCGGTCGCGCCGGTAACAAGGATCCGTTCCATGCGGTTAGTAGTTAGTCGATTGCTCGTATCGTTTTTTTCAGGATTTCCGCCTGACGAGCTGCAACACTCAAATCCCAGTAATTTGTTTTGAACTGCAATAGCCGCGGTTGCAACGATTCCGCGACTGGACACAAACCAGCACGGTATAGCGCCAGAATATCCTTGCTGATGAATTTTTCGCGGCCAAGAAGAGACAGCTGCTTAAACATGGGTTCCAAATAAGTAAGTTGCCATGCAGCATAGATGCCGTCACCGCCTAATTCTAGGAATCTATCTCGAAATTGACGCCAAGTGACCCTCGGATGGAGGAGCTGGGCCGCATATGTCCAATAGGAATGCCCGTAACCGGGCGGCACGGTTTGTGGGACCAGCCAACTGCAATTGCGCACTGCGTCCTCAAACATGGCGGCGACTTCTTTGCGACGATCCACGAGTTGGTCGATGTTTTCCAACTGGGCCAGAGCAACGGCGCAGCACAGTTCTGGCATACGATAGTTCCACCCCATTGACGCATGACGAAGGTAATCCGGATCCTGGATGTCACGCTTTGCTATCTTTCCCTTGCTAGCGCTGACACCGACATATCCCAGCGACTGAACCTTCCTGATACCTTCGGCAAGCGCGAGATCATTAGTAATGACCATCCCTCCTTCACCGCTTGTAACGTGCTTGGAACTCTGGAAGCTGAAACTAGCAGCGTGGCCAATCGTACCTACGATCTGGCCCTTATACGTGCCGAGAAAACACTGGGCATTGTCCTCCAGAACGAAGATATCGTGCTTTTCCGCCAGTTTCATAATCAGGTCCATGTCTGGGCACAACCCGTAGAGCGCTACCGTAATAATTGCGCGGGTACGGGGAGTGATGCAGGACGCTACTGACGCTGGACTGATCTGGAAGGTGTGGGGATCCACGTCAGCGAATACTGGAGTTCCGTTAGCTTGAAGAACCACGAACGTGGTAGCTGACATTGTCAACGGCGGAACGATTACTTCATCACCAGGTCGTATTCCGATTGCTTCGAGAACGGAATGCAACGACGCCGTACCATTGATGTGCGAAATCGCAAATCGACTCCTGAATTTTTCCGCAAATGCGCCCTCAAGCCGCGTCATCATGACAGCCCCTTGGGAGCTCCTGAAGTCAGTATTGAGGACTTCTTGTACGTATTTCAGTTCGTTTCCCCAAAGTCTCTGTTTGACAATCACGCTCACGATTCTTCCCTTCTTATTGACGCCACATATCCTTCGTTGCGGATCGTGCCGCGATTCATCTCGAGCATTGCTGGGCTCCGCTTGAGGAAGTCAATCACGTCTAGGTACGAAAACACCGATGACCCATGGAAAAATTCTGCGTATATCGCCCTGATGAAGGCGAGATCATCGGGTCTGTCTACGGTCCATCGCCAGCTGCTAAGATCCTCGCTGTGCTCAAAATTCAGGGTTTTAAACAAGTTCGGATGTTTCCACATATACGGTGTGACGTGCTCGCGTTCCGAAGGAAGGCGTGATTCGCGGTGTGCTCGAGCCAACGCCTCCATTGTAAATACTTCGATATCCAGCCCTTCAGGATAGGTCGGCAAAATAGTATTGCTGCAGTAGTCAAGGGAGTGATCGGCAAGCAGCGCTGAAACGGCAAAGTCGATCAATTCAGGTGCCTTCAGGGGGTCATCGGCCGTAACGCGGATGAGACGCTCAGGTTTTCGAGTAAGAGCGCAATGATAGAATCGATCTAAAACATCTTCCTCGGAACCCCTGAAGATTTCACAGTATCCTCGCGCCTCGACATGAGAGACGAGGGAATCGTCCATCGGGGATTCCGTAGTAGCAAGCACTATCTTGTCGACGTGCGTTGCCGCTCTTATGCGTTCGACAATGTGATCAATCAGCATCTTGCCGCAAATATCCTGTAGAACTTTGCCGTAAAATCTAGTCGAATTGAGTCGTGCCTGAATAATCGCGAGATTCATGACCAACGTGGCCAACGGGATGGATCGACAACGGCGGGATCGTCAAGAGCGAATTGTGTAGTGTCTACCTTTTCTAAGGGACAAGGATCGGATGCAATTGCCGCTAGTTCTTGGAACTGCTGGAGACTCTCCACGCCACATATGACCGCATCAACTTCAGGAATCCTGGCGACGAACGAATACGCGATGTCCGCGATTGAGCGCCCTAGGTCATGAGCTAGTTGTCTAATCAAGGCCAGCTTAGGTCTGGCGAGATAGAGGAAATCCGGTAAACTGCCGTCTTTCATAAAAAACAGCCCCTGCAAGAAAGCGGAACGCGCGTGTATTTCGATACCGCGGGCTTTGACGTCCTGTAGTAGACCACTCTTGATCAACCTTTGGTCGAATAGATTGACCGGAACTTGAAGAATATCTATTCGATGATGCGCTAAGACATTTTCCACCTGATATTGATGGTATACGGAAATACCTATCTTGGTGACAAGTCCCTTGCTTTTGAATCGATTCAGGTCATCACTGAAATCTCCTGAGCCTTCACCACACATGGAATCCGGCTCATGAACTAGCAGCCCATAGACACTTGACATGCGGAGTCTGTCGAGCGAAGTAACTAGCGCTGCCCTGACGAGTGTCCTCCGTTCTGCCGACGGAATATTTGCGCGGAACATTGGCGTCTTAGTAACGACATGGTACGAGTGAGGCCGCGGTATGGCGGCACCAATAACGTCCTCGCTTGCCCCATACGCGGGCGCTGTGTCGATGATTCGGACGCCTATCTCGCGCCCGGCGCCGAGAATTGCCGCAGCGTCGCCAAACGGAGTGGGGCCTGCGTTGTTTGAAATGCCGTAGTGCGACCCGAATTGGGCTGTACCGATGGCTAGCTTGACCGGTGTTCGCATTGAGTAAATTGTACAATGTCAGCTGATATCGGAAAGATCAAATCATGTTTGATGGGCAGGCGATACTTGTTACGGGCGGAACTGGCTCCTTCGGGAAGCGATTTATTCGGACACTTCTGTCACGCTTTAAGCCCCGGCGAGTCGTCGTCTTTTCCCGCGATGAGCTGAAGCAGTTTGAAATGAATCAGGAGTATTCGGATGCCTGCATGCGGTATTTTATCGGTGATGTACGAGATCGCGAACGTCTAATTGAAGCAATGAGGAGTGTCGATTTCGTGGTCCACGCTGCGGCACTCAAGCAAGTTCCAGCTGCTGAATACAACCCCACAGAATGCATTCGCACCAATATCCAAGGCGCAGACAATGTTATCCATGCAGCCATTGCAAATGGCGTTAAGAAGGTCATAGCGCTATCAACTGACAAGGCAGCCAATCCAATCAATCTTTATGGCGCGACCAAACTTGTATCTGACAAGCTTTTTGTGGCCGCGAACAACATCGTCGGCGCCCACGTCACGAGATTTTCAGTTGTTCGTTACGGTAACGTAGTTGGTTCACGGGGAAGCATCATCCAAGTGTTCAAGAAATTAATCGCGGATGGCGCCGAAGAACTACCTATTACGGACTCGAGGATGACGCGTTTCTGGATCACTCTCGACCAGGGGGTCGCTTTCGTGATGCGGAGTTTCTCGCGAATGCATGGTGGTGAGATCTTTGTTCCAAAAATCCCCTCATCACGGATCACGGACGTTGTTGCCGCTCTGGCGCCTCACTTGCGAGCAAAGTTGATTGGAATCCGCCCGGGAGAGAAGCTTCATGAGGTATTGTGCCCTATGGAAAGCTCTCATCTGACGCTGGACTTTGAAGATCATTACGTGATCACTCCGACGATAAATTTTGTACTTAACGTTGATTATTCGATCAATGCCGAAGGCGAGAGGGGTGCATCGGTTGGATTCGGGTTCGAATATTCATCTGACACGAATCCTCACTTCCTCGCAGTGGAGGATCTGCGCGAGCTAACCGCGCGCTAATTCTCTGTTGAGTTTCAATGTACCGGGTTCCAGAGGCACAGGATGGTCTGTATGTCAGCGAGCGGAAAGATAGAGGAGTAACGTGCCCACGCATTTGAGTGAATCTACCGCTGACGACGGGAAATCCTAGAAGGAATTCCTGATATGCATGCCGTTGCTAGGAATGTGGATGCGAACCCTTCATTGGCTTTCGTGTCCTCATGTGCTGTTCTGCTTGCCATCCTGGGGTATGTATTTCCTGCTTTTACAATGGTGGGTAGTGTTCCGATTTATTGGCTCTCTATCCTCTCTTCGCTAGTCCTCGTTCTCTTCTTCTGTCTTCGTGTTTCTATTTTCGGGCGAATCAGGCATTCAAACACCAAGCTTGATCTGCTGGTGCAGTTGTATATTCTGTGGGCGTTGCTCGGTTTTTTCTTGAACTTCTTAGTCAACAGTATTACGGCCAATGCAGACCACCAGTTAGCACAGATTCAGTCGCTTGCGGGTTTTCTACTTGTTCTCCCTCATTACTATTTCGGACGTTTCTTCGATTCCTTCGGCTTTTCATTCTCAAAATTCAAGTCCTACTTGGTCGCCTCTTTTTTTCTAGTCTGCTGCAGTGCGCTTGTATATATCCTGTCTAGTGAAAGCCTCTATCAGGCTAGGGAGATAATCGGCCAGAGATTTCCTTTATTGGTCGTGTTCTGGGCGTGGTTCTTCGGGGGAATATGGCTGATCACAAGGCAGAAACGATATTTCTTAGTCTTCTTGCTTGGCACGCTCATCTGCATATTGTCGCTGACTCGAGCAGCGTACTTGCAGTGGGTTGCCTGTGCCATTGCGATGTTCTTTGCTGTCGGGGCAAGAAACATGCTCAAAGTGACAGCCTACGTTGCCGTGATGATGACAGTTGTCACATCAATAGCCTATAGCTTCTATGATTCGATTGTTAGCACTGTGACCGAACGACTTACTGACTATCTGTTTTACGTCGATTTCGCTGAGGGTCCCTATTCTCCGAGCGACAGATTTCAAGTGTGGGCAGGTATTGGCCGCTACCTTATCGAAAATCCTCTAACACTTATTGTGGGGTATGGGCAGATGGGACCGTCCGGCTTTTCGTTGGATTTTATCGACACTTATGGAGAATGGATACAATCGACCAACGCGCACAGCCAATACCTGGATACCGTTGTGAGAATGGGAATCCCGGGATTGGTAATAGAGCTATGCATAAACTTCGTTGCAGTATTTGTTACGCTGTTTAGAAGGGGCGACCCAGCTTACCTTAAGATCGTTGCGGCTTGTTTAGTTGGCCATTTGGTGTACGGAGTATTTCACGAATCTGTAAGGTGGCAAGTGTTCGGGATGGTGTTTTGGTTTTTCATCGGCATCATCGCCCGGCATAGTGAGAAACGCCACATCCCGAAGAGTGCAAAGTTCGAAGAAGCCTGATGAACCGGATATTCTTAGGCAATCGGAAAATTAAGGCCCCGGTGGATAGATGAAGACAAATTCCGCCGAGGACTCAACAAGACCCGATAGGCCGATACAGAGCTGGCTTGTTCCGCTTCGGGCACTGTTTCGACTGTCTAGAATGCTTTCCCACCGCATTAGGCTAGGGAAAAAACTTTCCGTCGGAAGCAATGTTTTCTTCGGACCTGGTTGCGTTTTGAATCCACCCGGCTTCATCAGGCTGGGTAACGACGTTGCCATTGGCGCCGGTTTCTATCTTGAAGCAAACCTGGCGGTGGGAGACGGTGTCTTGTTTTCAAGTCACGTGTCGATCGTCGGGAATGACCATCGTTTCGAAGACCGAGATCGAAACGTTTTTTGGGCAGGACGGCTGCCCCCGGCAACGGTTGAAATAGAGGGGGATAACTTGATCGGGCACGGAGTCCTTGTTGTCGGCAACGTCAGAATTGGGCGGGGATGTATCGTTGGAGCCGGCTCAGTGGTGACTAGAGATCTCCCTCCGTACAAGATATGTTATGGAGTGCCGGCGAAGCCCAGGAGAGACAGATTTTCGCCAGGGCACTCTTCATAGATCGCCTTCCTTGGCATTGGCTGGAGATGCGCAAGGAAACCCCGTCCGAATTGCTTTCCCCGGCTACGCGACGAGCTCTGCAGGATTCGCCGCGGGCCGTTTTTTCAACAGTAAACCGATTTTGAAAATTCGGACATTACTTCTTGCCTCCGGGGCATACGGGCTGGCGGAGGTGGCGATGCGACTCGTTCAAGCCGCCACGATGTTCTGGGTTGTGGCCGTCTGTTCGAAACAGACATTCGGAGAAATAGGCCTGCTGATTTCTGTTCAGCAGATGGTCACGTTACTGGCGCTGGGCGGGATTGTCGATGCGCTGAGTGGAAGGATAAGCGAACGACGGAGCCGCGGTAGCATATCCGGCTTGCTTGTAAGTACAACACGGGCTTTCTGGCTGGGAAGCTTGATCGCAATTTTGCTGTATACGGTCGCATATTGGTTGAGCCCGAATGGCTACTTTGGCGCCACTCCGGCGCTGGCTCATGTTTGTGTTGTTATTTCCGGAATCTTGTTTGCCAGGATAACTCTTGCCTCGAGTATCGAACGATTGCAGGAAAAACATAGATCGGCGATCGCGTCGAAGGCGATTCCCACTACCACCGGATTCGTCATGGCGGCATTCGCCGTAGTGATTGAGCCGCCGCAATTCACGTATTTTCTTGGCTTGCTCGCGGGTGCTGCCCTCGGTCTACTGGTCCTGCTTTTGGCCTCTAGACGCGAATCCGTCGAGGTGCACGACTTAAATCTCAAAGAGGTAAGCGGCCTCTACGTTGAAAGCTTTCCCTTCTTGGTCGCTGCACTAATGGCGTGGGCATCAGGCATTGGAATGAATCTTTTCGTTGGCGCATTTATCTCGGCCACCGAAGTCGCTGAGTTCACCCTGGTGTTATCCATCATTTCCGCCGTCTCAATGATCCCTTATGCGGTCAACCAAGTGTGGTACCCACGGTTCCTCTCCGTAGCCCAAGGGTTGCCGCGAGATCAACTTGATCAAGCAAATTCAGCGGCCAATAGACTGACACTCTTCCTATTGAGTCTGGCGGCTTCGACTATCATCGCGTTCTTCGTGGACGTCGTGTCATTCATTGGTGGAAATATTTCGCAATATGCCTCGATCCATGGCTACCTGTTGGTCTCGTTGTTATCCTTCGTTTCTCTGTCCCTGCATTATCGGTCGACGAATTACTATCTTCTTTATCGGATGGGCCGAACGCTGATGAATCTGGTTACGATTGCGTCTATCGTGAGTATCGCTATTTGGGCGGTTCTGATTTTGATGATGGGTGTTTGGGGAATTTACGTTGGTTTCCTGTTGGCCAATTTCTTGCGTTCGGCGGTGGAATATGGGGATGCACGGAGAAGGTGGAAGGTATCAATGGATTGGGTCGCCATGGTCTGGGCTTCGGCACTGATAACAGGATCCTACGCGCTCGCTGTGACAGTAAGCAGCTTTGGCGTCCGTATTGCCATTTTTACAGGAGTCGTAGCATTGCTGTGCGTGATATTTTACCTGGGGAATCGGACGTCGACGTTCAAAGTAGACTTGCACCCGTAAATGTCGACGGACGACTCAACCCTTTGCCGAGCTAAAATCCGCGCCCACGTAACTAAGTGAGACGGACCCCTTCTGGTGTAGTCGTGCCAATTACTTCCCCCGCATGCCGCGATTCCCGGTGCATATAGCGCGCACCAAAATCTGCTGTCGGAAACTGAAGCTCAACGCCTATCTCCGAGGCTAACTTCATTGCACGAGATGGGAAATACGACCAGCGGAAGTGTTCGCGGAAATCTTCTCGAGCGGAAAGGTAGCGAATATACGTATCTAGGTGGATGCCTGGTGCGCCGAAGGAACTGAACGCTGCTATCCTTTCGCGCTCCTCCGGAACGCGCAGCCACTGGGGCACCATTGATTCGATCCTGGGGTGAAGGCATAAATTGGGCAGACCTCGGATTCGAACATTATTTCCGCTGTGGCTGACGGTGAGTTTCCAGAAAGCGACATCGCCTGTTGCCAGTGAAACATTCAAAGCGCTACCTCGATGCTTTGATAGATAGCGGTGCGATTTTTCCCTAACCTTCAGCCCGCCGCTATGGACAACATGGTCCTGCAAATAGATGCCAACACGTATTACATTGTATTCTGATTGCCAGTCGCTCCCGTTGCCGTCGGTTCGGTGTGCATTATCCTTGTGAAACCCGCGCAGGCCTTCGCCGGTTTGAAAGGAGCTGTCTCCAAAGTAGATAACCTTAAAGCCTATCAAGGCCTTCACACACGATACTAGCCGCTCGTCAAGCACCAAATAGGCTACATCCGCTAGCTCCAATTGGCCCAATAAATCTCCTCGGACAATCGATACTTTCTCTGAGCTCCCGATAGAATAAGTAGCCCCTTCGGAATTAGCCCGTGCTCTCGCTGTCGTCAGTCTATGCCGAAGATCGTCGATCTCACCTCGCGCGAAAACGCTTTTCGCCACAACAAAACCATTTTTTGAAAAGAAATCCGCATCAATCATATGCGTTCAGTCAAGGTTAATATGGCAGCACTATCGCGCCCTTTTTGGTGATTCTATCACTGGTTTTGGGGAGTTCTCGAAGGGACGAAGCATCGCTGTAGCGCATCGTTGAAATGAATCTGTACAAGGAATAGTGAGTAACGATGGACTATTTGGGCAGTTTGATTAGCACACCGTCGATTTGGTACGCACTATTAACGTGGCCTAAGTTTTCGCTAACATCGTTTCACATGGTGTCATCGCTAAAGCGCCAGGGTATCGAGCCCAAGGCGGTGATCGATGTCGGGGCAAATGTGGGCCAATTCGCGGTAGCTTGCGCAAAGATATTCCCAGGAATCGTAGTGCATTCTTTCGAGCCTCTTCCGGAATGTGCGGAGAGGCTGCAACAGAACGTGGCGAAACTTGAGCACGTTCGTGTGTATCCGATCGCCCTTGGGAGGCAGGGCGGAAAAGTCGCGTTCCATGTCAATTCGCACAGCCACTCGAGTTCTATCCTTTCTCTTGGAGAGCGGCATCGCAGGGCTTTCCCGACGGCGCGGGAGATCGGCGCGATAGAGGTGCCGATATCTACGCTTGACCGGGAGATGGGCGCGGTAACTTTGGAGCGTCCTGTATTATTGAAAATAGATGTACAGGGATATGAGGCACAAGTGCTAGAAGGAGCAAGTGCCACGCTCAGCAGAGTGGACTATGTTCTCCTAGAAGTGTCGTTTCGTCCACTGTACGAGGGGGAAATTACCTTCATGGATATAGCACGGACGATGGAGGGGCATGGGTTTGAATTCCTGCGACCTCTCGATTGGCTCAGGGATCCGCATAGTGGTGAAGTGTTGCAAATGGATGCTCTGTTTGTGAAATCCGGCTGTTGAAAAATAATGCGTATCCTGATTTATGGAATCCACTTTCCACCGGAGCCGATTGGAATCGGCAAATTCACCGGAGAGATGGCGGCGTGGCTTGCCAAGCAGGGGCATGAGGTTCGTGTCATAGCTGCCCAGCCCTCCTATCCCGGATGGCGGGCGATGTCCGGGTACACCGGCGGAAGATATCTTCGCCGCCAATGGGAGAACGCAACGGTATGGCACTGTCCGGTGTGGATCCCACGCCGTCCAACCGGTATCAAGCGCGTTTTGCACTACTTGAGCGTTGCTCTGAGTAGTGCCCCCATCGTGCTGCGTCAGTTTTTTTGGAAGCCGGACATCATCCTGGTGGTGGTACCGCCCCTTTTTTGCTCTCCCGTCGCGTTGTTCGCCGCACGATTGTCGGGTGCGCGCTCATGGCTGCATGTGCAAGATTTTGAGGTAAGCGCCGCATTCGAGACGGGTTTGCTGCGGCTGCCCGCGCTTCGCAAGATCGCTTCCTGGGTGGAGCAGAACTTGATGCGGCGCTTCGACCGCGTCTCCACGATTTCCACGAAAATGCTGGAAGGTCTCCGAGCCAGAGGCGTGGCCGATGAACGATGCGTTTTTTTTCCGAACTGGGTGGATACCGGAGCGATTTACCCTCTGTCTCGGGACAACCCTCTCAGGGAAGAGCTGGGGATTTCCGCCAGGACTGTTGTAGCTCTCTACGCGGGAAACATGGCGGGGAAGCAAGGATTGGAAACGTTGCTCGATGCGGCGCGCCTCTTGGAAGGCGACGATTCCTTGCGTTTCGTGATGTGCGGGGATGGTGCGGCGCGCGAAAAGCTCTACCAGGAGTATGGAAGTCTTTCCAATGTGATTTGGCTGCCGCTGCAGCCTGCCGAGCGGCTGAACGAGCTGCTCAACCTCGCCGATATCCACTTGCTGATTCAGCTCGCCGGCGTAGCGGACCTGGTCATGCCGTCCAAGCTTACCGGGATGCTGGCCAGCGGCCGCCCGGTCGTTGCGACCGCGAAGGCCGGATCGCAGATCGCGGGGGTGGTGGCGCAGTGCGGGATTGCGGTGCCGCCGGGTGACGCGAATGCATTGGCAACGGCAGTTCGAGCGCTAGGGGCAGATTCGGAACGAAGGCGGCGGCTGGGAAAGGCGGGGCGCGATTACGCCGTCGGGACCATCGACTTGTCGAGCGTTCTTGGAGAATTCGAGCGGGCCTTGATTGCCTGCTGCAAAGAAACGAGGACGTGAACTGGGGCCGTCGCGAGTACGCAACGGGAAGGGGCCTTACCTATTTCTCGGGAAGGCAGCTCTGAAGCAGCGCTTCGGCGCGATCCAGGCTTATGCCCTCGTTTCGGAACAACACGCCTGCCGTTGTGTGCCAAATGATCAGGAAATCGCACCGGATGATGTTGCCTTCCTGGTACACCTTGCTGTAAAGAGATTCAAGACGCAGGCGCTGGGCGGGTGTGAGGTTCAGCTTGCCGACGACTTGTGAAATCCCGGTGATTCCGCCCGGGCTCGCGAAGCGCTTCTCCCAGGCCGGAAACTGCGCCAAAAGCTCCACATTCTCCTTGGGTAAGGGGCGATTCCCGACCAGGCTCATTCCGTCGATTACCACGTTCAGGAGCTGTGGAAGCTCGACGATCTGCAATCGCTCCAGGATCCTTCCGATCGGGGTATAGACCTCGCAGTCGAGCGGGATGTCCAGATATCCGTCCCGCATGAACCTCTCCTTCAGCTTGTATCCCGGAGAGCACGCGTCTCGCACCATCGTGCGGAACTTGATCACGCGAACCGGCCGGTTCAGGCCGATGTAGCGGGTGGAGATATAGAAGATCGGACGCCCCTGCGTAAGCAACAAGAACACGACCGCACAAAGGAAGAGCGGGGCGAGTAAGAACAGCAGGACGGCGGTCGCCACGATATCGAACGACCGCTTCAGCACGCGGTTTCTGAACCTCAATACGTCGTTGCGGCCAACCGGTTTGACCAGGCCAGCTCGCAGGCGGGAAGGGAAATTTCCATGAGCCAGCGCTCCCCAGCGCGCGTGGGGGGCTGCGGAGCGAACGAAGAGAAAGCCGGCGAAAGCCAAGCCAAATAGGAGGAAAGCCGGGGGGCTGAAAATCACCTGCCACACGCCGGCGAGCTGCGGGTGCGACGAACCGGGCATGGGACGGGGGGTGTTGGGTTGGTGGCATATCGTGCGAAAGCCCGGGCTCGCGCCGGTGAGGCGTTCGCTTTCGCTGCAAGCGGCGAGGGCGAGTCCCTTGTTGTCCGATACATACGCCACCACGCCGTGAGGCAGCCGGGAGCTGGGCATGGCAACGGGCTCTTCCGAAAGCAGCTTTTCGTACCTGGGTTCGAGCCTGTCCCGGCATTGCTGCGTCGCCACTCGACAGGTAGGGCAGCTCGCCCTGACGGCGTCGACGATTGCCGTGGTGGCGGCGTCGCAATCCTCGCCGTTTGCGAGGCCCTCCTGCAGGAACTCGAGCCGCACGTTCTCCACAGCGTCGACGACGACATGAGGGTAGTAGACCCGCCCGCCGAGGATCTGCGCCGCTCCGATGGCAGCGATGAGCAGACTCCCGCCGATGGCAATCGGCGTAGTCCCCCTTTTTTGAATCGACGACCTGGTCACTTTGTGTGCTGGTCGAGCTATGAAGTCTGCTAAGGCCTAATAATACCCTCAAGGACAGGGATTCGAACCATGGAAGTAAACAACCTGCGTGCGCGCCAATTCCTGTGGGATCCGAATGTTACAAGGGCCCGGGAGAAGGGGACCCGGAGAGTAAGAGCGAATATATTCCGCCGGTAATATTGAGCGTAAGTATTTCAATCATAAAGATAAATGATACGGCTTGGCCAATTGATGGGCCTATCCAGGTCCCAGGGCACCTCGGGTTCGGGAGCGGTAAGGGGAATACGGAAGCAGTATCGGTGTTTATACCTCGGAGAGGGTTGTCGCTTCCGACGGAAGTC
>Ga0137394_10001343_pt1 | contig 17827 bp, 17 predicted proteins | sample czobulk116metaG_FD_108278 | JGI IMG/M metagenome (GOLD analysis project Ga0137394, IMG submission 108278) | Vadose zone soil microbial communities from Angelo Coast Range Reserve, California, USA - czobulk1.16 metaG | ecosystem: Environmental > Terrestrial > Soil > Vadose zone | place: USA...
ACCGTGATCAACTTCCAGCCGACCGCGGATGGCAAGGCGGCCATCACCGGCGACTTCGTCTTGATCGACAAGGAGGTGAACGCCGTCGCCCGGACCCTCACGCAGCACGGCATCGACGTGACAGCCATCCACAATCACGGCCTCATGGACACACCTCGCCTCTTCTACATGCACTTCTGGGCGAATGATGACCCGGTCAAGCTCGCCCAGGGCCTCAAGGCTGCCCTGGGGCAGACCAACAGCGCGAAGCCATAGATGGGTCCATGATTCTCGAGCAGATTGGTGAAGTGCAGCTTCCCGCACACAAGAAGCCTGGTGGTTTTGATCACGCGGCGGTGCACGGGCCACGCGGGCGTCTTTACGTCGCCCATACCGCCAACGACGCGCTGGACGTGATCGATTGCGTAAAGAATACGTACCTCGGTACGATCTCGCGCCTCGAGGGTGTGGCGGGCGCGCTGGTTTCTGAGGAGCACGATCTGGTGTTCAGCTCGAATCGCGCCGAGAACACCGTGGGGATCTTTCCGCCAGATCAGGAGGAGGCTCTGGTCAAAGTGAAGGTGGGCCTGAGACCAAACGGCTTGGCCTACGATGCTGGCCACCGCCTGCTGCTGGCGGCGAATGTCGGGGATCCGGCGAGATCAGGGTCATTCAGTGTCTCAATGGTCGACGTGTCCGCTCGGGAGATGATCGTGGACGTCCCCGTGGCTGGCCGAACTCGCTGGGTGGTCTTTGACGGAGAGACGGGCTGGTTCTACGTCAATATCGCCGATCCCCCTCAGATCGTGGTCGTTGAGGCGGCGAATCCCAGGTTCGTGGCCCGTACTTTTAGCGTCCCCGCTGCCGGCCCTCATGGATTGGACCTGGATGGGGCAACCCAACGCCTGTTCTGCGCGTGCGACGGCAAGACACTCGTCGTCCTTGATTCCCGGTCAGGCGCGGAGCTGACGCAGGCTGAGCTTGCCGGTGTTCCCGATGTGATCTTCTTCAACCGGGAACGGCGGCATCTCTACGTGGCCATCGGTGAGCCCGGGCTGATCGAGGTATTCGAGACCGACCACATGCGGCGATTGGAAACAGTTCGGACGGAGGCCGGCGCCCATACACTCGGGTTCGATCCGAGCCGGAACACTGTATATGCATTTCTGCCCAACACGCATCGGGCGCTCATCTACGTGGATCGTGGCTAGGAGCAGGGAGCGGCCACTGGTGTCAGTAGGGAATGGACGTGGCGAGAGGCTTCCCCTTCTCCACCGCGTAGGTGGCGAGGATCTTGGCGGTGGTCGTTCCTTCATTGGCGGTTTCGTGTGGCCGCCCGGCCTCGACGAAGAACGAGTCTCCAGCCTTGATCGTGGCCGTCGGCCTACCCTCGACCCAGAGCACCAGCGTGCCCTCCAGCACGTAGCCGACCTCCTCGCCAGGGTGGGTATGCCTGCCTGGCCTCACCCCGCCTGGGATCTCGACCAGGGCTTGCACCAGCTCACGGCCGGGGGTTGAGAGATCAGCCTTCTGCAGCATTGTGCGCTTGAATGCGGCCGGCTGGGCGCTCAGCGCATGAGCACCGAGGGCCACCAGGACGACGACTATCGGCGCAACCAGCCTCACTGCTCGCTTCCTCATGTGAGCCTCCAAATGGTCGATTTGGGCCGCTTCGCTTCCGAAGCGAGCTCGAGCCCTACGCGTTTGCACGCCGCTCAGCGTTCGGTTGGTATGGCCCAGAACTGTCGGGCAACCTGAACACTGGTCGCAGGGTTAGAGGCCCCATGGTAGACGACCGCGTCTCCTGGCCGGATGTCACCGAACGCAAGCGCTTGACCATGATCATCACGGATCGCTGCGGTCGGAGCTACAAGGACTGCCTTCGAACCGCTCCGTGTCTTGAGCACGAGCGTATTGCTCCTCACATCAACCGCAGTGACCAATCCAGTGCCGGTGCTCGCCTGTGCGTACACCCCGGGCGCCATCGACAGCATGAGTACGCACAACAGTGCTGCACGACACGCGAGAAATGGCAGGCGCATCATCGAGAACGTGGTCATTTTCGCCTCCTTGAAAGCGGTCGTTCACGGGAACAAGCAATCAAGTTCGACAGGTCTCTTGATGCGCCGCCGGCGACGGTCACACATGCCTACGGAGTCATACTCCCGCGTGGATGAGCGGCGGCGGGCGATCCAATCGTGGCCACCACTCCGTAGGCACTGATATGGGGACAAGCTCCCTCACCGTACCCCCGTGCGTTCCGAGCGATGCCTGATCCTTCTCGGCGCGCTAGGTCAGCGGCTGGCGGCGGTGCGCCGGATCCGGCAGATGTCGAGCTCCTACGTCGGATGCAGCGTGGGGAAGAGGCTGCGCTCGAACTCCTGTACGCGCGCTACGGGGGACTCGTTTTCACCCTCGCGCTGCGCATCGTAGGGGATCCCGAGCTGGCCCGCGAGGTGCTGCAGGACACCTTCCTGCGCTGCTGGGAGGGGAGCGAATCATTCGACCCCGGGAGAGGACGAGTGCCCTGGTGGCTCATGGGCATCGCTCGGAACCGCGCCATCGATCTCTTGCGGAGTCGACCCCATCAGGCCCGCTTGCGAGAAGGAGAGCAGCTGGCCGTGGGTATCGGTGAACCCACTCAGCCGGATGCTACGGACTCCTTCCCGACACGGCACGCCGTGGTCAGCGCGCTGCAGGGCCTGCCGATCGCGCAACGGCAGGCCATCGAATTGGCTTACTACCGAGGGCTCACGCAAACGGAGATCGCCCACGAGCTAGACACGCCGCTGGGAACGATCAAGAGTCGGACACGCGAGGCGATGGATCGGCTACGGACCTTGCTTTGGCCGCTCATCGAGCCACAACAGGAGATCGGAAGGCCGTGACTGAAGAGCACGAGCATCCCATCGAGAACCTTGCCGCGTACGTCTTGGGAGCCCTCGAGGGCCCCGAGCGCATACACGTTGTGAGTCACGTCGCCACATGCACGACGTGCGCGAGTTTGTTGGAACAGTATCGGGGTGTCGTCGGCGCCCTGCCGCTCGGGCTCGATCCAGTGCCGCCTCCGGCCGAAGCCTGGGCGGCGATCCGAGCAGAAGCCGCGCGGCGCCGACCGCAGAGTCCCGAGCCGGCGAGAATCAAGAGGCTGCCTACCTGGCGGCGAGTGATGTGGCCGGCGGTGGCTGCGCTCGCCGCGTCGCTGTTGGTCTGGAACGTGGTGCTTCAGCTGGAGCTCACCCGCCGCCCGCCGGGGCCGGAGGTGGAAGCCCTGGCGCGCCGGCCGGGACGACTTGTCATCCTAATGGGGACGGGCGCGCCGGCGGCGAGCGGGCGGCTCCTCGTGGCTATCGACGGCCACCATGGACATCTCGCGACCGCCGGACTGCGCCCGCTGCCCGCGGAGCGGACCTACCAGCTTTGGTTCGTGCGACCCGGCGCGCCTACGGTGACCGGCGGCACCTTCAAAGTGGATTCACGCGGGCGCGCCTGGGCGACCATTACAGTTCCCGTCCCGCTCGATGAAGCACGGGTGGTCGCAATTACGGAGGAGCCCGCTCCAGGAAGCACGGCGCCGACCGGCAGTTACCTGCTGGAGGCCAAGAGCTGGCGATGAGCGGTGCCGGCTTGCCTCCGTAAAACCATGTAAACGCTGCTTCTCTCCTCGGAAGACCCTTGAGTTGAGGCCCCCTTCTCCGACCTGACTTAGCTTCATGCCGCATGCCCTTCGACCAGCCAGGATAACGCGACGCATTATTAGGTGTTGACAGGCTGAAACACTAGTTTCATAGTAGCAACATAATGAATACCAAGCTCGTTCTGCTCATAGTGAGCTTGCCGCCGAATCCGTCGAGCCTGCGGGTGCGGGTGTGGCGCCGGCTTCGCGCGATCGGTGCCGTCGCCCTCAAGCGGACGGTCTACCTCCTTCCCGACACCCCAGACCACTACGAGCACTTCCAGTGGCTGGCCCAAGAGATTCAGCGGGCGGGGGGCGAGGCGACGCTCCTCCGCGTCGAGCAGATCGAGAACATGAGCTCGGGCGAAGTCATTCGCCTGTTCCACGAGGCCCGCAATCCTGAATATCGCCAACTTGGAGGGCGCTACCGAAAGCTGCTCCAAACGCTCGACCGGAAGGCAGGGGCGAGCAATCCGCAGGTCCAGGCGGAGCTCACCCAGCTCCAGAGGGACTACGAGAAGCTCCACGAACTCGATTTTTTCGAGGCGCCGGAGGGCGCCGAAGTCGAGCGGCTGAGGGAGGCGATCGACATGCGTACACGACCATCCGAGGAACCGAAACGAAGAGGGAAGCCCGCCCCCGAGCTCCGCGACCTCCGAGGCCGCCAGTGGGTCACGCGTCGCCGGCCCCACGTGGACCGCATCGCCTCGGCCTGGCTCATCAAGCGGTTCATCGATCCCGACGCGACGTTCGTCTTCGCGGACCCGCGGGAGTTTCCCAAGGAGGCCATCCCGTTCGACACACCCGGCGCCGAGCTCAGCCACGTCGGGGACGACTGTACCTTCGAGACACTCATCAAGCGGGCCGGGCTGCGGGATCGCCGTCTCACGCGACTCGCGGAGATCGTGCACGAAGCAGACCTTCGCGACGGCAAGTTCCCGCGAGACGAGGCGCGCGGGATCGATCTGGTGATCCGCGGGCTGCTCGCGGCCCATTCGGACGACCACGAAGTGCTCACACACGGTCTCGCGCTCTTCGAAGGACTCTATGTAGGCGCGAGCCGTAAGGAGTGAAAGCCATGGAAGAGAACTGGTACGCAGTTGAGCAACAGATCCGCGACCGGCTCACCGAAGCCCGGGCGGCCGCGCGGACTTGGTCCCTGATCCACGGGCTCGCCCCATCGGCAAGACGCCCATACTCCATCACGGTCACTTTTATTCCCTTAGCCAGTTGGGTTTTGGCACGAGCGCTGGGGTTGCCTCTCAAGCTCTCACGCGCTCTCGCCAGCGTGCGAGCGGCGACGAAGCGGTACCGATCGACGAACGCACTCTTCGGCGGCAAGGAGTCAAGATCATGACGCCAGATGGAATGCCCGAGCCCCTCATCGTCCTTTCACGCCGGGACGTGCTCGATCTCCTGACGCTTCCTGACTGTATCGGCGCGGTCGAGCGCGCATTTCGCCTCCATGCCGAAGGCCGCACGCTGGGACCGGGCGTTCTTGGCGTGCCCGCCGCGGACGGTGGTTTCCACATCAAGGCCGCCGGGCTCGTCGGCGAGCGCAGCTATTTCGCGGCGAAGACAAACGCGAATTTCCCGGAGAACCCACGACGCTTCGGGCTCCCGGCGATCCAGGGGACGATCGTGCTTGCCGACGCGAGCAACGGCGTGCCGCTCGCCATCATCGAATCCGGCAGCGTGACAGCGCTCCGCACCGGAGCGGCAACAGCGGTTGCCGCAAAATTCCTCGCCCGGCGCGGCGCCCGGACCGCCACGATCGTCGGCTGCGGCGTCCAGGGTGAGCTGCAACTTGCGGCGGTCGCCGCGGTCCTGCCGTTGGAGCGCGTGTGGGTGTTCGACACTGACCACGAGCATGCGGAGAGCATGGCCGTGCACGCCAGCGCGAGTCTCCGCCTGCGCGTGGAGGCGGCGAAGGACCTGCGCGCCGCGCTTCGTGAGAGTGACGTGTGCGTGACGTGTACGCCGTCCCGTCGCGCCTTCGTGACGACGGCCGACGTCCCGCCTGGCATGTTCATCGCCGCAGTGGGCGCGGACAGCCAGGGCAAGCAGGAGCTCGAGCCCGCGCTCGTCGCGTCGGCGACGCTGGTCGTCGATGTGCTCAACCAGTGCGCCGAGATCGGCGAGCTGCAGCACGTTCTCGCCGCCGGGCTGATGACACGCGCGCAGGTGCATGCGGAGCTCGCCGACGTGGTTGTCGGTCGCCGCCCTGGCCGCACCCGCGACGACGAGATCACCATCTTTGACAGCTCGGGGACGGCGCTGCAAGACGTCGCCGCGGCGATCGCAGTCTACGAGAAAGCTCGCGCAACCGGGCGCGGCACGGAAGTGAAGCTCGATGGCTGACGTGACGCGACCAAGGCAGATCAGCATGTGACGGTAGTCGAATGTTGCAGGCTGCAACACTTAACGTTTCATCTGGAGGAGTGGACATGCGATACCAACTGACACCGATCAACACTCGTCCGTGGCTGCTCAATGGTCTGTCGCTGCGGCTCATCGAGAGCCACTACGAAAATCATTATGGCGGGGCTCTCCGGAGGCTGAACGCAATCACGGAGCAGCTCGAGTCGCTCGACTTCGACAAGACTCCTGGTTATGTGGTCAACAGCCTGAAGCGTGAGGAGCTGATCGCGCTCAATTCAACCCTTCTCCACGAGCTGTACTTTGCGAGCATGGCGTTCGGCGATGGGCGGCCGACCGAGACGCTCGCCCAGGTACTCACCCGCGACTTCGGATCAGTGAACCGTTGGCGCAGTGAGTTCGTCGCAATGGCGACCGGCTTGGCGGGCGGTTCAGGATGGGTATTGCTCGTCTATGTTCCGCGAGATCGCCGGCTCATCAATCAGTATGCGGGCGATCACGGCCAGACCACAGCGGGGGGCATCCCGATCCTGGCTCTCGATATGTACGAGCATGCCTACCACATTGACTTCGGGGCAAACGCCAAGGCGTACATAGATACGTTCCAACGCAACATCGATTGGGTGTCGACACAGGCGCGCTTTGAGGATGCGTCAAAGGTCGGGGCGCCCCGACCCCTCATTCAGAAGGAGTTCGGGGATCTGCCGAGTGTTGGGGTCGAGGAAGTCAAGGCTATGCTGGACTCTGGCGAGTCTGTCCAGATCATCGATGCTCGGCCGCGGTCCTACATTTCTCGCCAGCAGGACATCATGGATGGCGCGGTCTGGCGTGATCCCGAGCGCATCGATGACTGGATCGGGGAACTTTCGAAATCGGACCCAGTCGTGGTGTTCTGCGCTTACGGGTTTCACGTTGGCTGCAAGACGGCAATCGCGCTACGCGAGGCCGGATTCGACGCGAAGTACATGAAAGGGGGCCACTCGGCGTGGAAAGCGATCGGAGGCCCGATAAAGCTGTACACGTAGTGTACCCGATACATCTGACTCAAAGGAGAAAGCCATGAAATGGGTAACCCGAGAAAAAGCACGTGTCGACCGCATTGCGTGCCCATGGTTGATTAGCCGGTTTGTCGATCGTGAGCCGGTGTTCCTTTTCGTTCCCGCCGCCGACGTCATGAAGGTGGCCGAGAGCGAGCAGGCGATTCCCTACGACGTCCCCGGCGTGGAGCTGGGGCATCATGGCGAGCACTGCTCATTCGATGCGTTCCTCGAGAAGTACAAGCTTGACGATCCTGCACTCCGCGCGCTCGCGCTGATCGTGCGCGGGGCGGACACATCCCACCGCGACCTTACGCCGGAGTCGCCGGGACTCTACGCTCTGGCCACGGGGTTCCAGGCGACGAGCAAGGACGACTTCGAGAACATGGCGCGACAGTTCCCGGCGTATGACGCCCTCCTTGCCTATTGCCGTGCGAACGAGCAGCAACCCGTCACGAGGCGGTAACGGGCATGGATGCCACGGAGCTTCTCCGCACGCGCTTCTCGGCGTTGAAGCTCGGCGATCCCGCGCCTTCGGCACAGGCCGTCCAAGCCATGCTCGAGAGCGCGGGTCGTGCCCCAGATCACGGCCGACTCCAGCCGTGGCGCTTGATCCTCATTCAAGGGGACGCTCGCCTCGATTTTGGCAAGGTCCTTGCCGAGGCGTTGTCTCGGCGGAACCCCCTTGCCAACGAACAGGCCATCGCTCGCGAGCGAGAGAAGGCATTGCGTGCACCTCTCATCATTGTGGTCGCAACCCGATGCGATCCGTCCGCGAAGATCCCTATCATCGAGCAGACCCTCTCCGCCGGCTGTGCCGCTCACAGCATCATGTTGGCGGCCGTTGCCCAGGGCCTGGGCGCGATGTGGAGAACCGGCGAGCCTGCCTACGACAATACGGTAAAGAGCGCTCTTGGCATCGAGCCGGATGACCTCATCGTCGGCTTCATCTACGTGGGGACGGATATCGGCGGCCCCGTGACTCGACCTGAGCGAGCGTCCCGGGAGTTCGCCCAGCACTGGACTGGCGACAGTGCGAAGCCGTCGGGATCCTAAGGAGCTCCAGCTTGCAGTGTCCGCGGTGTCAGGCTGAGAACCGCGAAGGCCGCCGCTTCTGTGGCGAGTGCGGGCTGTCGTTCGCCTCGACATGCCCGGCTTGCGGTTTCCTGAACGAGGGCAGTGAGAAGTTCTGTGGCGGATGCGGCAGATCACTTACCTCGTCGGCAGCCACCGCGGACCCGAAATTCCATTCGCCTCATGTCTACACGCCCAAGCACCTGGCCGAGAAGATCCTCACCTCGAGAAGCGCGCTGGAAGGCGAGCGCAAGCAGGTGACGGTGCTGTTTGCAGACCTCAAGGGCTCGATGGAGCTCCTGGCCGACCGCGATCCCGAGGAGGCGCGCAAGCTCCTCGACCCGGTGCTCGAGCGCATGATGGAGGCGGTTCACCTATACGAGGGGACCGTGAACCAGGTGATGGGCGACGGGATCATGGCACTGTTCGGGGCGCCCGTCGCCCACGAGGACCACGCCGTGCGGGCCTGCTACGCCGCTCTGCGCATGCAGGAGCTGGTGAAGGGTTATGCCGAACAGGCGTTTCGCACTCTCGGTGTCGCGGTCAGAATACGAGTGGGGCTGAACTCCGGAGAGGTTGTTGTACGGTCCATCCGCTCGGACCTCCGTATGGACTACACGGCCATTGGCCAGACCACCCACCTGGCCGCCCGCATGGAGCAGCTCGCTCCCCCGGGCGCCATCTGGATCACCGCTGAAACCCTCCGCCTGGCCGAGAACTTCGTGCAGGTCCAACCCCTCGGCCCCGTGCCGGTACAGGGCCTCAATGCTCCCGTCGAGGTCTACGACGTGGTCGCTGCCGGCCAGGTGAGAACACGATTTCAGGTCGCCGCCCTTCGGGGCTTGAGCCACTTCGTTGGGCGCGATGCCGAGATGGAGCAGCTCCGCGCAGCGCTCGAAGGGGTGCGGCGCGGCCACGGCGAGGTCGTGGCCGTCGTGGGCGAGCCGGGCGTGGGCAAATCCCGCCTCTTCCACGAGCTGACCCACTCCCACCATGTCGCCGGATGCCGGACCCTCCAGGCCAGCGCTGTCTCCTATGGCCGGGCCACCAGCTATCTCCCCGTCATCGATCTCCTGAAAGCCTATTTCAGCATCGACGAGCGTGACGACATCCGCTCGATACGCGCCAAGGCCACCGGACATCTGCTCACGCTGGACGAAGCACTCAAGGACGTGGTCCCACCCGTTCTCTGGCTCCTCGACGCTCTCCCCGAGGAAGACGGTCTCTGGCAGTTCGAGCCGCCTCAGCGCCGCCAGCTCACGCTCGATGCGGTGAAGCGCCTGCTCCTCCGCGAGAGCCAGGTCCAGCCCCTCGTCCTTGTGGTGGAGGATCTCCACTGGATCGACTCGGAGACGCAAGCCCTGCTCGACAGCCTGGTGGAGGGCTTGCCCGCGGCACCGGTGTTGCTCCTCGTCAACTATCGCCCCGAGTACAGCCACGGCTGGGGTGGCAAGACCTACTACCGCCAGCTCAGGATCGACCCCTTGCCGGCTGAGAGCGCCGATGCACTGCTCCGGGTCTTGGTCGGCGACGGCGCCAAGCTCGCCCCCCTCAAGCGTCTGCTGATAGAACGGACCGAGGGCAACCCGTTCTTCCTCGAGGAGAGTGTCCGGACGCTGGTGGAGACGGGCGCCCTCGCGGGCGAGCGCGGCGCTCACCGTCTGATCAAGGATGCCCTGACGATCCAGGTCCCGGCGACGGTGCAGGCGCTGCTGGCCGGGCGCATCGACCGGCTCCCCCCGGTGGAGAAGCGCCTACTCCAGGCTGCCTCTGTGATCGGCAAGGACGTGCCGTTCGCTCTGCTCCAGGCCATCGTCGAGGATGAGGAAGGGAACCTCCGTCACGGTCTCGCGCACCTTCAGGCTGCCGAGTTCCTCTACGAGGCGCGCCTCTTCCCAGAGCTGGAATACACGTTCAAGCATGCGCTGACGCACGAAGTTGCTTACGCGAGCCTCTTGCAGGAGCGACGGATGGCGGTGCACCTGACCATTCTGGAAACGCTGGAGCGGCGACACGCCGACCAGCCGAGTGAGGAGGTCGAGCGTCGCGCTCGCCACGCGCTCGGGGCCGAGGCGTGGGACAAGGCGGCCAAGTACCTTCGGCAGGCAGCCCAAAGGACGATGGCTCGGTCCTCGTATGGTGCGGCGGCCGGGTTGCTCCGGGAGGCGCTGCGGGCACTCGAGCGGCTGCCCGAAACCCCTGACACGCTCGCGCAGGCCATCGATGTTCGACTCGAGTTGCGGCTCGCACTCATACCACTCGGGCAATACCAGGATGTTCTTGTGGTCATGCGCGAAGCTGAAGGCCTGGCGACCAGGCTCAGCGATCCTGCTCGCCTGGGGCGGATCCTGGCTGATATCTGCGCGCGGCTCAGGAACGTCGCCGGCGAGCATCTTCAAGCCATCGAGGTCGGACAGCGTGCCTTGGCGATCGCGGCCGAGACCGGCGATCGAGAGCTGGAACGCGAGGCCCAGTACCGCACGGGCCAGGCTTATTTTGCCATCGGCGACTTCCGTCAGGCACTGGACTTTCTTTCGCGGTGCGCGGAGGGCGCGGGTGAGGGCCACGACCAGCGACCTCCGCTCTTCACCTCCTGGTCACACAGCTGGCTGGCCCTGACCCTCTCGAGTCTAGGCCGATTCGTTGATGCGAGCGCGCATGCCCGGGAAGCACTCAGGATTGCGGAAGGCGCTGACCATCCGTTCACTCTTGCCGAGGCTCTTACGGGCGTCGGTAGCGTGTCCCTCGCTCAGGGTGATCTTGACCGAGCTATCGATGCGCTGGAGCGCGCGCGCGTCCTCGCCCGTGCGTCGAACCTCCAGCCATGGGCAGTCCTTGCTCGTCTCGGATATGCATACACGTTCTCCGCCCGTCCGGACGAGGGTCGGGACCTTCTCGAAGAGGTGATACAGAACGCAACGACGATGAGCTCAATGGGCGTGGGGCGGGCGATGCAGCTCGCGTGGCTCGGCGAGGCATACCTGCTCGAGGGCCGGCTCGACGACGCGCTGGAACGTGCGCAACAGGCCGTGTCCCTGGCGCAGCACCATCAGGAGCGCGGGCACGAGGCGTGGAGCCTCCGCCTGCTCGGTGAAATCGTCTCCCGCCGCGATTCTCCGGCTCTCGAGACGGCGGAAGGCTACTACCGGAAGGCCTTGGCCCTGGCCGGCCAGCTCGGCATGCGGCCACTCGCCGCCCACTGCCACTTCGACCTCGGCAGGCTCTCCCGGAAGACCGATCAGCACGAGCAGGCACGAGAGCATCTGACGACAGCGACGACGATGTACCGCGAAATGGACATGCGCTTCTGGCTGGAACAGGCGGTGGCAGAGATGCGAGAACTCGCATGAGAGCCCGATAGCGGGACTGAAAGTCGCGTTTCAGTCCACCGTCCCGGAAGATATGATGTCTCTCCGCCTGGAGCCGTCTCAAAAACCCACCGGCTGGCGGTATCTCTAACGCATTAGAACCCGTCACATGAGGCTTGGGGAAATAGGGTGCGCAAAAACTCGCAGTTGACTCGGACTGTACTCGGACCGAGTGATCTGAAATCATAGGCCTCAAGCGGTGTCCGCCAAGGACTACGACGATGTCTAAGGCTGCAAATGACAACAGATCGCGACTAATCACGTCTCTGAGGGGTCGGGTCTGAAAATCCTGGTGTCGGCGGTTCAATCCCGTCCCTGCCCACCACTCTTTTCAGCTAGTTGCCCATCATGGATTTTTCTCCAAAGTGAGTTTGTGACCAGATTTGTGACCAACTCGGGGACACTCCAGCGCATTCCAGCCGACGATCGGCGTGAAGGTCGAGCCGATTGATAGCGGCGTTATCAGCCTGACAGGTGCGGGCCGACATACAAGGGAGCGAGCATTCTGATGGATAATGCTACGCGTAAATATCAAGCAGCGTTTGTCGTACGCGGTCCGGATTCGCTTCAGCTAGTTCGGCGCGCGAAGGGTCTTATAAGTTCCGAGCATGGCCCGAACACTTCGTCCGATGGGCGATGAACTTCAAATCGTGATGACATGTAACGCGTCAACGCTGGATGAGGCCCGGAGAAAGGTGGAGCAATTCGTCGCCCTCATTGGCCTTGAAGACTGGGGTCAGCTTCGACCTGATGTTTGGGGGTCTTGAGAACACCTCCGAGGGAGCAGGAGACATGAGCATCCGCGGCAATTCGATCGGAGAGATCCGGCAGCTCGTCCCACTGAATCAATAGGTAGGAGTCTCAATCTGTCCCGGCTCAGAGGCGACGTCTCAGGCCCACTCCCAAAGAGCACAGGTTCTCTAGTCCTAGGCCTCCTGCCTCCTAAGTGCCTGATCGAATTCGCCTATACACCTCTGAGTCGAGCTCTTGTGACGAACTACGTGACTAAGCGTGGGCACGCGGACCCCTAGCCTGACCCGTCGATGACCGGGTCTACCCAGGCGAAAGCCGGAGCCCCAGAAGCAGGTATCTAAGGGGGGTCGACCGAAAGGCTACGCCTAGGCTGTCTGGCTGCCACGTCGCGCCCCCGACCGTAGAAGGTTCCAGCAGCCATGAATGGGTAGAGGGACGGCAAAGGGGTAGGGCGGCGCTCACGGTGAGAGGGATCCTGAACCTTGGCACGGAGGATCGCTGCTAGCGGTTGGTGTGCAGCATCCCCGACCTTGCGCCTCCACCCAAACACCCATGACTTTCGCCGACGCTCGAGCGGTCTCCTCGACGCCGCTCGTACCCCCGCTTGACCTTGTGAGCGCACCCGACTAGCCTGCACGCATGGCAGCACCCGTCCGATCTACGACCCCCGAGCCCGTAACCCATCACTTCGCGTTCACACGGGTTGGGCGCAACGTCCGCGCCCTGGATGAGCATGAGCACATCGTTAGCACGTTACGGCGTCGCGATCTGACGACCGTCCAGCATCTGCTCCGCGCACATCTCCTGCGGTTCTACGAGAACGTTGCCCCGCTGCTGCCCGTGCTGTCCGAGATCGCGGACCCGCCGGCGGACGCCTGATAGGGAGGACTCGACCAATGAGCCGGAAGGCACTCGTGGTGTTCACGGCCCTCATCGTGATGCTGGCGCTCGTGGGGACGGGGGGCTCTGCCGACAAGAAACTGACGTTCGGCATCGGCATCAGCGCCCCGTTCGCCCCGTTCGTCATCGCCGTGGAGAAGGGCTTCATGGAGAAGCGTGGCGTGCCCGCCGAGTACAAGATGTTCGAGAGCGGCGCGCCGGCGTTCGAGGCGATGGTGGCCGGCAGCCTCGACGCGGGTATGGTTTCCGAGTTCATCTTCGTCCCCGCGCGCGCGAAGGGGGCGCAGATCAGCCTCGTGTCGCTCTTCACCGTGACCGGCAAGGATCTGGGCGCGGTGGTGTCGAAGAACATCAAGGCGCCGAAGGACCTCGAGGGCAAGACTGTCGGCACTGCTGTGCGGACGTCGGCCGAGTACTTCATGTACAAGTACTTCGAGAAGCACGGGGTCGACATCAGTAAGGTGACCGTGAAGAACATCAACCCCACCGAGACGTCGCCCGCCCTGTTCCGCGGAGACATCGACGCCTTCTTCCTCTGGGGCAACTGGGTGCCGAAGGGGCCCGAGGTCGTCCCGGGCGCACGCGTCATCGCCTACTCTGGTGACGACAACGTCTACATCCAGAAGCAGTCGCTGATCTTCAACGCCAACTCGCTCAAGGCCCACCCTGATCTCGTCGGCAAGTCGCTGCTCGCACTGATGGACACGATCAAGTTCATCAAGGAGCAGCCGGACGAGGCGGCGGCCATTGCCGGCAAGGCGTTCCGGATCGCGCCGGACGAGATGAAGAAGCAGATGGCGCCGCTCAACTACGTGGTGGAACTCAAGCGGGCCAGCATCAACGAGTACAAGGCGAGCACGCGCTGGATCGTCGGCAAGGGCGGCTTCAACATTCCGGACGTCGACAAGTTCTGGAGCGAGCTGGTGGACGCCGCGCCACTCAAGGCGGTCGCGCCGGGGCAGACGGACCTGTAAGCCCTGGCGGCGTACATCCAGTTCGGCGACATCGACTTCGGCTTCCCGGGGCGGGCGGGCGAGCACCCCCTCGTGCTCAAAGGCCTGTCCCTGGAGATCGAACGCGGCGAGCTCTTCTGCCTGCTCGGGCCGAGCGGCTGCGGCAAGACCACCGTGCTCAACCTGCTCGCCGGCTTCGAGCAGCCGACGGCGGGAGCCATCCGGGTCGACGGGCGGCCGATGACAGTGCCCGGCGTGGAGCGCACCGTTGTCTTCCAGGGCGACGATTCGCTCTACACGTGGCTGACCGCCGTCGAGAACGTGGAGTTCGGTCTCCGGCTTGCGGGCGTCGAGCCGAGGCGCCGCCGCGCTACCGCCGAGCGCTACCTCGACCTCGTCGGCCTGCGCGGGCAGGGGCACAAGTACCCGAGCCAGCTCTCGGGAGGCATGAAGCAGCGGATCCAGATTGCACGCGCCCTCGTGTGCGAGTCCCCGATCCTCTTGATGGATGAGCCGTTCGCGGCCCTCGACGCGCAGACGCGCAGTACCCTGCAGGACGAGCTCATCGGCATCTGGCAGCAGACCGGGCGGACGGTGCTCTTCATCACGCACGACATCGGCGAGTCGATCCTGCTCGCCAATCGCGTCGGCCTCATGACGGCGGGCCCCGAGGCGCGCATGAAGACGATCGTGCCCGTCGATCTGGCGCGCCCGCGCCGACGGAGCGATCCGGCCGTTGGCACGCTCTACGAGCGACTTGCTGATATGGTCAGCGAGGAAGTGCGCCGGGCCGGAGCGCTGCGATGAGCGTGGCCTCGGCGGGGAAGGTGGCAGAGGCACCGGCGAAGGCCACGGTGGCGCGGAGCCGCCTCGGCCTCCCGGCCGTGCTCGTGCCGGTGCTGTCAGTGTGTGTCCTGTTGCTCGTCTGGCAGGTCGTGAGCGCGACGTTCTTCCCCCCCGTGTTGTTCCCGACGCCGATCATGGTCGGCAAGGCACTGGTCGGCGAGATCGTCTCAGGCCGGCTCCTGAAGGACAGCGTCGTCAGCCTGCGCCGGATCTTCGCGGGGTTCGTGCTCGGCTGCACGATCGGCGCCGGCCTCGGGCTGCTGATGGGAGCCGTACGGCTGGCGCGACGCAGCCTTGACCCGTTCATCCAGTTCGGGCGCTTCGTCCCGTCGATCTCGCTCCTCTCGCCGGCGCTCATCTGGTTCGGCATCGGCGAGGGCTCGAAGCTCTTCCTCATCACCTATACGACGACGTTCATCGTGCTGCTCAACACGCTGGCGGCGGTCCTCAGTGTGCCGCGGAACAAGATCCGGGCGGCGCAGAGCCTCGGCGCCACGCGCTGGCAGCTGTTCCGGCTCGTCATGCTGCCCGCGAGCCTGCACGGCATCTTCACGGGCATGCGCGTCGGCATGGGGCTGTCGTTCACGACGGTGGTCGCGGCCGAGATGATCGCCGCCGACACCGGGCTCGGCTATCTGATCATCAACTCGCGACTGTGGTTCCAGACCGACGTGGTCTTCGTGGGCATTATCACCCTCGGCACCCTCGGCTACCTCGCGGACAGGATCTTCCAGACGCTCATCCAGCGGCTCGCCGGGCGGTACGCACCCACCCACTGACCGCTCCCTCGCGACGAGGCGACCCATGCGTACATTGTCAGCGGCCGAGGAAGAGCGCGCGCGGTTGCTCCACGCGGAGGCGTTCGTGTTCGCGGCCCACACCGATTTCATTGCGGGCGTCAGCGAAGGCCGCAGCCGCGGAGAGAAGGGCGTGGCAGGACGCCGACAACTGCCGCTCCTGCGGGCGGGCGGCGTCAAGGCGGTCTGCGAGCACGTGGCCGGCGATACGCCCTACTTCTCGACCTTCGCCTTCCGCAACATCCGGCCGCTGCAGCCCACCAAGTTCGCGCTCCAGGCGCTCGACTACTGGTACTCCGAGCTCGAGGAGACGGCGGACTGGCAGCTCGTGCTCGAGGCGGGCGACTTCCGCCGCGCGGAGCTGGCGGGGAAGGTAGCGGTCGTCTTCGGCTTCGAGGGCGCCATGCCGGTGGACGACGACCTCGGCATCCTGCGGATGTTCCACCGGCTCGGCATCCGATCGATTGGGCTCACCTGGAACGGGCGGAACCTCCTCGGCGACGGTGTCTCCGTCGGCGCCGGCGGCGGCCTGACGACGTTCGGCAAGGCGGCGGTCGCCGAGCTCAATCGCCTGGGCATCGTGATCGACGTCTCGCACATGAGTGACGAGGGCACCCGGGATGCCATCGAGACGTCGGCGATGCCGATCATCGCCTCGCATTCCAACGCACGCGCGCTCTGCGCGCACCCGCGTAACCTGACCGACGACCTGGCGCGTGCGCTGGCGCAGCGCGGCGGTGTGATCGGCGTCCACATGTTGAATATGTTCATCTCGGGCTCCAACACGGCGACGCTCGACCAGCTCCTCGATCACATCGATCACTTCGTGCGCCTCGTGGGTCCCGAGCACGTCGGTCTCGGCCCGGACTGCATGGAGCAGTGGCCCTTCGATGTGTACAAGACGCTGTGGACCGGGACAGAGGCGCAGTCACTGGAATTTCACTACCCTCCGGAGTTCGATTCGCTGGCGAAGTGCCTCAACATCACGCGCGGGCTCGTCGCGCGAGGCTACGACGACAAGGCGGCCCGCGCGATCCTCGGCGACAACCTGCTGCGCGTGTTCGAGCACGTGCTCGGAGGGCAGGCGTGACGCCGCTGGCCGGAGAGCCCGTTTGCTTCGTCAACGCCCGGGTGATCGATGGGTTGGACCATGCGCCTATCGAGAGCGGCTTCGTTCTTGTTGAGAACGGCCGGATCGCACGGGTCGGCGTCATGGCTGACCTCGGCCCCGTGCGGACCCACGAGCCGGCCCGGCTGGACGTGGCCGGGAAGACGGTGATGCCGGGACTGATTGACTGCCACGCGCATCTCATCTACTCAGGATTCCGGAAACTCGAGGACATCGACCGGTGCACGGTGGAGACGGCGGCGATCAACGCGGTGCTCAACGCGTCGAAGATCCTCGACGCCGGCTACACCACCGTGCGGGACCTCGGCACGATCGGCAACGTCGCGGCGGCCGTCCGCGACGCGGTCAGTGAGGGGCGGATCCGTGGCCCTCGGGTGGTGGCAAGCGGCCGCGTGCTGCACTCGACGAGCGGGCTCGCCGACACGCTGCCGATCCCGTGGGAGACGTGCTGCGGTTTTGGCCTTCGCGTCGACGGTCCACAGGAGATCCTCAAGGCGATCCGGCAGCAGATCCGCAACGGCGTCGACAACATCAAGCTCGGTGCCAGCGGCGCTGAGGGCAGCCCGCACGCGCACACGTGGATGACGACGCTGAACGAGGACGAGATCACGATGGCGGTACACGAGGCGCACCGCTGGGGCCGCACGGTTGCCGTCCACTGCCAGTCGTACGAGGCGGTGAAATTCTCGCTGCGTGCCGGGGCCGACACCGTCGAGCACGGCACCCGCATGGACGAAGAGGCCCTCGCGCTGTTCCGCTCGAGCCGGACGGTGCTGGTGCCTACGCTGTCGACACTCTACAGCGTGATCGAGCTCGGCGCGACGTTGAACCTCGCGCCCAAGCAGCGCGAGGAGATGGATGTCAATAAGCCGCTGTGGCTCGACAGCTTCCGCCGGGCGCGCGAGGCGGAGATCCCGATCGCGGCGGGGGGTGACA
>Ga0137394_10001344_pt1 | contig 17823 bp, 21 predicted proteins | sample czobulk116metaG_FD_108278 | JGI IMG/M metagenome (GOLD analysis project Ga0137394, IMG submission 108278) | Vadose zone soil microbial communities from Angelo Coast Range Reserve, California, USA - czobulk1.16 metaG | ecosystem: Environmental > Terrestrial > Soil > Vadose zone | place: USA...
CTGCTGCACCGTGCGCGGCGACCTCATCCGGATCCTGGGCACGCTGAAGGAGAAGCGCGACGGCGGCAAGCTCAAGTTCGACCGTGTGGTGATCGAGACTACCGGCATGGCCGACCCCGGCCCGGTGGCGCAGACCTTCTTCACCGACGAGGAGATCGGCAACTACTACCTCCTCGACTCGATCATCACGCTGGTCGACGCCAAGCACGCGCCGAAGCAGCTCGACGAGTTCCACGAGGCGCAGGAGCAGGTGGGGTTCGCGGACCGCATTCTGCTTTCCAAGACGGATCTCACCGCTGAGGAAGAAACGCAGAAGCTGGTTCAGAGGCTGAAACGAATGAATCCGCGCGCGCCGATCAAGAAGGTGCACTTCGGCGATGCGCCGATCGGGGAAGTCCTCGACATCCGCGGCTTCAACCTGAACGCGATCCTGCAGCTCGACCCCGAGTTCCTGGTCGACAGCCACCACGAGCACCACGACGAGGTGGAGTCGTTCGTCTTCAGGTCCGACAAGCCCTTCGACGGCCAGAAGCTCGAGCAGTTTCTCTCCGGGATGATCCAGGTCTACGGCCCGGACCTCCTGCGCTACAAGGGCGTGTTGTGGATGAAGGGCAACCCGCGGCGCGTGGTGTTCCAGGGGGTGCACATGATGATGGGCGGCGACATGGGCAAGCCCTGGGCAAAGGGCGAGAAGAAGCAGTCGATCATGGTGTTCATCGGCAAGAAGCTGCCGAAGGACATCTTCCTCGCCGGCATGGAGGAATGCCTCGCCAAATAGCAGAACGCCGCAATGATCTCGGTTCGCGGACTCGCGCACCGCTACGGCGACGCCGAGGCGCTGCGGCTTCCACAGTGGACCGTGGCGCAGGGCGAGCGCTGGGCGGTGCTGGGCGCCTCGGGGAGCGGCAAAACCACCCTCCTGCACGTAATCGCCGGCCTGGTACGGCCCACCGAAGGCGAGGTCGAGGTCTCGGGCGAGAAGCTGCGCAAGCTCGACGACGCAAGGCTCGATCGCTGGCGTGGGGCGACGGTGGGCATCGTGCTGCAGGCGCTCCACCTGGTGCGCCACCTTTCGGTGCGCGACAACCTGCGCCTTGCGCAGTACCTCGCGCATCTGCCGCAGGACGACCTGCGCATCCAGGACACCCTCGCTGCGCTCGGGGTCGCGGGTAAGGCGGCGCGCCGCCCACCCGAGCTCTCGCAGGGAGAACGCCAGCGCGTGGCGATCGCGCGCGCCGTAGTCAACCGGCCGAAGCTCCTGCTCGCCGATGAACCGACCGCCAATCTGGACGACGCAGCCGCGGCGCTCGCGGTGGACCTGCTCACCGAGCAGGCGGCGCGCCACGGCGCGACGCTGGTGGTCGCGACGCACGACGTGCGCGTGAAGGCCAAGTTCCGCGAGCGCCTGGAGCTCGCGTGAACCTCGCCTCGCTGTCGGCGAGCTACCTGCGCGCCCGGCCGCTGCACACCGCGCTCAGCCTGATTCTGCTCTCGCTCGGCGTGGCGACGATCGTCCTGCTGCTCCTCGTGGTCGGCCAGCTCGAGGAGCGCATGCAGCGCGACGCGCGCGGGATCGACCTCGTCGTCGGCGCCAAGGGCAGCCCGATGCAGCTCATCCTCTCGGGCATCTATCACCTGGATGCACCGACCGGCAATGTTCCGCTCGCCGCGGCGCAGTCGCTCGGAAAGGAGCGCTTCGTGAAAAAGGCGATGCCTCTCGCGCTCGGCGACAGCTGGAAGGGCTACCGCATCGTCGGCGCCGGACACGACTATCCAAACCACTATGGCGCGACGCTCGCGGCCGGGCGGCTGTGGGAGAAGCCGATGGAAGTAGTCCTCGGCGCCGAGGTGGCGCAACGCACGGGGGCCGGCGTCGACGCGAAATTCGCCGGTGCTCACGGCATCAGCGGCGAGGGCGACGAGCACAGGGAAGCGCCGTATACCGTCGTGGGGATCCTCAAGGAGACGGGTTCGGTTCTCGATCGCCTCGTCCTCACGGGTATCGAGAGCGTGTGGCACGTCCATGAGCCGCACCAGGGTTCCCGGGTAGCGGGCGATCAGAAGGACAAGGCCGCCGAGCCCGATCGCGAGGTGACGGTCGTGTTACTGCAATACGCCTCGCCGCTCGCGGCGGCGACGCTGCCGCGCCAGATCAACTCCAGGAGCGAGCTCCAGGCCGCCTCGCCGGCGGTGGAAACCGCGCGCCTTTTCCGCATCGTCGGCGTGGGAGCGGAGGCGCTGCGCGCGTTCGCGATCGTCCTCATGGTCGCGGCGGGCCTGTCGGTCTTTATCGCTCTCTACACCGCGCTCGAGGAACGCCGCTACGACCTCGCGGTGATGCGCACCCTCGGCGCCTCGCCGCGCCGCCTTTTCGGGCTGCTCTTGCTCGAAGGCCTGGTCCTCGCTCTCCTGGGCGCGCTCATCGGCCTCGCCCTGGGGCACCTTTTCGCCGCGCTGCTCGGAGTCTGGCTGCAGGGCCACCAGCAGCACGCAGTAACTGGCCTTGCCTGGCGCCCGGAGGAGCCGTGGCTGGCCGCAGCCGCCCTGGGCGTGGGCGCAGTTGCTGCGCTGCTTCCGGCCTGGCGGGCCTACCGGACCGACGTTTCGGGCACGCTCGCCCAGGGCTGAAGCGGGATTGCAAAGGCGCCGGATTCGGCAAATACTGTCGCCCCGGCCCAGCCCAGAGCCCGAGACATGAAGACCAAGGCGCTTCTCTTCGCACTGGCACTCGCTTTTCCGGCCGCCGCGCAGCACCAGGCGCCGCCTGGAGATCCGAGCCAGTTCAAGCCCCTCGCCGAGCGCAGCGACATCGTTTCGTGGAAGCTCCTCGCCGAGGTGGAACTGGTGAAGCAGAAGGACCGCTACGTGCCGCAGTTCTCGCAGGGCGTCGCGGCGCTCGACCAGAAGGAAGTGAAGCTCCAGGGCTTCATGATGCCGCTCGAGATGGGCGACAAGCAGAGCCACTTCGTGCTGTCGGCGCTCCCGGTCACGTGCGCGTTCTGCCTGCCCGGCGGGCCCGAGGCGCTGGTCGAGGTGAAGACCAGGCAGCCCGTGAAGTACAGCTTCGATCCGATCGTCGTGCGCGGCAGGATGTCCGTGCTCAAGGACGACCCCACCGGCGTTTTCTACCGCATCAGCGACGCTGTCCACGCTAACTAATCTTCGGGCTTTGGTCGCGCGGCTGTTGCTCGCCGCGGCCCTGCTTGCCGGCTGGCAGGCGGCGCTGCAGCACCCGCTCCAGCACTTCGATTCGAAGGGCGGCTTCGTCCACCTGGGCGACGGCCATTCCGGCAAGTCAGACGGCTCAAAGCTGTGCGACGCGCTCGCCGCGCTCACCGCCTGCGCCGCGTATTCGCCGGCGTTGTTCGAGCCGCCGGCGGCCGATCAGCACGCTTTTCGATTTTCCGAACTCCGGCCGCGCGCCGCCGAGCCGCCGCCGTTCCTGGCGCAGGGACCTCCCGCACTTCTCTGAATTCGTTTCCCGGCGCGCGCCTGATCAGATGGCGCGCATGGCGATCATTCAGAAGGGAGTGCAAGCATGCATCGCAATTTGTGTTGCGCCGTGGCGCTCGCCGCGGCGGTATTTCCAGCGTACGCGCAGGACTCGGAGCTCTCGAAAATGCGCGAGGCTCTGAGGCAGCTGCAGCAGCAGGTCCAGCAACTCGAGAAGCGACTCCAGGATGCGGAAAAGACCGCCACCGAGGCGGAAAACACGGCCGCGCAGGCGGCGGCGCAGGCATCCAGTCGGCCGCAGTCGGAGAGCGCGCTCAACCCGGGCATCTCCGCCATTCTCAACGGCGTCTACGCCAATCTGTCGAAGGATCCGAACACGTATCGCATCAACGGCTTCGTGCCGACGCTGGGCGAAGTGTCGCCCGGCAAGCGCGGCCTCAGCCTGGGCGAGTCGGAGCTCGGTTTCACGGCCAATGTCGACCACCTGTTCAGAGGCACGCTGATCGCCTCCATTGCGCCCGACGACAATTCCATCTCAGTCGAGGAAGGCTACATCCAGACCATCGGCCTTTCGCACGGCTTCACGATCAAGGCCGGCCGATTCTTCTCGGCGGTGGGATACCAGAACCAGATCCACGCGCATGCCTGGGACTTCACCGACGCGCCGCTCGCCATGAAGGCGTTCCTCGGCAACCAGCTGAACGAGGACGGTGTGCAATTCAAGTGGGTCGCGCCGACGAGCATCTACTTCGACCTCGGTGTCGAGTTCGGGCAGGGCAGAGCGTTCCCCGCCACCGAGCGCAACAAGAACGGCGTCGGCTCCAGCAACATCTTCACTCACCTCGGCGGAGACATCGGAACGAACTATGCCTGGCAGGCGGGGCTTTCGTACCTGAGCACCTCGCCGCAGGGCCGGGTCTACGACGACGTCGATTCGCTCGGCACCGGCGTCACCAACAGCTTCTCCGGCAACTCGAAGCTTTGGGTCGTGGACGGCGTGCTCAAGTGGGCCCCGGACGGGAACGCGACCTACCGGAACTTCAAGCTGCAGGGTGAATACTTCAAACGCAAAGAAGACGGCACCCTTACTTTCGATACGCTGGGCCAATCGCTGGGCACCATGAGCGACAGCTACGCGTCGCGGCAGTCGGGCTGGTATCTGCAGGGCGTATACCAGTTCATTCCGCAGTGGCGTGTCGGTTACCGGTACGACGAGCTCGACTCCGGGATCACGACGATCGGGCTGGTGGATTCGGGCGCGCTGACTGCGGCGGATTTTCCGATCCTCACCGCGTATAAGCCGAAGCGCCATACCGCCATGATCGATTGGAGTCCCAGCGAGTTCAGCCGCATCCGCCTGCAGTTCGCGCGCGACTACGCGCGCATGGGCGAGCCCGATAACCAGATGTTCCTCCAATACATCGTGAGCCTGGGCGCGCACGGCGCGCACCGGTTCTAAGGCGGTCCACATGAAATCGATCTTCAAGGTCTTTCTCGGATTGGCACTGGGCATCCTGGCGTGGCCAGCGTGCGCGGCGCTCAACGTGTTTGCCTGCGAGCCCGAGTGGGGCGCGCTCGCCCAGGAGTTGGGTGGCGACAAGGTTTCGGTGGTGTCGGCGACCACCGCCAAGCAGGATCCGCATCGCATCGAGGCGCGGCCGAGCCTGATCGCGCGCATCCGCAGCGCGGACCTGGTGATCTGCTCCGGATCGGAGCTCGAGGTCGGCTGGCTGCCGTTGTTGCTCACGCAATCGGGCAACGATCGCATCCAGCCGGGCTCGCCGGGCTTCATCGAGGCGTCGCAGTACGTGGTCAAGCTGGAGGTGCCGAAAGTGGTGGACCGCTCGCTCGGCGATATCCACCCGGCGGGGAATCCGCACATTCACCTCGACCCGCGCAACATCGCGAAGGTGGGCACCGTCGTCACGGAGCGCCTGTCGGAGATCGACCATGCCAACGCCGATTTCTATCGCGCGCGCGCCGAGTCCTTCGGCAAGCGCTGGCAGGAGGCGATCCAGTCGTGGCAGAAGAAGGCCGCGCCGCTGAAGGGCATGCCGCTCGTTGTGTACCATAAGGACATGTCGTACTTCATCAACTGGGCGGGGATGCGGGAAGCAGGAAGCCTCGAGCCCAAGCCCGGGATTCCACCGACGCCGACCCATCTCGCCGAGCTGGTGGAACGCATGAAGCGGGCTCCGGCGAAGGTGGTGGTGTATTCCGCCTACAGCGACCCCAGGGCGGCCGAATTTCTTTCGCAGCGCGCCAACATTCCCAACGTGATGCTGCCATTCACGGTCGGCGGCACCCCCAAGGCGAAGGATTTGTTCGGGTTGTTCGACGACACCATCGATCGGCTCCTCGCGATCGCGCAGTGAGCATCGACGCGGCGCAGTGGGGCATCCTGTGGCCGGCGTTCGTCGCCGGATTGCTGGTCACAGCTACCCACGTGCCGCTCGGCATGCAGGTGTTGGAGCGCGGCATTGTGTTCATCGATCTCGCAATCGCGCAGGCCGCCGCCGTGGGCGTGATCACGGCCGATTACTTTGGCTGGCCCGCGACCGGGATTGCGGTTCAAGTGTCGGCTCTGGGCGCGGCGCTGCTCTGCGCGTTCTTCCTCACCTGGACCGATCATCGCTGGCCGCAGGTGCAGGAGGCGATCATCGGCGTGGTGTTCGTCATTGCTTCGAGCGCGGCGATTCTTGTCCTCGCCAAGAATCCGCACGGCGGCGAGAACCTGAAGGATCTGCTGTCGGGCCAGATCTTGTGGGTGAACCCGGCGCATCTGCCGCTCGAGGCGGCCATCTACGGTGCGATCCTTGCCGTTTGGTTCGGCATGCGCGAGCGACTGGGCCGGATCGGCTTCTATGTATTGTTCGCTTGCGCGGTCACGGTATCGGTTCAACTTGTCGGGCTTTACCTGGTGTTCACCACGCTCGTCGTGCCCGCGCTCGCGACGTTCTATTCCCGGCGCCTGCGCCTTCTCAAGGCCTACGCAGTCGGTGTCCTCGGCTATGCCGCCGGGCTGCTCCTGTCGGTGGTGACCGACCTGCCGTCGGGCGCGATGATCGTGTGCGCTATAGTGCTGGTCGGGGCGTTGATGGCTGCGGCGACGATGCAGCGGCGCGCCTCTTGACATCGGCCGCGGTTGGCCGCATCTAGCTCTCTTTCCCCTAAAATCCGGTTTCCTCCATGGAGCAATTCCACGGCACCACCATTCTTTCCGTGCGCCGCGACGGCAAGGTCGCGCTCGGCGGCGACGGGCAGGTGACGCTCGGCAACGTCGTCGTCAAGGGCGGCGCGAAGAAGGTGCGCCGCCTCTACCAGGACCGCATCCTCGCCGGGTTCGCCGGCGGCACCGCCGACGCCTTCACGCTGTTCGAACGCTTCGAGGCGAAGCTCGACAAGCACCAGGGTAACCTGATGCGCTCCGCGGTGGAGCTTGCCAAGGACTGGCGCACCGACCGGATCCTGCGCCGGCTCGAGGCGATGCTCGCGGTCGCCGACCGCGAGCACTCGCTCATCATCACCGGCCTGGGCGACGTGCTCGAGCCCGAGCAGGGCGTGCTCGCGATCGGCTCGGGCGGCCCCTTTGCGCAGAGCGCGGCGAAGGCGCTGCTGGAAAACACCACGCTCGGCCCGCGCGAGATCGTCGAAAAATCGCTGGCGATTGCGGCGGACCTGTGCATTTATACGAATCACCAAAGAACAATCGAGATGTTGGAATGAAAGGCGCTCTGACATGAGCGGCATGACGCCCCAGGAGATCGTGCATGAGCTCGATAAATACATCGTCGGGCAGGCGAAGGCGAAGCGCGCGGTGGCGATCGCGCTGCGCAACCGCTGGCGCCGTCAGCAGGTCGCCGAGCCGCTGCGCCAGGAGATCACGCCCAAGAACATCCTGCTGATCGGGCCCACGGGCGTGGGCAAGACCGAGATCGCGCGGCGCCTCGCGCGGCTCGCCGACGCGCCGTTCATCAAGGTCGAGGCGACCAAGTTCACCGAGGTCGGCTACGTCGGCCGCGACGTCGACACGATCGTGCGCGACCTGGTCGAGATCAGCGTCAAGCAGACGCGCGAGCAGGCGGTCAAGCGCGTGCGCGCGCGTGCCGAGGACGCCGCCGAGGACCGGATCCTCGACGTGCTGGTGGGCTTCAAGGGCACCGAGGAAGAGAGCGCGACGCGCCAGAAGTTCAGGAAGAGGCTGCGCGAAGGCGAGCTCGACGACAAGGAGATCGACATCGAGGTGTCCGCGGCGCAGCCGCAGATGGAGATCCTCGCGCCGCCCGGCATGGAGGAGCTCACCTCGCAGATCCAGGGAATGCTCTCCAACCTCGGCGGCGGCCGCAAGCGGCTGCGGCGCATGAAGATCCGCGAGGCGCTGCAGCTCATCGTCGAGGAAGAGGCGGGGCGCCTGGTGAACGACGACGAGCTCAAGACCCGGGCAGTGGCCAATGCGGAGCAGAACGGCATCGTGTTCCTGGACGAGATCGACAAGATCACGAGCCGTTCCGAAGTCCATGGCGCGGACGTGTCGCGCCAGGGCGTGCAGCGCGATCTGCTGCCGCTCGTTGAGGGCACGACCGTATCGACGCGCTACGGCATGGTGAAGACCGACCACGTCCTGTTCATCGCATCGGGTGCGTTCCATCTCGCCAAGCCCTCGGACCTGATCCCCGAGCTGCAGGGGCGCTTTCCGATCCGCGTCGAGCTCGACTCGCTCTCGATCGACGACTTCGAGCGCATCCTGGTCTCCACCGATGCGAGCCAGGTCAAGCAGTACCAGGCGCTGCTCGGCACGGAAGGGGTCACGCTCGAGTTCCGCCCGGGCGCCATCCGGCGCATCGCCGAGATCGCCTTCCAGGTGAACGAGTCCACCGAGAACATCGGCGCGCGCCGCCTCTATACGGTGCTCGAGAAGCTGCTCGAGGAGATCTCGTTCGACGCGGGCAAGCGCGGGCCCGGCACGGTCGCGATCGACGCGGCATACGTCGACGCCCGGCTGGCCGAGCTGTCTAGGAACGAGGATCTGGCGCGCTTTGTTCTTTGAGGGCTTCCTCCAGGCATCGCCTGCAGAGGCAGCCCAGCCCGGGCAGCGGGGTCAGCACAGCTAGCGTCTCGCACCAGCAGCCGGGCGCGTCGGCACCGCAGCTGAAGGCCGCGCCGCAGCGTGCGCAGTTCTTATCGATCGGCAAGGCGCGAAAGGGCCCTGCGGAGGAAGGCCGCCTGCTTGCTGAAGTTGGTGCAGCCGTCGCAAATAAGAAGATGCAGCCGCAGCGCCAGGCGCTCGGCGAGGCCGAGGCGGCGGTCGAGGCCCTGGGACACGAGGCGGGTCGCCTCCTTGCAATTGAGCAGCATCTGACCACCTGTGGGTCGAACGGGCTCCGATCACCTTACAACCAGCTTTCAGGAGTTTACCGGGGGTTGAAAACCCTGCGGGCGGCCCTATCTCCAGGGCACAGACTCAGGAAAGGAGACGCAAATGGCAAACGTTACCCGGTTCGACCCGTTCAATGAGCTGGTCGAGGATCTGTTCAAGGGATTTCTGGTACGGCCGCTCGGCTTCGAAGGCCGTGGCGAGGTCGGTGCGCAGCTGCCCCGCGCGAAGGTGGACGTGTCCGAGAAGAACGGCGCGTATCTCGTCACCGCGGAGCTGCCAGGGGTGAAGAAGGAAGACATCCACGTCGCCATCGATGGGCCGCAAGTAACCCTCGAGGCCGAGGTCAAGCGCGAGAAGGAAGCGCCGAAGGACGAGCGCACCCTGCACAGCGAGCGCGTCTACGGCAAGGTCGTGCGCAGCTTCACGCTGCCGCAGGAACTCGACGAGTCCAGGGCGGAAGCCAAGTTCAAGGACGGCGTGCTCGAGCTGACGCTGCCCAAGAAGGCGGCCGCGCAGCGCAAGCAGATCACGATCCAATAAGCTTTTCCCGCAACACCAGGAAGGGCCGGGGTCATCCCTGGCCCTTTTTGTTTGTAGAATCGGCGGGCCAAGATGAATGCGCCCTTCAACCACAGCCCGCAGGCCGCCGAGAAGGCGCGCATTCTCCACGAGGCGCTGCCCTACATCCAGCGCTTCCACGGCAAGACCATCGTCGTGAAGTTGGGCGGCAATGCCATGACCGACGAGGCGCTCAAGGCCGGCTTTGCGCGCGACGTGGTGCTGCTCAAGCTGGTGGGGATGAACCCGGTCGTGGTGCACGGCGGCGGGCCGCAGATCGAGGACATGCTCACGCGCCTGGGCAAGAAGGGCGAATTCGTCCAGGGCATGCGCGTGACCGACCGCGAGACCATGGACGTGGTCGAGATGGTGCTCGGCGGGCAGGTGAACAAGGAAGTGGTCGAGCTCATCAACCAGGCCGGCGGCAAGGCGGTCGGCCTCACCGGGCAGGACGGCGCGCTGATCCGCGCGCGCAAGATGCTCCTGCCGTCGAAGGAGAGCGGCAAGGTCGACATCGGCCAGGTGGGCGAGATCGAGTCGATCGACGCCGCGATCATCGGCACGCTGGAGCAGGGCGGCTTCATCCCGGTGGTGGCGCCGATCGCCACCGGCGCCGACGGCACCACCTACAACATCAACGCCGACCTCGTGGCCGGGAAGCTCGCCGAGGTGCTGCGCGCCGAAAAGCTGGTGGTGCTCACCAATACGCCGGGGGTCCTCGACAAGGACGGCAAGCTCCTCACCGGGCTTACGCCGCGGCGCATCGACGACCTCATGGCGAAGGGCGTCATCTCGGGCGGCATGCTTCCCAAGATCGGCTCGGCGCTCGACGCCGCGCGCAATGGCGTGAAGAGCGTGCACATCATCGACGGGCGCGTGCCCAACGCGCTGCTCCTGGAAGTGCTCACCGACCAGGGGGTCGGGACCCTCATCAAAAGCAAGTAGTGCGCATCGCCCGACTGGCGTCGTCGCGGCGCGTGTGGATCTTCGACCTGGACAACACGCTGCACGACGCGACCGCGCGCATCTTCCCGGCGATGCACGACCAGATCAACGCGTTCCTGCGGCGGGAGTTCGGCGTCGACGAGGCGGGCGCGAACCGCATGCGCGAGGAGTTCTGGCTGCGCTACGGCACCACGTTGAACGGTCTCATGCGCCATCACGGCATCCACCCGCGCCGCTTTCTCGCGGAGACGCACGTCTTTCCGGAGCTCGGCGACCTGGTGGTGCACGAGAACGCGCTCAAGCACGCGCTCGCCCGCCTCGGGGGCATGAAGCTCGTGTTCTCGAACGCCCCCCGACACTACGTCGAGGGGGTGCTGCGCGCCATGGGGCTCGCGCGGTACTTCGACGCGGTCTATTCGATCGAGGATGCGCGCTACCGCGGCAAGCCGGCGCTGCACGGCTTTCGCATGCTGCTGCGCAAGCACAATCTCGATCCCCATCGCTGCGCGTTCGTCGACGACATGCTCGAGAACCTGCGCACCGCCCGCCGGCTGGGAATGTCCACGGTCTGGGTGAGCCGCGTTAAGCGGCGCGTGCCCTTCGTCGACCTGCGCGTGGCTTCGGTGCTCGAGCTGCCGCGCCTAGTCTTCCGCTACGGCTGAGCATAGAATCCGCTGCGTCCTCCCATGCCCCGCGCCAAAGGCGAACGCAGGCTCGAAATCCTCAAGGCTCTCGCGCAGATGCTCGAGGCGCCGAAGTGGGAGCGCATCACCACCGCGGCGCTCGCCGGCCGCCTCGAGGTCTCCGAGGCCGCGCTCTACCGCCACTTCGCCTCCAAGGCGCAGATGTACGAGGGGCTGATCGAATTCATCGAGAGCTCGGTGTTCACGCTGGCGAACCGCATCACCCAGAGCGAGTCCGACGGCCTGCGCCAGGCGGCCGAGCTGGTCGAGATGCTGCTCGCGTTCGCGGAGAAGAATCCAGGCATGGTGCGCGTCATGACGGGCGATGCACTGGTAGGCGAGCACGAGCGCCTGCAGGTGCGCATGAACCAGTTCTTCGACCGCTTCGAGGCCACCCTGAAGCAGGTGCTGCGCGTCGCTTCCGACGGCGACGCCGCGGGCCGGGCGGCGACGCTGCTGCGCTATGCGATCGGTTGCCTGCACCAGTACGCGAAAAGCGGCTTCGCCAGGAAGCCGAGCGAGAGCTTCACCGCCCAGCGGCGCTATCTGCTCGCGTAGCGCAGACCGCGCAACCCGCATCCCGTTTCACCCGGACGGAGCGCCATTCGGCGGCCTTGGCGTCGAACATCACCAGGCGCCCGCTCAGCGACTCGCCCGCGCCGGCGATGAGCTTGATCGCTTCCGCGGCCTGCATTGCGCCGACCACCCCGGTCAGGGGCGCGAACACGCCCATGACCGAGCACTGCACCTCCTCGACTTCCCCGTCCTCGGGGAAAAGGCACGCGTAGCAGGGCGCGTCGGCGCGCCTCAGGTCGAACACCATCAGCTGGGCCTCGAAACGGATCGCGGCGCCGGAGACCAGGGGCTTCGCACGCTTCACGCAGGCGCGGTTGAGCGCGTGCCGGGTGGGGAAATTGTCGGAGCAGTCGAGCACCACGTCGGCCCGCGCCACCAGGGCGTCGAGGTCATCGGCAGCGACCCGCTTTTCCAGGCCGACGACGTCGATTTCCGGATTGAGCGAGAGCAGGGCGGCACGAGCCGCGCCGACTTTCGGGCTGCCGACCGAATCGGTACGGTAAAGGATTTGCCGCTGAAGGTTGGTGAGATCGACCTGGTCGGAATCCGCGAGCACCAGGCGGCCGACGCCCGCGGCGGCGAGGTAGAGCGCCGCGGGGCATCCGAGCCCGCCCGCCCCGACGACCACCGCGGCACCCGCACGCAGCCGCTCCTGTCCCTCGATCCCGATCTCGGGAAGGAGGATGTGGCGGCTGTAGCGAAGGAGCTGCTGGTCGTTCAGTTCGTCTTGGTCTGGGCGACCGTCGGCGAGACTGCCTTGACCGGCTCGCCCTTGAGATGCGCGATCGCCTGCTGCAGCTGGAAGTCGTCCTTGGTGCCGAGCTCGACCGGCTTCATCTCGGCCGGGGAGACCGGCTGCTGCGGCTTGATCTTCGCGGCCGGCGACGCGTCCTTCTTCTCGTCGGGCTTCTTGGCGTCGGCCTTGGGCTCTTCAGGCTTCTGCTGGCCGTTGTTCAGGTGGCGCGTCAGGTCGGCTTCGCGCACCCGCGTCAGGGTGTCGGACGGGTCCTCGACCACGATGTCGGGCTTGATGCCGAGCGCCTGGATCGAGCGGCCGCCCGGCGTGTAGTAGCGCGCGGTGGTCAGCTTGATCGCGGTGTTGTTGCCCAGCGGCATGATGGTCTGCACCGAGCCCTTGCCGAAAGTCTGCGTGCCGATGACCGTGGCGCGCTTGTGGTCCTGGAGTGCGCCGGCGACGATCTCGGAGGCCGAGGCCGAGCCACCGTTTACCAGCACCACCATCGGGATGTTCTTTACCGCCTGCGGCAATGACTTCAGCACGTCCTCGCCGCGGCTGCCGCGCGCGTAGTCGTCGGGGCTGGCGTAGAACTTCTTCTTGGCGTCCTCGGCGCGGCCGTCGGTGGACACGATCAGCGTCTTCGCGGGCAGGAAGGCCGCCGAGATGGCTACGGCGCCATGCAGCAGCCCGCCCGGGTCGTTGCGCAGGTCGAGCACCAGGCCCTTGAGGTTGGGGTTCTCCTTGAACATCTGGCTGAGCTGCTTCACCATGTTCTCGGTCGTGGCTTCCTGGAACTGCGATACGCGTACCCAGCCGTAGCCCGGCTCGATGATCTTGGACTTCACGCTCTGCACCCGGATGACCGAACGGGTCAGCGTCACCACGATCGGCGCGCTCTCGCCCTTGCGCGAGATCGTGAGCGTGATGCTGGTATTCGGCTTGCCGCGCATGCGCTTGACCGCGTCGTTGAGCGACATGCCCTTCACCGGGGTGTCGTCGAGCTTGATGATGAGGTCGTTCGGCTTGATGCCCGCCTTGAATGCAGGGGTGTCCTCGATCGGCGAGATCACCTTGACGAAGCCGTCTTCCATGCCGACCTCGATGCCCAGGCCGCCGAACTGGCCCTGGGTGCCGACCTGCAGCTCCTTGAAGGCTTCCTGGTCGAGGTAGGCCGAATGCGGGTCGAGGCCGGTCAGCATGCCGTTGATGGCCTCGGTGATGAGCCGCTTGTCCTCGACCGGCTCGACGTAGTTCGTCTTGATGGCGCCGAACACCTCGGTGAACGAGCGCAGCTCCTCGATCGGCAGGGTGGTGCGCCCGGCGCGGTCGGCGACCGCCTGGAAGTTCAGGCTGATGAGCACGCCTGCGACGACGCCGACGGCGATGAGTCCGAGGTTGCGAAGCCTAGATTTCATAAGATTCGGGTGGTTTCACTTGTTCAGCTTGACCCACCGCAGCGGGTCGAAGGCGCGGCCAAGATGCCGCATTTCAAAGTATAGCCCTGTTTCCTCATTGCCCCCGCTCGCCCCCGTGGTCGCGACGCTCTCTCCTGCCGCCACCGCATCGCCCACTTGCTTGAGCAGCGACTCGTTGTTGGCGTAGATGGACAGGTAGGCTTCACCGTGGTCCAGAATCAGGAGATTGCCAAAGCCCCTCATCCATTCTGCGTACACCACCTGGCCCCCGGCAATAGCTCGAACTGGCTGCCCCTGGGGTGCGCGAATGAAGAGTCCCTTCGCTTCCGTCCCCGCCGCTCCTCTTGGAGCCCCGAACCGACCGGACAGTTCCCCGCGTACCGGCAAGCTAAGGCGGCCGCGCAGTTTGGAGAAGGGCTCTTTTCTCGCTTGCGCCGGCAGCAGCGCCGCAAGCTCTTCGACGAGGCGCGCCAGGCGTGCCGCGTCGGCTCGCAGGACCTTGATTTCCTTGCGACTCTTGCGAACCTCGCCTGCCACCTGGTCGAGCACCCTGCGCCGTTCGCGGCGCTCGGCGAGGAGTTTTTCACGATCGGCGCGGCTCGCCGTCTGCAACGCATCGAGGCGCGCGCGCTTCGCCCGCGCTTCGCCGGCGAGGCGCCCAGCTTCCGCGAGCGTCGCGCGGTAGTCGGCCAGCATCGCGGCCGAGGCGCGCGCGAGGTAGCTGACATAGTGGAGGCTGCGCGCCACCGCGGCGGGGTCTTCGCCGGAGAGCGCCACGCGCAGCGCGTCGGGCGCGCGGTTCGCCTGCTGCGCGGCCACCATGCGGCCTACCGCCCGCTCCTGCTCGGCGAGCGAGCGTTCCAGGACTGCGCGCCGCGCGGCGATCGCGGCCGCCGCGGCCCGCACTTTCTCTCCTTCCGCCCGAAGCTCGGTGAGCGCGCGATTGGCGGCCGAGATCGCGCGCTCGGAGCCGCGCAGCGCATCGCGCGCTTCCTTGCGGACCTCCTCCTTCTGGTCGAGCTCCCGGGACAGCGCGTCGATGCGGCTGCGAAGCGCCTTCAGGTCTTCCTCTTTCGCGGCCGGCGATGCGGCGCCGGCCCATACCGCAAGCGAAAGAAGAAGGATGCGCCTCAGGCCTTGGCCTTCCCCTGTGCCGACACGGCGGCGATGCGCTTCGCCACCTCGGCCTGGTCGCCGAGGTAGTGGTGGCGGATCGGCTTGAGACTCTCGTCAAGCTCGTAGACCAGCGGGATCCCCGTCGGCACGTTCAGCCCGACGAGCTCGGCTTCGCCGACGTTGTCCAGGTGCTTGATCAGCGCGCGCAGCGAGTTGCCGTGCGCGGCGATCAGCACGCGTTTTCCGGCGCGGATCGAGGGCGCGATCGCGCTGCTCCAGTACGGCAGCACGCGCGCCACCGTGTCCTTCAGCGACTCGCTGCGCGGCACCTCGACGCCGGCGTAGCGCGGGTCCTTGCCTTCATAGCGGTCGTCGTCGTGGGACAGCGGGGGCGGCGGGATGTCGTAGCTTCTGCGCCAGACGAGCACTTGCTGCTCGCCATGCTTGGCGGCCATCTCGGCCTTGTTCAGGCCCTGCAGCGCGCCGTAGTGGCGCTCGTTCAGGCGCCAGTGCTTCTCCTCGGCAAGCCACATCTGGTCGAGCTCGTCGAGCGCGAGCCAAAGCGTGCGGATGGCGCGCTTGAGCACCGAGGTGTAGGCGAGATCGAAGCGGTAGCCCTCGGTCCGGAGCAGGCGTCCAGCGTCGCGCGCCTCTTCGATACCCTTGGGCGAGAGGTCCACGTCGACCCAGCCGGTGAAGCGGTTCTCGCGGTTCCAATGCGACTCGCCGTGGCGCAGCAGGACGAGCTTGTGCGCGGAACGTGACATCGCTCAATTATAATGATCCGTTCGTGGAACCTTCCCTGCTGGAATTCCTGAAGAAAGACAGCAACGGCCTGCTCGCCGCGGTCGCGGTGGTGTCGGGCGCGATGCTGCTGTGGCCGTACCTGCGCCGCTTCCGCGGCGGCCCCTCCATCAGCGCCGCGCAGGCCACCCAGCTCATCAACCGCGAGGATGCGCTCGTCGTCGACGTGCGCGATCCGGGCGAGTACGGCAGCGGGCATATTCTCGGCGCCAAGAACGTGCCGCTCTCTCGCGTCGACGCCGTCGGCTCGGAAATTGCTCCCAAGCGCAAGGACAAGCCGGTGATCGTCTACTGCGACGACGGCAATCGCTCTGGCAAGGCGGCGGCCGCGCTCAGAGGCCAGGGCTTCGCCAAGGCGGTGAGCCTTTCGGGCGGGCTGGGCGCATGGCGCCAGGCCGGGCTGCCCCTGGAAAAAAAATGACATGGCGAAGGTCCTGATGTACCTGACCGCTTCGTGCCCGTTCTGCCACTCGGCCGACCGGCTGTTGCAGCAGAAGGGCGTCGCGGTCGAGAAGATCCGCGTCGATCTCGAGCCCGCGCGGCGCGCCGAGATGATCCAGAAAAGCGGCCGCCGCACGGTGCCGCAGATCTGGATCAATGGCCTCCACGTCGGAGGCTGCGACGACCTCTATGCGCTCGAGCGCGCCGGCGAGCTCGACCCACTCCTCAAGGCCGCCTGATGGCAGACCAAGCCCAGCCACAACCCACCGCCTCGGATCAGAACCCGCCGAGCTTCCAGATCGAAAAGGTGTACGTGAAGGACCTGTCGCTCGAGATTCCAAACGCGCCGCAGGTCTTCGTGCAGCAGGTGCAGCCTCAGCTCGAGGTCCAGATCCAGACCGGCGCCGCGCAGTTCGCCGAGGGCTACTACGAATGCACGGTGACCGCCACCGTGACCGCCAAGAGCGGCGAGCGCACGCTGTTCCTCGCCGAAGCGGTGCAGGCGGGCATCTTCTCGGTGCGCAACGTCCCCGCCCAGGAGCTCGATCCGCTCCTCGGCATCGGCTGCCCGACGATTCTCTTTCCGTACCTGCGGGAGAGCATCTCGGACCTCGTCACGCGCGGCGGCTTTCCGCCGGTGCTGCTCAACCCGGTGTCGTTCGAGGCGCTCTACATGCAGCGCCGTCAGCAGGGCGGCGCGCAGCCCCCGGCCGAATCCAGGATCGAACTCGCCCGGTGACCCGCGTCGCCGTGCTCGGGGCCGGCGCCTGGGGCACCGCGATCGCCGCCGTTCTCGCGGCTCGGCTCGAGGTCACGTTGTGGGCCCGCGACCCGGCCCAGGCCGCGGCGCTCGCGAAAACGCGTTGCAACGAGCGCTACCTGCCCGGTATTGCCTTGCCGGGGCAAGCAAGAGTCGAGTCTGATCTTCTGCTTGCGCAGCAAGGCGCGGCGCTTGTGCTCGCGGCCACTCCCGTGGCCGGGCTGCGCGAGGTCTTGCCCAAGGTGAAGCTGCCCCTCGTCTGGCTGTGCAAGGGCTTCGAGGAAGGCACGGGCCTGCTGCCCCACGAGATTGCGGCGCAGACGATGGGGGCGAAGGCGCGGTGCGCGGCGCTGTCGGGACCGTCGTTCGCGGCCGAGGTGGCGCGCGGACTGCCTTGCGCGCTGACGCTCGCTTCTCAGGACGCTGCGTTTGCCCGCGAGAGTGCGGCGCTGCTGCACGGCGGCCGCATGCGCATTTACTACAGCACCGATCTCGTGGGCGTCGAGATCGGCGGCGCGGTGAAGAACGTCATGGCCATCGCCGCCGGCATTTCCGACGGTCTGGGGCTCGGGTTGAACGCGCGGGCGGCGCTCATCACGCGGGGTCTCGCCGAAATGGCCCGCCTCGGCGTCGCGCTCGGCGGCGCCGCCGAAACGCTCTTCGGCCTTGCGGGCGCCGGCGATCTCATTCTCACGGCGACGGGAGAGCTCTCGCGTAACCGCCGCGTCGGCCTGGAGCTCGCGCAGGGACGTTCATTGAAGGACATCCTCGAGCATCTCGGCCATGTCGCCGAGGGCGTGCGCTCCGCAAAGGAGGTCGCGCGCCTCGCCAAGGCGAAGGGCGTCGACATGCCGGTAAGCGACGCGGTCAACGCGGTGCTCGACGGCAAGCTCGCGCCGGCAAAGGCAGTCGCGCTGCTGCTTTCGCGCGACCCGAAAAAAGAGCGCTAGCGTCAA
>Ga0137394_10001346_pt1 | contig 17822 bp, 14 predicted proteins | sample czobulk116metaG_FD_108278 | JGI IMG/M metagenome (GOLD analysis project Ga0137394, IMG submission 108278) | Vadose zone soil microbial communities from Angelo Coast Range Reserve, California, USA - czobulk1.16 metaG | ecosystem: Environmental > Terrestrial > Soil > Vadose zone | place: USA...
CCGTTACGCTTACTTCTACGCTGTTCGGGCGCGGCAACCGAAACCTGCGCCGTTCTTCCACCGGAGCCATGGCCGCCACACGCCGTTCCCAGAAGTGCGGCACGGCGCGCAGCGTGACGCTGCCTCCGCTCGGTGTATGCTTCAACGCGTTATCGAGCAGATTTGCGGCTACTTGCTGTACTTTCTGGTAATCGAATCGGAATGGGGGGATTGACGGGTCAAAGCTGGCATCCAGCTTGACGCCTTTGCGTTGAAACGCTTCCGACCAGCGTTTGGAAAGCTCATCGAGACAATCCCGTAGATCGTTCTCTCGAAGTTGCAGCACCAGTTTCCCGCTCTCCAACGCCGAGTAGTTCAGGAACATGGACACTAGCCGCACCAGACGCTCGCAACTGTCTTTCGACTCTTCAAGAATGTCCCGCTGCTTGTCCGTCAAACGGCCCAGCGAACCGGCCAGCAGAAGATCGTAGTATCCCTTGATCACCGCGAGTGGCGTTTTCAACTCGTGGGCCGCTGACGCCAGGAACACCGTCTTCTGCCGGTTCACTTCTTGCAATTTCAGATAGGCGGCCAGAAGATTCCGGTAAGTAATCTCGCGTTCCTGCAAAAGCTCTTGTACGGTGAGTTGCGTCGCAGGATCCGCCAATGGCTGCGCTTCGGATTTGTTCTCGATCTCCACCACCAGCCAGTCCGGTTCGGGCATCCACTGGACCCGCACGGTGGATTTCGCTTCCCCGCGCTGTATCTGCAGGTGCACGTCGTGCTCGCCCTTTTCGATCTTGTCGAAGATTTTGCGCGGTTCCACATGCAGAAGATCGCTGAACAGATTCATACCCTGGATCGGCATGTATCCGCGTGATTCCAGATAATGTTTCGCGCTCGAATTTACCATTACTAAATTCCCACTTCGCTCGGCCACGATCAGTGGTTTTTCAATCGTGTCGAGCAGCCCACTTACAAAACCAAGAGGGAGAACCGTGCGATTCCCCTCTTCCAACATGGGAGGCACTGTAATCCGACCTGCCATCAGCTCTTCTCGCCCCTCATAAGAGTGGTAAAAGTTTTCCCTCGGTGGCATCGTTACAGAGGGACCTCCAAGAGTCAATGGTAAAAGCGTTCCATTTGCACATTTGAGGAAAGGAAGTGGATATCGGGAGCAAAGTCCTTGTCCTCAGGAATTGTGGCCGTCGATATGTACCTATAATCCGCTTATAATAAGCAGTTTATCGGGGCTGCTTCCTGCGCCCTCTGGCATTCCAGATGCATGCATCCGTACTAGTTCCTTCGTACTAAGATGAGAGGGCTCTTGCGTACCGACGTTCTCAAGAAGAAGCAGCTCATGGAAACTTCGCCAGCTCGACGCTCGCCGCGTATTCGCTTGCAGGTTCCCGTTTTCCTGAGGGGGACCGATGTGTCCGGCGCTGAGTTCATCGAGCTCACTAAAACTCTCAATATCAGCTCCACCGGTGCGTGCATTACTTCATCGTATATTCTTCGACCTGATCAGACTGTCCATTTGACCATCCCGGCCCCAGCTCCCGCCTCCTCCAGCCTTGTTCCCAGCGAGACTCCGCCGATCGTTGCCAAGGTTTTGCGCCAGGAGTCGGCGGGCGAGATGCGTCTATTTGGCTTAGAGTTTCTCCGTCCACTTGAGTAAATACCGGTACTTTCTTGCCTCGCCTTCCTTTCATGTGTGTAGTTTTGTTACACGGCACTCACCCTCTCAAAATGTCCTACATTTCTTGTACCCTAATATCCCGATTTTGTAATAGGATACGCCCGCAATTCGGGAGGTAGGATTCCCAAGTGGACTTGCTCGGGTCCAGCACGAATGGACTCTCGCTTGCTCCACATAAAGAAAGCTTGATTCGCTTTCCCCAAACCCCGCGGGGATAGGCAGAGGTTAGGTCTATACCGGATATGCCCAGCCCCGGCGCCCCTGCGCCCCTGCGTTTGCCGATTGAGGACTCCTATTTCGAGCTGTTAGCCGACACGCTCGAGAGCCTTGATCTGCCCGCGCGCGGCCAGTTTCTTCAGCGATATTTCCGTGCGATCGCTCACCTCGATCTGCGCGAAACTCAAAGTGTCGAAATTTGGGATGAGATGCTCGTGCGACGCCGCGAGCTCACCGATCTTTTGGGTCGTCAAGTTTCTCTGAAAACCGCTCTCATGGATGTTCTTTCGTCCTCCGGTCTTCTTCGTGTTCCCATCCTCATCGAGTATGACGAGCTGAAGAGGCTGGAACTCAATGCCGTGACCGATCCCTTGACGGGTCTGCACAACCGCCGGCTCTTCGCTGAAACATTCGAGAAGGAACTCAACCGTGCTCGGCGCTATGGCCAGCCTCTGGGATTGGTTACCCTCGACCTGCATCGCTTCAAGGAAGTGAATGACAAGCACGGCCATCCGCGCGGTGATGACGTATTGCGCGCTGCCGCGGCTACCTTGAAGAAAGCTTTGCGCACTTCCGACTCAGCTTTCCGCATCGGCGGCGACGAGTTCGCTTTATTGCTTCCGCAAACGGATTCCGCTCAGGCGCTCGCGTTGAGCCGTCGTGTCCAAACGGTATTTGCCGAGATGCTGCAACCGCTACAGCTTGCCGTCACCGTAGGTATGGATCACGGCGTTGCGATTTTCCCCCAGGATGCTGAGCAGGCCGATCAATTGATTCGCGTCGCGGATGAGCGTCTTTATCGCCTGAAACACGCAAACCACAGCAAGACCACTAACGGCTCGGCTCGCGCCCAGACTCCTTCTGCTCCCGAGGCGCCGGCCGCTCCTGCTCCAGAACGCGCTGCCCCCGCGCCACAACCAATTTCGATCGAAACCCGGCGCGCACCTGAAAAAACCGAAACAACCATCGAGGCAGCTGCTTCTGCAACCTCCGCCGCGATTTCCGGGGACCTCACCCCAGCACCTCCGCGGGTCTTCGCCGTCCAGCGCAAGGCCGAACGCGTCTCCATGACCGGTACGAATGCCTACGCTGTTCTTGGCGACCCAGGCGCCCGGCGCGCTCGCGTCCTTGATCTTGGCTTTGGTGGTGTCGCGATGGAACTGGATTCTCCCCAGGATCTTCCGGAAAATCTTCTGGCGGTCTTGCACGTGCCTATTCTTCCGCCCGTTCGTGTGAATCTGAAGCCCGTGTGGAGACAGCAGACCAGTCAGGGCGGCCTCCGCGTCGGATGCGCCTTCGTTTCCTGAGCAGCTCAGCAAATTCCGCAAACAAGTTCGCCCCGTCCTCAAAAAAAAGAGCCTAGAACTTCTCACCGCATCTCTCTCGCCCTGATACAATTCCGCCGCATCGCCCTGCCCCAAAAGGAGGCGTCATGATCGAACCGACGGCCAGCCGCCCGCATTGGCCCGATGCCGTTCAAGATCCCTCGAAAGACTTAAGTGGCCTTAAACCCTGGCCCTGGGCTCTTGAGCGACTGGAGAAATCACACAATTATTGGATCTCTACGACCCGGCCCGACGGCCGCCCTCATCTCATGATCGTTTGGGGAATCTGGTGGCAGAACGCCTTCTGGTTCAGTACCGGCCCGCGCACGCGCAAAGCAAGAAATATCGCCCGCGACCCGCACGTCGTCATCGGCACCGAAAAGGCCGACGAAGCCGTCATCCTGGAAGGCGCCGCCGAAGAAATCAAAGATCGTTCCATCTGGAAGCAAATCGCTCAAATCTACAACAGCAAATACGGCGGCGACGTCGAACCTCTTCTCATGGCTTCCGATGGCTGCGTCTTCTGCGTCAAACCGCAAATCGCTTTTGGCCAGGACGAGCACACCGAAAATTTCACCGAATCCGTAACTCGCTGGCATTTTGCGGAGTAGCAGCATTCCCCCATTTGGCAGAATTTGACACTTCGCGTATGATTAAGAATTGCCTCGCGACCTAGCGACGCGGCTGTTGTCCTCTGGCTTTGTCAGGGAGCCGTGCAGACCGGACGCGAAAGAATGGAGCCTCATGAAGCCCGGTATTCATCCCGACTACCACACCGTAACGGTTCATTGCGCTTGCGGCCACAATTTCACGACTCGTTCGACCATCAAGGGCGACAGGCTGAATGTCGAAATCTGCTCGAATTGTCACCCTTTCTTCACCGGCAAGCAGAAGCTGATTGACACCGCTGGCCGCGTCGAGCGCTTCACCAAGAAATATGCTGACGCCGCCGCCAAGGCCGAAGCCGCCAAAAAGTAAGGGTAGGCAAGCTCCCGTGGGACAGCCATTCCTGGCTTTCCTTTCTTCGCCGCTTGGCGCCTTGCACTATTCCTCAACCTCTCCGCGCTACTCTGCGCCCGTCACCGTCTGTGCGTTGTCTTTGTTTCCTCCGCGGCTTCCAACTCTTAACTTTCGACTTTTGACTTCTCACTCTCTTCCGCCCGTGTACAATGAACTTCCATCGTGGCTACTCAATCCCGAATGTTTGATGGCGCGCGCCCCGGCGAACTGATCGAAACCGCCCCGCCGCGCGTCACTCTCCGCAATGCCTTTGCTCACCCCTTTGATTCCGCCATTGCCGCCGCGCGCACCTGCTACGCGCCCCGCCTCATCGGCCCCGAAGAAATCACCGACAAGCAGCGGCTCAACATTGGTGCCGCCACTTTCCATAGCGGCCATCACACCGTCTACCAGCACGCCCATTTCGAATTCGGCCTCGAAAACATTAGCCGCCAATTCGTTTGGTCCTTCCTCCACGCGCATCCCTTTTACAATTCCGAGCAGCAAAGCCAGCGTTACGTTCGCCTCGACCGCGCGCAAGCCTACGTTCCGCCCACGTCGCTCTTCTTCGACGAAAACTGTAGGGAACTCTACGAAGCCGCCATATCCCGCGCCTGGAATTCTTACCGCGAACTTTCCTCTCTTCTGATCGCCGACGCCCGCACCATTCTCAACGACATCTGGCACATCGGCCCGATGTCCCACCCCAAGCGTCTCCAGAAAATCGAGCGCTCTGCCGAAAAGCGCGCCATCGAAATCGCCCGCTACGTCTTGCCCGTCGCGGCCTTCACCACCATGGTGCACACCATCTCCGGCATCGTCCTCCACCGTTTGTGGCGCATGAGCGCCGCCTCGGATACGCCCGGCGAGGCTCGCGCCGTCATCGGCGCCATGGTCGCGCATGTAAAGGAAATCGACGCTCAATTTTTCGATCGATTCGGCACTGAGCCCCTCGAAGAATTGCCGGAATGGAAGAACACGCAGGTGAATGTAAACGCTGGCGAAGCCTTCGCTCGAGAATTTGACGCCAAGCTCAGAGGCAAAACTTCAATACTTGTCGATTACTCACCGAACGCCGTTCGCGTGATGGCCGAGTCCTATCGCGCCGTCACTGGACTCACCGCCGCGCAATGCCCCGATGCCGAAGCCATCGATCGCCTCTTGAATCCCGCCCGCAATCTCTATCGCCTTGAAACCCTGAACGTCGGCGTTCACGCGCCGATCATGCGCGTCCTCCAGCACGCCAACTACACTTTCGCGAAGAAAGTCAGCCACACCGCCGACAGCCAGGACCAGCGCCATCGCATGGTTCCCGGCTCGCGCCCTCTGCTGACTCTAGCGGACACCCGCGAGCCCGACTACATCACTCCAGTGCTTCTTGCCAATAACCCTCGCGCCAAAGAAATCTACGACCGCGCCATGCAGGATGCCTGGTCCGCAAAAAACCAACTGCTCGACCGCGGTGTGCTTCCCGAAATCGCCCTCTACCTCCTCCCCAACGCCAAATCCATCCGCGTCTACGAGTCCGGCTCACTGCTCCATCTCATCCACAAGTGGACCATGCGCACCTGCTTCAATGCCCAGGAAGAAATCTACCAATCCTCCATGGATGAAATCGCCCAGCTTCGCGAGGTCCACCCCGAACTCTCTCGCTACATCGGCCCCCCTTGCCACATCCGCGCCGGCATCACCACTCCCATCTGCACCGAAGGCTCCCACTTCTGCGGCATCAAAGTCTGGCTCGACTTCCCCAACATCTCCCGCCGCATCTGAAACTCTCCCGCCGGTTTAGCCGTCCTATACTGAAGCTGGAGGCCCATCGTGTTTCGCATTTCTGCCCGCCGCATCGCCTCGGTCCTCATGGCGGTTATACTCTTGGCGCCTTCCTCCTTCACTTTCGACACTCCTCTCTCCGACCAGGCCGTCCGCGAAGCCTATTTCCTTGGCCAGCGCCGTGACGAAACCATGGCCAATTTACTCAACAAATACACGAAACTCCTTCCGCCGCCGAAGACCGGGCCGGACATCGCCTCTGTTACTTTCCTTACGCCTTTCGCTCTTCTTGTCCAGCAATCCAGCCAGCGCTCCGAGTACAGCGCCCAGCAAGCCGCCCTTGATCACCGCGATCAGCCCGAATTTATAAGAATTGTCGTTCAAATCCAGTTCACCGATTCGTATGGTCCTTACATCGTTCGTCCTACAGGTTCCCGCTCCGGTTCTCCAAGAGGCTTCGTCCCGCGCCCATATGATTTCTGGAAAGATTTCGACGTTCAGGTGTCCAGCGAGGACCAGAAGCTCCGGCCCTTCTCTTCTTACGGCCGGGCCAATTTCAGCTGCTCCGAGGAGGGCGGCTGCACCCTCACCGGCGCCACTCTCCAGTTCGATTTCTCTGTCGAAGACTTTGCCTCCGGCTCCGCCACCGTTGACGTGCTCCCGCCGGAGGGTGACCCCGTCTCCGTCAACTGCGACCTCGACCACATCCGCTGAACTGTTTGCCGTCTGATGCCTTTCACGGCGGCGGCGCCAATGACATCATTCTGCTGGGACCAGCGCCAGAATCAGCGCTATACTTCTCTTGGGAAAGTCTTTATGCGTCACGTCAATAGTGTCATTACGTGCCTGCTTGTGGTTCTTTATGTGCCTCTGCCCGCTTCTCCCTTAGCCACTCCCCTCTCCGACGAGTCCATCCGTGAGGCCTATTTCCTCGGCCAGCGCCACGACGGAACTTTCCCTTCGATATTGAGCAGATACATCAAGAGTCTCCCACCTCCCAAGTCCGGCCCGCACGTCTCTTCCGTCACATTTCTGACGCCTTTCATCCAAGTTGTAGAGTACTCCGACGGTTACATCGGCAACTACAGCGCCCAGAAGGCTCTCCTCGATCATCGCCGGCAGGAAGAATTCGTGCTGATCTTCATTGAGATCCAATTAACGGATTCTTATGGCCGGCTCGTGGCTCCCCCGCCGAACTGGCGCTCCCGCTCTCCTGAGGCGCGCGTGCCTCGCCCCAGCGACTTCTGGCGAGACTTCCAGGTTCAGATCTATAACGCCGGCCAGCCCGTCGCCCCCTACGATTTTCACGGCCACTCTACCTACAGTTGCGGACGCCATGGTCCTTGCATCATGACCGGCGCTACCCTCGAATTCGATTTCCGTGCCGAATCCTTTACCTCCGATTCAGCCGCTATCCAGGTAATCCCGCCCGAAGGCGATCCCGTCTCCGTTGACTTCGACCTTGACCACCTGCGCTAACTTCTCTCCTGTGCGCTCCCTGACAGCTCCGCGCTCTCTGCGCTATCCCCGGCTTCCTTCCATCCGTGCAGTCCGTTTCTGTTCTATACAATCCTGCCTGTCCGCCTCTCTCAGGATCGCCATCGTAGGGTAACCGGCCCGTCCATCGGATGCACCATCGGCGCGCCCGTTCGCCGCGATTCCATCAGGTTGGACTTCAAGGCGAAATACCACTTCGCGGGCCGGTCTGCATCATCGATGAGCATCAAGCGGGGATTGTGCTGCAATCCCTCCGCCTGCCGGATCAACGTTTCCTGGTCCTGGCGGAGAAAGATCTTGCCGAAAATCTTGAAAATCGAAACGGGCAGGAAGAACAGGTTCCACGCCGCCACGAAATCGATCCGGCACAAGTCCCGCCGCACCGGCGTCACCGTCGCGCGGCTGGAAAACCACATCTTCCCGCTGCGATCCTCCTCCGTGCGGATATTCGGCAGCACGAAATCAATGGTGGTCGTCACTGCCTCGCCGGTGATTTTTTTGAGCAGCTGGTAGGGCGCGCTATTCGTGCTCGGCGAATGCGGGCTCATCCGGAAGCCGTTCGGAATCGGCTCGAATTGCTTGGCCTTCTCGTAGATGCTTCCGCGCTTTCGCCAGAACCACGACTGGTGCACGAACGGTCCATGCGCCGGGTCCATCAGCCCGATAATCCCATGATCGATATGCGACGGCAGCTCGCAGGAAAGATGCGTGATCCTATATTTGTCGCTGAAAACCGTAAGCCCCGGCGCCGCCGGAATCGTTTCAGGCGGCCTCGTCCCCGGCAAATTCATATAAACCCAAACATAGCCGTCCCGCTCCTCGCAGGAATAGTGCCCCGCAAAAATGCGCTCTACTTTCAGTTTGTCCTGGCTAGAGAGCGAAGGGATCTCCACGCACTGCCCCGAACAAGCATCAAATCGCCATCCGTGATAGCAGCACTCCACCACCTTCCCGTCAAGCTGCCCGTAAGAAAGCGGAATCCCTCGATGCGGGCAAGAATCCCGCATCGCAAACACTTTCCCCTCGGATGTTCGCCCCAGCACTAGTGGCACTTCCAGCAGCATCGCGGTCACAAGTTTCTGTCCGCGAATCACCGTACTCCGCACCGCCGGATACCAAAAATCCCACAAAAATCCGGCATCCGCCTGAGCCGCAGTTTCCTGTGCCGCCTCGGCATCCATCCGCATCATCGTTCGTACCGCTTCGCTCATGATCGATTCAATGTTGGACCGTATAGCGCCGACTTCTTACCCCGAGAGAAACTGAGGGGCTAGGCAGCACCTGCAACCCAGCCGCATCGTAGTATACCGCCTCATGGCGGAGCAATCGCCAAAGCCGCCAATTTGCGTGAATTTGACATCGGGGTTATTCTTATAGTTGAGAAAATCGATGTACGCCACCTTCTATTAGCTGACCCCCTTTCCCCTCTCCCTGCGGGAGTCCGCACTTCTCTGCAGATTGGAAAAACTCTTTTCACCTATTTTCTTTTCTCTTACTGAGAACTGTGAACTGATAACAGACGACTTAAGGGGTTTTGCAATGGCCGTTCTTTCGCTTACTGAAAAATTGAATCAGCTGGGCACGCGCTACGACGAGCTGACGCAGCAGCTTTCGACTTCGGAAGTTGCTTCCGATTCCGCGCGTTATCAGAAAGTGGCAAAGCAGCACGCCGAACTCGAGGAAATCGTCGAGAAGCACCGCGAGTACAAGCAAATTGAAAGAGATCTCGCTGGCGCGCACCAGATGTTCGTCGAAGCGGAAGACGCCGAGATGAAGCAGATGGCGCACGATGAGGAAAAACATCTTCAAGAGCGCAAGGAGGCGGTCGAGCGCGAACTGAAACTCCTGCTACTCCCGAAAGATCCCCTTGACGAAAAGAGCGTCATCGTCGAAATCCGCGCCGGCACTGGCGGCGACGAAGCCGCTCTCTTTGCCGCGGAACTCTTCCGCATGTATTCGCGCTACGCGGAAACGCAAGGCTGGAAAGTTGAAGTGCTCGAAAGCTCGCCATCATCGCTCGGCGGTCTCAAAGAAGTCGTCGCCGCCATTCAAGGCAACAAAGTGTATTCAAAATTGAAATACGAAAGCGGTGTCCACCGCGTCCAGCGTGTCCCCGCCACGGAAACGCAGGGCCGCATTCACACGTCCGCCGCCACCGTCGCTGTTCTCCCTGAAGCTGACGAAATCGACATCAAAATCGAAGCCAAGGATTTGCGCATCGACACGTTCTGCTCTTCCGGCCCTGGCGGCCAGTCCGTCAACACCACGTATTCCGCCGTGCGCATCACGCACATTCCCAGCGGCCTCGTCGTTTCTCAGCAGGACGAGAAGTCACAAATCAAAAATCGCGCCAAAGCTATGCGCGTTCTTCGCGCGCGTCTATATGAACTGGAGCAGGAGAAGCGGCAAGCGGCGCTCTCCGCCGAACGCCGTGGGCAGATCAAAACGGGCGACCGCTCGGAGAAAATCCGCACATACAATTTCCCGCAGAACCGCGTCACCGATCACCGCATCGGCCTGACGCTCCACCAGCTAACCGAAGTGATGGATGGAAAACTCGCGCCGCTCGTCGATGGCCTTGTCTCGCACTACGAATCAGAGCGCCTGCAGCAGGAGCTTGCCAGCGCGTGAGTCATGCTCATGGCGAAACCGGTTACAGAAATGGATGTTCGTGCGGCGTTGAAGAACGGAATCGCCAAACTGCGTGACGCAGATGTTCCCTCGTTTACGCTTGCTGCGGAGTTGTTGCTTCTTCATGTTTTGGGCCGCGACCGAACTTGGATGTACGCACATCCGGAGGAGGAAATCACCGTAACAGATGCAGAGTGTTATTTTGAGCTTATCGCGCGGCAAGCCGCGGGCGAGCCCACGCAGCACCTTACCGGCAAACAGGAATTCTGGAGCCTTGAATTTGAAGTAACCCCCGACGTCTTGATTCCGCGCCCCGAAACCGAACACATCATTGAAGTCGCACTCGACCGCCTCGCGGTTCGCGAACTTCGCGCCGGCCGCAAACAAACGCTCACCGGCGAAGGTTTGCAGATCGCCGATATCGGCACCGGCTCCGGCTGCATCGCCGTGGCTCTCGCGAAAGAATTGCCGGGCGCAACGATTTACGCAACGGACATTTCGAACGTCGCCCTTGCCGTTGCCCGTCGCAACGCCGTGCGTCTTTCCGTCTCCGATCGCATCCATTTCATCGAATCCAACTTGCTCGACCAAGTTTCCATCGTAGGGCCGCAGCTTTATCCTGAGCGCAATCGAAGGTATACCGCGCCTCTGCTCGGCGGGGACGCCCCCAGCGAATCGCCAGTCACAAGTCACCAGTCACGTTCGTTCGATCTGATCGCCAGCAACCCTCCCTACATCGGCCGCCGCGAAGGCGCAACGCTCATGCGCGAAGTCCGCGATCACGAACCAGAAGTCGCTCTCTACGGCGGCGAAGAAGGCTACGAACTCTACGCCGATCTCATCGCGCAATCCGCCGCGCATCTTAAGCCCAGCGGCATCCTGGTCCTCGAACTCGGCCATAACAGTCTGCCCGCCGTGCAACCCCTCCTCGACGCACCCGTCTGGACAAATGTAGGCGTAACCAAAGACTTCGCCGGAATCCCCCGCGTCATTGCCGCGGCACGGTTGTAGCGGACAAAACCGCAGCGTAGGCTAGGGGGCATGCCGGACCTCGCGCGCTTTCGAGCCAAACACGGCCCGCTTGAGGAGCGCTCGTCGCTCGCGCAATCGTCCATCCTTCATGTGGACATGGACGCGTTTTTCGTGTCGGTGGAATTGCTCGAGCGGCCGGAACTTCGCGGCAAGCCGGTTGTCGTCGGCGGTCGCCCCGATCAGCGCGGTGTGGTTTCCGCGGCCAGTTACGAAGCGCGGAGATTCGGGATTCACTCCGCGATGCCGCTTCGAACCGCCGGACGGCTATGCCCGCACGCGATTTTTCTCGACGGTCATCATTCGAAATATGCCGAGTGGAGCGACCGGGTTGCGAGCATCCTCGGAAACTTTTCTCCGATCGTCGAGATGGTTTCGATTGATGAAGCCTATCTCGATCTAGCAGGCACCGAGCGCTTGCACGGTCCGCCGCTCGCTGCCGCGGACAAATTGCTTCGAACGATTACGCGGACGACGGCGCTACCGTGTTCCGCCGGACTCGCCACAACGCGGCTGGTTGCGAAGGTTGCGTCGGATCAGGCCAAGCCGCGCGGTTTGGTCTGGGTTGCGCCCGGCCGCGAAGAACGGTTTCTTGCGCCACTTCCGGTTCGAAAGATTCCTGGTATTGGCGAAGTCACGGAGAGAGCGCTCCGGGCGCTGGGAATCGAAACGGTCGAGCAGATCGCCGCCGTTCCGCAGGAAAAACTGGAAAACATTTTCGGTCAGTGGGGAACGGCGCTTTACCGCAAAGCGCGCGGCGGCGATTCCTACGAATTTGTAATCGACGCCGAGCCGAAATCGATTTCGCACAATCACACTTTCGGCGAAGACACGGACGATTCGAACGCGATGTCCGCCATGCTCAGCCATTTATCGCAGAAAGCATGCAAGCGGCTCCGCGAAGCGGGCCTGGCGGCGCGGACACTCACGCTGACCATCCGTTATGCCGGATTCGAAACACGCACCCGTTCGAAAACGCTCGCGGAACCGATGCGGCTGGATGCCGACATTTTTGCGGTGTTTCAAGGACTGTTTCGAACGCATCGCGAAACAAAAAGAAAAGTCCGGCTGCTGGGCGTCAGCCTCGGCGGCCTTACGCACGGCGGCGAGCAACTCGATTTGCTGGATGCGGAGCGCCGAACGAAACAGGAAAAACTCACGAGCGCCGCGGACCGCCTCCGCGACCGCTTCGGTTTTGGGAAACTGCAATTTGGCGGGTCGCTTCGTCGCGATGAATCGGGGCACGACGGCGAAGATTCCTAACCAGAGACGAAACGTCTCCCGAATGCCCTATAATCTATCTTCCTTGCTAGCCGTCCCATGAACGCGCCCCCCACTTCCGGTGTGTCCTCTTCTCCTTCGAGCGAGAGCCTGCTGGATCGCGTTCGCCATTTCTGGCAGCGCATCAGCGAAGGCCGCCAGCTTGATGAACTGTGGTCACAATTCACGGCCGACGCCCGCGCAAGTTATGGCTTTTACATGAAAGAGGCGGACTCCGAAGAGTTGGGAACCCAACGCGGGTTCAGGCGCTGGTTCCGGATTGCCAAAACGCTCTTCTGGTCGTTGTTGATGAAGATGACGCCGGCGCGGCGTGTCCTGTTGCTCGTGGCGTTCGTGATGCTCGTAACGTCAGGAGTAAAGATTCGCTTGGGACAGAATTTTGCATTTGACATGAATTTCGAAATTATCGCCGCCTTTGTCTTCCTGCTTTTGCTTTCGCTGGAACTGGCCGACAAGGTCACGATGAAACGGGACCTGGAGATCGCGCGGGAGATTCAGGCTTGGCTGGTGCCGTCACAACCGCCGGAAGTATCGGGCGCGGACATCGCTTTCGCGACACGCCCGCAAAATTCCGTGGCGGGCGACTACTACGACGCGTTTTATCCGAATCCGGCCGAGATGGATAGGTTGATGGTAGTCATCGCGGATGTTGCCGGCAAGAGCGTTCCTGCCGCGCTGCTCATGGCGACTCTGCAAGCCAGCCTCAGGACGATCGCGGGGGAAAATGTTCCGCTGGTGGATCTTGTGGCGCGGTTGAATCACTATGCCTGCGCGCACAGTCTGAACGGCCTGCGCTTCACGACGGCGGTTCTCTCTGAATACAACCCCATTTCGCGGGGTCTTATCTATGTGAATGCCGGCCACAATGCTCCGATTCTTCGTCGCGCCAACGGCACGCTTGAAACGCTGGAAGCCGGCGGCCTGCCGCTGGGCATTCGATCAGCCGCCGATTACAAGACCGCATCCCTGGAGCTCAAACCGGGTGACGCTCTAATTTTTTTCACCGATGGCGTCGTCGAGGCCTTCAATGAAGCGGGCGAGGAGTTTGGGAACGCTCGCTGGCTCAGCGCCATTGGCAACCTGCCCGATTGGGGAGCTCAGGAAACACTGCAATTCCTGATGAAGCGCGTGGATGAATTTGTGGGCGCCACGCGCCAGTCAGACGACATTACCTGCCTGGTCTTTCGTAGCCGGTAGTCCTCGGCCGAAACTCTCTAACATACGGACCTCCCTTCGTGGCCCCGACTGTCGCATAATCACAGCGTGACGCCACGCGAGCTGGCCAACTCGATCTGCGACACCCTTCGCCGCGGCGGTTATCAGGCGCTGCTTGTGGGCGGATGTGTGCGTGACTTGCTGCTCTGCCGTGAGCCTAGCGATTACGACATAGCTACGGATGCGACTCCTGAGCGGGTGACGGCACTTTTTCCAGAGAGCATTGCCGTGGGTGCGCAATTCGGCGTGATTCTGATCCCAAGGGATGGACTGAAAGTTGAAGTTGCCACGTTCCGCTCAGACGTGGGCTATAGTGACGGCCGCCACCCGGACCGCGTGGTCTATGCAAAAGCCCCGCAGGAAGATGTGCAGCGCCGCGACTTTACGATCAACGGCCTGCTGATGCGGCACGACACGGGAGAAGTGCTCGATTTCGTGGGCGGGCAAGCCGACCTCAAAACGAAAGTTATTCGAGCCATCGGCGAGCCCGGCCGCCGTTTCGCGGAAGACAAACTCCGCATGATGCGCGCGGTGCGATTCGCGGCGCGTTTCGGATTCGAAATCGAAGCCGCAACGTTTCGGGCGATACGCCGCCACCTCGGCGAGATCCACCAAGTCTCTCCGGAGCGCCTCCGCGAGGAACTCACCAAACTTCTCACCGAGGGGGCAGCCCGACGGGCGTTCGAGCTACTGGATGAAACCTGGCTTCTCCAGCAAGTTCTTCCTGAAATCGCGGCGATGAAGGGCGTCGAGCAGCCTCCGCAATATCATCCGGAAGGGGACGTGTGGATTCACACCCTCATGATGCTGGAAGGACTTCCGGCCGGCACTGCACCGACGCTAGCCTGGGGTGTCCTTCTACACGACGTCGGCAAGCCTCCGACATTCCAATCCGCCGCGGAGACGGGGGACCGCATTCGTTTCAACAATCATGTAGAAGTCGGTGTACGCATGGCCGAGGCCATCTGCAGGCGATTGCGCTTTTCCAACGAGGACACCGAGCAGATCCGCGCTCTGGTGGACAATCACATGAAGTTCGGGGCCGTCGAGGAGATGCGCACCTCTACACTGAAGAAGTTCGTACGGCTCCCGCACTTTCAGGAACACCTGGCGCTGCATCGCCTGGACTGTCTTTCCAGCCACCGCCAGCTCGATTCCTATGAATTCGTCCAACGATTCCTTGCCGAGACCCCGCCGGAGCAGGTTCGGCCGGAGCGGTTGCTAACGGGAGACGATCTGCAGAATATGGGTTTCAGGCCGGGCCCTGTTTTCAGCGAGATCCTGGGGATGCTGGAGGAAGCGCAGCTGGAGGGGGAGATCAAGACCCGCCCAGAAGCGGAAAGGTTCGTGCTCGAAAAATTTGCGCCGAAGGGAAGGCACGCCTGAAAGGACTTAGCTCCTTGCCGATAAGAGAGACGCGGGACTAGATTGACGGAGCGTGACAATGAAGCGTAACATATTGAATATAAAATACTTATATTAGGACCTCGAGGAGAATTTGAGAGGCCCGCAAAAGATGAGTGTGAGGCGCTAAGATTGTATGCTAGCAACAACCATACTTTTTTACACCCTTTCCGGTCGGGCAGCATCTAAGATGGAAGAGCGCGAGGCGTTTAGGCGTACTCGACTCTGGGGGAGCTAATGGCTGATAAAAAATTTATAGTGCCAGAGATTTTACCGATCCTGCCGGTTCGAGACACTGTCCTGTTTCCGGGGGCTGTGTTGCCACTGACGGTGGGCCGGGAGAGCTCGTTGGCGCTGGTGAACGCTCTACAAGGCGAAGAGAAGATGCTGGGAGTGGTCGCGCAGCTCGATCCGCGCATAGAGGATCCAGGGGCGGCGGACCTGCACAAGGTCGGCACGCTGGCAAGAGTGCACAAGACCGTCAAAATGCCGAATGGCAACGTGGTCATCTTCCTCGAAGGGCTGCAACGCATCCAGGTGGTTGACCTTGTGGGGTTGCGTCCGTATCTGCGGGCTCGCGTGCAAGCGGAACCGGACATCATCGGCGAAGCCGATACGGAACTCGAAGCGTTGCAGCGTAATGCGCAGGACCTTTTCCGCGATGTGGTCAGCCATTCGCCGCAGCTTTCCGACGATCTACAATCGGTGGCCATGAATATTGACGATCCCGGCCGGCTGACCGATTTCATCGCGGGAACCTTGCCGTCACTCTCGACGCTGCTGCGGCAGGAATTGATCGAGACTCCCAGCGTGCGCAAGCGGCTGGATTCGTTGATCCGTGAGCTGTCGAAAGAGCTAGAAGTCCTGGAACTGCGTTCGAAAATTCACGAGCAGGTGCAGGAGCAGGTGAGCCAGAACCAACGCGAATACCTCCTGCGCGAGCAGATGAAAGCGATCCAAAAGGAACTTGGTGAATCCGACGACTCGATGCAGGAGATCGACGAGCTCCGCAAGAAGGTCGAAGAAGCCGGCATGACGGCGGAAGCGAAGAAAGAGTGCGAACGCGAGCTGAAGCGGCTGTCAAAAATGACGCCGGCGTCCGCGGAGTACATGGTTTCGCGTACTTATTTGGAATGGATGACTTCGCTGCCGTGGAGCAAGTCCTCGGGCAGCTCGGAGATCGACATTGCCAGGGCGCACGAGATCCTCGACGAAGATCACTACGATCTGCAGAAGGTGAAGGAGCGCATCCTGGATTACCTGGCGGTGAAGAAATTGCAGCCAGGCATGAAAGGCCCGATCCTTTGCTTTGTCGGGCCTCCAGGCGTGGGCAAGACTTCACTTGGCAAGTCGATCGCGCGTTCGCTGGGACGCAAGTTCGTGCGCATCGCTCTTGGCGGCATGCACGACGAAGCCGAAATTCGCGGCCACCGGCGCACGTACATCGGCGCGCTGCCCGGACAAATTATTCAAGGACTGAAGCGGGGGGAAACGAACGACCCGGTCATGATGCTGGACGAGGTCGACAAACTCGGGCGTGATTTCCGCGGCGACCCGTCATCGGCGCTGATGGAAGTGCTCGATCCGGAGCAAAACAACGCGTTCCGCGATCACTATCTCGACGTGCCGTTCGATCTCTCGAAGGTGCTGTTCATCGCCACGGCGAACTGGATGGATCCCATCCCCGAGCCTCTGCGGGACCGCATGGAGATCATCGAATTGCCCGGCTACACGGGCGAGGAGAAGCTGCACATCGCGCACAAGTACCTGATCCCGAAGCAAGCCGCGGAGCACGGCTTGAAAGTCGGTGAGCAAATCGACTTTACCGACGAGGGGCTGCGGGAAATCATTCACAGCTTCACGCGGGAAGCGGGCGTGCGCAACCTGGAGCGCGAGATCGCCACGATCACGCGCAAGCAGGCGCGGCGCATCGCCGAAGGCAAGACCGAGAAGATGGTCGTCACGCCGGAAATCGTTCGCGAGTTCCTGGGCGTGCCGAAATTCCGCACGGAGAAGGAAGTCGAGGAGCGCGTCAAGAGGCCTGGCGTAGCCGTCGGACTCGTCTGGACGCCGGTGGGAGGCGACATCATCTTCATCGAAGCGACGCGTATGCGTGGCGGCAAGCAGTTCACCATGACCGGGCATTTGGGTGAAGTCATGCAGGAATCGATGACCGCGGCGCTGACGTGGACGCGTGCTAATGGCGAGCGTTACGGCATCGATCCGGACTTCTTCCGCAAGCAGGACATTCACATCCACGTGCCGTCGGGCGCGGTGCCGAAGGACGGCCCGTCCGCGGGTGCGGCGATGGTCACGGCGCTGGTCAGCCTGCTCAGCGGGCGCCCGGTGAAGGACCGCCTGGCGATGACCGGCGAAATGACGCTCTCGGGCGTGGTGTTGCCTATCGGCGGCGTGAAGGAAAAAGTGCTCGGGGCAAAGCGGGCGGGAATCACGGAAGTCCTACTGCCCGCAGACAACGAGCCGAATGTCGTGGCGGATCTCACTCCGGAGATTCTCGGCGACATTAAGATTACCTACGTGCGCACCCTGGACGAAGTCCTGGAGCACGCGCTCCAGAAGGAGGCGGTGACACCGCCGATCGTGCCGCAGCCAGAGCCAAAACAGAAGCGCGTTGGCCCGGAGAGCCCCAGGGCGATTCACTGAAAAATAGATAGAGGATGGGGCAAGCCGTTACAAAAAAGAATGAATGCAGGCTCCCGATCTGGCCGGGGGCCTTTTTTCATTTCCAGCAACGCCGCGCGGTCCGGAAACAA
>Ga0137394_10001347_pt1 | contig 17819 bp, 18 predicted proteins | sample czobulk116metaG_FD_108278 | JGI IMG/M metagenome (GOLD analysis project Ga0137394, IMG submission 108278) | Vadose zone soil microbial communities from Angelo Coast Range Reserve, California, USA - czobulk1.16 metaG | ecosystem: Environmental > Terrestrial > Soil > Vadose zone | place: USA...
CTACTTCTTCAGCGTGAAGGCTCCTGGGCCCAAGAGGACCTGGGCGACGGTCGCGCCGAGGAGGAAGAGCGGGTACTCGTACCCGTTCTTGCCCGCGAAGATGAAGAAGCCCTGGCTCGCGTGCACGAACCAGATGGCCCCCGCCATGACCGGGATGTTGGCAAGCGCCGCCCAGCGGACGAGGATGCCGAGGATCAGCAGGATCCCTCCCAGCCCATGCGCGAGCAGCAAGTACCAGGCCCCCAGCTCGGGCAGCGGTATGCCCACGCTGCGCTGGTAGGCGATGACTCCCGAAGGAAAGCCGATCTTGTACACGGCCAGGTAGGCGTGGGCGAGGTAGATGAAGCCGAGGAAGAGTCTGAGTACGAGCGTGCCGTATGCTTCGAGACCGCTTCTGCCCACCCTCGGCCCTCCTGGGCGAGACCTGTGTTCAGGACTTCTTGAAGAGGATCTCGCCGACGTATGCCTCCGCGCGCGAGCGCGTATCGTCGGAATCGATGCCGATGGAGATCGCCTCCATCTTCTCGGCGGGCTCCTCGCCGTAGATCTTCCTGTAGTCCTGGCAGACATTGCGGGACTCGGTCAGCCACTTGTTGAGCTCCGCCTCCCCCGAGCGGACCACGACGTAGGTCACGAGCGCCGTCTTCTGGCTCTTGAAGATGCTCCCGGCCGGCGCCGTCGTGTCCCAGATGTACCCGATGATGCGGGACCGCACGGCCGAGGGAAAGCGAGGGAACGTCACGTAGATCTGCGCGGCCTCGTCGTCGGTGGCCTTCTTGCGGGCGTCGGCACCCTTGGGAAGCTCGACCACCTTCCACTTCCATTGCAGGATCTGGTAGTCCTTGCAGTCGATCTTGACTTCCTTGTTGATCGTCGAGCTGTCGCCGTTGCTCTTCATGTGCAGGACGCGCGTGGAGTCTTCGCTCACGATCTCGAAGTCGTAGCTGGGACTGCCCCAGTTCTGCGCCTTCCACCCGGCGGGAACGCCTTTCTGACCCACGGGCGTCTTGGACCAGTCCTCGACGACGAGCTGTTCGCCTTGGCCCCACACTGCCGAAGCGGCGGCGAGTAGGACCACGGCCAGGATAGTGCCTCGTCGCATAGTGTCTCCGCGCCCTCCTGTTGAATGGGGTGCCGCGCGCCGACGGATGAGGCGCCCCGGCGAGTATAGCCCACCGCCTATGTTACGGTAAGCGCGTCATGGCGGATCTCCGAGTGGACAAGTGGCTCTGGGCCGCTCGCTTCTTCAAGAGCCGGACGCTCGCCTCCGCCGCGTGCGATGGCGGCAAAGTGGACGTGAATGACCAGGCCGTCAAACCGTCGCGCGCCCTTCGGCCGGGAGATCTCGTGCGCATCACGCTGCCGCGCGGCAAGAAGATCGTCAAGGTCGCCGCCCTGTCGGATCGGCGAGGCTCGGGCGCGCAGGCCGCTCTCCTCTATGAGGACCTGACGCCGCCCCCTCCGCCGCGCGAGGGGCGCTTCTTGCCGCCCGTCATCCGCGCCAAGGGCCTTGGTCGCCCGACCAAGCGCGAGCGCCGTCTCATCGAGCGCCTGCATCGCTTCTGACGTCGCCCCCCGGTAAGTCTGACGCGGGGGCCGTAAATCTTTCGCGTCCCTACGTCCCTGCCACCGGGGAAACCTAATTCAAAGCCGTGAGATTTCAAGTGCTTCCGATCCTTGCGCCGGCGTCCGGCCCTGGCATCCCGGTTGCGATGCTTCACCAAGGCGTTTTCATCACGGCTGGCAAATAGCTGGGCAGTCAACGGGAAGGAGTGCAAGCATGGCGGACGGCGGCTGGAACAATCCGTGGAAGCTCACGGCCATCGGCATGGCCCTCGTGATCGTGACCGCGCTGGCGACGGGCCTCGTCGTGGCCAACTGGTCGGGCAAGGACAGCGACAGGAAGGTTGCCGATACGAGCTCGAGCCGCCCGGCGTCCCGCGTGGCGAGCTCGGAGGCGCCGCGCGCGCCGGCTGTCCCTACCCAGACGGCGATCAGCGCGTGCAATCAATACGCAGCCACGCAGGCGGGAGAGCGGAACAAGACGGTTGACACGATCAAGGACGGCGCGATAGGCGCGGTCGCGGGCGCGGCGCTCGGCGCGGCGGGTGGTGCCATCGCCGGCGGCGGCTCCGGGGCCGGCAAAGGCGCGGCCATCGGCGGCCTCGTGGGTGCCGGCGGCGGCACGCTCTACGGGCTGAACGAGAACCAGAAGCACGACGAGCACTATCGCAACGCGTACGCGAGCTGCATGCGCTCGCGAGGCTATACGGGCTAGGCGAAGGAACCCGAAACAGAAGTCAAGGCCCGGCGGGGGATGCCCCGCCGGGCCGTCGGCCCGGAGCCACCCCACCTCTTCGTTGCAATCAGTACCGCCGCTTGCATCCCCATTGCCCATCTGCTACGTTCACCGCGTCATTGGCGTCCGGGCGGCCCGCCAGGTGCGGGCCCCAGGGAAGGCGGTGCGAATCCGCCGCGACCCCGTCACTGTAATCGGGGACGAAACCCGCGTGAAGCCACTGGCCCGAGAGGCGCTGGGCCGGGAAGGCGCGGGGAGTAGGACGATCCGAAAGCCAGGAGACCTGCCCAGGCGCTCGCCCTCCAACCGGTCTTCGCGGGAGGACCTGGGTGAGCACGTCCCGTCAACCCGAGCTTCATCGGTCGGACTTGATTCTCGGCGGCGTCCGCAGTGGCAAGAGCCACCACGCCATCCTCTTGGCCACGGCCTCTCCCTCGGGCCGGCGCACGGGCTTTCTCGCCACCGCGCGGGCCGACGATCGCGACATGGCCCGGCGCATCGCGCGGCACCAGGCGGACCGGCCCAAGGGCTGGTGCACCGTGGAGGAGCCCTACGAGATCGTCGAGGCCTGCCGGAGGCTGACCGATCGCGTGGATCTCATCGTGCTCGATTGCCTCACCCTCTGGGTGTCGAACCTCTTGCTTCGTGGTGACCTCCCGGACGAGGTGCTGGCGGCCACGGACGCGCTGGCGAAGCTCGTGGGCGAGCGACGCGCCTCGATCATCATCGTGTCCAACGAGGTCGGCTCCGGCGTCCACCCGCCGACCGAGATAGGCGTGCGCTTCCAGGACACGCTCGGCGGCGTGAACCAGCGCCTCGCGGCGGCGGCCGATCGCGTCACCCTCATGGTCGCCGGCATTCCGATGCTCATCAAGGACAGCGTGCCACGGATCTCCCTGGATGCCCGTCCTCCAGAATCTCCTTAGCCGTATCGGGATCCCGGACCTCGCGCCGGGTCTCGAGGCCCAGCGAGCCCTCGATCGGCTGACCAAGCCACCGGGCAGTCTCGGGCGGCTCGAGGAGCTGGCGCGCCGGCTCGCCGAGATCTCGGGACGGTTCCCGCCCACCATCGACCGGCCCGTCATCTTCACGCTCGCCGCCGACCATGGCGTGGTGGCCGAGGGCGTGAGCGCCTATCCGCAGATCGTGACGGCGCAGATGGTCGAGAACTTTCTCCGCGGGGGGGCGGCCGTCAACGTGCTGGCCCGCCACGCGGGGGCGGCGGTGGTGGTGGCGGACATGGGAGTGGCGGGACCGCTGCCCGCCCATCCCGCGCTGGTGAGCGCGCCGATCGGGCCGGGCACGCGCAACATGTGTGACGGCGCCGCCATGACGCGCGAGGAGGCCCTGCGCGCCATCGAGGCGGGCGCGGGCCTCGTCCTGGCCGAGGGCGGGCGCGGGCTCGATCTCATTGGCACCGGCGAGATGGGCATCGGCAATACCACGGCGGCCAGCGCCGTGGTCGCTGCGCTCACGGGTCTTCCGCCCGCGACGGTGACGGGCACGGGGACCGGCGTGGACGCCGAGGGACGCGCCCGAAAGGTGGACGCCATCACGCGAGCGCTTGCCGTCAACCGTCCCGATCCGGCCGATGCCGTGGACGTGCTCGCCAAGGTCGGCGGCTTCGAGATCGCCGGGCTCTGCGGGGTCATCCTGGCGGGCGCGGCCTCGCGCATTCCCGTGGTGCTCGACGGCTTCATCGCGGGCGCGGCGGCCCTGGGCGCGATCAGGCTCAAGCCCGAGGCCCAGGCCTATCTCCTGGCCTCGCACCGCTCGACGGAGCCCGGCGCCGCTCACGTGCTCGAAGCCCTCGACCTCGAGCCCTTTCTGGATCTCGACATGAGGCTGGGGGAGGGGACGGGCTCGGCGCTCTGCATCAGCCTGGCCAGGGCCGCCGTGAAGATCCTGGGCGAGATGGCGACTTTCAAGTCCGCCGGCGTCTCCGAGCGCTCGCCATGAGCCCCTCCCCGCGCATTCCCAGCGTCGTCATCGCCGGCGTGTCGAGCGGCGTGGGCAAGACCACGCTGATGCTCGGCCTCATCGAGGCGCTCCGACGCCGTGGTCTCACCGTGCAGCCTTTCAAGGTAGGGCCCGACTTCATCGATCCCGCCTTTCACGGGCTGGCCAGCCATCGGCCGGCCGTCAATCTCGACGGCTGGATGTGCGGGCGTGACGCGGTGCTGGACGCGGTGGGACGGTACGCCGCCGACGCCGACGTGGCGCTCGTCGAGGGCATGATGGGCTGCTTCGACGGGCGCGACGGCGGCAGCGACGAGGGATCGACCGCGCAGATCGCGAAGTGGCTGGGGGCGCCCGTGGTGCTAGTGGTGGACGCGGGCGCTCTCGTGAGGAGCGCCGGCGCGATCGTCCTGGGCTTCGAGCGCTTCGATCCAGAGCTCCGCGTCGAGGGCGTGGTGTTCAACCGCGTGGGCGGCGCTCGCCACCTCGAGTGGCTTCGACAAGCCGTGATGGGGGTCTGCCGGGCGCGCGTCCTCGGAGCGCTGTCCCATGAGCCGGCCCTCGCGCTTCCGGAGCGGCACCTCGGCCTCGTGACGGCCGCCGAGGGAGGCTACACGCCCGCGCTCGCCGAGGCGCTGGCGGCCTCCGTCGAAGGCGAGCTCGATCTCGATGCCCTCCTGCGCTTCGCGACGAGCGCGGTGGAGCGGAGCGATCGGCCGCCGGACTCTGCTGTCGCGAGCCGCCCGGTGAGAGTCGGCGTGGCTCGGGATCGCGCCTTCCAGTTCTATTACGCGGAGAATCTCGATCTCCTCCGCGGGGCGGGAGCCGAGCTCGTCTTCTGGAGTCCGATGGACGACGTGACTCTCCCGGAGGTCGACGGCCTCTTCCTCGGCGGCGGCTATCCGGAGATCCACGCCGAGCGCCTGAGCGCCAATGCCGCCATGCGCCAGGCGGTGAGGAAATTCGCCGAGGCCGGCCGCCCCGTCTATGCGGAGTGCGGGGGTCTCATGTACCTCGCCGAGTCCCTCCAGGACGCTCAAGGCGCCACGTGGCCCATGGCCGGACTCCTGCCCGCCCGCACGCGCTGGGTGCGGGGACAGCTCCATATCGGCTATCGCGAGATCGTCACGTCGGCCTCGAGCCTGCTCGGGCCCGCGGGGACGCGGGCGCGCGGCCACGAATTCCACGCCTCGGAGCTCGAGCCGCCGCCCGCCTCCGTCGAGCGCGTTTATCGTATCGACGACGGGCGCATCAGCGACGGGCGAACTGCCGACCTCGCCGGAGGGCCGGGGCGGGCCGAGGGTTACATGGTCGGGCGGGCGCTCATGAGCTACGTGCACCTGCACTGGGCCTCGTGTCCCGGTATCGCGACCCGCTTCGTCGAGGCCTGCCGCGCATGACCACGAGCCTGCGCGCGCTCGCCCTCTGCCTGCTGCTCGTCCCCGGGTCGGCCTGGGGGTTGGAGGTGATGGACCAGACCGGGCGCGCGCTGACGCTGCCGGGACCGCCGCGCCGCATCGTCTCGCTCGTGCCGAGCGTGACGGAGATCCTCTTCGCCATCGGCGCGCAGGACGCGCTGGCGGGAGTGACGGACTTCTGTGACTTCCCCGTCGAGGCCAAGGTCAAGCCGAGCGTGGGCGGCATGATCAATCCGAGCCTGGAAGCCCTGGTGACGCTCAAGCCCGATCTGGTCGTGGCCACGCGCTCCGGGAATCGCGCGGAGACCTTCGACCAGCTCAAGCGGCTGCGCCTGCCCGTCTATCTGGTCGACCCGATCTCGGTGGAAGACGTGATGCGGCTCGTGACCGCCCTCGGCGAGCTGACGGGCCACCGGGACGGGGCCGCCGCCGTCACCGGCGATCTCAAGCGGCGGATCAGGGCGGTGGGAGAGCGCGTGGCGGGACGGCCGCGCCCGCGCACCCTCTACGTCCTGTGGCCCGACCCCCTCATCGTGCCGGGTCGCGACGCCCTGGTCTCCGAGCTGATCGCCCGGGCCGGCGGGGAGTCCGTGACGGCGGACCAGGGCGCGGGCTATCCGCGCATGAGCCTCGAGGCGGCCGTCGCGCGGGCGCCCGAGGTGATCATCCTCGCCAGCCACGGCGGCGGCACACCGGTGGGACGCGACAAGTGGGAGCGTCTGGAGAGCCTCCCCGCCGTCAAGAGCAAGCGCCTGTACACGGCCGACGGCAGCGTCATGCATCGCTACGGCCCGCGGGTCGTCGACGGCATCGAGTCGCTGGCGAGACTGATCCACCCGGAGGCCTTCGCCAAGTGACGGGGCCGAGGAGGCTCCTGGCGGTATGCGCGGGACTCGCGCTGGTGCTCGGCCTGGTGGCGCTCCTCTCGCTCCTGGTCGGCAGCGCGCGCGTGGCCCCCGGCGCCATCGTCGATCTCGTGATGGGGCGCGGGCCCGTGGAAGGCACCGAGCGCGTGGTCATCCTCGGCATACGCCTCCCGCGAATCGCCGCCGCGGCGCTCGCCGGTGGCGCGCTCGCGGTGGCGGGCGCCGGCTTCCAGGCCCTGACCCGGAATCCGCTCGCCGAGCCTTCCATCCTCGGAGTCTCCGCGGGCGCGGCGTTCGGGGTGGTCCTGGCTCAGATCTCCGGGCTCGGCCACGGCGTCGTCGAGGCGCTGGGGCTGACGGCCTTCGCCTTTGCCGGAGCCCTCGTGGCCGGCATTGCCGTGTACGTGATCGCCGCCACGGGCCGCGGATTGCCCGTTCACACGCTGCTCCTGGCCGGCGTCATCGTCGGCATCTTCTTCTCCGCCGCCATCACCGTGCTCATCTCGCTGGTGGACACCAATCGGCTGGGCGGCGTCATCCACTGGCTGCTCGGGAATCTCGCGCCCATCCCCGCGGGCGCTCTCGGGGTATTCGCGGCGGTGACGGCGCTCGGCCTCTGGCTCGTGCTCGGGAAGGCGCGCGCCTTGAACCTCCTCGCCCTCGGCGAGGAGGGCGCGCAGGAGCTCGGGGTGGACGCCGAGCGGCTCAAGCGCCGCATCTTCGCGGGCTCGGCCCTTCTCACCGGCGCCGTGGTCGCCTTCGTCGGGCCCATCGGCTTCGTGGGGCTCATCGTGCCCCACGCCCTGCGCATGCTCGTCGGCCCCGACAACCGCGTGCTCATTCCCGCGGCTGCCCTGGGCGGCGGGGTCTTCCTGCTCGCCGCCGATACCCTGGCGCGGACAGTGGTCGCGCCTGCCGAGCTCTCGGTCGGCGTCATCACGTCCTTCTGCGGGGCGCCGTTCTTCATCTACCTCCTGCGCTCGCGCGCGGGACGGGTCATGCCGTGACGCCCCTCGTCCGGCTCGACGGGGTCGGCTTCGCCTACCCGAAGGCCGCGCCCGGGCGCAGCCGCTTCGAGATCCGGGATCTGTCCTTTGCGGTGGCGTCCGGGGAAGTCCTTGGGTTGATCGGACCGAATGCCGCGGGCAAGACGACGGTCATCCATCTCCTCTCCAAGGTTCTGACCCCGTCCCGGGGCGAGATCTTCGTGGAGGGCGAGCCGCTCCGGTCGCTTGGCCGCGCGGAGGTGGCGCGCCGGGTCGCCGTGGTGCCGCAGGACGTGGCGCAGGGCTTTCCCTACACGGTGGGCGAGCTCGTTCTCATGGGGCGCTTCGCTCACGCGCCGGGCCGATTCTTCGAGAGCGCGGCGGACGCGCGCGTCGCGCGCGAAGCCATGCGGCTGACCGGCGTGGAGGCCCTGGCCGGCGAGACGCTGGGCCGACTGTCGGGAGGCGAGCGTCAGCGCGTGGTTCTCGCCCGCGCCCTCGCCCAGGAGCCGCGGCTCCTCGTGCTCGACGAGCCGACCGCCCACATGGACCTGCGCTACCAGGCCGAGTGCGTCGGTCTCCTGCGGCGGCTCAATCGGGAGCAGGGGCTCGGCATTCTCCTCGTCTCCCACGATCTCAACATGGCGGCCGAGCTGTCGGATCGCCTGCTCCTCATGTCCTCGGGCGCCGCCGTGACCATGGGCACGCCCGAGGAGGTGCTGCAGGAGTCGACGCTCGAGCGCGTGTACGGCTGTCGCGTCGTGGTGGACAAGCACCCCGCCACTCGCCGGCCCACCGTCAACGTCGCCTGGCCGGACCGATGAGCAATGCATCCGGAACAAGCGAAGCTGTCGCCGGCGTCGCGCCGGCGACACGGGGGGAGTGCGGGCGCGGGTCGAAGAGCGAGACGGCTGGAACAAGCGAAGCTGTCGCCGGCGTCGCGCCGGCGACGGTGGGGGAGTGCGGGGGCCATCTGGGGCCCCCGCTGATAAGGAAGTCGTGACCAAAGGGAAGCCGGTGAGAAACCGGCGCGGTCCCGCCACTGTGAGTGGGGAGCCAAGCCCCTGCCCGTATGGAAGCCACTGGGAAATGTCCCGGGAAGGCTGGGCGACGGCGTTGAGCCACGAGTCAGGAGACCTGGTCGCGACATGGCAGCAGACATCCTTTCGAGAGAAAAGGAGCGGTCATGCGAATCGCGAGCGAGGTCCTGATACTGACGTGGCTTCTGGGCGCGTGGCCGGTTGCCGCCCAGGAGACGAAGCCGGAGGAAAAGGGCGAGACGAAGAGCGTGGACCCGGTGGTGGTGACGGCGACCACGGTGCCCACGCCGGCCTCGCAGCTCGGGGTGGCGCTCAGCGTGATCACGGAGAGCGACTTCAAGACCTATCACTACGCGACGGTGGATGAGGCCATGCGGAACGTGCCGGGGGTGGACATCCGCCGCTCCGGCTCGCTCGGCAAGACGTCGAGCATCTCGATCCGCGGGGCCAATTCCAATCAGGTCCAGGTGCTCGTGGACGGAGTCCGCGTGAAGAGCCCGACCCTGGGCCAGGTGGATCTCTCCGACCTGTCGCCGGACCTGATCGATCGGATCGAGATCATCCGGGGGTCGCAGTCCACCCTCTACGGAGCCGACGCCATGGGCGGCGTGGTCAACATCATCACCAAGAAGGGCCGGGGGCCCTTCCAGGCCTCCGTGCAGCAGGAAGCGGGCAACTACGGCACGCTCCAGTCCCGCGTCCAGGCGAGCGGAGCCTGGAAGATCTTCGACTACTCCTTCTCCGCCTCGCACCTCGAGAGCAACGGGCAGTTTCAGAACGATGGCTCGAACATCAACGCCCTCAACGGCCGGTTCGGAGTCTCGTTGCCCTTCGACTCCTCTCTCTCCTTCATCATTCGCTACAACAAGAACGATACGGGCGTCCCCGTCAAGGGCGTCTTCCCGGGACCCCAGCCCATCGATCCCATCATCAACCCAAATGCCAAGCAGCAGAGTGAGACGACCGTGATGCTCCTCGAGGCCAAGACGCGGCCGGTGACGTGGTGGGAGAGCACGGCGCGCGTCTCACGCTACCAGAACAATGTCGGCTTCCAGGATCCCGCGGACCCCGGTGTGGACTTCGACTTTCCGACCTTTTCCCAGGTCAACGTCGAGCGGCGCGAGGTCGAGTGGCTCAACTCCATCCACGCAGGCCCCTGGAGCACGAGCACGGTGGGGATCGGGTATCGGCACGAGGACGGCGAGAACAAGGGCGTCTTCCGCGCGGCCCGGCACGTGCCCGCCCTCTTCTTCGAGCAACAGCTCCGCTTCTTCGACCGGCTCTTCGTGACGGGGGGCTTCCGGCACGAGGACGACAGCGTGTTCGGCAGCTCGCTGACGAAGCGCGGCTCGCTGGCCTTCCTGATCAAGGAGACGGGTACCCGCATCCACGGGAGCGCGGGCACGGGCTTCCGGGCGCCGACCTTCAACGACCTCTTCTTCCCCGACTTCGGCAACCCCGATCTCCAGCCCGAGCGCAGCATGTCGTGGGACGCCGGGGTGGACCAGAAGCTCTGGCAGGGGCGGATCCGGCTCGGGCTGACGTACTTCCACAACGACTTCACGAACCTGATCACCTGCTGCGTGTCCATTCCCACGGCGCCCTTCGGCGGCCCCGTCAATGTCGGCTCGGCGCGATCCGCGGGCATCGAGTTCACGAGCGAGGCCGACATCCTGCCGAATCTCGTCGCCTCCCTCAACTACACGTACACGGACACCAAGAACCTGCAGACGGGACGATGGCTGCCTCGCGAGCCACAGCACCGGTGGAACATCGGCCTCACCTGGGAGCCCATCCGGCGCCTGTCGCTGTTCGCGCAGGTCTACGTCGTCACCCAGCAGTGGGAGACCTTCGGCGAGGTCTACAACAGCGGCTACACACGCGTGGACATGGGCGGCACCTATCGCGTGCTCGAGAAGTACAACTGGGTGCAGGGGCTGGATCTCATCGTGCGGGTCCAGAATCTCCTGAACGAAGGCTATGCCGAGGTGCGCGGGTTCCCCGCCCTCGGGACCAACTTTCTCGTCGGCCTCCGGGTCGGCTTTTGAGACGGTGCCCATGATCGACGGCGTGGCTCTTCGCACGGATGGCAGAGCTGTGGTGGTGACGAGCCAGCGGCCCCTCACGGCCCTGTCCTCGGCCGTGCACGGCGGCGGCTTCCAGATCGCGCGGGCCGTCATCAACCTTCACGTCACCAAGCACGATCCCTGCGTCGACCCCGCTGCGATGCTGGAAGCCTTCGCGCGCCGTGTCGCCGTGCCTGAGCCCTATGTCGGGCTCTTGACGGGAGCGTGGACGGAGCTTGCGACGACGGGCGAGGAGGACGGAGCAGGGATCGCCACTCTTGCCGTGGCCACCGTCGGCCTGAGCAATCGCATGGCCGCCGCCCACGGGCCGATCCAGGTCTGGATGCCCGGCACCATCAATACGATCGTGGTGGTGGATGCCAATCCCGATCCACCCGCCCTCGTCAATGCCGTGATGACGGCGACCGAGGTCAAGACCCTGGCCCTCCACGAGGCCGGCCTGCGGGATGCCGCGGGCAGGCTCGCCACGGGCACCTCGACGGATGCCGTGGTCATCGCGGCCACGGGACGGGGCCGCGGCATCCGCTTCGGCGGGCCCGCCTCCGAGCTCGGCTGGAGCATAGCCCAGGCCGTGTACAAGGCCTTGACCGCGGGGATTCACGGCTGGCAGGGACGCAACCCATGAGGCTTCGCCGCCTCGCAACGCTCGCGGGCTCCGCCGCGCTTCATGCCGTCGCGGCGGGGGTTGTGCTCGTGCTCGCCGCCGGCCTCCGGCAGCCGCAGCCGCTCTTCATAGATTTGACGAGCGGGGACTTGACCGGCGGGGCCCAGGGTGGCGAGGCGCAGGCCATGTCGTCCAGTGGGGCGCCCTCCCGCGACGGACCGCGCGCCTCCGCGGCAGCTTCCGGCACGCCCGCGCGCACGCCGCGTCTCCTCGCGCGCGTTCCCTCGCCGATCACGCCGCCCCGGGCGCCCATCGCCACGCCCGAGCCCGAAGCGCGGGCGATGGTCGACCCGCCGCCGCGCCCCTCCCAGGACGCGGCGGCGGTCGACTCGTCGCCTCGCGCGATGTCGGCCCCCGCCGCGGACGACGAAGGCAAGGTCGCCGGCGCAGGAGAAGCCTCCACGCCGGGCGGGGCCGTCACGAGCGGCGAGCCGGCGCGCGCGGGACAGTCGGGCGGTGGTGCGAGCGGCGCCCCGCTGGCCCTGGCGGGGTCTGGACCCGATCGCGGCGATGCGCCCGCCGAGTTCGGGCCTTTTCTCGCGCGCTTCCGCCGGCTGATCCAGGAGCACGTCGTGTATCCGCTGGCCGCGCGGCGCCTGGGGCTGTCCGGCCGCGTCGAGCTCGAAGTCCTCCTCGATCCTGCGGGGCGCGTCCGTGCCGTGACCCTGGTCACCTCGTCGGCCCATGGGCTCCTCGACGAGGCGGCGATCGAGGCCGTGCGCAGGGTGCCGTCGGTGCCCATGCCCGAGCACTTGCCCAGACGCATCCTGCGCGTCCGGCTGCCCGTGATCTTCGAGCTCCATTGAGCCTTTCGGTCACAAGCCCGCTCTCCGTCCATCCTCTCGGCGTCCTGCTCCTGGCCGTGGCGTGGGATCTGCTCCTGGGCGATCCGCCGGGCCGGCTTCATCCCGTCTCGTGGATGGGCGCGCTGATCTCCGTCGGCCGCTCATGGGCCCGGCACCTGCCGCGCGAGATCCTGGCCGCGTACGGGGCCCTCCTCATCGTCGTTGTCGGCGCCGTGGCGATCATGGGAGCGCTCATCGTCCAGGCGCTCGCCACTCTCCTCTGGTGGCCGCTCGCCCTCTGCGTCCAGGCGTGGCTGCTCAAGTGCGCCTTTTCCATCCGCGGCCTGGTGTGCGCGGTGTGGCAGGTTCGCGACGCGCTCGCCGAGGGCGAGCTGGCCGCGGCCCGCCGGGCCGCGGGCTTCCACCTGGTCAGCCGTCGGACGGATGATCTCGATGCCGGCGCCACGGCCGGCGCCGCCGTCGAGTCCCTCGCGGAGAATCTCACCGACAGCTGGGCGGCGCCGCTCTGCTTCTACCTCGCAGCGGGACTGCCCGGGGCGTGGCTCTACCGCGCCGTCAACACGGCCGATGCCATGATCGGCTATCGCGAGGGGCTGCTCGAGCAGCTGGGCGGCGCCTCCGCGCGTCTCGATGACATGCTCAACTGGATTCCCGCGCGGCTGGGCGCGCTGGCGCTCTGCCTCGGCGCATGGCTCGGCCACGAGTCCGCGAGAAGCGCGTGGAGGACGATGCGGCGGGACGGCGGCCTGACCGCGAGTCCCAACGCGGGGAGGACCATGGCCGCCATGGCGGGCGCCCTCGGCGTCACCCTCGAGAAGCGCGGGCATTACCGGCTGGGCGACGGCCCGCCTCCCGATGTCGCGGCCATGGACCGCGCGGTCCGCGTCTTCGCCGGCGCCGCCGGCGCGTGCCTGTGCGCGAGCCTCCTGCTGCTGAGATGGCTACCCTGAGATGACCCGGCCGACCCGCGCTCGCGCCATCATGCTCCAGGGCACGAGCTCGCACGTGGGCAAGACGGTGCTCGTGGCGGGCCTGTGCCGGCTCCTCGCCCAGGACGGTTTTCGCGTCGCGCCCTTCAAGTCGCAGAACATGTCGCTCAATGCCCACGTCGCTCCCGATGGCGGCGAGCTGGGCTGGGCGCAGGCCATGCAGGCCGAGGCGGCCGGGGTGCCCGCGCGGGTCGAGATGAACCCTATTCTCCTCAAGCCTCGCGCGGACGCGATGAGCCAGGTCGTGGTGCTCGGGAAGGCGATCAGAGACATGCCCGCCCGCGAGTACTACCACCACGCCGCGCGGCTCTGGCCCGCCGTGCGCTCGAGCTATGCGGCGATCGCGCGCGAGGCCGACGTCGTCGTCATCGAGGGCGCGGGCAGCCCCGCCGAGCCCAATCTCATGCGCCGCGACCTCGCCAACATGCGCGTGGCGGCCATGGCGAGGGCGCCCGTGCTCCTGGTGGGGGATATCGATCGGGGCGGGGTCTTCGCGAGCCTCGTCGGCACCATGGCCATCCTCGAGCCTCCCCACCGTCGCCGCGTGGCCGGCTTCGTCATCAACAAGTTCCGCGGCGACGCCAGACTCCTGGCTCCCGCCTTGCGCGACCTCGAGCGGCGTGCGCACCGGCCTGTCCTCGGTGTCGTCCCGCATGTCCACGACCTCTCGCTGCCGGAAGAGGATTCCGTCGCGCTGGACGGGCCTTCTTTCCCGCCGGGCTCCGAACCATCATCGGTCCCCACCGTGGCCATCGTCAAGCTGCCGCACATCGCCAACTTCACCGACTTCGCGCCGCTCGAGTCCGAGCAAGGTGTGCGCGTGGTCTACGCCGGCAGCTCCCGCGATCTCTCCGGGGCCGCCCTCGTCGTCCTGCCGGGCTCGAAGGACACCATCGCGGATCTGCGCTGGCTCAAGTCGCGCGGCCTCGACGGTGCGCTCGCCGCGCATGTCCGGCGCGGCGGCGCGCTCCTCGGCATCTGCGGGGGCTATCAGATGCTGGGACGGATGGTGGAGGATCCTCACGGCGTGGAGAGCGGCGGCGCGGAACCTGGGCTCGCGCTGCTGCCGCTTCATACGACGCTCGAGCCGGCCAAGGTCACGCAGCGCGTTAAGGCCCGCCTCCTCCCCGATGGACCGGACTTCGAGGCCTACGAGATCCACGCGGGCACCACGCGCGTCGAGGGCGATCTCGCGCCCTTCTGCGTTCGCGGGGGCGGCGCGCCGGACGGAGCCGTGTCGGCCGACGGGCGAGTGCGCGGGACCTATCTCCACGGCCTCCTCGACGCGGGAGTCGTGCGGCGTCGCGTTCTCGAGTGGGCAGGTGCGCTTCCGGCCGCGGCGACGACGGCGCGCGATCACCGCGCCCTGCGAGAAGCCGGGTACGATCGCCTGGCGCATACGCTGCGGGAGGCCCTCGACATCGGTGCGGTCTACCGCCTGTTGGGGCTCTCCGGCGTCTCGTGAGGCTGTCCGCCGCCTAATTTCTGGCCGCCCGGCCGGACGTGCGTTGTACGATGAATCGACGCCGCCACGTGCGGCGATTCGTATCTTAACGGGCCCGGAATGCAGAACTCAATCACGGAACTCTTGTCGACGCTGCTCAGAGAGGCCTTGGGCAAAGCGGGGCTGCCGGTGCCTGACGACGTGGTCTGGGAAGTGCCTCGGGAGGAAAGCCACGGCGACTATGCCACCAATGTCGCCCTCGCCCTGGCTCGCCCCGCCCGCAAGGCGCCGCGCGAGATCGCCGAGGCGATCAGAAAGAATTTCCCCGTGAGCCCGATGGTCTCGACCCTCGAGGTGGCGGGCCCGGGATTCCTGAACGTGTCGCTTGCCGCGGACTGGTGCGCGGAGGCCCTCAAGGAGATCCTGGCCGCGGGCGAGCGATACGGCACGACGGAGAGCGCGCCCCGCCGTCGCGTCCTCCTCGAGTTCGTCTCCGCCAATCCCACCGGGCCTCTCGTCATCGTCAATGCTCGCGCGGCCGCGGTGGGCGATGCCCTCGCGCGCATCCTGCGCTCGCAGGGCATGGCCGTCGAGTGCCAGTTCTACGTCAACGACGCCGGCAACCAGTTCGAGGCCCTCGCCCGCTCCGTGGACGTTCGGCTGCGCCAGGCCCTCGGGGAGACGGCCGAGCTGCCGGAGAACGCCTATCCGGGCGAGTACCTCGTGGATCTCGTCAAGGAGTGGCTCGCCACCGACGCCGCGGCCATGCGCGCGATGGCCACGCGGCCCGAGGCCGAGCGCGTCGAGCTTCTCGGGCGCAAGGCCGTGGCGAGCATGGTGGCGGGGCAGCGCCAGGTGCTCGAATCCTATGGCACCCGCTTCGAGAGCTGGACGCACGAGCAGGGCCACGTGCGAGATGCCGGTCTTCCCGAGCAGGCCATCGCCGCCCTCACCGCCGCCGGCCACACCTACGAGCAGGACGGCGCCCTCTGGTTCCGCTCGACCGCCTTCGGCGACGACAAGGACCGCGTGCTGAGGAAGTCCGACGGTGAGCTGACGTACTTCGGCGTCGACGTCGGATTCCATCACTTCGTCAAGTTCGGTCAGTCCGATCTCGTGGTGGACTTGATCGGCCCCGACCACCACGGCTACGTCTCGCGGATCAAGGCGGCCATGAAGGCGCTCGGACACCCGCCGGAGAGCTTCGACGTCCTCGTCGTCCAGCTCGTCACCCTCCTGCGCGACGGCGAGCCGGTGCGCATGTCCAAGCGCCGCGGCGAATTCGTCCTGATGGAAGAGCTGCTCGAGGAGGTGGGGCCGGACGCCGCGCGCTTCACCTTCCTCACGCGCCGCCACGACAGCCCGCTCGACTTCGATCTCGCCGTGGCCACCCGGCAGTCGGCGGACAACCCGGTCTTCTACGTCCAGTACGCGCACGCGCGCGTCTCGAGCCTTTTCCGCACCGCGGCCGAGCAGAAGCTCGCGATCCCTTCCTGGGACCAGGTCGACTTCCGGCCGCTCCGCCTCGCGGAAGAGCAGCGGCTCATCAAGCGGCTCCTCCAGTACCCGAGCCTCGTTGCCGGAGCCGCGCACGCCCGCGAGCCCCACCGCGTGGCGTACTACCTGACGGAGCTCGCCGGCCTCTACCACCCGTACTACAAGGCCCACCGCGTGATCACGGACGACCGGGCGCTGACCCTGGCGCGTCTCGGCCTCGCGGCCGCGGTGGGGCAGGTGGTGCGCAACGGGCTCGGCCTGCTCGGCGTGTCCGCGCCGGAGAGCATGTGAGCCCGCTGAGTCCCGCGGCGAGAGGGCGGGGGAGGGGGGGCAGGCCGGGGCGGGCCCAGTGGATCGTGCTCTTGACCGCGAGCGCCCTCATCATGGGGCTGACGTTCGCCCTCGGCGTGCTGGTGGGCCGACAGTGGAGCCGTCCCGTCGCCATGACGGCGAGCGCGGAGGCAGGCGCGAGGAAGACCATCCCGCCCGGCAAGCGCGGCGGGCTGTCCAGCGCCGATGTGGAGCCCGTGCCCTCGGTCGATCAGAAGCTCACGTTCTACCAGACGCTGACCGCGCCTCTGGGCCGGGGCTCCGCCGACGCCTCGCAGCGCAACGACAAGACCAAGCCCTCGGCGGAGCCCGCGACCCCGAGAGCCGAGGCCGTCGCATCGCCGCCTCTACCGAGTCGCTCCACGCGCCACGACGAGACCCTCATCGAGAAGCCCGCCCTCGCGGAGGCCAGGGCCGGAGCGGACGCGGCCCGGCCGGCGGCCGAGGCCTCGGGGCTCTGGTCGGTGCAGGCGGGCGCCTTCAAGACTCGCGCGCAGGCCGATGGCCTGGAGAAGCAGCTCCGCCAGGCGGGCTTCGACGCCTACGTCACGCAAGTCTCGGGCGGGGACGGACAGATCCGCTTCAGGGTGCGCGTGGGCACGTTCAAGAACAAGGCCGAGGCCCAGCGCATGGCCGACCGGATGCGTGCGGAGCGCTCGGTGGCCGCCTTCGTCGCGCCCAAGTAGCCGCATGGCGCAGCGCCCGGGCCGCGTGCTCGTCTCGCGCGGCGAGATCGCCGCCCGGGTGGTGGACCTCGGCCGGGCCATCGGGCGTGAGCACGGCCAGCGCCCGCCCCTCCTCGTGGGAGTGCTCAAGGGCGCGGCCATCTTCATGGCCGATCTCATCCGGGCCATCCCCGTTCCCGTGGCCGTCGATTTCGTGGGGGTCTCCTCCTACGGCTCGGCGACCCGGTCGTCGGGGGTCGTCCGCCTCACCGCCGATCTCTCCAGCTCCATCGAGGGCCGCAACGTCATCCTCGTGGAGGACGTGGTCGACTCGGGCCGGACGGCGGACTACCTTCGCCGGAACCTCGAGACGCGGGATCCCCGGAGCCTCCAGGTGTGCACCCTGCTCGACAAGGTCGAGCGCCGCCAGGTCGACGTCCCGCTGGACTACGTGGGCTTCGTCATCCCGGACCGCTTCGTGGTCGGCTATGGCTTCGACGTCGACGGCCTGTATCGGAACCTGCCTGAAATCTACGCTCTCGAGGACGGATAAGCGGCCTTTCGAGGGCGCGAATCAGGTCGCGCGGAGCTCCCGAAGACCGTTGATCGCCATGATATACTTCGGGGCACGATGAATTCGCCGTTTTACAAGAATCTCGCCCTCTGGATGGTGATCGGCCTCATCGTCATCGTCCTCTTCAACGTCTTCCAGGCGAGCCAGCCCTCGCGCGACAAGATGGTCTTTTCCGATTTTCTCAGGAAGGTGGAG
>Ga0137394_10001348_pt1 | contig 17814 bp, 18 predicted proteins | sample czobulk116metaG_FD_108278 | JGI IMG/M metagenome (GOLD analysis project Ga0137394, IMG submission 108278) | Vadose zone soil microbial communities from Angelo Coast Range Reserve, California, USA - czobulk1.16 metaG | ecosystem: Environmental > Terrestrial > Soil > Vadose zone | place: USA...
ATCGTGGATTTCAGGTAGCTGACGTTGCCTCCAACACCGGCAAAGTCCTGCTTGAAGTCGATGAGCAGACCGTCGGTCGGATTCTTGTTGTTGTCGAGGGTGTTGTAGTTCAGCGAATAGCCTACCGACGAAGTCCATGCCGGGCCGTTTGCCAATTCCTGCCGAACCGGCAGTGAAGACTCACCATCGGCCAAACAACCCGGAGCCAGACCGGCCTGGGCATTGCCGGTCGGGTCAACACCGCCCAAAACCGAATTTATGTAAGTCGGCGTTGGGAAAAATGCCGATCCCGCAAGGTTATTACAATTGCCGAGCGCAGTGGGCAGTGTGATTGATTGCTGATAGAGCGAATACCGAAGCTGCAGGGATAGATCTTCGCGCAAGGCGAATCCGAGTCGCGGACTGAAGCCCAGCGTCGTGGTGCCGTACGAAATGGTATCGTTGGCAAGCTGCTCGCGATAGGACAAGTCAAGGCCAAGTGCGACGCGGTAGTCCAGCAGATAAGGCTCGACGAACGACAGCGAGGCACCGCGCGCGTACTGACCGTACGTTACCGACGCCTTTGCGAACAGACCGCGGCCCATGAAGTTGCGTTCGGAAATGCTGACCTCGGCGAGCGCACCATCGGTCGTCGAATAGCCGCCGGATACCGAGAAGTCGCCGGTCGATTTCTCCTCGAGATCGACGATCAGAATCACGCGATCGCCGGAGGAACCGGGCTCGGTGACGAGCTTCACGCTCTTGAAAAAGTCCAGATTCTTCAGCCGCCGCTCGGCGCGATCCACCAGCGCGCGGTTATAGGCGTCACCCTCCGAAATATCGAATTCGCGGCGGATCACGTAGTCGCGGGTGCGGGTATTGCCGCGCACGTTGATGCGCTCGATGTAGGTTCGCGGACCCTCGTCGATGGCGAAGGTGATCGAAACGGTATGCGCCTCGAAATTGCGATCGCCGCGTGGGCGCACGACCGCAAAGGCATAACCCCGCCGCGACGCCTCGATCTGCATCTCCTCGACGGACTTCTCCAGCGCTTCGGCATTGTAGAGCGAGCCGACATAGACGCGCGAGAAGCTGCTCAGTGAATTACCGTCAAGCGTGCCGATGCTGGACGCAAAATTGACCGTCGCAACCCGGTACTGCTGGCCCTCCTCGATCTTGAAGGTCACGAGAAAACCCTTCTTCTCGGGATCGTACTCGGTCAGCGCCGCCACCACCTGCACGTCGGCATAGCCGTTCTTCAAGTAAAAGCGGCGGATCAGGTCGCGATCGGCTTCGACGCGATCCGGATCATAGACGTCGGCGCCGCCGAGGAAGCTCAGCAGATTTGATTCACGCGTCTTGATGATGTCCTTCAATCGATAGGACGAGTACGCGTTGTTGCCGATGAATTCGACCGACTTGACGCCGGTTTTTGAGCCCTCGGTAATCGTGAAAACAAGATCGACGCGGTTGTTCGGCTGCTCGATGATTTCCGGCGTGACGTGCACGTCGTAGCGGCCCGAATGGCGATAGATCTCGGCGATGCGCTGGGCATCGGACTGCACCATAGGACGAGACAAGGTGCCGCGCGGCTTGGACTGGATTTCGGCCGACAGCTGCTCGTCCTTGATCTTCTTGTTGCCTTCGAAGGCAATGCGGCCGATCACCGGGTTTTCTATCACGGTCACCATCAAGCGACCGCCCGACGTGCTGATCCTGACGTCCTGAAACAGGCCGGTCTCGATCAGCGCCTTCAGGCCGTCATCGATACCAGCCTGATCCAGACGCCCGCCGGGACCCGGCTTGAAATACGAGCGGATGGTCTCGACTTCGACCCGCCGGTTTCCTTCGACCTCGATCGAAGACACGGTCTGGCCGACGACAGGCGACGATACCAGCATGGCAGCGCCCGGCATGGCGAACATCATCAGGGCGGCCAACACGCCTCCCCGCAACCGCATTCCAACATTCATGCCCAACGCGCCCTCGTCATTCCGAACGGCACGTACGGCGCGGATGTGGCTAAAAAATCTCCGAAATGTTTCCGATCGTTTAAAAGTGTTGCTCGATGGTAATTGAAACGTCCAACGCTCCGTTTGCTGGCGGTGCTCTCGATCCCGATCAGTCAGCTACCATTTTCGATCCGTCGATTGACTGCCGGTCTGCGGCTTGAGCGCAGACCCGTCCGTTTATGGTTTGCGGCCGAATGTTGAAGTCGCGCTGATGTTGCCGACCTGAATATTCCCAGCAATGCCCGGCAATACTCATGTCCTTTACTTTTGATCAGCTTATCAAACATGTTGATTTCAGACACCGCTTGTAACGGGAAGTCAGAACACTCCGGTCAGGAAAGCGCGATGAAACTGAAATTCAATTCCGAAACAAAGATCACGACGTTGCTTACTGCTGTTGCTGTTGCCTCGATCTGCATCGATACAGCCCAGGTCTATGCGACACAGAAGCAGCAGCACGATGACCGTGGCAGTGTCTATTATTACGGTCCTGCTGGCCCCAATGTATCGTACCGATCAGGACCGCATACCCGCATCTACGTAACTAAGCGCTCATGGCTGGATGCCGGCACGGAAATCCTTCCGGGAGATCGCAAGTTCACCGACTACGCCTTTCCGCCCGGATATTCGTTCGGGCGAGAGAATAGGAACCGGCCGATCGATCGACAGCCTCTCGATCCGCCGTCGGACATGGGCGGATACCCGCAGACTATCCCCCTGTATTGAGGGCCACTCATCAATGGAGGTCTTTGCCTTGAACTCGCACCCCGCCCGTCTGCCCTCTGTTCTAAAATGAGAATAAGGTCTGCACTGTGCCTCGGCGCCATTGCGGCCTGATGCTTCGAACGAGCTTGGCCGTCGCGACGTGAGGTTGGTCCTCGTTGGTGCGAAGTATGGCACGGCATTCGACTCGCAAGCGAATGCCACTTTGCGCTCTCAGGCGGCGGCCACCCGGCTTTGCTGGTGAACCGGCAATTCAATGCGAGCAATCAATCCATGAGGCTGCCGGTCATTGAGCGACAACTCGCCGCCGTGTGCCAGCACAGTGGCGCGCGCGATCGAAAGCCCGAGACCGAAGCCCGCGGCTTCATCCATGTTGCGGGCATCGTCGCCGCGCACGAACGGCTCGAGCATGACATCCTTGCGCGCATCGCAAATGCCGGGACCGTCGTCCTCGACCTCGATGGTCACGGTATCCGGCGACATCGTGAGGCGGATCGTGGTTTCGGTGCCGAACCTGACCGCGTTCTCGACGAGGTTGGTGATGCTGCGGTGCAGATCGTCAGGCCGGCCCGTGGCCATGGCGTGCTCCGGGCCTTCATACGCGACCTTGTGGCCAATATCGGCGAATTGATCGGCGACGAGCTGCAAACTGCTCGCGATATCGACCAGCGTCATGGATTCGAGCTTGCGGTCGTTGCGCAGAAAGGAAAGCACCGACTCCAGCATCGACCGCATCTGGTCGAGATCGTGCAACATCCGTCCGCGATGCACCTCGTCCTCAATGAACTCGGAGCGCAGGCGCATTCGCGTGATCGGGGTCCGAAGGTCGTGGCTGATCGCGGCCAGCATCCTGGTGCGGTCGTCGATCAGGGTGCTGATCCGTTCCCGCATGCGGTTGAGCGCCTTTGCAACCGAACGAATTTCTTCAGGGCCGCGTTCGGGTAGCGGCGCAGCGGCGCCGTTGAGACTGAAGCTTTCGGCGGCCCTTGCGAACGACGACAGCGGCGCCGTCAAGGCGCGCGCCGCCCACAGGCCGAGCAAGGTGACGCTGACGGCGGCAAACAGCAATGTCACGATCCATGGTCTAATCCAGAACGGAAGTTCCCGCTCGTCCGGCGGGAGCCTTGCCGAAATCATCGCGCCGTCCGGCAGCACGATGCCGATTTTGTGGATGTCTTCATCGTGCGCGAGTGAAAAGATCCGGTAGCTCCTGCCGAGGCGGCGATGCAGACTACGCAGGTTGAAGCTGTCCAGTTCGTCCACCGCGGGAGCGGGACCCGCTGGAAGGCTGTCGACGCCGAGTTGCGGGAATGCCCGCGCGATGTCGGCAAACAGCGCTGGCCGTCCGGCCGCGGGCGCCGCGCCGAGAAGCTGGACCACTGGAACCAGCTGACTGTGTCCGTGCTCGAACGGCGGAGCAAGCTGGTCCGGCCGGTGAATGAGAATGGCCGCGGTAAGGATCAGGTGAATGGCAATGATCGAGGCGACCACCAGGGCTGCGATCTGTCCGCTGATGCCCCTCAGGTTCAAAAAGCCGGGCAGCTTCATGAGGGGGCGTCACTGGCAACGGTGACCGCCTCCACCTCGGGCGTGAACATGTAGCCGCCGGAGCGCACCGTCTTGATCGTGGTGGCGTCCTGCGGATCGGGTTCGATCTTGCGCCGGATACGGCTGACCAGCACGTCGATGCTGCGTTCGAACGAGCCGGCGCTGCGGCCTTGGGTGAGATCGAGCAGGCTGTCGCGCGACAGCACGCGGCCGGGCCGCTCGCAGAAGGTTCGCAGCAGGTCGAATTCGGCGCTGGTCATCGCGACCCGTGCGCCCGCCGGGTTGCGCAATTCCCGCAGGCGGAAATCGATCCGCCAGCCGAGAAAGGTGAGCGCGGTCGCGCCATTGGTGGCGCTGACCGTCTGCGCGGCGGCCTGGCGGCGCAGCACCGCGTTGATCCGGGCCAGCAATTCGCGCGGGTTGAAGGGTTTTGCGAGATAGTCGTCGGCGCCCATCTCGAGGCCAAGGATGCGGTCGACATCTTCGCCGCGCGCGGTCAGCATGATGATCGGCGTCTGCGATTCGGTGCGGACTTTTCGGCACAGGCTCAGGCCGTCCTCGCCGGGCAGCATGACGTCGAGGATCAACAGATCGACGCGGTGGTCGGTCATCGCACGGACCATTTCGCGTCCGTCATTTGCCGTCGTTACGTTGCACGCGTTAGTACGCAGGTATTTCGCAATCAGCGTCCGCGTCTCGCGGTCGTCTTCGACGACAAGAATGTTCGGCGATGCCGTGACCATGCGGAGCCTTTGCCTCTAATTCGGGAGAACCAACGAGGAATTTTTGTTGCGAAATAGTTCTGACGTCGTCTTCGCAACACGAGGCAACATGCCAGCGCGGCAATAAAAAGGCCGCGCCGCTAGCTCGGGGCGTCACCCACCGCCATTTGCTACCAAGTTTCTTCCGACGGACACGCGCTTGTGACCACAATCTTCTTTTCTGTTTGTTTCCACGACGTTTCATTGTGTTTCTGCATGGACAGCGCGCTATGCCGAGACGGCCGCCACCGAATAAAATTCAATTTAATGGGTGTCGGCGAATTGCGAACCTACATCAGATGCATCCGCATCGGCGATCAACCGTCACGTTGATCGCGTGTTCGAAGGAGTCTCGGCATGAAAAAACTTTCCGTTCTTTGCGTCGCCCTTTGCGTTAGCCTTTCGGCCACCGCCGCGTTTGGCCGGGGCGGCGGCATGGGATCGCACCAGATGGCGGCAACCGGCGGCGCCCTTGGCACCAGCGCCGCTGCGCCTGGCACCAACTCGTCGGGCACGGCGCTTTCGTCATCCGGCATCGGCCGTGCCCCATGAAAGGGCCACTGCTTGGCACCGATCCCGCGATCGACCGCGAAGAAGCGAAGGTCGAAAAGATGATGGGGTCGATTTGCCAGGGCTGTTGATCAGGGGGCGCGGCTCATGGGCTGAGAATACGCTCTTTCGACGGAGCTCGGCGCCACTGCGGCGGCGCCAATAGCGAGCAGTCCGGTGGAACATGCTTTCGACCACCCGCGGCAACGCCTTGACCCTATACATGCGGCCATGCGCAGCGCGGGCTGATCGGCCGGCCGAAGAATGTTGGCACATCTATTATCAACGTTCGGTCCGCATGTAGGGGCTGCGCTCGGAGACCAGCTTCAAATTGGGGTCGGCATCAAGCGCTGACTGAGGCAACAGGTACATCTTGGAGAGTCTATCTATACCCGTTTTGATTTCCCAATCTTTGATGAACAACACCAAAAAGGCAAGAGATCCAACGAAAGCGAGAAAGGCCCAAGAGGTCAACTTCATAAGAAACATTCTCCAAGAAGGCTTAGGGCGCTGAGTTGCTCATTTTCTGTTTTCCTCAAATCTTGATGGCTCGCTTGAGCTAGGCGGCCGCTGATTACAAGATTGCCTGAGCCGCGCCCATTCTTCAGCCTCGGCTAACCAGTAGTTCGATTCTCTATCGGCAAGTCGCGCACGCTCACGGCACATGACTTCGAGAGCGTAAAACTGGCTTTTCGAATCCATTGCAAACTCCATGATAAGGTGCCACCGGACTCTAGCTCCATCATGTCGAACGCAAACTAAAGGTTTTTGTTAGTCAGCGCGGCGAATTAGTGGCCGCTTATTTCCGAACGTATCCAATTGTGACGTAGTTTTGTTTTGGCTATTTCTTCGCCGAAACTGAACATCGCAACGCCAGTTAGAGGAAGTCGTTCCACAAGGAGATTTCCATGCGCAAGACGATACTGACAGCGAAGCGCAAGAGACGAGACTTAAAACGTGCCCAAGCAGTCGGAAGAAATGACATTGGAAGAACTTGCGCAGGAAATGCGCAAGCGCGCCGATTCACTCGACCATCTAACGGCAACAGCAGATATGACTCGGCGTCAAGTCGTCTCATCAACAAAAGCTAGCAGGGCGCTAAAGGCGGCGGCTGATGCAGCAACTCAATACGCGCAGTATATGTTTTGGTCGGTTATTGTTTCCGCTGTCGCAGCCGTAGCGTCTGCAATTTCGGCCCTGGCGATCGCCTATTCAGTTTGACCTAAAAAGTAGGTTGCGAAATTCCGACTTATTTATGCGCGTTTGCATCGTCCGAACAGTCGCCCGGCTTCCCCCCTTCTCGAATACAAGCGCGAAACAGCCACGGCGCAACGTAACTGCCCGCCCATATTCCGCGCCCCGCATGATCAGCTTCGCTCTGCGCCTTGTCGTATTTCCCTTTCGAGTATAACGGCCAATCCAACGCGAGCCCGTTGCGCACCAACCACTCCGCAAGGTCAACGCCATCAATCGAACATACCGCAACTGTGAGCCTGTATTGATCCAGGCTTACAGGCGAGCAATCGACCGGCCGTCGCGCAATGAAGGCGTCAAGCTCGTTTGCTGCCTCCGCGCCGCATTGATACTGCAAGCTCTCATCGCTGCGACAAAGCTGGCTGCTTTCGGGCGCGTCGATTCCCCACAAGCGAATGCGCGCGCCATGAATTTCCAAAGTGTCGCCGTCAATGACGCTGGCCTGCCCGCTGAGATCATCCGCGAACGCTGGCGCGGCGTAAAGACATACCACCGCGAAGAGCAATCGCGCGAGCGTGAGTCTTCGGAGCGTCATGTAGAGCGTCCCATCACGGTGAGGAACAAACACGCCACAAAGCTGAGGTATGAGCCGAGCGCCTCGATCTCGCCCGAGCCCAATTTGCTCGCGACTATGAGCATCGGAAACTCCTTACCCGAATGATAACCATGGCCCCATTGCTCGAGCCGACCTTGCCAGTTGAAATAGGCTAATCCTCCCAAAGGAGGAATGTCTCTCACGCCCTCGGCATCCGGGCCATGACGGGCATAACAGGACACAATATTGGATTCCGGAATTCCGCTCTAGATAAATGGTTCTTCCCCTCGCCACGAGATCCCTGTCGCCATACTGGGGGCTTTAGGAATTGGCGAAGCGAAATAAATTGCTATGTCACTCGCCTCGTGGGGACGCAGAGCCGCCACAGCACCTCACATATTTTGTTTCGAAAACGGATTGTCTCGCGTGTCCTCGCGAAAACTTCAGCTCTCAAGTGTACATTATCGAGCGCACACATTCATCGGGGGTCTCGGAGAAGGTCAATCGAAACCTGCGAAATCCATGCTCCCGGTGATTCCATTACGAATGATTGGTGGTTGCCTTTCGTGCGAACGGTCAACAAGGCGGTGATCGTGTCGCCTTCGACTTTCGCTTCGATAAGGCCGTTAGCGTTTTGCCCCGAAACCTTGCCGCCCTGACGATACGTACTTTCAAACCAGTTACCCGAAAGGATGGTGCCGTTTTCATCGATATTGGCACTCAAATCCATTTTGTAAGCGTCGCTGGCGCAGCGCACGTTCATTTTCACGGACTGACCCGCGTTCTTGGGAACGTAGTCGACTTTGCACCGGACACGCTCGCGTGGTCCATCCGAGGGTTTCATCGAACCGCTACCCGACCATGAACCAGCCACGTTGTCGAAGCTCTGCTCGGCGTAAGCCGGTGCGGTGGCATGAATTGTCATCAACAGTGAGCATCGCAGTATCCAATGAATTATTGCCCGATTCCGAAGCATCGATCTTATCCTTACGAGCGGTTGTGGTCGGCCCTGTTAGGGTTTCACCAAGACGAAAGTGAGAAAGGAGTCCGGTTGGCCGGGTGTTAACCCAGTCTTTGGCGCGTCTGCGTGTCGGAAACATCGGACCGAATGATGCTGCAGCGTGTCCGACCCCGCGCTATTTTGTCACGGCGTATCGAGCCGTAAGATTTTTCGGCGACTGCGATGAGACCTTTGACGCCGAGCGCAAGCTCTGCATTGCTAATTTTTATATCCGATGCGCGAAATCCAGCATTCTCTAGAAGACTAGCAAGATCGTGCGCGTCGAATGTTCGGTGTGTATCGGGTCCAGCAAACGGCCATTTCTGCATCGTGTCCCGCGAGGTCACGTAGATGACAACACGGCCGCCCGATCGCAGCACGCGATAGACTTCTGAAATATCCCGGCCGTCGGAATCGAAAAAATAGACGACGTTAGCCAGCAAAACCTTGTCGAACGTCTCGTCGATCCAGGGCAGTGGATTGAAAGGCCCCTGCACGAGCACCATTCGACCCGAGGATACCGCCACCTCATTCATACGCGTGGCCTGTTGGAGCATCCGGGCCGATTGGTCCACGCCATACACCCGGGCGCCGCGGGTGCGTGCCGCGATGGTTCGAAGGCTCCAACCAGGGCCGAAGCCGAGTTCAAGAACTCTTTCTCCAGGGCCAAGGTCCAAGGCATCGATCGCCAACCGGTTGGGCTCGTCATTGACCAGGGCCATAAGCCATCCAACGATCGATCCAACGGCGCCTGTGGGGTTGCGCAATTGAGAACCAAGGGCGTGCCACATTCGGTCGATCACACCCAGGCGGGACCTTGTATTTCCGATCCGAGACTCTATGGGGCGGGATTTCACCTTTTCGACTCGATCTTGGCCAACAGCTCTTCGATCACGAGACGGCGGTTTTTGTCCCAGAGAGGACGATCCGGATGTTGTGGTATTTTGAGGGCGTGTTGAAAGACTTCGGTGGCCTTCGGTAGTTCGTTCTGCGTGTAAAGGAAGTCACCGTAAAAGTACCAGGCATCGAGCCCATTCGGTGCAAGCTTGACGGCCTGTTCGAGCAACTGCCGTGCTCTCGCCTTGTCGCCAAATCCGATTGGAAAACCGGGAACACGGTAATAGAGCACGCCAAGGCTGGTCGTCGCACCGGCTTCCAGTTTCGCAGGATCCAGATTGTAGGCCTGCTCGAGGATGTCGCGGGCGCGTTTGGCAAAACCGAGCGCATAAAACGTGCTTGCCATCGAAGCGCGCTCGCTCGTGATGATGCCATCCCAAATCAGGGCTTCCGGCATCCCGGGAAAGTACGCGGCTACTGCATCGGCATCTTCGCCAAGCGCATTCATTTGATTGGTTTGATCGTCGCCTTCTGGAACGCCAAACTTGATCGCTTCCCACTTCGTTTGCAGGCGCCGGACTTCCGGGGGCAAGGCGTCCGCCGCTTGGCTGGAAAGTGTGTAGGGTCTTGCGACAAGTAAGGCGGCGAAGACGAATGAGAAAAGTGTTATCCGCGATTTCAACGTCATAGTTCGCCTTCTCATCAACTCGATGCGTCTTTTCGGTCGGCTGGATTTAATGCGAGGGCGCTTGCCGCGAGAGCGCCCAGTCGATGATTTGAGGGAAGATCCGTTGAATGAGAACGTAGATACGTTCCGGCGCCGGTGCGTATATGGAATCATGACCACTTGCGACGGATCGCCATATTCGGCGGGCGACCTGCGCGGGAGCATCGACACTCATATTCGCATGAGTGATGAGTTCGTCAAAAGCTACCGCTGCATCGGTCCGGGTCGCCCGCGGAGCCGCGTAGGTGACACCAATGCCGGTTTGCTTCCATTCTAGGCGCAGCGCATTTGAAAAGCCGCGTAGTGCAAATTTTGAGGCGGAATAGCCGGTAAACTGCGGATAGGCGATGTCGCCAAAAACAGAACCTATGTTGACCACCCTCGACGGCCTTGCCGCGACCAGCAAAGGCATCAGATCGCGCGTGAGCGCCATCGGCGCGATGACATTCGTGAGGAATGTCCTGGTTATCGCTTCATCGTCGAATTTCTCTAAAGCGCCGCCCTCGACGACGCCGGCATTGTTGACGAGCACGTCGAGTGCTTTCCACTGGTCGCTGATGATCTCGACGATCCGACGGCGGTCTTGAGGATTTGTTATATCTGCCGGAATGATCAGATGCTGACTTCCCTGGCCGAGAAGTGCGCCTGTTGCTTCAAGTGCTGTCTCCCGCCGCCCGCACAAGGCGACGATCATCCCGCGCTGCGCCGCCTCTACCGACAAGGCACGCCCTATCCCGGAGCCCGCGCCCGTTATCAGCACGCATTTTTGCTCACGCAGCATCGCTCAACTCCGCACGAGCGCCAAGGTCGCGAAAGATTGAGCCGTACAACCGGTAGAAGATAGCTGCATTGTCGACAATGATACACTGGGTCTTCCGATCGTCGAAACCATCGACCAGCTTTCGGAAGAACGCGACGTGTTCGCTGTCCAGCGATCCGTGAGTTCGAAGATAGGTGAATCCGGTATCGCTCTCCAAACCGAGAGACGCCTTCATTGCGTCTGCGACCTTGTCAGCCAGCAGCACCGACATCCCCTCGAGAACGTGCACGCTTCCGAGGAACGCGTAGGGGCTGATATGCTCGATCGCGTAGTACGCGTAACCGACCATGATCCTGCAGGCCGGCCCCCCTTTGCCATTGCGAACCGTATCCGGATCGCCGCCAAGTGCATGGATGTCGTTGAGAATCCATTTCTCGTGACCGCGCTCTTCCTCCAGGTACTCGACCAGGGCGTCTTGATAGCGCTCGTCCGAAGTGCGTGACGCAGCCAAGGCCAGCAGGGGAAAGGTATGTTTGACGTGGTGATAGGCCTCGGTCAGGAAATCGAGGTAGAGGCTGCGGGACGCCCCGTTGCGGATCGTGGTCCTTACCAGTGGAATTGACAGGAAAGCGTCACGGCTGTCGGCGGTTTCGGCGACTAGTTGCTCATAGAAGCTCATATTTGGGCCTTTCAGGCTGGACGTGAAGATGCGAGGAGAGGCGCGAGCGAAGCGGCCGCTCTCTCCAGGACGAACCTGCCGACGTTTTTGCGAATTGGCCGTCCGTTACTGAGCAATTGATTGTTCAAGGCCTCCTCGAAGGAAATGACAACCCAGGCGCGCGGTACTGCGTATTCCGGGGCGTCCGAACAGCAGTCGGACAACAGCTCCAAAATATCCGCACGCGTTGCCCTGGCGAACCAGGCTGCACCTTGACGAGAAGGGATGAGCAGGGCGGTCAAGTGCGGCTCGCCGTGGCCGGCCACCGTGCAAAATGCAACGCGCGGATCAGCCAGCAGCATGGTCTCGATCCATTCGGGGCTGACGTTTCTGCCGAACGACGTGACGAGAAGACTGTCCTTGCGTCCGTGGATGGTAAGAAAGCCGCTCCGATCGATCGCTCCGAGGTCACCTGTCCGCCATGGTCGATATGCGGGTTCTTGCCCCAGGTAACCGTCCGCTATCGAAGGTCCATCGACGACGATTTCGCCGTCGTCGATCGACACGGAGAGCCCGTTCAGCGGTCGACCGACAGTGCCAGGCCAACGTTCGTTTGGACGGTTGACTGCAACAACCGAGCAGCATTCCGAAAGGCCGTAACCTTCGTGGACAGGAATTCCCAAGCTCCAGGCAGCATCCGCAACCTGTCTCGGTACAGGCGCGCCTCCCGCTGCGACGAATCGAAGGGAAGACGGTGCGATTTGGCCAGCCGCCCGGAGCTCCGCCACCCAGTGCTTCAGCAATTGTGGCACCAACACACTCATCGTGGGGCGATGAGTTTCGAATGCCTTGGCAATGCCGGTCGCATCACCGCGGCCGACCTGCTCTGCCAGGCCGGCATCAAAATGCACATAGGCCCCGAGCAGTGTTGGAATAAAGATCGAACAGATCGTCTCCAACAACAGCGGCAACGGAAGGACGGAGAGATATGAGTCCGCCGCGGCTGCTCCGGTCGCGGATCCTAATGCGGCCGCCGACCATGCGATCTGCCCGCTTTGATGGCGGACCCCCTTAGGCTGACCAGTGCTTCCCGAGGTATAAATAATCTGGCCGAAGCCATCGATCACATCCGGCAAGCCCACTCCCACCCGATGAATATCGATCACATTCGTGGGGACACCCGATTGAAGGGCCTGTGTTGCCGTCTGTTCGGAGGCAAGAATAACGTCGACCGATGCATCACGAACGACGTGTCCGAGTTGCGCCGCGCTAAAAAATGTCGGCAAAGGCACCACGATCTTGCCGGCAAGCGCGCAGGCGAGCTGAGCAATGACCCAGGCAAGTCCGTTTGGAGCGTAGATACCGATAGTTTGGGGTTGACCCTTAAGGTCCGCGGCAAGAGCGGTCACTCTGGCAAACAGTTCGCGGCGAGACAATTGACCATGCTGGTCGCTTACCGCGATCACCCCGCCCGCCTCCGACGCATGCCGTTTCATGGAGTCAAATAGCTGCCGCATACCGCTCCCCTTTTTGAGAGCGGTCCCAGCCCTTCGTCAGGCGTTGGCTGGCAACGGCATATACTTTCGGCTGGAAAGCATAGTAGGTCCCCCATCGCTCTGAATCCGCGATGCGCCGACGGTCGGCTTCACCGAGATAAGTCAGTGCGATGCCAAGCCGCCTGACCATGAGATGAAGGCGGCGCGTCAAGGTAAAGAAAGACCACTCAAATCCGGCCCTCTCACCAAAAGCCCCGATTTCCGCGATAAACTCTGCCGTCGCCAGCGGCGCCCGACTGGCAAGCGTCGTCACTTCAAAGATTGCATTCCGATTCACCGGTCTGGCTGATATCGCGCTGACCGCATTTTCGATTGGAGTGTCGAGATAGCGTTCAGAGAAATATCCATCGTCGAAGAAACGAAGACCAGCCGCGCAGAGAATTTCATCGCGATTGTCCAAAAGAGCGATGATGCGGGAAGGGAAAGTTTCCAGCCGGGCACCGTATCGAGCCGCGTAGATCTTCTTGATGAAGTCCTCGGCCGAATGCCTTCGAGGATCATCATTTGTCAGGAGGGCTGTCTTGAGCATCTCGCTACCGGTCACAGGACTGGATTAACCCTGTTGTTGCCGATCATTTGCGACCGAAGCTTGTTCTGTACTTCGCTGCTTTGTTTCCGAATGTTGCCTGATGTACCCAACTCATTTGTTCGGCGCGCCGCGGGCACATTGCGCCTTAGACCAAAGTTCCGAGCGCAATTTGACCCGAGGGCTATTGCGAGGTTCTTAGTTTCGGATTTCCCCCGGGCATTGGCGCGATGACCGAGCAAACTATCGAAGCATTGTTCCGAAAACGCGATCCCAGAGCTTTGTAGTGACACCGTAGTTTCGGCTCGCAAACCCGTGATGGACGAGATGATGTTTCAGCAACGAAGCCGGGAGAATTGCAGGATTGTGATGGGCGCAATAGTGGACAAATAAATACCAGGCGTAGGCCGCGAGACCGCCGGCCAGAACGGCGCCTCCCATCGTCAAGTAGAGAACGACGAAGGCTACCCATATTTGCCAGAAAATCTTGTCGATAGCGTCTTTCGGGCGGGCGTGATGAATCCCGTGCTGTACTGGAGCGATGGCATGCAACACAAAGCGATGAGTGATGTATTCAGCTAGCGTCCATGCCACGACACCGCAACAGAAGAGAAAAATAGTAATGAATGGCTGAAACGATGAGGTGGCCAGCAACACGATCGCAAGGGCAGTGGCGAACATGAGCTCGCCGAAGTAAATGGCTACAGTCATCGACGGCACCAAACACGCTGTCTGGTTCCAGAGCCGTCTTCCAAGCTCAGCGCACATCCTACTCGACCGCGGAGTCGGCGTTCCTGCCCTGATTGTTGCGCAGATTTTCTGGCAGACCATCCACCATGGTGACCGATGCGGGAAGGTTGTGACATCCTGAAGCTCGGCACCCGTCAAGGACGCAATTTCACCGACCGTTAGACCTGATGGGTGACGGATGAAATGCGGCTCGGTCAAGTCACCCACCCAAGAACGATTTAAGAACGTACTAACCGTTATCCAGCGGAAGTGAGGCAGGTCCCGAAGGCTTTTTTCGAAACCCGGTCGCGAAGGGTAGCCGCTTATGATGTGAGGATTAAAAATCCTGTCCGCGATTTCAGTCTCGGACACACTCGGACATAATTGTTCTTGGAGCGGCGGTGCCAAGCGCATTGCAAATGGCCGGGGTGTTTATGATTGCCTTCCGTGCTACGGATATGACTGCGCCAACCAGGAGACAATCAGTGCTGCAATCCAATGTACCGGCGGGGCGACGCTTTCAGCTCGTCCTCATCAAACCGTCTCACTACGATGACGACGGATACGTGATCCGGTGGTGGCGCGCCATGACGCCCTCGAATTCGCTGGCGGCTGTGTACGGCATTGCAGCCGATTGCGCCGAACGGCGGGTGCTCGGGCCGGACGTTGATATTGATATCGAGGTAATCGACGAGACGAATACACGCATCGACATCCCGGCGCTCCTGTCCCGCTACATGTGCCACGGCAATTTCGGATGTGTTGCCCTTGTCGGCGTTCAATCGAACCAATATCCCCGCGCCCTCGACATTGCCCGTCCGTTCCGGGCAGCTGGGATTGCTGTAGCCATAGGAGGCTTTCATGTATCGGGATGTCTGTCGATGTTGGATGGCCGCGCAGTGGATCTCGACGTTTGCCGGGACATGGGTGTCGCTATATTCGCTGGTGAAGCCGAAGAGCGTCTCGAATCCGTAATTGCCGACGTAGCCGCGGGACGCCTCGCGCCGATATACAACTACAAGAAAGACTTGCCGGGCATGGAGGGCATGCCGGTGCCGTTCCTCCCGAAGCGATATATCGAGCGCACGCTTGGCTCCAGCGCTAGTTTCGACGCCGGCCGCGGCTGCCCCTACCAATGCTCGTTTTGCACCATCATCAACGTACAAGGCCGCAAATCGCGCTACCGTTCGGCAGACGATGTCGAGCATCTCGTGCGCCTCAATTGGGCACAAGGTATTCGAAAATTCTTTATCACCGACGATAACTTTGCACGCAACAAAGAGTGGGAATCGACCTTCGATCGCCTCATCGAGCTTCGTGAAAGGGACGGAATCCCGCTCGGCCTCATGATCCAGGTCGACACGCTATGCCACAAGATCCCCAACTTCATGGAAAAGGCGAAAAGGGCCGGAGTAACCAAGTCTTTATTGGACTTGAGAATATCAACCCGGATAATCTAGCCGCCGCGAAGAAGCGCCAGAACAAGATCACCGAGTATCGAAAGATGCTGCTTGCTTGGAAGAAACAGGGCATTCTGACCATCGCAGGGTATATTCTGGGCTTTCCAGCGGACACACCGGAGTCGATCAAACGCGATATCGCGATTATCAAGGAAGAACTGCCGATCGACCTTCTCGAGTTCTTCTGTCTGACGCCACTGCCCGGCTCGGAGGATCACCAGACGCTCTGGAGGAACGGCGTTGCTATGGACCCGGACCTCAACAGATACGATGTCGAACACGTTTGCACCGCCCATTCAAAAATGAGCAAGAAAGAGTGGCAGGACATCTACCACGAGGCCTGGCTGCTCTATTACACGCCAAAGCACATGAAGATTCTGCTGCGACGCGCCGCGGCGACGGGCGTTCCGATCAGCAATCTCGCAAAGTACTTGCTCACTTTTTCGACGACGGATCGCCTCGAAAAGGTACACCCCCTGCAGGGCGGGATCTTCCGCCTCAAGCATCCGTCCGAGCGCAGGCCGGGCTTGTCGCGCGAGAAGCCTTGGTTCTTCTGGCCGCGCTTTGGCTGGGAGACCCTTGTGAAGCATGTAGTCCTGACCGGCGCGATCGGTCGACTGTTGATTTGGAAAACGGTCATCGCATACAGCCCCGGCGCCGGCAACTATATGGACCAGGCACTCACGCCGGTCAGCGACGACGAGGATGAGACGCTCGACCTTCTTACAAAGACGACTGGCGCGCGCGCCGCGGTCGCTCATGCCAAGAAGATCGCCGAACTGACGGGCGTCCGAGTCGCATGACGCCAAGCTAGTTTAGGGTGTAGGCTCACAACTTGATCCAGTGCGCCGACGGGCGCAACGGCTGGCTTTGGCTGGGACGGGCAGCGTTCCAGCAGCGCTAGGCGCAGCGCCAGAAACAGTTGGCCGCGTGTGCCCCTCGCTCAGGCCAGCAACCTGTGCCCGCTCGCCGTCAATACGCCGGCGATCAGAACGGGTTGGTCATCGTCGCCGTATTCGATGCCAAGACCGGCGAATGCTTCGCCTCGCCACTGCCGAGCCAATCACCTTCCACCGAGGCCCACGCGAGTTGTAACTCCGTCACCTATGCTCATCTGTCTTCGGTAATGGGCTCAGGGCCGCCGCCGCGGTGTTCGCGGTCTCGGTGTCAGCCTCCTTGCTCAAGCCGGCAACACCTACGGCGCCCACGACTTCGCCGTTTAGGCGTATCGGCACGCCGCCGCGCAGTGCCGCGATACCTGCGGTGACGAACGCCGTTCGGCCCTGATTAATTCTGTCCTCGATCTCCACCGTCGGCCGTCGTAGCCGCGCAGCCGTTCGTGCCTTCTCGATGGCGAGGTCCGCGCTTGCTGGGCGGACACCATCCATCCGTTGGAAAGCAAGCAGATCCCCGGCAGGATCAACCACTGCGATTGCCGAGGGCGCATTCCGCTGCTGCGCGCTCTCCCTCGCTGCTTGCAGGACCGTCTGGGCTCCGGCTTGATCGAGGACCAATACGCTGATGGTTTGTGCCCCGACCGACAGGCAGGAGACCGTGGCCAATATTCCAACACTCATTCCAAGTTTCGTCATGGCGGGCTGATTTCGTTTCGTTAAAGTTTGGCGACGCGACGATGCTATCGCTGCGGGCTTACGTTACCGGACCTATGAAGCGCCTTTGGTGCGAACCAGGTAGTCCACGATCGCTTTGGCGTCGTCAGGGCTGACAGGAGCCTTGTAGGCCGTGATCATCTTGTTGACGACTTCTTGCCAGACCTCCCTGGACAGCAAAGGCTGGTTCAACACATGGTCGGCCGAGTGGCAGGCTAGGCAGTTGTTGTTGATCGCATCCGATCCCGGACCGGCGGGGAACATCGTGTCGCTGGTGGGGACATCCAACTTCAGCGACTTCAATGCGGTGATCGTTGCGGCCTCGCCCGGATGCGGCAACAGAACGAGACTCAGAACGGCGACCATCGGCAGAACAGCACGGAGCATTCCTGGTTCCTCCTTAGGTCGCGACCACTTGGGTCGTTTCAATTGTATTGTACATGTAGCCGGCCGGATTCCAGATCTTGAAAGCGGGCTGCGCCTCGTTGTTGGTGTTGGTGCAACGAACCATCAGGGTGCGCGCGCCCCGCGCAGGCAGCGTAAATTGCGTCTGCCATTGCCGAAAGCCGTATGTCCCCTGGTCGGCACCG
>Ga0137394_10001350_pt1 | contig 17803 bp, 8 predicted proteins | sample czobulk116metaG_FD_108278 | JGI IMG/M metagenome (GOLD analysis project Ga0137394, IMG submission 108278) | Vadose zone soil microbial communities from Angelo Coast Range Reserve, California, USA - czobulk1.16 metaG | ecosystem: Environmental > Terrestrial > Soil > Vadose zone | place: USA...
ACAATTTTCTGGATCATCACGCTCGTGAATGCGTTCAACTTCATGGATAACATGAATGGTCTCTGTAGCGGATTGGCGGCCATTGCAGCCATTCTTTTCGGCTGCTCCGCCTCAATGCGCGGGGAATATCTGGTGGCAGGCCTGGCCTTCCTTTGTAGCGGGGCTTTCTGCGGCTTTCTGCCTTACAACTTCCCGCGCGCCACCGCTTTTCTCGGCGACTCCGGAAGCCACCTGGCCGGTTATCTGGTCGCCGTGCTGGCTATATTGCCGCATTATTATTCCAGCAAATACCCGCATACGTGGGCCGTGCTCGCCCCCCTGTTTGTCCTTGCAGTTCCGTTGTTTGATCTTGCTTCAGTAGTCATTATTCGCTGGCGGCGCGGGCAGCCCTTCTATATCGGCGACAACAATCACCTGTCTCACCGCCTCGTCCGCCGCGGCCTCACACCCGTCAGGGCCGTAGCCGTCATCTGGCTCGCGGCGCTGCTCATTGGAAGTCTTTCGTTACTGCTCTGAGAGGCAGCGAGCCGCGTTCGGTTGTGAATTGCTATCCAAAGAGTTCCAATTAACTTTGAGCGATATGAACAGTCACTATTCTGTGGCCGCTCACTGGGCTGGCGATTTCGATGATGCCGGCCTCCAGAAATGGGCCGAAGAGCTGCGCAACCGACTCGGCGCGCCAAAGGCCAACCTGGGTCTGGTTTTCATGGCGCCAAAATTTTTTCCGTACGCGGCGCAGACACTGGAGTTGCTGCGCGTGCACGCGCGCGTTCCGTTGCTGGCAGGTTGTTCCAGCCATAGTTTGATCGCCGCGGGCGAGGAGATCGAGGAAGGCGGCGGCCTGGTGTTGGGACTTTATCATTTGCCCGGCGCGGTTTTGAAACCGTTCTATTTCACACAACAACAACTCGATGATGCTGCCGCGCCGCGCGTATGGCATTCGGCAAGCGGCATTTCTCCGGCGCAGACCAACGGGTGGCTGGTGTTTGCCGATCCTTTCCGGCTCGATTGCGAGGCCTGGCTAAAAAGCTGGAACCAGGCCTACGCGCCGTTGCCAGTCGTGGGCGGGTTGGCTAGCGGTGAGCACAATCAGCAGTCCACCCAGATTTATTTGAACGGTGAGGTCTTTGAAGAGGGCGGTGTTGCCATTTCCGTGGGGGGCGACGTCGCGTTGGCGAGCGTCATCTCGCAAGGCTGCACGCCCATAGGCGATACCTGGACAATTACCAAAGCCGACCGCAATTTCATTCACGAAATCGCCAATCGGCCAGCGTATGAAGTGCTCGCCGAAACCTTCAGCAACCTTCCGTTGCAGGAACAGCAAAAGGCGCGCGGCAATCTGTTTGTGGGCCTGGTAATGAATGAATATCTCGATGAATTCCACCGAGGTGATTTTTTGATTCGCAATCTCATCGGCGCTGATCCCAAATCAGGCACGCTCGCTGTGGGGGCTTACCCGCGAGCGGGTCAAACCATTCAATTCCAACGACGCGATGCCGCGGCGGGCACTGAGGATATGACCACGCTGTTGCAAAAGCTCCGTGACCAGATTGAGGGCCGCACCGTTTATGGCGCGTGTCTTTGCAGTTGCAATGGGCGGGGGCACCGTCTGTTCGGCGAACAGAACCATGATGCCCGGCACGTCCAGGAGCAGATCGGTCCAACTGGATTGGCAGGGTTCTTCTGTAACGGCGAAATCGGGCCGGTGGGCAATCAGAACTTCCTCCATGGTTACACCGCGTCCGTGGCTGTTTTTGTGAAGAAAACTTGAGCAATTACGGCGGACATGTCCGTTTCCCCTTTGGACATGACTGAGAAGTCAGATATCGTTGGAGGCTGATGAACATTGTCGTGAGTAACTGGCTTGGCCCAGCCCTCTTGCTGGCCATTATGCCTGCCGCCGCCGCGACAAAGGTTTCGCCTGTCGAATACAGTCGCGACATCCTCCCGATCCTTTCTGACAATTGTTATCAGTGCCATGGCCCAGACGAAAAGGCTCGCAAGGCCAAGCTTCGGCTCGATTTGAAAGAGGGCGCCTTTCGTGTGAAGGACAACCTGGCTGTGATCTTTCCCGGCGATATCAAACGAAGCGAACTCATCAAACGCATCACTAATCCCGACCCGGATGAAGTGATGCCGCCGCGCAAAGTCAATCGCAAGCTACCCCGAAAACTGATCGCTTTACACACGCGCTGGGTCGAGCAGGGCGCAAAATGGGGAACTCACTGGGCTTTTGTTTCACCCGGCCGTCCCGTTCCACCGAAGCCAAAGGATCGCAAATGGCCGCGCATCCCCATCGACAGCTTTGTGCGAGCGCGGTTGGAAAAGGAGGGACTTGCTCCTGCTCCGCCAGCCAAACAGGAAACGCTCATTCGCCGTATTACACTCGATCTGACCGGCCTGCCGGCTACCCCGGCTGAAATCGATGCATTCCTTTCAGATAACTCGGCCAATGCCTATGAAAGGGTGGTCGACCGGCTCCTCGCTTCGCCCCGTTACGGCGAGCGGATGGCCACTGAGTGGCTGGACCTGGCCCGCTACGCCGACACTCACGGTTATCAAATGGATCGCTATCGGGCCATGTGGCCGTGGCGAGATTGGGTAATCCGGGCCTTCAACCAGAATTTGCCCTACGACCAATTCGTCACCTGGCAGCTTGCGGGCGATTTGTTGCCGAATCCAACCAAAGAACAGCGACTGGCCACCGCTTTCAATCGCCATCACATGCAGAACGAAGAAGGAGGCATCGTCGAAGAAGAATTCCGCGTGGCTTATGTGGTGGATCGAGTCAACACGTTCGGCACTGCCTTTCTTGGCCTGACCACCGAATGCTCCCGCTGTCACGACCATAAGTTCGATCCTTTGACCCAGCGCGATTTCTATTCACTCTTCTCCTTCTTCCAAAACATCGACGAGTCGGGCCAAACTTCTTATTTCACCGATGCCATGCCGGTGCCCACCGCGCTTCTTTCCGATGAAACGACGGACGCGAAGCTCCAAGCACTGCAGTCCAGGATGGACGAACAGGAAAAGCGCTTGCCGTCATTGCGCACGCAGGCGCGAGCGAGCTTTGATCATTGGGTTGCTTCTAATACGAACCAGTTAGAGCCGCGCGGGTTGGTCGGCCGGTTTACCTTCGACGAAGTCGTTTCAAACAAGGTTGCGAACCTCGCTGCCACCAATCAATGGGCGAACCTGCACGAGGGTCCCTCGTTTGTTCCGGGAAAGGTCGGCCAGTCTGCCCTATTGAGCGGCGAAAATGGTTTCACCTTCCCCGGCCTCGGACATTTCACCCGCGCGGATCCGTTCTCGTTGAGTCTCTGGTTGCAAACTCCGTCGCATGCGCCCCGTGCCGTGGTCGTGCATCATAGCAAAGCGCCCATTGATGCCGGCAGCCGCGGCTACGAGTTGCTGCTCGAAGACGGTCGGGTGGCGTTTGGGCTGCATCACATGTGGCCGCGAAATTCGCTCAAAGTGGTCACTCGTTCCCCGATTTCCACGCAGACATGGACGCACGTCTGCGTCACCTATGACGGATCAAGCCGCGCGTCCGGGGTCCGGATTTACATTGATGGCGAGCCGGCGGAGGTGGAAGTGATTCGCGATGGCCTCTTCAAAGACATTACTTACGGCGGCGGAGAGCCTGAGTTGGCGATTGGCTATCGCTTTCGTGACAATGGGTTCAAGGACGGCCTGGTGGATGAATTCCGTGTCTACAACCGCGCATTGACCGCTCTCGAAATCAGCGGCATTTCCGGCCGATCTGATAAACCGTCGCCGGAAGCGCTCTTCGACTTTTATGCCGCCAATGTCGATGAACCGATCCGAAAATGGGCTGAGGAACTGCACAAGCTGCGACGCGATTACGCGAAGCTGATCAACGGCGTGCCGGAAATCATGGCGATGGAAGAAATGTCCCAACCGAGACCAGCGTTCATTCTGAAACGCGGCGCTTACGATGCTCCCGGCGAACGGGTCTTTGCCAACACTCCCGCTTTCCTGCCACCATTTCCCGCAGGTCAAGCCACCAATCGCCTCGGACTCGCCCGCTGGCTGCTCGCGCCGGATCATCCCCTCATGGGCCGCGTGACCGTCAACCGCGCCTGGCAGATGATGTTCGGCCGCGGAATCGTCGAGACCAGCGACAACTTCGGCAACCAGGGCGCAGTTCCAAGCCATCCGGAACTGCTGGATTGGTTGGCCCGTGACTTCACAGAAAACGGCTGGGACATGAAGCGTCTGCTCAAAATGATCGCCATGTCGGCCACTTACCGGCAGTCCTCGAGGGCGAGTTCAGACCTGGTTGCGCGCGATCCAGCCAATGATTTGCTGGCCCGTGGTCCTGCGCGAAGGCTCACCGCAGAGATGTTGCGCGATCAGGCCTTGGCCGTAAGCGGCTTGCTCGCGGAAAAAATCGGCGGCCCGAGCGTCAAACCGTATCAACCCGAGGGCATCTGGGAGGAGAAAGCGATGGGCGCGCCCAAATATGAGCAGGGCAAAGGCGCCGATCTGCACCGCCGCAGCCTCTACACTTTCTGGAAGCGGACGGTGCCTCATCCCGCCATGATTGCGTTCGATGCAGCGGAACGAAACGTCTGCATCGTCCGTCGCCAGAGCACCAGCACTCCTCTCCAGGCGCTGGCGCTGTTGAATGATACCCAGATCGTCGAAGCGGCCCGTCAACTCGGCCAACGCATGCTCCGCGAGGGTGGCCCAACTCTCGATGATCAACTCAAATGGATTTTCCGCTCCGCCACCGGCCGCTCACCCACGTCGAAAGAAAAGGCCGTTCTGCGCCGTCTCTATACGGAGCAGCGCGAACTTTTCAGTGGCAGCGAAGAAGCCGCCACGAAATTCCTTGCCGTGGGCGAAGTAAAATCGGGCCCATCAGTTCCAGCCCCAGACCTCTGCGCTGGCACGGTCGTTGCGCTGGCGCTCTTAAACCACGATGAAGCCGTGATGCGCAGGTAGCTCCTCACTGGCATATTTTGCTGCCAGGTCATTTTGTGGCTCTCTGGCTGCTTGCCTTATTTTCACGCGGTTCGTTGTTCACCTTTGACTGAACCCCCAGTTCGTGCACAAGGAAGGCCCACTTATCCGCCGATTCTTCGATCAATTTCGTGGTTGGCTTGCCCGCTCCGTGTCCGGCCTTGGTCTCGATTCGAATCAAAACCGGAGCTGCTCCGGCTTGGACTTCCTGGAGTCTGGCGGCGAATTTGAAGCTATGAGCGGGAACCACGCGGTCATCGTGATCGGCTGTGGTCACCAGGGTGGCCGGATAGCGAACGTTCGGCTTGAGATTGTGCAGCGGCGAGTAGGCGTACAGGGCCTTGAATTCTTCGGGGGTCTCTGGTGAACCATAATCCGAGGTCCAGGCCCAGCCGCGGGTGAATTTGTTGAAACGCAGCATGTCCATGACGCCGACGGCTGGCAGAGCTGCCGCAAAGAGATCAGGCCGTTGAATCATGCATGCCCCCACGAGCAAGCCGCCGTTGCTGCCGCCCGCAATGGCCAGCTTTTTCGGGTTGGTGTATTTGTTGGCAACCAGCCATTCGGCGGCGGAGATGAAGTCATCGAACACATTTTGTTTTTTGAGCTTCGTTCCGGCCAGATGCCACTCGCGGCCATACTCGCCGCCGCCCCGCAGATTCGGCTCGGCAAACACTCCACCCATTTCCATCCAAACCAGTGAACTGACAGAAAAAGTCGGAGTGAGGCTGATATCAAACCCGCCGTAGCCGTAAAGGAGCGTGGGATTGTTGCCACTTAACGCAATTCCCTTCTTGTGCGTAATGAACATCGGGATGCGAGTGCCATCTTTGCTGTGATAGAAGACCTGCCTTGTTTCATAGTCTTCCGGATTGAAATCCACTTTGGGCGCGCGAAAGAGGGTTTGCACGCCCGAGTCGAGATCGAGCCGATAAATGGTTCCAGGGACGGTAAAGCTGGTGAAAGAATAAAACGTCTCGTGATCGGTTCTCTTGCCGCCGAACCCTCCCACGCTCCCGATTCCAGGCAGTGGGAAATCGCGGAGTGCCGTTCCATCTATCTTGTGAAAGCGGACCAGCGAATGGGCGTCGTGAAGATAAATCAGGACGAACTGATCATTCACCAGGTTGACGCCCAGCAAGCGATCTTTGGTTTCGGGAACAATCTCGCGCCAGTTCGCCCGTTCGGGTTTCGAGACATCGATGGCGATCAGCCGGCCGCTGGCGGCGTTGTAGTCGGTGCGAAAATAGAAGGTCTGCCCGATGTTGTCGACGAACGTATAGTCGGCATCAAAATCGTTTAGGAGCGCCACCACTTTTGAATTTTCATCCTGCAGATCCTTGTAGAAGACCCGGTTGCGCGTATCGGTCCCGTGCCAGGCCGTAATTACCAGATACCGCCCATCGTCAGTCACAGCCCCATAAAAGCCCCATTCCTTCTGGTCCGGCCGATCGTAAATGAGTTTGTCCTCCTCTTGCGTGGCGCCCAAAGAGTGGAAGTAGAGCTTGTGGTAATAGTTAACACCTTTGTAAGTGTTCGTCGAGGAAGGCGCGTCGTAACGGCTATAGAAAAATCCTTTGCCGTCCTTGGTCCAGGACGCGCTGGACGACTTCACCCATTTAATGTGATCGGGTAAATCGCGGGTCGACTCGATATCGCGGACCCGCCATTCCTCCCAATCGGAGCCCGCGGTGGAAAGGCCGTATGCCATAAGCTGCCCGTCGTCAGAAATTGTGTAGCCGGTCAGCGCGACCGTGCCATCGCTTGAAAGCTTATTGGGGTCGAGGAGCACGCGCGACTGTTCCGAGAGCGACCGCATCGTGTAAAGCACACTTTGGTTTTGCAGGCCGTCGTTCTTGGTAAAGAAATAACGATTACCCTCCTTGAATGGAACACCGTAACGTTCGTAGTTCCATAGTTTCGTCAGCCGTTGCCGAATCTGCACCCGTTCAGGAATCTGCTCCAAATATCCGAAAGTGACTTTGTTTTGGCTATCGACCCAATCCCTAGTGGCCGGCGCGTTATCGTCCTCCAGCCAACGAAAGGGATCGGCAACCTTCACACCATTGTAATCATCGACATGATCGACCTTTTCGGTTTTCGGATAGGGAAGGCGTTTCACTTGGGTTTCAGTTTTTGTGGTGCGACATCCGGTGAGTGCGAGCAACGCGCAAAGAATGGCTGAACATACGACCGAACGCATTCGCGCGAGGACGTTGGCCGTAATCTGTTGCGCTCGTTTGTCTGGCCCGCGCGGCGTCGTGTAGACGGACGGACGGACGTACCCGGGCGGCTCAGACAAGCCATCGGCCCACCAGCAACTCGAGGCATTGAAGACGAAATTGTTCTTTGGTCCGGGATAGATTGTGGCGGTGTAAGTGCCGATGCCGCCGCCGCCGTTTTTTGTCGGGCCGGTTGCGACTACTTGCAGCCCGGGAAGCTGGCCTGGATCGCCGTGCCATTCCCAGCCAACCAGGCCTGGAATGCCATCGCCGCGCTTCATGCCGGTGCCCTCAAAGAGCCAATGATCAGGAGCAGTGCAAGTCCAATCAGCCCCGCCCATAATCGGAGCGACGCTGCGCGCGCCGATGAGGGTATTGGCATTGGGACTGGTGTGCGGGAATTGCGCCATGTCCGGCAGAACTTTGAAGTCGGCAGGGTCCGGCGGCCCGAAGACATCAATGCGATCAAAAATCCGATGAACGCGTCCATCGAAAGAGGCGCGCAGATTGATGCGACCGCAGCAGGCATTGCCGGACAGAAAGGCGACGTTCAATCCGCTCCGAATTGCATTCTGCAAATTGTGAAACATCTCGATGGAATAATATTCGTCGTGACCGATCGATAAAAGGCCTTTGGCGCGCAGCAGCCCCTTGGGATCGCTATGCGTGTCGATGTTCGAAATATAAGTAACATCGTAGCCGTGAGATTCCAACCAGTAGGCCAACGGAAATTCCCATAGAAACCATTCGCCGGACCCAGTTGAAAGCGGCGCATCGAGGATCTGGCAGTATTTTCCGTAGGGACGGTCAAAGGTGATGTCAACGCCGCCGCCCCAATACCACTGCTTCTTGCCGTCATCATACAAAGAGAATTGACTGGGCCACCGGTTGTAGGCCTGCCAGGTGTTGTCCGAACACTGGAAGATAAAATCCGCGGGACGCTCATCGCGAACGACAAAGATAACGTAGCTCTGCAATTTTTCGAGTTCGGCGGTGAGTTTCCCGACGTAGACTCCGCTGGGCCACTCGCCTGGAATTGCGAGTGAGGCGCACGGTTCCCATCGGCACTCGCGCAAGCGCTTTGGACCGACCGGCGGATCGGGCTGAATTGTGCCACGAAAAGGACCGAGCGTTGTCATGTGGCGGCCCCCTGCCCCGCCGTAATAACCCAGGCGGTAAATATCGATCGTGAATGGCGATGCCGGATTCGTGCTGACATGAAAGGAGATCTTTTCCCCCGCGCCGACACTCGTCCGCGAGCAATAGCCTTCGATCCAGGGAGAGCGATATTTCGTTTTCGGATCGATGCGAGTGTTGCTGAGCATCCAGTCGCGTGTGCCGGGGCGCTGATTTTCCTGGCGGATGAGATTTGGCTGGGCGTTGGATTGAACCGCCAGCGATTTTGATTTCTGTGCGCCAGTCGAACAACCGCCTAGCGCGCTAACGCCAATCATTCCCTTAAGCAGGTCGCGACGAGAGAGGGAACTCATGGGGTCAGGAATAGCGCTGGCGCGGCAAAATGAAAAGCAAAGATCTGGCAGAGGCGCTGGCGGACACGCAGTCTCGATTTCATCAAAAGGTATTCGTCGATTCTTTCCATACTCGAAGGCTAATCCGCCAGCAACTGGAGCACTCGCGACCGATAGCCGATATTTGATAGCCAATAGCCGAATCGACAATGATCGGCTATCGACTATCTGCGATTGGCTATTTACGGTCGCTGTTGTCACACAATCATCACCAACCAAAAAACATATGCCTAAATACCAACAATTTGAGGACCTGCCAGTTTGGCAGGAAGCGGCGCGGCTTTACCATTCAGTTTTGGATTTTCTCGAAGAACGCTCCCTCGCAGTCAGCCCCGGTTTTCGTTCGCAACTCGACCGGGCTGCCCTCTCCGTATCTAACAACATCGCGGAAGGATTCGAACGCGTCTCGACCAATGAGCTTATTTCGTTCCTCGCTATCGCTCGCGGTTCGGCCGGCGAAGTGAGGTCAATGATGGGCGTAATAGGCTCCCGTCCCGAACTCAAGCCACAGGCCCGGCACTTGAGCGTCATCCGATCTCGAGCACAGTCCTGTTCCCGCCAACTAAACAGCTGGATTAGTTCCATCGAAGAATCCCCTGTACAAGGAAAGCGCCACCTGACACCGCAAACTCGGCAAGCCCGTGAGGCCAGTAATGCAGCCCAGAAATTCCGACTAAACTTCCTGCGAAACCTCAAAATGAATCATCCGCTCTACAATACGGCCGAAGCACGCGCGGCCCGCGGTGAAGCTATCGACGAGTAGGCGATCGAGTTGTCCGCAATATTCGAACGGACAAGACCTCGATAGCCAGAGGCTGTTAGCAACAGGCCCTGGCAAATTAGCCGATTGTCTAAGCCTGGGCCACAGCCGAGAGCGGATAACGGATCGCCGACAACGCTCGGCTTCGCCTATCTACGATTGCCGCTATCTGCGATTGGCTATCTGCTTTTTGTCGTCAGCAGCGTCACGCACCATGATCACCAACGAAGGAAATCATGCCTCAATGCCAAAACTTCGGGCCCTCCGGTCGGCCACGAGCAAGCCGTGAGCCTACTCCCCCACCAAATGCTCGATGTCTTCGCGCGAGACGGTGAAGACGTCCATGTCGGATTTGACCGCGCCAAGGCTCACCAGGCATTCGGTGAACAGTTCGCGAGTGCGCAATTCCAGTTGCTGCGCGCCCAGGTTGGTCATGCATTTGAGGATGTGCTGGCCCTTGCGAACATGGGTGCGTTCGTCGGCCCGGATAAAGTCAGCGATATGCAACAGCAAAGCATCCTGCCGCTCGCGAGCTGTGTCGATGAGACCGTTGATCGTTTTGAGCACGCCCACCTCGCCGAACAGGTTGATCTCGGCCATCGCGAAAGCTGGTTCCATCGGGCCGCGACAGGTCGAACCGGTCAGGCGATTGCGAAGCTCGAACGGATCATAGCCGGCAGCTTGCAAGGCGCGATGACCGATCTCTGTGTGCCGGGCTTCGTCCCAGGTAATTCGGGCAAGATCATATTCAGCCTGGAAGTCTTTGAAACGAATGTCCCAAATGAACGTGCCGAATGCCTCGATAGCGTCCACTTCGTCGCGCTGTGTGCGGATGAAACGCAGCCGCAAATTTTCATAAGAATCCTTCGGAAACCGAGCCGCGCCATCGGCTGTGTCGTAGTCGCCAGTGTTTTTAAAAGTCTCGAAACGGATGTCGCGTTGGGGGACGGTTTCGCGCTGAAACGGCTTCGCGCTGATGCGCAAAGGGGCCGGTTCTTCGTTGCGCTGGTCCGATCCAGTAATGCCTCCGATGCTGCCCAGCAACCGCTGCAAATGCCAGCGCCAGGCGCCCAATCGGGAGTCATCGATCCCGCCTTCGACGTAGGCACTAATGGCCTGCTCGGCCCATTCCAGCATCGGCTCGTAATCGCTCAAAATACGCCGCAGCGCTCGAATCGTTGGAACGTCAGTAATTGGATCGGTATCATCGATGTGATGCCGGTAAGCGGTCTGTAGCGCTCTGCCTGCCACCTGGTGGACGCCAACCAGAAATTCGGCCGAATCCGCCGCGCTGAGCATCTCCTCAATGAATCGATCGACTTCGGTATCCCTAAACCGATCGATATCGGCGAGTCGCTTCTCCTGCTCGTGCAAACGTTCGCGCAGAAGCCGGGCGGCATCCGCATGGTAAAAGATGTGCCGTCCCGTTTCGAGCTTCACCTCAAATTGGGGAATCCGCAGCGTCCACGCCCCGAGCGCCTGCATCAGCCGCCGCTCGAAATAAAAGAAGCGCAGGAGGCGGCGGGAGTTTTCCTCGACCGAAAACTTGCCCCCTAGCTGCCGCCGATCCCGCGGGAACCGATACGGATAGTTGCTGGCGCGGTCACTGGCAGCAGCCCGTTCTTCAGGGCGGGATACAACCGGAATAGTGTGGGAACCGTTCGTCGGGTTCGTCGGGTTGGAGGCACTCATAGGGCGTATCAGTTTCAGCTAGTGGAACCAGTGTATAGTCGATTGCAGCCCGGATTCAACGTCCTACCTGCGAGTGCTGCCCTCAATTACGTAGAATTGCGTAGCGTAAAAGCTGAGTTTTGAATTGCAATCAGGGCCGTGAACGGGCATTATCTGTCCCTTCGAGTGGGTCAGTAAGGACCATTAGAGCTGGAAGCCTTTCACCCTCAGAAGCAACCTATTTTATATGAAAGTACTATCCGTGCGTAACCTTTGTAATTTTCTTTCTGCAATCCTTGTAACTGCCTGCATTTCAAGCAACTCTGGTTTTGCCCAATCGACTGTTGTTCAGCAAAACTATCCAGGACTTGTCATTACAGGAACGGTCGGAAACAGCTACCCGATAGAGTACGTTACCACCCTTTCGAACGTGAATAACTGGATCACGCTGACCAATCTGGTCCTTCCGAGCAGCCCTTATCTTCTGATCGATACGAGCGCGGGCAACGCTCCCAGGCGCTTTTACCGCGAGACCAATGTCACGATCACGGCAGAGAACTATCTAGGGCTCACAATCACGGGAACAGTCGGCTCGACAAACATGATCCAATACGTCGAGGCCAATGGGGACACAAACAATTGGACCACGCTGACGAATATCGTGCTCCCGAGCAGCCCGTATCTCCTGATGGACACGATTTCGCCTCGGACCGCCCGGCGCCTGTATCGAGCGGAAGACCTAGCGCGTCCCCCGAGAATTACCAGTGCAGGAGCGACCCTGGCGCGAGTGGGGCAACCGTTCAATTATCAGATTACAGCCAGCTCTTACCTGCCAATCACCAGCTACGACGCAACTGGTCTGCCGTCCGGTCTGACTGTGAATAGCTCGAGTGGAGTCATCTCCGGCACGCCAACCCAGGAAGGCACCAATACGGCCACTGTCATCGCAAGAAACTCAACAGGCCCCGGCAGCGGGTCATTGACTCTGAACCTAAGGCTTTCTTTTGCCACAGAGCTGGTATCCATCGCAGCAGGAACCTTTACGATGGGCAGCCCCATCACAGAGACGGGACATGGAACAAATGAAGAACCCCAAACTCAAGTCACGCTCAGTCACGGGTTCTCCATCGGCAAGTATGAGGTTAGCCAGGCGGAGTATCAGGCCGTTACCGGAGCTAACCCAAGCTTCTGGACCGGAGACCTCAATCGGCCGGTTGAAAGCCTAACCTGGCAGGACGCGATCAACTTCTGCGACCTGCTGACGACGCAGGACCGGCAATCAGGGCGCATTTCGGCCACATCGTTCTACCGGTTGCCGACTGAAGCGGAATGGGAGTATGTCGCCCGGGCCGGCACCTCAACGGCATTCAGTTTCGGAGATGATCCTTCAAACCTCGGCCAATATGCGTGGTACACAGCGAACAGCGGCGGACTAACGCACCCGACAGGACAGAAGCTTCCCAATCCGTGGGGCGTTTACGATGTTTATGGAAACGCATGGGAATGGTGCTCTGATTGGATGGGCGTTTATCCCGGAGGCTCGGTAACTGATCCTCAAGGACCGGCGTCTGGAACCCGGAAGCTGGTGCGCGGTGGAAGCTGGTTCCGGTTTCCTGATTCCTGCCGCTCCGGCAAACGCGCTACGTTTCCTCCGACATCCATCAGCGGAGACATCGGATTCAGGATCGTCCTGTTTACTCCGTAAGTTGCCTATTTGGATTTAGGTTGAGACGGAGTGGGCGCGGGCTTGCGTCGAGGCGATGCGGGCGGTTCGTATCCCAACGGAAAAGCGGGCGAATCGATCCAGCGCAACATCGTCGCAAGCTCGAAGCCGGTGAACCCGATGTGCGATTTGCGCACAAACTGTAGTTGTTTCGGCGACGTCATACTGATTTCGGTAATCGTATTGCCAAGCAGAGCCGCGGTTTGATCTACCCATTTGAAACTCGGATCGTTTGTGCTGCCCAGGAGACGAAGATGAGCCATATCGATCACCTGGTAGAGTTGCCGTGCCTGCTCCAACCGGAATTGTGTGATTTCCCAGTCATAATACATCAAATTCGACCGGTTTCCGATTTGCGAGAAAAGTTCGGGCGGCGGCGGGAAGATTCGGTTTGACGGAGGCAACAAGCCCAAAAGCAGATAATCCTGTGAACCACTAGTGACAGAACGAAGAACAGGAACGGCCAGTGGCAATCCAGTCCAAACCATTTCAGACCGATTCGTTATATAAGTCATGGTTCCAACAGGTTGTTCCAGGTAGCTTTTCACGAACGCGGGAGCCTTGGCCGCGATTCGGGGCAGAACATTGCTGGCGTTTTCCATCGGGAACGTCCAAAACGAGTTGAATGTCTGTTTCTGACCCCAGGCGCAAGCCTGCGAGGGTGGATGTTTCAGCCCCAGTTCATCAAAACCTGGCAAAGCCTTCAGCAGCGGATCGACTCGCTGAGCCACACTGAAGCTCGTTAGAGGGTCGCTAATTATGTTGGTCGGTATCCGCCAAGGCTCAAACTTCCACGTGAGCGGCTCGGAAAGGGAAAGCTGGGCTTCCGTACGGATATATTCGCCGCGTGGAGTTATCGTGAGATCAACAGGCGCGAGTTTGTACTTGGCCAGGATGGGACTCCACCGGCCCAGCGCGGGAAGATCCGCCTGCAGCTCGATAATTGATTTAGCAGGCGGTACGGGACGGTCCGATTTGCCGAAGGCGCTGGCTAAAGAATTGAGGCCAGCTAATTTTCCCAGAGACCAACCGGCCAGCACCCATTTGCCTCGGCGCTGAAATTGAAAGGTGATCCCCGCTCCTCGTGATTCCCATCCTGAAATCCCACCAGACAAGGGTTGCGGCTTATTTAATTTCCAGGCTGCAACGAGTTGCCAAAGGTTTGTATCCCAGACACGGGCCCGCTGCTCATCGAGTTGAACGGCGATAACGGAGTCAGAACCTGCCTCAGGTGATTTCAACTCGATATACGACTCCGATGCCAGTAAGTCGTCCAGCAAAGGGCGAATCAGCGTGGGCTGATCGACGGCGCCTGCTGGAAGCACCTTCTGGGCGAGCTGGAAAGGGGTTTTTGCGATTTTATCCAGTGCTTTCCTGCGCAAGTCCGCTGAAGCGGGCAACGCCCAAACTTCCCTCACCTTGGGGGCATTGGAACTCTGGATGAGCTGCGTCATTCCAATGAAATGAGAGCGCAGCAGAGGCGTGCTCAGAGTGGCAGGCCGAGGCTTCTCGAAACAGCCAGTCGAAAAGGCAGCGATTGCGGCCAGCAGCACTAGAATAGCATTTCTCATTTGAGAGGCACTTAGCTGCCACATAAAGCCCCCTTTGGCAAGTCCAACAACAGCAAGAGACAGGAATTCAACGCAAAGACGCAAAGGCGCAAAAGCAAACGATTGGCTTCAACGTGTTGCGGTCGTAACTAGCGCAAGCTGCTTGGCCAATCTAATTTGTTTCCTTGCGTCGTTGCGTTGAAGAGTTAGCCGACGACCTACCGAAGACGGCGCGAAAAAACCGGATTGTGTTGATTGGGTCTGATCACGATGCTCTGTTTTGCGTATGAGACGCACGAGCATTGTCGCGATTTTGCTGATCTTCCTCACGGCGGCCACGTTTTGGCGCGTTGGCGGCTGTGATTTCCTTAGCTACGATGATCCCGATTACGTCACCTTGAACCCCATCGTACAAAAGGGCCTAACGGCGGAGGGTGTGGCCTGGGCTTTTGGAAATATCCATGGTGAGCAGACCTATTGGCATCCGATCACCTGGTTGAGCCACATGCTTGATGTGCAGTTGTTCGGATTGAATCCAACGGCGCATCATCTCGTAAGCCTGGCATTTCATATTGCGAACGCGGTTCTGCTCTTCCTGGTGTTGAATGCCGCGACGGCGGCCTTTTGGCGCAGCGCCCTCGTCGCTGCCCTTTTTGCTCTTCATCCCTTGCAGGTCGAGTCGGTCGCCTGGGTCACCGAACGCAAGAATGTTCTCAGCACGTTCTTTTTGATGCTCACGCTCTGGACTTACGTACGCTATGCGAAAGCGGCGCGACTCAGATGGTACTTACTCGGTCTTGCGTCTTATGCAGTGGGACTGATGTGTAAGCCTGCTTTGGTTCCTTTACCTTTCATCCTCCTTCTTGCGGACTTTTGGCCGCTACGTCGGCTTACCATTGGTTCGCCACGGACCAAAGCTGTCGTCAGTAGTGCAGGAGTCCGCTCATTTCCAGAAGTCTCTCGGAAAAAAATCATTCTTGAAAAGGTGCCATTTCTGGCGCTGGCCATTGCCTCGAGCGTGCTGACTCTCTCTGCTCATCGCGCTTTGGGAATGATCGAGGAAACCGGCGCGCCACCGCGCGAACTCGAGTTGGAAAATGTCCTGGTTTCCTATGCGCGCTACATTCGCAAGGTGATCTGGCCGAGTGATCTGGCAATCTTTTATCCGTTTCCAACGTCCTTAGAGTCAGACCTGGTCATTGGCTCAGTCCTGGTTCTTCTCGCCATCACTGCTGTCGTTCTTTGGCAGATTAAACGCCGTCCTTACGTGGCCGTTGGATGGTTCTGGTTCCTGGTCATGCTGATCCCAGCCAGCGGAATTGTGCGTGTCGGAATTCAGGCCATGGCCGATCGTTTTGTCTATGTTCCGATCATCGGATTGTTTGTCGCCGCAGTTTGGGGAGTGGGAGAATTGATCGAACGACGAAATCTTTCCCCCAAGGCTAAATTTGCGATTGGATTGATACCGATTTTGGTCTTCATCCCTTTAACGGCAATTCAAGTTTCGTATTGGAAAAACGATTACGCGGTTTTCGATCACGCGCGCAACGTCACTCAGGACAATTACCTGGCTTACAATACACTCGGACGAGTCCTGCTGCAGGAGGGAAAGCTCGACGAAGCCATGAACTATTTCGCGATGGCGCAGCAAATTCGCCCCACATTTCCGGATGTTTACTACTCGATTGGAGTGGCCATGTTAATGCGTGGCGATGCTCCCCGCGCCGCTGCCAACCTGGCGGAAGCCCTAAGGCTAAAACCAAACTATCCGGAAGCACGCCTGAACTTTGCGTTGGCATTGCAGTCGGTGGGGCATTTGGATGATTCAATCGAGAATTACAAGATATTCTTGCGCTCTGAACCACGATCCTTGCAGGCGCATTTAGGCCTGGGGAATGCGCTCATGATTAAAGGCCAGGGCAAAGAGGCGCTTGAACACTTCCGGACGGCCATCCAGATCGATCCGAAATCAGCAGCCGCAACCGCGCGTTTGGCGTGGGTACTGGCCACTGACAAGGATGCGAGTATTCGCAATGGCCAGGAGGCGCTCCGGCTCGCCGAGGAAGCATGCCGTCTCACGAAGACAAACGATGTCCAAGCCGTGAACGCATTGGCCGCCGCCTATGCGGAAGTGGGCCAGTTCGATCTAGCGGTTCGGACTGCGGAACAAGCTTTGGAGCAGGCAACATCCAAGGGCCAGACCGCCTTTGTACCGCTGATTGAAACCCTTCGTGGCCTCTATCGAAAGCAGCAACCCTTCCGTGAAGGGGCTGAAAAGACTAAGTGACGCGTTGGCGACGGCGAAGCAAGAACAGGGAAGCTGCCGCGAGCGCTGCGAGCGCTGAAATTGAGGGCTCGGGAGCCGGTTGGGGGCCCCAGCCTTGCACATTGAAACTCTGCAGCCGTTGCAGATATGGAGGAGGGTATATACACGATCATTTAATCGAGCCGCTTTGGCAACATCAACGTTAGTAATTTACTCCCGATGAAACGCTTTTTGTCGCGCATAGAGTTGTTGCAGCTCCAGATTGCGTTCCGCGAGTTTCTGATCTCCCCTGGCACGCGCACGTTCCGCCGCCCGGCCCGCCGTTCGAACCGCTTCGTCGAACTGGCCGTTCTCGGCGTAGGCCGCTGCGAGGTTCCCGATGTACATCGGGGTCTGTTCATGAGTTAACTCGCAAAGTCGTCGCGCCAACCGCACCGCCTCCGCGCCGTTCCGGACACGAGGGTCCGCATCGGTGGCCAGTATCCAAGCGAGGTTGTTCAATGCCACAGTCGAATCTGGGTCGAGAGCCAGCGCCCGGCGGTATTGCTCAATCGCTTTCGAAGTTTCGCCGACTCGCTCAAAAGCCTGGGCGAGCAGTAGTGGGATATCAAGCCATTTCGGATTCAGTTCCGCCGACTTTTGGTAGTTGGTGATAGCAACGGGCCAGTTCTCTTGCGCCTTGTAAATGTTTCCTAGCTGGCACCAGATCTCCGGAGCGTGCGGATTGAGCAGGGCGCCTGCTCGTGCATGCTCCAGGGCTAAATCCGTCTGATGTGCTTTGAGAAGTTCCAAGGCGAGATTATTCTCGGCAATGTAGTTCCATTGAGTTACTTGCAAAGCATGCTCCCAAAGGGTCTTGCTATTTTTCCAGAATCCGATCTGCCTGACGGTCAGCGCTGACAGCGCGACACTGGCCAAAACCGCCACCGGCAGGCATATACGACGGTTCAAGTGAAATTTCTCGCAAAGATCGGCCGTGGTCCAGACGACCGCAATTCCGAGACCTATAATTGGAAAGTACATAAATCGTTCCGCCATCGCTTGCGGCCCCACTTGGATGATTCCGATGGCCGGCACCAGCCCACCGATAAAC
>Ga0137394_10001351_pt1 | contig 17791 bp, 17 predicted proteins | sample czobulk116metaG_FD_108278 | JGI IMG/M metagenome (GOLD analysis project Ga0137394, IMG submission 108278) | Vadose zone soil microbial communities from Angelo Coast Range Reserve, California, USA - czobulk1.16 metaG | ecosystem: Environmental > Terrestrial > Soil > Vadose zone | place: USA...
GTTCAGTGTCCCACATCTAAAGCCGCCATGTAAAAAGACGACCTGCGAATCAATCCACTCAGCTATGTCGCCATCCACAGGGGTCCATGATCGATTTCCAGATTTGAATACAGCATCCAGTGGTAGTCAGGGGGGTTGACGCACGCAAGCAGCCCTGGGGACCTGGGCTCTCACAAGGAGGATGCCTGTCAGATATGCATGATGAGCAAGCCTACCAGTACTCCATGGAGAACCAGGGTGTTGGAACCCTCAAGGGGTGTCCTGCATGATGACTTTCTGGGACCTGTAACCTGAACGCTGGTATTGGGTTCCATTGCCTTGGTCAAGGGCACTTCCGTGCGAGTTGAGCCCGCCTGCCTCCAGAATTATAGAAGACACGCACTAGCACGTCACCTATTTATGGTGACACAGAAAACCGTAGCATGAGCTGTGCCGGAAGTCTGATTCATTTGCGAACCTCATGGGGTGTCTTTGAATCCGACGTCCAACCATCGGCGATGATAGCTTTGTGCGAAAGGATGATCGAAGAACTTGTCCGGTTGACCCCTCAAACAAGGGGCCGAGTGGCGAACACTGTACGACGAGCCACAGAAGCCCTGATTGAGTGCCTTGGGATTTGAGTGCTGCCGGGTACGGTAAGGTGCAGGTGCAGTACCCAAGTATCTGGCAGCGCCGCAAAAGCGTTTGTGCCTGGAGCCCAATATATGTATGGACGTCAGAGTTGCGCGCAAGGGAAGCGTTGGCCGTGAGAGGACAGGTTCGGATAGCTGTCGGCCGCCACAACTTTCGGGGTTAGGGACCAGCGACTAAGTGGATCCCATTCTCGCCGCCGAGAAGAGCGGAGAAGGATTCGATGACATGAATCAGTCTAGCGAGCTCGCACCGACGGTCTGAAACGGACACTAACGTTCGGCAGAAAAAGGGTGGAGAACTTTGGCAAGTCTGTTGCTTTTTGCATCATGCCGACGCGCGGTACTTGTGTCGCCAAGCAGTTCGGCTTATCCCGGCGCTTTACAGTAAGGTACCGTTACGCAGTAGCAGATGCAAGACGTCCTTCCTACGGTAGAGAGGGTGCACCGGTGCCAGCTCTTCCGTTGGTACCAATCGATATGACACCCTCGAGCAACGGAAACTTGAGCGCGGTACTGGTTGCTGATGACGAGCCGAGTGGCAAATAATTTTTCCTGTGGTGCAGCGTTGAGATCTCTTGAGCGGCGCTTATGGATGGGTGCAATTCTGCCGCCGGAGCGGCCGGGCCGCGGTTGTCTCCTTGATCGGAAAAGGAAGGCATTGTAAAAACGTGGATTCTTCTCAGCATCAGTGGTCTTATTTCCTCAAATTTCCAGGCCGTCATCGCCCGAATAAAGGGAGTCCCTTTTTGGATGTGTAGACACTTGTATCCCTGCGTTGTCATCTCTTCCCGATCTCGGGCTGTGGACACACGGTTATATTTGAGTGTCACATCCCTCGGGGATGCAACGGGATAAGTACGCTCTCCTTCTACTTTCCAAATTCGGTCGCTAGTTTACTCTCCTGCAGCAAAAAAAGGTCTATAAAGGCTAGTGTCGACGGAATTCACCCTCCACAGACTCGTTTCGTCTCGTACCTGCGGCTAGAAACTAAGTTGTGCCTTTAGAACTTTCATCACGCATTCCCCAAAACCACTTGCTCGCTTTCGGCTATGCGTCCTACCACTCTCATTTCGTTTCTGGCAACTAGCTTGGTGTTGCTCTCTCGTGAGGAGTCTTACTTTTTTTTTTGCCGATGAATTAAGCTGACTTTTCTCGGAAACTATGATAGAATCACCAGCGGTTTACCCTGCACCCATTCCATCCCAATTAATCTCGGCAGGGGAAAAGCGGTGCTACTGGGCTGGTTGCAGGATAGCAGAACCTGTGAGTGCTTTCCCTAACCTGTATTTTCATATTCTTACACATTTGCGTCAGACTACCACCAACACCACTACCACTACCGGCGCCGTCACTACGCCCCAAACGGGTGAAACACCAACCGTGCTTGGCTTGGTTGACGCAATCATCAATGCGCTCAATACGTACCGCAGCCAGTATTCATCCCCGGGTGCCCCCACTGTCACCGATATTATCGTTCCATCAGACTCTGCGGCCGATCCAACCGATGACACCACAACAACGGATGGTTCTCCCTCTAGAGCCGCCGTATACACCCCCAATCTCGCTGGCGAGTCGCTCTAGGTGTTGGCGGACACCATGGATTTCGTTTGTGGACATCTACCCCTTTTCAAAAGATAAAAGTGCTCGCGCCACCCGTTCTCCGTCCCGTTCCTTATCGTCGTTCCTTGGATTTGGTTTGTCCTGAACACTTCCACTCATTTGGCTAGATCGTTCCCATCTTGTTCGCGCTTCAACGGGTCCATCTTTTTGGTTTACCACTCCTATCGGCTGGGACATTCCTACTTACACATCTCTATTTTCACTTGCGGCAACCCATTCCTGCTCATTATTTATACCAGTGTAAATTAGTTCAAGTATCAATGTATCTTTAGTTAGACGCCAATCTGGATCAGAATGGGTTTCTTTAGGGTGAATCTGATCTTACTACTCACGTCCTCGGGACCTATGTGCGTGTGCATCATCACTGTAAGGGCTAGCTGTTACCGGAAAAAAGGAACGAACGTCACTGATTTCTCGAATGATGATGTAGACCACCCAAGCTGTCGTTGATCGCGTCACCTTCAGAGCGCGAGCTGAGTTGTGGTAACGTGATCGTGTGGGGACGTGGGAATCGCTTACGAGATGAGTGCTCTTGTGCTGTGAATGGCAAGGTCACCTTCTCATATGGTAATCCTTGTGGTCATTTATCCGCCTTTCTCCCGGGTCGGTAGCCACGGGCCTGCCCCAACGTCGTCTTTCAACTTTCCATTTCGACTTAACACCCAGGGCGCCTTCATGAAAAGTATATCCAAACCAGTGTCCAAACGGGGATGAAGGTCGAAGCCTCCCTATAGACTAAGCTTTTGCGCCTCACTCCCATTAACCTCCTGATTGCCGTTCATTCAGCTCTCATCCCGCCAAGTTTTGCCTTCGGACACACCCTGAGTTTGACTTGATCGAGCGGGATGCTTGTCCCTTTACGCGAGCCTCTAGATTCCGGTGGAAAGCCACTAGAAGTGGCTCTTTACGGTGTTGAGCTGCGACTCACGGATATATAAACACTCGAATTTTCTCAGAAAATCAGAGCAGCGAACGTCGAACAGACGCACACAACTGTTGACTTAGAGAGCCCCAGCCGATCATTTAACTCTTCTCTTTCGTGGCCACCTGCCTTCATACACAGTCCTTCGACACCATGCGTTGCAACTCTCTGACCGCGCTCTTCTTCGCACTCTTTGCGCTCTTTTCCAGTGGGTTGCATCTCCAAGGTTCTGAGTTGACATCCTTTTCTGACCTCTTGACCCTTTTGGCAGCTCTCGCGTATGCTGCGCCCGTTGCTCCTCAAGGAGAGATGAATAAGCGGCAATGTCAGTGGGCCGGGTGCAGGTACACCGAGCCTGTGAGTGTGGACCAGGGTCGTCTTGGGCCAGTGTGCGATGAACTGACAAACGTGTAGGCCACCGGCGCATCATCGAGCCCTAGCTCAAGTTCTCCCAACCCGATAATAAATGCTATCTATGCCTTACTCGGTGTTCTCGCAAACCCGGCCAGCGGTAGTCAACCTGGGGCTGTGCCATCTGCCTACGTGTCATCTTCTGCGGCGGCAGCACCAACTGGTACGTCTCCGTTCGATTATGTTCCCATCAGATGATTTACGAGCATTGTCATCCCTTCTTCTGCACCGTCAGGTTCTTGATCCACTCGCCACTCTTTAACCGGTCGCACAAATCCCTATCACCAAAAATCTCTCTATCTTCGATCTTCGGCCCCCTGTGTGGGACACACTCGTTACCAGCTTGTCAGCTTCTCCTGTAGATTATAAGGCTCCTTCGTATTCTCATCGGTGTACATGTGGTTTCATTCGGACCCAATCTCGTCATAACATTTCGTCTCCACTTTTTTATTCGTCCTGTCGTAGAAGTGCCAATATCTTTTGCTTGCATATCCATGGAAATCATTATCCGTTCAAGTTATTCACGTGTGCGTTTGTTTTGGGCGAATTGCCAGTGCTCGTGAACGCCAACAACTTCCTGGGCCACTCTGTGTGGCCGTCAAGGCAGGACGACGAAACTTACATCTCGAAGTCTGTACTGTATCCTGATTTGGTCCATATCCGCCGACGCCACGCCGACCTGAATTTGTTGCTCGTCGTCCAGTGGTCGTAAAACTCCCACCGATCCCGTCTGTGGCGTCTGATTTACTATAGTTATATGCGGTACCAGACTAGAACCATGGCAGATACGGGCCTACGGGCCCATCAGTCATGCCACAATCCTTGTGGGCAAGACTGTAATGCTTGCGTTCAATGGTCGAATGAATGTTCCTGGTCCCTTCTGTGCTTGCAACTTCTCGCCCTACATCCGTCAGTTGACTCCTCTCTTGTCGATACTGTATCAAACTCGCACCACAATGTTTTTCTCTCTCTCTGTGCTGGTCACATCACTGCGCTCCAGAAATAAACCCTCCGCCACGATCGCATCTCAGGAGAGTTCCATGTGCAAATCAACGAGCTTCTACGGAACCCTGCGTGGCAACGGATTGGCGCGCTTCAAGTTGGCTCGCCTCAGACGGTTCTGCACTTCGTGCGCCACAGGTTCGTAACGAGATATTCGTCCGTGCCAGTGCCTCTCAGTCGCCCAAAAAAACTGCCGCCGCTGATACGTTCCATACATTTCGATTCCCAAGGTGCGACCATCCGCCGTTTCGTCACAGGTCGCGGCACTTCCAAGCGGCCAGAAGCCTCCTCCGCCGATCCATCTTCGTCATTATTTGATGGCGACGGGCAAACGCCCGCTTTCCTTTTTCCGTCGCCTAATCATCGTGATCCCGACGGCGGGGCGCGCCCTCGGCATCTGTCACGCATTGAATGCCATCCTTCGGCCATCAGCCCAGCTGTCGAGCGGCTCAGCGTTGCGGAACAAGTCGCGGCTAACCCGCGGCCTTACTTTGTCCCGTCGACTGCGTCAGCGTCAGAGGTTTTGACCAACGTCGCCGTCCAAGACTGGTTTGCCACAGAGGAACTGGTAGATGCGGGATTCTACGAGCTGCCCGGTCACCATCCTGAGAGCAGTTCTTCGCTCCTCTCCGTCTCAGATTCGTGGGATTCGTTCGATTTCGTCAACCCGTTTGAGAGGGACGATGACGCTACGGACTCGGATGAGGAAACGAACTCGAACTTGGAATACGTAGAAGAGGGGACCGCCGACGAGCCTCCGCAGTCATTGCTTCAACCACCTAAGCCCACTACTACTGGTCCAACACAGATTTTGGAGCCTGTGCCTTTGCCTTCCTTTGTGCGCATCGACAAAGCGATCCAGCTTATCTCGTCGTCTGCGGTCGAGGTCACCTTCAGGAATACCCGCTCCGACTCCCCTTGGGAGGAAGATGACGATGACAAAGAGGAAGTGATCAATATTCCTGTCGCGTCATTTCCCCATCCTCACCGCCTCTCCACTATCACCGAAGAAGATGAGCCGGTGGAGGTGGAGGTGGAGGACTTGCTCAGTCCTGAGACCGGATGTGAAGAACAAGATGACATGAGCGATACTGAGACTATCCGCGCTTCGGGCTCCTTGGCTCTTTCAGGACTGGCGGTTGACGCCAGAAGTGACATGCCGTCCGGCTATGCAATGCACGACGATTTCTCATGTGAGTACAGCTCGCGCGTTCAGACTGACCGCAGAATGTCAGTCTAGACGTTCCGACCTCGGGTTGCGAGCCCTTTCGCCAATCAGTCCCACATTCCCTCGTTTCAAAGCTTCTGGTTATGAACGCTAGCTGAGCTCATGGACTCTATCCCCCAACTGTTTGGCACGGGATGCCCTATCACTGTCTTTTCTCGGTTTGTTTACAGGCTTCGTCGGGTTGGATGGGATGACAAGCGATTATTTTTTTCGAGTCGTGTGATAGGTATGAAAATTCCTTTTTGCACCTTTCATTGTTCTGAGTGGACCGTTAGGCGCGAAGTCTTGGGTGATGTGCTTGCTTGCGGTCCTTTCGGCCGGGAACGTGAGTAGGCCTTCGTCTGGGCGAGTCGCGCAGCATCCGGCGCTTTCTGTGTTGGTGAGTCTGTTGATTTCTAACCCTCGACTAGCCTGATGGATGCACCCCAAAGTGACACGTGATCAGCGGCTTGTCGCGACGGCGCTAGGGGGGAACTGGCTGGACTGGACTGTCTTGCCTGCAAGTATCGGTACGCTGTTATCTCCCCAGCTGGGGCTTCTGTGGTCTAACACCTTTGCATCACAGCGCCCATGCGGGTGTGCCGTTGGGGTGGTTTCGGCCAACCATTCTGGCGATGCGTCTGCAGGGTTCGCGTCGCGCTCACTCAATCGAGAAAATGTTAAGTCATAATGTGTTTGTTCTTGGTCAACACGTGGCTTACTTTATTCATGACGATTAGCGCACGGTCCTCAAGCCAACCTGTCTGCCTTTGCCTATCTGCTAATTTGTATTGTCATGTATCACGCCTTGTATGCAATGTATTGTCACCAACTGCCAGTGTCTATCCTCATCACCGTTAAGATCCATTTGCGCTGCGACACTTTAGTCAACCCACTACGGCTTGCCCCATCAGCGCCATAATATCTGAGTGATGCACGCTGCGTGGCATACCTTACTGTGATGGAGATAGGTGCCTTTAGGTGGGGTCCATGTAGCCGCAAGACCCCATATCTGCAATACTAGGAGTCTCACGGATACGGCCTAAGTTCATGGCCTGGTTCTGGGTCCCTAATGTTCAGCAATTGAGTACACAGATGCAAGTCCAACGGGGCATAATTCCGGATAAATGTTTTCCGACCGGTCAGTGGCGTAAATTGGCGTTGCTATCTACGCGTAACTATAAGGTTAAGGTTCATGCGAACCCCAATGCGGAAGTGCCGGTCCGTCGCACCGAATGTGGGACGGACTCAACTCGGAGGGGCATGGGATCATGGATGGGGGCATGGGATGGTCACAACTCGGTCGGCTCTTGGCTTGGCTCTGTGATATTATGACGCCCGTTCTGTTCTGCCAGCGCAGCACCCATCGCAGTTTCCACCGCTGATCTACCACACTGGAATGACTTCGCCCAACGGGCTCATATGCTTTACCAACTGCTTGCTCCCACAGGAGGATGGTGGTCTGGTCGAGAAGGATCTCTGGATAGACGAGCGGAGAGGCATCGTGCTTGACTCTCAGGTGTGTGAACGGTGGCTTGCGAGGTGCTCTGTAGAATGACTTTTCGTTTGACGTAGAAAACGTTCTTCTCGATGAAGCAGCGGCCAGATAGAGTCATAAATATGGGAGGGAATATCGTCAGCCCGGGATTTATAGACACTCAAATCAATGGCGCTTATGGTTTTGACTTCTCCGTCTATGATGGCGACTCGGATGCTTATAGACGTGGCCTCAATACTGTCGCAGAGAAGATCGTGGAGACAGGAGTGACGTCGTACGTATCTTCTACATTCGCCGCAGTTCGCTTTTGAATTGATCACCCTGCCGACGTAGACTTGTTCCTACCATCATTGTATGCTTTTGTGCTTGCCATCGTGATTTTCCTGAGGAGAAGAAAACCGCTTGTAGACTCAGGAAAAATCGCTCTACCCGACTTTGATTTCGCTCCTTCGGCCCTGTGCCAACCCCAAAGGTGCAACGCTTCTGGGGTGGCATGCAGAGGGCCCTTTCATACAAGTAGCAAAGCGGGGAGCGCATGCCCCGCTGCTCATCCGCTCTTCTCCAAAAGGTTTTGCCTCGTTTGAGGAAATGTACGGGGCGGAGAACCTCGCTTTCAATGAAGACTGGCTCACGGATCAAAACGCTCCCCTCGGCGTGCGCATCATAACTGCGGCACCAGAAATTGCCGGTGTGTTGGACGCCGTACACGAGCTCAACCAACGCGGGATCGTGTTCTCTATCGGGCATAGGTATGTTGAATCGCATTCACTGCCATACGGCCCGGCGTGTTCGATTGCTGAAAACCGTCACGCGGTTAGTATTGCGACATCGGACATCGCAACGGAGGCCGTACGGCGCGGCGCACGCCTCATCACTCACCTCTTTAATGCCATGCCCCAACTACATCATCGTGACCCATCGATCATTGGTCTTCTTGGCGCTTCGCCGCACATCAACGGTCCGTTTTCGCCCATCGCCAGCTCTCCAACGACGCCCGCGTCCCCCGCGTCCCCAGTATCCCCCGCAAGCATCACCTCGAGTCAAGTATCACTGCGTCTGACGACGAAAGCACAAAGCGAGGCATTCGACGACCACCAAACCCCACCGCAGACCCCCGTGTTGGCTGCAACACGCCTCGCGGTCAAGGTCCCGGGCCCAAGACTCGGACTGCACCTCGAAAAGGGACAGGTAGCAGACCTCGAGTTCGAGAGACCGTTTTATGGACTCATCGTTGACGGCATTCACTCGCATCCAAACTCCGTCAGAGTAATTCTTATTCTACAATTCCTTTTGATTCTATTGTTGATAACTGAGTGATTGATTGTCGCCGCAGCTTGCATATAATGTTTACACCGAAGGGTGCATTCTCATCACAGATGGTGGGTGCTCTCTTCCCTATGTGTGTCTATCGTATGTGATCCGATCACAAGCGCCGCCGCAGCCATGAAAATACTGGACCCGCACCTGAAAGACGGAGTACACGAGTGGCGCGACGGCAAGCGGTTCGTGAAGGAAGGCGCAAAACTGTATCTCGAGGGCACCGACACCCTCGCTGGCAGGTGCGTCCGAGTCTTTGCCCATTTTCCGTCGCGTGGTCCGTGTCTTAATTGTTCTCCGACCTGCAGCCTCGTCACCCTCGACACCTGCGTCCGCAACTTTTCGCGTTTCACGGGGTGTTCTCTGGGTGAAGCGATCAAATGCGTGACGTCCAATCCGGCGCGGTGCCTCGGTATTGAGAATCGGAAGGGAACGCTCCGGCCGGGCGTGGACGCGGACTTGGTCGTTCTTGATCGCACCGGGAATGTGCTCTGCACATGGGTGAAGGGCAAGGAAGTCTGGAAGAAAGAATAGAGGGTTTTCACGTGCGAAGTTATGATTTTCCTAACAGGGGGTCATCCGCACGTATATCACATCGTATCAAACACAAAATGAACTATCCGTAGTAAAGCAATGATCGAGGAGGAGCCTGGCGACCTTCGGATGTCCAGACGATGATGCGCAATGCAATGCCGTCCAGTTATCCCTGTCTCTGGCACCCTTAACGCCGACCCCGTGATCAACTGGTGTGCCTTGCAGGATGCCGCATGCGGCGCAGTTCCGTTGACGACCACACTTGGCATTGACGTTTTCCGCATGCGTAAGAATCAGGTAGCTGACCAGCCTACTGAATCCACATAAATCCGCATAGTACAACGCAGTCGCCTTGGGCCGCGACGGATGTTCTGCGAGGTTGTTAATCGATCGATTCCGGTTCTCCTCTACATGTATCTAGTTCCATGCGGCAAGATATAGCTTTCGAGGCTCGAATAGACGTTCCATAGAATCTTGAATCCGTGCCGCCACTTCTTCGAATTTGGGGTGATTCACCCAATTGTACAGGCGGATATTTCCAACGTCGCAGGTCCGGAGGCGATCAGAGGTCTGATATTCTTTCACCGAAAAGTGAGAAAATTGAACTATTTTTGAACCCTCCGTTCTCGATGACGGTGACACGTGGAGAGTACGGCCTCTCAGGATTTTCGGGGCGCCAGCCATCCATCAGGTTAGGCCCCGAACCTGAGTCGAAATTGATCGCGAGTATTTCTGCCAGTTCTTCGACGCGAAAAGATCGAATAGCCGCAATCAAGAATTGGAAAGGTGATGCGCGTGCTGCCATCTCTCTTTGGGTATCCCTTGCAATGCCTGTTCGTATGCGTCGTCTAGAGTGGTTGGCAATTCATCCAGGACCCTGCGAATGCTCAAGGGATGCATCGACGAAGGGTGTCTAGTTGGCAAAACACCCATCTAAACCGGTCAGAGATCATTAGCGACTAAAGATTTTCATGCCATAACAGAAATGACTCACATTCCCTGAGCTCGTTCCGAGAGCGTTGTGATTACGAGTTCTTTATCTTCTTATCTCCATCTCCGCATCGCCCTATCCGAGTGAATAAAAAAGGGACATAGTTTTTGATATCTTTCACTTGTCCTTGTTTCTTGTGAAGAGACACACAACATGATGGCGACGCTTGTACGTCTTGCTCGGGATGATTTGTAATGCAAATGAACAGATTTGAGTGCTTCGTCCCAACAAGGTCGCCTAAAAAGTACGGCACCTTTCGTATAACTCATAAGAATATCCCGGCCACGGCCAGAGTCGTCACTGAGTTGGAAGAGAAGTGATGCCAATAAGCTGCGCTTGGAGGTGTCCTCATAATCGAAGTAATGATGTGCGATCAATTTGCCTTGTTCGCGCATCATTATTTCGATTAGTCTGGCCTCTCGCATATTCTTGACGTCTTCAATAATGGCTGAGCTTATTGATTATATGAATACTCTATCCACAGAAACAGAAGAGAAGCCGCATACCACATTATGCTCTTCCCAGCTCCCGCCGGTAAATTAAAGAAGGGATCAATAGCCGTAAGGGTCAATATAGCTGGAGAAGTATATGATTTCCAAGGAGCCACAACAGCGATCCGTTCTTCCATTCTCGGAATGTAGTTCCTTGCGTAAACCATGTTGGTGCCACCATGTTGGATTTTGCATGCATGTTTATGATTGACCGACGGATCTGGAGAAGAGAGTCATGTTCTCTTGCAGTTGGTTATCTATGAGCGTGCGTCAACATTGACGGACGGCGATGGAACTCAGGGGGCGACAAACGTTTGACTTCATCGGCTACTGTTTTGGGACGAGAGTAAATGGTCGGTACGTGGATAAAGATGGACAGAAGGGATCGCATATCATCTTTCGTCGCTGTCACGTTATGGTCAATGCCGCAGGCAACCTCCAAGTTTCTCGCCAGTCATCGATGTCTCTTCTTTTGTCAACCATAGTCAACTGGGAAGTGATATAGGGGATGGACCAGCTCACTCATTCGCCTCTCCGTCACCGCGTCAGTGTATGCGAAGTAACTGTCCCATAATCTTCCCGAGTAACATCGCCAATTCATTCGTGAGGGAGATCCCGGTGTAAATGTTCAAACGTTGGAGGAAGAAGTGAATGCGCAAGATTTTATCATGGCTTGCTTGCTACAACATCCCTCACAACCTGACAGGTCAATGTCATGAGATGACCGACAAGGGGCTTGGAAAGAGACTTGCGCCAAGAAGAATACCAACGCCAGTAAAAAAAATTCGCAGGTGAGAATGGCTGAGATCTGGATGTGAGAGCAATTACCCGAAATGAACGAGGGACTAACCAGTCCAATCCCTTTCCCCAAGGTTGTAGAAAATGTGAAGAATAGGATGTGGACGATCGGATCGAGCCATGCCATTAATTTCTCATCGGCTTGGCGAAATCGATAAAAGCCTGCACTTGCACTCGAAGTACGTTCGCGATGGCCTCGGGGGTATGGCAGGTGTCAAGCTGCGCGGCAAGGGGATGGGTGGAGGCGATTCCCAGTTATGGTCTGGTACTCAGTTTCCGCAACATTGTATATCGCGGTAAAGTTATCCATTTGATTAGTTGCGAACATCGGCACGCGGGGGTTGGGATTTACGCACGCTGTGATAGGTGATAGGTACACGAAATACGAAAGACAGCCACTGGCCGTTGTCAGGTGACCGCTCGAATGGAGAGTAGAGGCGCCCAGGAATCATCACCGCGACCCGTCCATCATTAGTCCGTTCCACTGCACATAAACTGTCCATTCTTGCTCATCGTCAGCTCTTCTGTCACGCGTGCGACACCCCCGTCTCGCCCGATTCAGTATTCCCCGCTTGCGCCACAAAGCAAGGCATTCCACGATTACGACCGCGGACTCGGGCTGCGCCTCCGGAAGGGACAGGTAGCAGACCTCAAGTTCGAGGGACCATTATCCATTGACGGCATCCGTTCGCATCCAAACACTGTCCGAGTAATCCATGTTTAGAGCATCTTCTGATTCTTTCTGGATCACTTCAAGTCGAGGCTTACCGATTTGTCTCTGCGCCTAGCGTACAACGTGTACCTCGAAGGGTGCTTCCTCATGACAGTTGGTGGGTGTTCTCCCTCGAAGTTCCTGTCATCCGTGGTTTGGTTGCACGAGCGTTGCAGTCATGTAAATCCCGGACCAGCATATGAGAGACGGTGTGTGCGACTGTGCGAGTGACGCGACGGGAAGTTCCTTGTGAATGAAGGCGTCAACAAGAGGGCAACCGGGACAACCCCTCAATCTCATCAGCAAGACATCATCTGGCGGCCCGCCTCTCGTCTCGCAAATCAGTAAGCAGTGGCACGATGTCCTAGCTATGCATACGAATGGTTGGCCCTCACCGAGCGAATCAAAGGCAAACTTTGCTAGCGACGATGCTCTACGACCCGAAAGCTACTCTCACACTGGCAAACTACAGATAATACCTCTGGACAAATTCCCCCACTTTTCTAAACTCACATAGCTCTCCCTGTAACATAGCTTGCACATGCAAAATGGGCGCCAGCGCAAGACCAAAGCAACAGGAAGGATGCAGTAGGATCAACAAACAAGGTTTCGTGACAATTTTCGGAAGGAGGTGATTGGGCAGCCGCTTCTCCAGATACCCAGCACATGGCAGGCTAATTGCACTTGACACCGCTTTCCGCATACGATAATTCGCACGAAAGCCCTCACACCTTCAGGAGTAGCTCATAGCAGTACAAAACACACTACAGTTCAGCTATAACTAGCATACATCGTACTTGATGTGCTACATAGGGTTCTGAATCCTAAGGTGCACATTGATGGGATCCAAAAAAAAAAACTACAGATTTCTGAAGTAAGTGAAGGTGGATAGTGACTTCAACGAAAGGGCCAGACTAATGACAAGAAAATAACATCGTACATAAAAGCGTCCCATTAAGACGAAGTCGGAGTGGAGATGGAATGAAAATGGAGTGATTCAGAACGCGATGGGACGCGCACTCCAAATCTTTTGTGAGAGGACGATTCAAGTCCTAATATTCATGACGGTGCGCCCCCCCGGCCCGGGAGATATTGTCGCATTATCAGTGTCGCCACCACTTGGTCCCGCTGAGTTTACGGTCGCTTTGATGATTCACCTGAGCAGGAGGGTTAGCAGGGGCAGGGGGGCGAGGAAAGGGGGGTAATGTCTGCGCTTTGGCTACTGGAGCACGCGAGGCTGACAGGTGAGAACAAGGTGGTTGGTATGGTGGGAGGGGTTTGAAAGACGGCTCGGCGGAAGGATCGCGGAGCAGTTGGGAGAAGTGGGAGCGAGCGTCGGAGAGGAGGACCTCGGAAGCCTGTAAGTAGCGGTCAAGAGCTGACCATGCTTCGGATACGGTACGCAAGCGAGATTCGACTGCTTCGCGTGCCGCCTTCTCAGCCTCCAAGTATGAGTGGAGATCCATGATCGTCTTGACTGCAGGATCTGGATATGTAGAGGTCGGAGAAGGTGCATCACCCGTAGCGGTCACGGATGTATTTAGGGGTGTGAGGAGAGCGACAGTCTGTTCTGCGCGTTCATATCGGGCTCTAGCGATGGCCAGCTCCTTGGAAAGGGCCTCATAATCGGCGAGGACAGTTGAAAGTATCTGGGATAGCTGAGAGGGGGAGGTGTTTGAATGGGCATTGTTATTTTTGTTGGAAGGATTACTAAGCTCGGAAGGGAGAGCTGGGGAGTGGGACATGGAAGCGAGGGGTGAAGCGTGAGTGCATGACCGGTGGGTCGTCTGAAGGATATAAGTTATTCGATGTTGTGAGCTGCAGTGGGTGCTTGCCTTTTTGGGTCAGATGTTTTTTAACACTGTTGATGATGTATCGGACCCCGGAAACTTACTTACCCTCGTTCTTCGGGCGGGGTCCTGGAGGTTCACCCCTCCGCTCCGCTTGCTTCACTTCTTACTAGATCTCACTTCTCGTCCCCGCATGGGCCCTTTCCACACCTTCCGAGCTGAGCCAAGCCATTTCATCGGTTCAGAAAGTCGCCTTGACTCACGGCAGTCCCACGGCTACACTACTATTCTCCCAGGTCAAGCAAACCCTCACTCGGTTGGGGTCCCAACCTGCACCCACCTTTCCTTGTGCGCCACAAGTAAACTTCCGGGGTCCAGGACACTACAAGTTTTGCGTCCCTGTGGCGCGGCGCGGCGCTACATACATCATACTCTTAAAAATTATCTGACCCAAAAAGGCAAGCACGCACTGCAACCCATATCCCATCCATCGAATAACTTATACAGTAGTCTGTCACTTGTGCGTCCCCTTACCTTTCCTTCCTTGATTTGGTTATCACCTGGTCATATATGTAAGCAGCCGGTGTCACGCCGCCAAGTCGGCGCATTGTTGCCCCTTAAAAATGGTTTTGTTGCCTACCCCAGTCTCACACGGATCCAGACGGCAACCACATCGGTCCCTGGGTATGCGTGCAGTCGAGCTCATTCTCAGTCTTGCCCCCCATCCCAGACTTCAACGTCTTAGTTCTGGCGGCCACGCTCTCAGCTCGGGAAAAATAGCAAGCCCAAGGTTTGCGAGCGTCCTGGGGCAGGATAGCCTGAGGTGGGACGTCCGCGGCTGCCGTGCTCCGGCTTGTCTGTCTTGTTTCGGTATCCGACACATGCGTTGGCGCTCCGGATGTGGCAGGGTTTTCCTCGACGATGAAGACGACACGACTCTGCGCCAGCTGCCCCAGGCACACCCGCCCTCCCGCATGGGTGCCCACGCCCAACGTGGCGCGGTGCGCCCATAGCACTCCAGTAGACAGGTGACGAGGCCGAGGCCGCGACAGTGCGGTAGCTACACCCCAGCCAATCGCACGCATATTCGCACTCGACGACAGAAGGTGACGACGGCGACAACACTGGCGGCCTTCCATCCACGCGTTATTCACGCGAAAGCGAACTCGATGCGACACGGATGCCCGCGCTCGATGATCGCGACGAAGCGACGAACCGTCAGCGCACCCAACTTAAGCACCAGAACACTCGCGCTCAACGATGGTGCGACGGTGCGCCGTCTGTACCCCACTTGCGCTAGCGCACCTGCCATCGACGACGACGACACAGCACACACCCGACCCAGTATCGCATCTGCACTCGGTATCTCCCTATGTCGCAACTGAAAGACAGTAGACACGAGTGGCGAGACGGAAAGCGCCTTCGTGAAGGAAGGTGCCAAGCTCTATATCAAAGACGCCGACCTCCTCTCTCCTAGTCGCGTCTCCCCATTTCCGGCGCTTAACCCGTGTCCGACCGACTACAGGCCGGTCTAAGCATCGTCACCCTTGGGCCCCAACACTTACGCTCGCAACTTCTCGCGGTTCACCCGGGTGTTCTCTGGGTGAAGCGATTAAGTGTGCGACGTTCATTCCGGCGCAGTGCCTTCAATTGGTTGTGGCAATTGAAGTTGTGAAGATTTCCTCAGCACTGTGTCATCCGCACATACCCTTGTAAGATACAGTACTGAATAACGACAACGTACTCGAAATAGGACGTGCTAAATGATGCGTAGATTAGAGTATTCATCCTATACTTGCCAAGTTTGACTACCCTCTTCTTGTGCGCCATGCTCTAACAGCAGCTGAGCCATTCCGATATTCTTGTTGGATGTGGTTATCTGGAATGGTGTCCAATTGCTATTACCCCGGATGTGCACATCTGCTCCATGCTCATTGCGTTGACTTCCGCCCCGTGTTCAAGGAGGAGCTTGACGACCTTCGCATGTCCATCTGCCGATGCGCGGTGCAACGCCGTCCATTTCAAATCGTCAACGGAATCATTGACATTGACATTGTGCTGCAAGAGCAGGAGTACAGTTTCAACTCGTCCTTCGCAATTTAATAGAGTTCCCCTCGTATGGTACGGCGCATCTGCATGTGCGCCACGCCCTAGCAGCAGCCGCATAACCCCCACTTGTCCACCATCGTAAGCCGAGCACAGGGGCGTTCCTTTGCGTTCGCTTTTCGCATTTACGTCGGCCCCGTGGTCAAGTAATAAGCGCACAAAGTCAAGATGTCCTCCGTACGATGCCGCGTGCAGTGGAGTTCCATGACGACCACACTTGGCGTTGACATCTTCTGCATGCGTATAAATCAGGTAGTTGGCCAGCCTACTGAATCCACATAAAGCTGCATAGTACAACGCAGTTGCTAATGGCTGCGACGGATGCTCCTCGACGGTGTCAATCGACAACTTGTGATCCCGATCCGCATCATGTATCCACTCCCATGATGCAAGATACGAACTTCTTGGGTCAGATAGACGTTCCACCGGATCCTGAATCCGCAACGCCACGTCTTCGAACTTGGCATGATCACCCAATGCTGGGCAGCATAGAATGCGAGAGGGAATGTTGCCAGACGTTTCTTGTCCACGTTTGCGTCCAACTGCAGCAGCACCGTAAGACATACTCGCGCGAGAGTAGTGTGGGCATCACGGAGGGGAATGTGGTAAAGGCGGATATTCCCAACGTCTGAGGTCCGAGGGCGATCAAAAGTGGAACACGTGGATAGTACAGCCTCTTCAGGATTTTCAGGTCGCCAGCCCTCCATCAGATTAGGCCCCGAATCTGCGTCGAAATTGATCGCGAATATTTCGGCGAGTTCTTCGGCGTGAAGTGGTGGAATAGCTGCGACCAAGCATTGGAAAAGATGATGGGCATGTTGCGATTTCTCTTTAGGAATCCCTTGCAACGCCCGTTCATAAGTGTCGTCTAGAGTGGTCGGCAATTCGTCTAGAACCTTGCGAATACTAGAAGGCATGCATCGACGAAGGGTGTCCAATTGGCAAAATACCCATCTAAACCTGTCAGAGATCATGAGCAACAACAGTCTCATGATATAACAGAGCTGCCTGACATGCCCTGAGCTCGTTCCGAGAGCGTTGTGATAACAAGTTCTTTATCTTCTTCTCTCCATCTCCGCATCGCTCTGTCCGAGTGGACAAAAGAGCGGACATAGTTGTTGATGTCCCCCCTTTGACCTTGTTCCTCGTATAGGGACATACGACACGATGGCGATGTCAGTGGGTTGAAAACGGCTTGAATATCTTGCTCAGGGCGACTTGTAATGCAAAAGAACAGATTTGAGTGCCTCGTCCCGACAAGGTCGTCCACAAAGTCCAGAACCTCTTCGCGAGCAGACGGCGTCCCTATGAAATTCGGACACTCATCCAGGGGATCCATGATAACGAAGATAGGCAGTTGGTCTGGGAGTTCGAGCATGGTCTTGAGACACTCTGTAAGGGCAGCATCACTCGCTTGTTCTGCACCCTCGCGACACGTCTTGTACAATCGATAGAGAACATCGAGGCAACGGTCAGAGTCGTCACTGAGTTGGAAGAGAAGTGATGTCAACGGGCCATGGACGTTGCGCTTGGAGGTGTCCTTATAATCGAAATAATGATATGCGATTAAGGCGGGTTTGGCCTTTCGCATACTCTTGATCTCCTGGATAATGGCGGAGCTTATTGGTGGTATAAACCCGCGGTGAAGCAGACTCGAGCAATGCCGGTGGAAGCATTACTGCATACGTCGACCTACCACCTTTCCGTTTCCAAGCGCGATTCTCCATTCAGCCTATCACCCTTTTTCTGCCCAGGAGAGA
>Ga0137394_10001353_pt1 | contig 17774 bp, 24 predicted proteins | sample czobulk116metaG_FD_108278 | JGI IMG/M metagenome (GOLD analysis project Ga0137394, IMG submission 108278) | Vadose zone soil microbial communities from Angelo Coast Range Reserve, California, USA - czobulk1.16 metaG | ecosystem: Environmental > Terrestrial > Soil > Vadose zone | place: USA...
GATCCAGGTAGGATACAGACCAGCTGGCAAGATTCGAGTACCGTTGGCTGACCTTTAGGCAGTCTAACCCACAGAGCGAACATCGGAAGCTTGGCCGTATCAGTTGAGATTTGGCCGTAAAGTACAACCCGGAAGGACTCGGAGACTGCCAGAGCGCCAGGCGAGCGCCGTGTTGAGTCCGGGTCATCGTACTACCTCGCCACCGGTTTGCCACCTCATTTACAAAAATATAATATATATACTTTCAATCAAAAATGGTATGACGGCCGCAGCAATGCCATCAATTCTCGGAATCTTCTCAGATCTCCCTTAGTTCCCTTCCCACCAACCCTTTCCCCCGGGGTCCCCTCCCTAACCCCCTGACTCCCGGCGCAAGTTTCAGGCTTTCGGTAGAGTCGGTAGAGTTCAGGGTCAAACCACGACCATAATCGCTGTGCAGTCTCTCGCCTAGCGGGGAGTCGAATGGTACAAGGGTCATCTGGTGCAATTTACACTGGGTTCCGCGAATAAATGTAGTCTGATGGACGCACCGACTTGCTGGGTGGGCATTTTGCCGATGAGACGCTTATATTGAATGTCATTTCACTGGCGCTACCAGTACCACCTATGGAAAGAAGAAACGACAATCTGATGCTGATGAGCGACCGTCGTCCCAAGCAACACAATAACACCTCAGCTAATACAGTACGAGGGTAAAGACGTTCAACTGGCTGCTGCGAGCGAGACGGAGCGTGATTCGGGCCTTCTAGCTTCTATGCTGAACCCACGAAGTCCGAGGAGATGTAATTAGTTTCCAAGTCGTATACTGGATTTTCTTTTTGGACACGCGTCTCACCTTCCCTCTCTCTCAAAAGGGGCCGTTTTTTCCCGCGAGCAATTTTCGCCAGTGAGTCGGTCTTTTCGAAAAAAAAAAGTCGTGCGCTACATCTGAGCGCACAAAGACAGACGCCTTCTAAACAGATAGGCTAAATTTGGACGCACACTGGTGTCCCAACAGGAATACATATAAAGTATCTGCGTGAATGCCTGTACTTTGTAGGGCCCCATGTAGGTGTAGATGCAGATGGCAACTTGAAATGCGCCTCCACAGAACCCCTGGCCCCGCCTCGGAGCGGCGGTCTCAGATCTCTCCTTGGCGAGTGCCATCGTTAGAATGAATACACACACTGATGTTCAGTTCGCCGAAAACGTGTAACCTCATTGATTTCCCAAAAGCGTCCCAACAGGGCAATCGCACCTCCATCGCGGTGACCAGTTGCCCGTATTGGTACGATTGATTAGATTAGGGGGCGATAGGGCGTATTTTGGAGGAACCCAAAGACTCAGATATCCAAAAGAAGGACAATCCTTCCCCCTAGATCACATCAACTTTGATGGGATGGGAATGGGCACCCACGAAGGAGCAAGTCACGCATGGCAAGCACGTCAGCCTGGCTGACTGAGGGCAGGGGCGAATGTGCCACTAGATTAGCCTTTGAGTTTTCGCGCCGCCGAGATCGATGTGGTCAGGGAAATGCTGCAACGCGACTTCCTTCAGCCAACAACTGGCGGATCTTGCATGCAAGGCGCAGCGCCACCAAATCCTAAAGCGGCAACCAGTCACCTTCAAGCCCGTACGCACGCGGCACGCGGCACGCGTACCAGCAGATCGTTGCCGATAAGTGCAATGTCATGGGGGGCTTGGTGTGACATAGTAGTAGCTCCGGGTTTCCTAGGACCCCTCGCTTCCTTGCTAACCACTAACCCTCCACCCTAAAACCCGGTAGACCCCGAGTTGGCACTCCAATCGTGGAAGTTAGATCCGGGTATGTGGACGGGGCATGCGTTAGAGGAAAGGGGGAAAGGGGAAGGAGGGGGGTTGTCAGGAAGCGGGAAGGATGGATGACGTGCCGTGGCCGGCCACGTCAGAAGCTGAGGCCTTGCGGGGACGCAGAAGCAGGTGGACCGGCAAGTGGCCAGACCGTCTTCTGCCTCCTTTTCTCTGTGCCCGCCTCGACGGTATCTGGAGTAACGCCTTCGATCGTGCTGCTCGGACCGTCCGCTACCGTCGCCCCAGGAGGCGATGTAGAAGGGGGAGCGCCCGCGGGCTGCAGGCGCGGGCGAACGCCGAGCGAGGCGCACACGGCTTTGTAGCGCGAGCGGATGAGACGCAGTTGAGCGCTCATGTCGATGCCCTCTTCTTCGTCCGGCCGCGGATTCTTGCGCGGGAAGCGGTCGATTAGAGTGAGCAGCGCGGACGCGTGGTGGGCACCACGCCTACGAAAAGAGGGGATCAGCTATGGCTTTCAAGTCGAGTAGGTTGAGATGAGTGTTGAGAAGAAGAGAGGACGCACGTATCCGTGCCGCCTGTGTCTGTCGAGGCGATGGCGGTCCAAAGCCGCGCGGTGCCTTCGTAGAAGCCGAGCTCTTCCCAGAGCTCGAAGCCCTTCTCTGCTCCCAGAGCTCGTCCGTCGATTAGCCCGTGAAGGCGGCCGTGCTTATACCCATCTTCGTATCCGATCGAATAGAACCTATGTTGTTTGTTTTCGCCTGCGTGACCAAATATCAGAGAGAAAAAACAAGGCACGGACGTTTGCTCTAAATGCACAAGATCCTCGAGGTCGAAATCCTGGAGATCTGTACCGGTATACACTTGACTCGGGGAGATCATTGAGAGGGGTTGAAGACAAGGATCAGCAGATCACTAGGTGGTGGCTGTCGCGGAGATGGCGCCAACTAAGGCGCGGCGAACAACTTGCTCAAAACAACGAAAAAAGGGATGTCAGAAATGAATTGGAGGGGGATTGAGGTCTAAGTTTGGGTAGCTCCGATCGTGGTGCTTAGCCGAAGCGGGTTCCATGATGTATACTGTGCTGTATGATACCGTACTACTGTAATACCAGTTCGTCAGTTTGACCACGAAGCACATCTCGCCTCGTCTCGCTTCGACGTCGCCCCGAAGATCCTTGCGACATCGAACTGTGTCCAACTTGCCAAACACGGCGGTGCTATATGAAATCTTCTCCTAATACTGCGATGTACACGGAGATGGGGAAAAAATTAGACTAAAAAAAACGACAGCCAAGGGAGATATGGTGTGATAGGTGCGTGTGCATGTGTATGAAAACAAATGCACATGATGAGGGTCCAAAGAGAAAGCGTAAACAACGACGATGAAAGCAGAGGATATTATGCCGTGAGCCTCCCGAAGAGTCGCCGCAACAGACGCCCGTGTAAGACGGAGTCTGTTCTATCACTGCGCGCGATGGCACCCACACTAGGACAATTTGACTAGTCTAGTCCTAGAAATAAAAAATACCAGGTTCAGACCTGTAACGGCAATATCGAACACGATTTGTCAGCTCTCCATTTAACCTAGCCAAAACGAAAAAAGAAAAGGTCGTGCGCACCAGACTGAGTTCGAGCGTCCATACCCGGCGTGCCCACAATTTGATATTTCTCGGGGCATTTTCACCAGCCTGTTTCAATTCTACCTCGATCCCGTCCCACCAACACTTACGCTGTAAGTAACGGCATCGGGGAAATACGATTAGCCTCATAGAGTCAATAACCCCAAGCGGAAGGGGGACAGGTTAAGATAACGCACAGCAGGCTTCCGCCAGAAGAGGAGTAGTTTCTGCGCTGTAGCCATCTGGTTATAGTCAATCGTGACTTGTTTTTCCCCGGACGCCGCCGGATGGTGGTAGATGCCCGTTTGAAGTAGGACCAGAGCGATGGATGAGATGCAACAGCGGTTGGGCTCGGGGGCACGGAATCCCCATTCGTCTTCGCGGCCGAAACCACTGGGCGAGGGAGGGAGGGTGTAGGGAGGCACATGAGTTAGAATGACGAGATGCGGACGGACACGTGGTTACCTCATGCACAACATGTCGATTAGATGCTGTTCCGCGATGTTATTTTCCTTGTTGACGTTGCGTTGTAGCGCCGTAAATATGCTCCTCTTTTCGAGAAGGTATTTGCCACACTCGCGCTTGAGATCTAGCATGCTCTCGTTGGCAATCCCGTTCGCATCCGTGGAAGCATCACCACCCTTTGGAGGAATGGAGAAGTATTCCAACTCTTCTCGTAGGACGATGATGGCTTGCTTTGAGAGAAGAGGATTCTGGTTCGGAGCAAAGTCGGAGGAGGGAGATACGTCGATCAGGTGCTGCTGTGCAAGATAGAGACCTGGAGATGTCTCCGTCCCGTAAAAAGTATCGGAAGCGGAACGGAAGAACTGCAGGACGAAGGAAAAACAATCGGGGTCGAACTGTGAAGGAGGGGTGATGTGAACAGGTTTAGCTACACTCGCCAAATTAAGGCGCCGGATAAGAGGAAAGAGAGTGTTTCGACAGACGTACGTCAACGCCATAAACTTCCTCCTCTTCAGCATGTTCACCTGCACCTGGGTCCGATAGCGACGTGGCTTGGCGACTGAGGACGAGACCGTTCGGAAAGAGACAGAGAAGGACGGATTCAGGAAGGTTCATTATCGTTTCACGGTCAACGCTGAAACGCTTTCCTCTGAGGTCCAGGGAAAGGCGAGTAAGGAGAGGAGGTTGTATGTTGGCTTGCACTGGAGTTTGAGAGACTTGAGTGATGATTCCGGCCATGATGGCTTTGTCGTTCGTGTTGGTCAAAAGGTCAACGAGACGCGATTGTCGCGGCAACGGCATGGCGTGTAATTTAAGTAAGAATGTCAAAATAATTAATTAAAGGATAACCAAATTCCGGGTAAAAGGTCTCTTTTGGAAGAGGCAGGCAAGTGACAATTGTGTTGGCATACCTTTCTAAGAAACGTCCCCGTTGTGCGTTCTTCAAATGGGTTTCTGACCGATCCAATGGCAGTCGATGGGCGGCAAGGGACCATTTAATGTTCTGTGACACGCTGATTGGGTGCACTCTTCAGATTATATTATTCTGATGAGCGATGATTGAGCCTTCCCGGTCTTTGCTTTCAACTTTCAAGCTTGTCTTTGCCTCGTCATTCCCCCGCGGCTGAGAAGTGTCCAGAGATTAAGCAAGCCCTCACCCAAACCCTACTACACCCTTCTTCCTTCCTTTCGTCCCACATAACCGCTCCCACTTTCCCCCTCCCTCACTACCACCGCTTCACGCACTCCCCTGATTCCTCCACCCTACTCTCATGTATGCCTCACCTCCACCGGGCCTCTTCAAGTCTCCTCAACAAGGGCACAGCTTGGCCACCCTAGTCCTCATCGAAAATTCCGCAGCTATGGTCGACCGCTGGCCTGATCTTAGAGATCACTATCTCCCCACTCTTCTCGGTACGGTGCGCAAGGTCAACCCGGTCGTTCCAGTACGTTACAGTGCCCCTCGCATCTTCATCTGCCCATTGAGCGGCCCTATGTATCTACCTCTCTATCCGTTACCGCAGATTCAGGTTTTCTGGCTCACTAGCTGCCCCGTCTCTGCCTCCGAAGAGGCCATCGCTCACACTAATAATTCACGCTTAAACCATCTGCCAGAGGTCCGTTTCAGCCCGCAGCCTAACAACAAGATAACGGCTGCAACCCTGTTTTGCGCTACCGATGTGGGCTTTGTTTGTCTTAATCCAACGAACACACACCCCTTCTCACTTATCTTAACCCCATTTTAGATCCTCGCAAGGACATTTCTTGAGAAAAATACAAGCCGTCACTTATTCGTTATTGCCGCATCCGGTCCATCAGAAAACACGGATGTTCCAAGTCTTGCAGGCGCGGATCCACAGACAGTCTGGCAAACATTGGGGTTGAAATTGACAAAGGCTTGTTCACACCGCCCACGTGCTAATGGCGTGTGTGTTCACGTTCTTATGTTTTATGATAGGAGAACATTCATCTCCACATGATTCTGAATCCCAATGTCCAGGAATCCGAAAATTTTCGTCAACTGTTTTATGAGGTCGTACGTTGCTTTCCGCGGCCTATTTCTTCTACGTTTACCTCTCAAACCGCCTCTAGCTCGCCATGCAACAATGTCAGGAGGCGGCTACGTGGTTTCCTGCCAACGCAGAAAACTATCACTTCCACTTATCCATGCGTTACCAGGGCCATCAAGAAGGCATGAGCCGCCCTTTCCCCTCAACTGCACCGCACCACACTCCCGTCGGCTATGCGGGCACCGCGTCGGCGGTAAGCCATAGTCTCCTGAGTCCTACATCCGGCATTTCTGGCTTGTCGATAGCATCGCCAATTACGGCCGCGTTTCCTGATGCGTCTGCACCCCCTCCACCGCCATCCTTACTTACCCAAGCTCCGCAGCGCATCCCACTTCCCAGAAACAACTCTTTCCCTCCAGCTGGTGCTAATGGACGGCACGCTCCCCGCTCAACGGCTATTTCTTCCACGCATAACTCACCCCCACCCTCCGTCGCGAGTATCCCCTCTGGCTCGGACGCAGAAGCGAAACCGAGCCTCGTAAAGCATCTACAGAAGATCCACGGTCTTACGAAGAAGCGGAATTACGGCCTGCAGACTTCTCGCGCGCCGTTCATTCGTGACGAAACGACGTCCTCGGGCCCCTCTGTGGATCCTGCGAATGGACGGCCACGGCGCAACACGGGCGTGCACGCAAGCAAGAGTAAGAAAGGAGACGACCCCCGGCGCCCTCGCCGAGGTTCCGTTCACGCTTGTCTCTCTGAATCCGTCCGGGTCTCGTCCCCAGAATCTGACTCGTCGACGAGTGTGAGCGCGCCCTCTCCTACTGCGACCGTTGCTGGGGTGCTCGTGTCGTCACCCACAGGACCGGTTCCGGTCGGGCTGCAAATGGGCATGCCCGTATCGAACACTTCCCTCAACTTGGCGGCGGAACCCAGTTACGCAACCGTGCCGCCGCCACCGCCTTTGTGGCAGCAAAGCGAGGCACTAGTGCAACAAGCCGCGTCGGCTAATCCGGCTCCGGCATTCACGGACATTCACCCCTCTCAACAGTTGCAGCCGCCTACAGCAGCCCACGGGATAGGTCTTCCTCAGGCCCAAGCCCAGGCCCAGGTGCAGCGGGCCCACGTGCGCGTAACGGCAGCACTGGCGTCGTCCAGTTACTCCAACGTCCCTCACGGCAATGCGGACTCGCCCGCCGCCGTCGCTTATCCTACAACTGTCGGATCATCATCTTCCTTTGTCCCTCAACCACCTGCACTCCACACCACACCTCCTGCTCCAGCGGGTGCCCCAGCCCCAGCCTCAGTTGCCCCACTGGCCCCAGCACCTGTGCTGGCGCAGGCACAGGCACCCGTGCCCATGTCAGCAGACGACGGAGACAAGCCGTTCATTTTCTACCCGGAGTACGAAGATGCGCTTGGACCCCCGCTGTTCCCGCACGCATCGGCTGCCGCACAGCCCACACAAATGTCCCAATATTGGACGACGGCAAGCGCGGACTACTCGCAAATTGTGAGCCCCCCAACTGCCCCTGGACTAGTACTGCGTGCCAGCCACCCCACGGTATACGATGTACCCATGTACGACTCCGCAGCCGCCCACACCCAGCCTGCTCACTCGCACCTCAGCTCCCACGTACAACCTGGGGTACTCTACGCGAGCGAGCAGAGCTCGTCATTACAGAGCTGGGCAGGCTACTGAATCACTCTTTCTTGTGATCGGCCCGTTCTCCGTCCTACTCCATTATCCGACATTCTGCTAGGGTTCTCTGTTCTCTTGCTAGGTACGCACCATGCGTTGCTTTATCCATCTTGGCCGGGTCATTGGACGTGTGACAATTTTTTTTGTCTTTGATTTACTCTCTATTGCTTTGTCTATTGCTCTTGCTCACATCCAATCGTTTTCTTGTCTTCTCTCATATCAATCTGTTTGCTCCCAATAAGGGTGACTCATGTAGGTACAGTCAGTATGTATAGAATTCCTCTCTATGTATGCATGTAGCCATCTTGTGTTCCTTCCCCCCTTGAACGAACGCTCGCGATTCCAGAGAAGAGAGAAAAAAAACTTCTACTCCACGTGATGATTCTGCCAAGCTGGCCCGAGACTGCGCAGGTCGCAGCAGTAGCCGTCTTTCCTTAATTGCGGCAGCGGCGTTTCCCGACAACCTCGAACAGGAAATTCTCGTCCGCGTACATCAAGTGTCGTACCTGAGTCTGTGCTGCAAATATGCAATGGCCCATATTGACAGACCGATGACCCCCAGTGAAAACATTTATGAACTTTAGGACAGAAAGCCCGCTCCTCAAAATTTTTTAACGATGATGAACGAAGGCCGTGCCATCGGCATTCACAGGCGCCCACAGATCAAACGCTGCAGCAACGACTGAGAGTCGAAACGTCTTTGGAATTACGCTCAGGTCCCTCCAATTCCCTCTCAGGGTGACAAGTGACAAGATAACTGATCAACGTGGGCAGAACCCTGACCTGACCGGCGACATACAGTAATCGATGGGTTTGTCGTCATTTCTTGCTTGTTTTGTCGACGGTAACACATTTTCAAGTTGACGCGGGCGCTTCGCACGCCACCGAACGATGATGCCGTTGATTTATAACACGCAGCCCCCCCAGTAGAGTACCTAGCCGCTTGTCGCCGTGAGCGGGTGTTACGCAGTTATCGTCACTTTGTTGTTATGGGGGTCATGAGACATGGTCAGGACACCCACATCTTGAATCTTGAAGAAACCTCGCCCACCGACACACAGATGTCAGACACCGTCCGTCCGAGTCGGCAGAGGTTTCCCGCCGATGCTGTACGACGAAAAAAAAAAAAGAAAAAAAAAAGAAGCCCTTTGTTGGTAAGATTGGTGTTTGCGTTTGGGGGGGCCGTTTGTACTAGTATGATTGTACCGTGTGGTGCCTGTGTCCGTGTCCACGACACCGCGGCGAAGTGACATTGCGCTTATTCAGCGCACCGGCACCGTGAGAAGTAGTGGGACCGGACCAACCTCTCGCCCTTTCGCTGCTTGAGGCCGCTGAGGTGCCAGGGATCGAGGGCGGCACTTCATCATGAAAATCAGCGGCAACACGCTCTCTCACAGCGATGTCCACCCACCCAGTTAATCACCCTGCATACTACTATGGTTCCGTGTCAAATCTGAGGACTGCTTGGCTCGGGGACAGAATCGACAGATTGAATCCAGAGAGTTGACAAATAGCGGCATCGAATAAGGGGAGGTCCCCCTTCGACTACTTGTACATACAGTACTGTACACTTCATAGAAGGGGAGGAAGAATGGAAGCAATCAATCAACGTCGTTGCCCCCCGATCACGTTGGTCAAACTCAAGCGATTGCGCGGTGGAAAATCCGTCGGACAACTACGTATCATATCGAGCGCTGCGGGGTAAGTAGTACTGTATTATAGAAGGCACCGCTCAGGGCCCTTCAATTTTGACACCCATACGACGCGAGAGAACGCTTTCTATTTTGATTTTCTGATTGATGCCGAGCAGATGCGAGAGATAATACTGCCGCTCCCATATGTATGACCCGATGTCGTACCACTTTATATCATCAAACGGTTGCTGGCCGGTTTATCTGCCCCCCTCCAAGTAAGAAAGCTTATTGTACCTCGCCTCGACCTTATCGTAGCGCTCGTCGTTCTTTGTCCGCACTTACGAGCGCTTATACTGTTATAGGAAAGAAGGACAATTTGTAGGTGATAAATCTACAGTACAAGGTCGCGACCAGATCCAGCAAGCCTTATCCATGAACAAGCCACACAATTGAGAAACCGGAAAACCATGCTGTACTCTACCCTAGCCCGGCCCCCAGCGAACAGCCAAGTATCTGATCTAATGGGATGGCGACAACCTTATTTCGTGTTTAAGATTTCTTCTCCCTGGAAAACGCGTCCTTGCGCAATTCGAAGGAGGCGGGTGTACTAAGCGCCCGCCGGGGTCCCCCATAAATGGAATTTGACGCCGGAAACCACGTTCTGGCTGCGTCAGGTTGCGCGCTACGCGGGGACCTCGCAAGCCTGCCCCCTGCTGAATGGGACATCCGTTTCGTACAACGTAGAATCAGTAATGCTTGTTTCGATGCCCCGCTCCAGCTATCATCCGGAGAGGGAGGGGCAGAGAGGGTTCACGAGGCAAGTGTGGACGGTGGTGAAAACAGCCCGCAGGTTGCATGTCCGACAGCCTTGGCTGTGGGGCGTGGTCGTTCTTTGTAAACAAAGTGGTAACTCGGCTTCTTCCAATTTGCGGCTTATCCGTTTTGGGGGGATTCGTGTGTTGCTTTAGAAATGTAGAATGGTACAGTAGTGGGAAGCCTCCTTCGCGATTTGACAACGAATTCCTTGCTGACCTTCTCAGAGCAACATGCACCATCTGCGAATGGTTCTCGACTTCGTGAGAAAAAAACTTGGGGTTTCCGATCCACGAGAAGAGGAGCCACCTTGATCCAGCCCCTTCCCAATGTTGAGATTGAACAACTATATGTACTTAAGTTATCCAAAAATGAACGGCGACGACGAGTTAAAAGTACCGGGTCAGAACTGCCCACACTGGGCAGTTGACATCCAGCGTAAGGTATGGGGTAATTTACAACGACACGGGTGATAGGCATGTCCAACGCATCAACGTGACCATGCGAACATGGGGGGTGTCAGGGAAAAAAACAGGCGTGTCTTACGTATCGGCACCAGGCTGTGTTCGTTGTAAGGCGTCCTGTAGGCAGGCGGTCGCCGCATGGTAGTGACACTATCTATTCCGCCGCGTCAGCATCAGCACGTGGGGTGTGCCGTTGATCCAGATAGAACTGCAGGTGGACGCGTTGTGGGTAAAATTTGGCGAAGCAATGCCCCGCGTTCGGAAGCCTACTACTTCTATGAGAGCGATTCGGCTTGTATCAAGTAACGGATTAGCCTCAATCCAGTCGGGCCACTCGATCCCTTGGCAGCCAAGGAGTGGCGAGTGATCCAGACCGAGAAGCAAGGCGCTTCACCCAGCGTTAGCGACGATGGGGGGGGGACAAAAATAAAAGCGAGTGGCATGGAGCGGAGCGGAACCGAAATGCCATCACATTCGACAATGCCTTAAAACGCGCAAACCGCGCAGGGTAAAACCGTACGAAAAACCGTACAGTCAAACCGCGCGGCGTAGCAGAGCAGGCGGGGAAGTGGCCTCGAAAGGGCGGCCGTATGTCTTCTTTCCGCCTAGCGGAACTGAGCTACCGAGTGCGTGCCCTTTACGTCAACACTTCGATCCCTAAAAGTAGCCTTTAGTCGCCCTAGACTAGACTGGGGGCCCTTGGGTCGCGGAGTCCAGCGATATGTGGGCGGTGGCAGAACTGTGCACTGGTGCGGGGTCCCTCTGGACTTGGATCGACGGGACTCACTAACACCGACAACGGTTGGGCTCTTTGAACCAGCCTCATCTCAAAGTACCCATCTATCCCGTGTTGAAGAGGAGAAAGATCTGAAAACGGTTGGTAGCGGATCAGTTGACCACCAGACTGCGGTAAAAGCCAGTTGGAACGCCCAATCAGAAAGTACTATCATATGACCTCCTCCCTTTCTACTTCTGTAATTGGTGTCAGGGCTAAGCCCGGACCGCTCGCAGAACAGTAGAGAATAAGATATTTAGAGCCAAACCCGAAGGAAACCTCCATTCGTGGTGCTGGCCAGGAATGTTCCATGGATGATCACTACTGAGTGCTTAGGCGCATGCACCCAACTGCGGGGAATGTGAGATAGTGAGTCAACTTTCACGGTATCAATATCACCCACAGCCAACATGCCGTGGGTAACATGGGAAAACATGGAAAATTCCGCTACGGCGTATAGAAATGTTGTGAGAAAACAAAATGCCTGTCAGGTGTATGGTAGTGAGTTTAATCGAAATGGTGAAGAGGATCAACGAGGACAGCCCGTCCGTTTGCACGAACAAGCTCGAGGAGTACTGGGTTTAGGCATTCCCGAGGAGTATCTTGATATTTTTGAATGGGACTTATGAATAGCCGCAGACGACTCGGATATAGCGTCGCCGTAACGGTCCGCACTGAGGTGGAATGACGCGCCGGACGCATGTGAAATTGGAAAGGGAAGAAAACCCTCGGCTCGGGTGAAGAGACAGCCACCGAATGGATACAGCGTGGGTGAATTTACCCACCCTGAGATCAAGTCATCGGGCGTGAGTATTAGGTATCGACCCTCCCTATTGATGGTGCGTGGGGTGACAGAACTTCTATTCACACATTTCTGATGAGAATTGACGTCTGCTGGCGTGCGTGCGATGAAGGCCTGGAAATATAGGCTGAGTCATGTTTCCATATGACACTTCTCCAAGAGAGCAAAAGAAACAAAGGAATTGCCCGAGGGACACACGGTGGCCGGATGCGACATGTCCATGCAGGCAAGGTTTTTCGAAAAAAATCAATATCGAGAACTGGGAATGGTTTGGGCCGACTGCATAAAGAGGTGATAGGAATGGGGTCGACGACAACCGGGCTGCATCGAGGACGCGTGGGACTTGCACCAAGCAGGACAGGACAAGCGATAATTTATGAAATCACGGCAACCTCAGAGCCCGATCTGGAGTCAAGTCGAATGAGTAATTAATGGCAACCAAGTTTGATTTATCCGACCCAGAGGAAGTGTCTGGGATAACCATCAAAGTACGGCCTGAATGTGTCCGAGGCCGAGTATATCGGAGCGGTGCAGGGTAAGCCACTTGAACCCGATACTGCGGTGGGGTACTGAGCGCCCCAGAAGAGGGGGATAGTCACTACGGGGACTTTTGGCGAGCCACAGTCTATGACGCCTCCGATTTCTACAGGGGTCAGAACTGGGTGTTTTGTGGCACTTAAGGCTTATGATCTGGGCCGGAATCGGAATATACCGCTCAGGGTAGGTCACGTACAGGATATAGTCTGATGCGGGGTCGACGTGCACGGAACGGATCTTCCCGTGGAGGTTGTGTGAATGGAATAGATTGCCCAATCAAGTTCAGGTCATCAGTCACAGGCCTTGTGACGCTCGTCGATCCTTATCAATTGTGTATTGCGCCTCTGAAACCCGAGAGAACGGCTGCACCATCTACACCAAGTGGAACTTGCCATGCGGCTTTGTGGTGGGAAAGCTGGATAAGAAGCCAGGCAGAGTCGCAGCCATATTGGGTTTACTGCACCGTATCTCACAAGGAACACATGCACTTGGTATAAAGCCAGGTATGACGCGTTAGTCGTTGTGCGCGAGGACCCATCCAATCTTGGCATCGCCGTGGCACCGGCAGATGGGCGACGACCCATGATTGAACTGAGGTTACAAAATAAGACTAGCGTCCTCAACGCGGTGATGCCCCATCTGGATGAACATTCAAATTTGCGTCGCTGCGCCAAACGAAACGCCTCAGCGGTCAGCCGGTAAAGTTTTGCGGACTGTCGGAACGCTCTATTGCCAGAATACCCGAACATTCCCGATTTGCACTCACCTCCCGACTCACAAGCACGGGCGCTTAAATAGAATCGACATATCCCGGCTGCGCCGCATATGTCCTCTTTGCGTGTCGCAACAGCGCGACGACGCCCTTCGGAGTCATCCCTTCCATCCGTTTTGCTGCACCCTGCCGCGGATGTCACTGAAATCAGAGGTGATCATAGAGCCAGAACTCACAAGAGAAGCAGGGCGGACACGCGTAAGCCGCTCGTGTTCTTCCGAACTAAGTCCAACCACTTGACTATAGTCGAGGGTCGGTTGTAACCGGAGGCTTTCTTCAGCCAAGAAAAGACGGACGTCCGCGTCTTGGCGGTGTAAGTGTGCCGCATAGCGCCCTGTGAAAGATGCGATCAGGGGAAGGAGGCCACAACGTAGCGTTTGAAGGCGTACCGTCGATGTCGACACGCGACAAGATGCGAGGATCAAATGTTTTGAGTGCGGGAATCGATGTCACGAAGTCCGCACTTCGGATATGTGGGTGGCTCAACATGTCGAACGCGCTGTGTCCCACATTAGGTGTGTTCCTATAGAACAGGGGGAAAGGAAGATAGGCTCACCTACGCACAATTCCGTCTAGCTTCACAACAAACCCATGATCTCCCCAGCCTTGTGGGCTGAGTGCAGTGCCTCGCAGCAGTGCCTCAGCACGTGCTAGGTCGTCTCGCTCGCGATTGAACGATTTCCAACGTGTGTCCGACACAACGCAGACTGCCCGGCCCTTCTCGGTAAGGCGTAGGTCTGCATTGTCGCTTCGCATCGTCATACGATATTCACTTCGCGAGGTAAACATGCGATAGGGTTCTTCCGCGCCGCGCGTTATAAGGTCATCAATCATGACGCCAATGTATCCATCAGCGCGAGATATGATCAATGGCGCAGAAAACAGAGACGCGAGTCCGGCGTTGATCCCTGCGACGATCCCTTGAGCTGCAGCTTCCTCGTATCCGGTGGTGCCATTTATTTGTCCCGCGAGGAAAAGGCCCTGGTATAAAATTCAGGTCCAAGTCTTCTCGATATTCACATCAATCGAGTACCTTGATACGCTTCGTCTCAAGCGTTGCTATAGGACAATGATGTGGACATGGGCAAAATCGATACGGCGCGAAGACTTACGTGCTAGCTCCCTTGGATCGACAAAGTCGTACTCGACACCGTACGCCGGGCGTACCATCTTCACGTTCTCTAGCCCGGGCACTGTGCGCAACATCGCCTCCTGGAGCTCCTCTGGCATGCTGTTCGATAATCCATTAGGGTAGAAAACCTCTTGGGTTTAGTTAGCCAAGTCCGAGGACGCTGGCCGAGGTTACGAACCGGAATCATATCCTTCGGGCTCGAGCCAGACGGTATGACGCTCGCGTTGCGCAAAGCGGATTACCTTTGCTTCAAGAGAGGGACAATAACGCGGCCCTATGTTCCGAATAAGTCTCGGCACAATAATTAGGGTTGATCAACCTCTCCACCTTTTTTAGTTTCTTGGACGTGAACACTCAGGTGCATGCTTTCGCGTATCAGGCGGTGTGTCTCGGGTGTTGTGTGAGTTTTATAGCATACTACTTGGTTGTCCTGCGTGAGATCAATAAGGGACCCTTCACGGACAGGTATACTGTGACTTGCCCGGTTCGCAACAGTCGCGTTCAGAAAGCTGAACGGTGAAGGGTCGACATCACCCTCCTGCACCTCCATGCCATTCAGATTGACAGTACGCGCGTCAAGCCTGGCCGGTGTCCCTGTTTGCAACCTCTGAAGTTGGAAGCCTGCTCTCGCAAGAGATTGAGACAGGCCACGCGCGGGCGCATCGCCCATCCTCCCAGCAGGGAAACGCTTCATGCCTGAAGTAGGCATATATTTTTACGTCAGGGAGTAGTTATAGAAGGTAGATGGCCAGCGTACCAATGTGAATTTCCCCAGATAAGAACGTGCCGGTACAAAGTACGACTTGCGTACATTTGATGACCTCACCGGTATCTGATAGAGTATCAGCGGAAAGGGCACCGATAGAAAAGAAAAGTAGTACCTAGCCTTACTCCATCTATGGTCGCCCAAACATTTCTGCTAGAGCTAGGCTCATAGGCTGGGGGTAAGGTGTGGTTTAAGACGAGGTCAAATACAGTGCCAGGGCGAACATCAAGATTTGGGTAATTGAGAAGGCTACGTTGCATGTGGTTTTTATAGAGTTTTCGGTCGATCTGGGCTCGGGGCCCCTGTACATAGCCATGAGTCAGGTGGAAGATATTGGCACAAGAGACCGTACCCAGACTGCAGCGCCCTTTGACCGATTCAGGACTTGAAACTGAATGCCAGCCGCATCTGAAATGTATGGACGAACAACGCGTAAGCCATAAGGAGGAGCCACTTCTGCAGCCATAGTCGATAACCACGCGTACCGGCGACGCGGCCCATCACACCGTCGAGGGCGTCAATCTCCCGGACCAGAATACCCTTTCCGACCCCGCCAATGGATGGATTGCAAGACAATTCGCCAATCGTATCGATTTTCTGCGTCAAAAGTAAAGTACGAGCCCCTGCGCGTGCCGCACCGGCCGCAGCCTCGCACCCTGCATGGCCCCCTCCAATGACGCAGACTGCAGAGACAAAACAATGAAGAGGAAACTGCGCGGGAAGGCTTGGGGGATTCAACGAACCATCATAGGTGCGAGTATACGCCTCGCTAGAAAGAGTTCGTCTTTGGAGGAGAGGGCGCCAGCTTGCACGTCGTGCAAGACGGAGCATAAACGTCAGAGTCGAGACGGAAAAACAAAAGAAACACAAAAACTGGCTTCATGGAAGTCAGGACGTTACTGGTTATGTAATCTGCATATGCTAACGTAACTCACGTGACGGGTTATTTACGAAACCACGCGCTCACTACGTAGGTCGCGCACTGCAGTTTTCCAGTTTTATCAACGAATCTGATCTGAAAGGGTGCTGGATCCGGACGGGGAGCCTGGTGATGCTCCAGATCTGATGTTCTGGCGACCGCGACGACTACTTTCTTTTGCGAGGTCTTTTGCGAGGTTAACACACACAAGTACGAACTTGAAGGAGAGGGGTGAGCTCCTGGGTCTCCTGATCTCTTCCATGCGCGTGCTTTTCCCAACACGAGGCGCTCGTCACCTTCGTCAAACACTTCGGAAAAGTCAAGGGGACCATATCATGGGTCACGATGCATTTCATCGACTCAAAAGGTGAGCAACACTAGCACTGCCATCATATCGCCCCCCAGCCGCACGTTTCTCCCATCCGTCCGTCGCGGTCATTCTCGGAAATGTTCAGGAAGATATGGATGGCACAAGTGGATGGACGTGGAACTCGCGAGGTCTGTTTTGACATGTATCGCTGTTAATTTAGGGAATGGACTTGGGGTACAGAATCGAGGATTCGCCAGGCAAGCCGCAGGTTGTGCGCATCGAGTTCGACCCCCCGCTACGTAGCCACAAGGAGGTGGACCGCCGCCTACACAAGATGAAAGCAGATGCGGAGAAAGCTCTCAACCCCGTACGTCATTCGTCTGCTCCTGATTTCCTTCCCTCCCCCGTCCTCCTCTTCCCCTCTTGCCACTTTTGCATCCTCCTTCTCCCAGAGAGGGCGCTCTTCGTCACTGCAACCGCTCTCCGCGTTCGATTCGCGTCATTTCGCTCAAAAATTACACGTATTACTATTACTGCAGTGGGAGACAATTCAGATTACGCACTTCGAGGTGCCGAGAGAGATCCGGACGAACGCCTCCTTTCTCCTCCTCCTGATATACACCATGAACATGCCGCCACACTCGACGTCCTACTTCTGGTTGCCCGCGCGCATGCTCCGCTACATTTTCCCGAATGTGCTCTTTCGCGCCGTGTGGGTGTTCGCCTGCGTCATGGGCATCTCATCTCGGAGGGCGTGTATGCGGCCTATTTGGCGCGAAAACACCAGATGCCGTGGCACATCGCGGTGCGTGGAGCTTTTTGTACTCTGATTCCGTTGCGGCTGAGCCTGACTTTGTGGTCTTGCAGTTGGCTTGGGTCAGCTTCGCCACGATCTTTGGCATGCCCGTGCTGACAAGGCTGGACGATGTTATCCATCTTGCGACAAGCCCCAAATGACAACGTCCCTCACGACTTTTTCTCCTGCAATGTTCCCATCCTCAAGGCAGACACAGTCTATGTTAGGGGGTTCATTGATAAAATGGTTTTCTCTGCAAGTGGAACTCAATATGGTCTATGTACCCGGACATATTCACGTCAGTTAACTTTGAGATAAGATGATTTGGCTGACGTAATCTACGTGATAGGTCATTTACACACCACGTGCTCAGATATTCGGGTCAGTCGCCGTTGTTCGGTTTGTCAACGAATCTGCAAGGTTGCTGGACGCGACGAGGAGTACTTCTTGTAGCGTTAAATTACTTGTGAAGAGTATAACCGAAGAGTA
>Ga0137394_10001354_pt1 | contig 17769 bp, 22 predicted proteins | sample czobulk116metaG_FD_108278 | JGI IMG/M metagenome (GOLD analysis project Ga0137394, IMG submission 108278) | Vadose zone soil microbial communities from Angelo Coast Range Reserve, California, USA - czobulk1.16 metaG | ecosystem: Environmental > Terrestrial > Soil > Vadose zone | place: USA...
CACCGTGACCGACGCAAAACTTTCGGACCGTGGTGATACATCTGATAATGTGTACCCACACAAATCCCCTCATCACATCCAAAGCGTACAACATTATGAGATGGCCGTCGCCTGGCGACGATCACTAGAAGGTGAATCGTACTGAGTGTACCCCGACCTACAAATAGACAGAACGAAGGCCGGTTATTCATCACTCGAACTTCCCTCGTTTCCACTACCCGAACTAGGTTCGGATGTCCGCCTCCTTCCCAAGAACGCGCCGAGACGTGATTTCCTATGCGCGCCGACGACGACGACGTGCGCCTCCGCCTTCACCTTCGCGATATGGCCACGCCGGTGCGTCTCTCGTTTCTTTCGGCGCTCTTCCGGTGTGTCCATCAGGAAGCTGATGATGACGTTCCACAGGTTATTTGCGCTGAGTGTGTGCTCAGACGCGAGCACCGCCTCGTCCGCGACTCGCGCGAGTTTGAGCGCCTCCTCCGTGTCCCGCCGCGCGACAATACTGCTCGGCGGTGGCCGCTCGTCCTCATCCAATGCCCACGCCATGTTCCAGCTTGACGGCGCACTGAGCGCTGACGTCGACCGGTGCGCGCCTCCGGGCGCCGCCGCCATGCTTTCACGTTCGAGGTAGTGTTGCAACGCCACGATGTGCTGATTCATGTCCTGCGATGCGCGATTGATGTTCCGCAGTCGATGCTTCTCGATACGTTTGATAGTGCGCGCGAACTTCTTGTCGAAACGCTCCTTGCCCGTGGCATACCGCCGGATCACGACCTCAGAGAGGATGCCGATAAGCTCAGAGGGGACCTTCATAGCGGGCAATTCGATTTCTGGCTCCAGTGGGCGGATGAGACCATGCGTTGATACCCGCTCTCGAATCATGCTTTGATGTCCGTGACTGGCCTATAGTTGTGTCAGTATTAAGGTAAATTGAGCGAGCAGTTTGAAACTTTGAAATATTACCCAATTATATGCATATACCTTCGCCTCCCCAGCTACGGGGACCCTGCTCGAGTCGTTTTCCGAACGCCTTCTTTGACCCGCAACATCAACCGACTGACTCGGAGACTTTGGGGTGAGATAACCCAGTGTACTAGTTGAAGTGTCACCCGGAGTTGCCACTATCCCGCTGGGTTTGTGCACGGCAGATGAAGAAGCACGTCGTTTGAGGTGACTCACAGCACGCGAAAGTCCTGAAGTGAGCGATCTGCCTGGCTTTGGACGAGGGAGATGGGGACTCTGAACCTCGGTGGTCGGCGTGAGTTGCGAAGGGGAAGCGCTGAAACCAGGGTCTGTAGTAAGGGTGGCTCCGGAAGGTATTAATACTGCACTAGGATGGAACGGCCCTCGAGGCAGTGTCGTAACGTGCTTGACGAACAAAGCCATGGCGCGGTAACAGTATTTTCCGGGAGTCGTGAAGGGAAATAGAATTGGAAGGACATGAGCTACATCTTGTAAGGAATGAGCATTGAATACAGATTGTAGCAGTTAGAGGGCAAAGTATACCATCGTAAACTTGAAGGTGTACCGCAGTTGGTTGCTGATGGATTTCACCATGCTTGAAGGCTGGGTACATCCCCTTTGTCTCATCGCGTACCGGAAATCGACCCGGATATGCGGCCCGATGCGCCCTATGATGGTGATAAGCCGCCATTTACCAGAATCTCGAAAGGGGACACACGTATATACGATCTCATCCCTTAGAACTTCTCGTTCGCCTGCGATGAATAATAAAGGAGGTAGACCACCGAGGTATGAGAGGGCAGGGCTGACAAGGGGATGCTTCAACAGGCCATTGGGAGCGTACAGTTGGATCTGCTGTGTGACTTCGATGTCCGTACCATCGGTTGTGTGCAATGAGATGGTCTGGTCAGCGTCCAGAGCCCCAGGGAGGGGCAGTGATGCGGTCGAGCCAACGTTCATGGGACCCTGGTCGGTAGGAAGCATCTTGGGAACGGTGTTGGCAGGATCTATCGGGCGTGCGGCTTGGGGTGTTCGACTAGACCTGCTTTTCGAACGACGATGAAGCACATCGGTGATGTTCTTACGAAGGCCACTATGAACTCTATTGCTAATATCATTAGGAGGTGGAGGCCAAAGAGGACTAGGCTTGTGTAGCGAGAGTCCGGTAGCAGGTATCACGTCCTAGGGATACCGCCGCACAGTAGGCAAAAAATAAAAGAGCGTGGATGGGTGGACGCACCGTGTCTGTATTCGTGAAAATGCTTGGGAACGAATGGGTGAAATCACACCACGGCGAGATGAGTACACCACCCGCTGGCGCAGGAAGACCCGAATCACGGATGACTTGAAGTAGGGCGAGAGACAACCCTCCACCTGCGGAATCCCCGGCGATAACAATACGCTCAGGTCTCACCGGACGGTGTGCGGCACCCTCTGGCGGTTTGATCAAGAAAAGATCTTAGCCACATTTTTTAATACGTCGCTCTTTACAAAACAGAGCAGAAGATTGCGCACATGCTGCAAGGAGGTCTTGAAGGGCGCACGGGAAAGGGTATTGGGGCGCAAGCCGGTAGTTCACAGCTATGAGCGACGACCTGGGTGAGCGTATTAAAGGTCTGATACGATTCTGCTCACCAAGGACACGTCCGCGAATCTTTCGTGCAAAGCGCTGGATGCTATACCTTTAAACGAAAAGATAGGTGAGGGGTCTCAAAGAGAAGGCGAGCATTCAAAAAGCGGACCTCTCCTGATCCACACTTCCGAAATAATAGCCCCCTTGGATTCGAATTTAAGAACGACAGAAAGGGCGGAGATAAATTCATACCTCCATGAGCATATAAAATGCATCGTAAGTCATCCATTTCGGGCTGGTACGAGCCGCTATCTCTAGATGGCTCGGTATTACTAGGTGGCGGAGGCGATTCATGGTTTTCTTCGCTCTCGGATTCTGGAGCTTCCGTAGACGTGGCATTTTCTAAGCTGGGATTGTGGAGGCCATGACCCTCGGATGGGCCGCATTTGCGCGCGTTGATCGGCGCACTATGTTCCTTGGCACGTCTTTGTGCATCTTGCCAGTGCTTTTTGGCAGTGATCCATTCCGCATCTAATCTGCGGAGGTGAAGTTAGACACACTAACCTTGCGTACGGTACATCGAGGGAAAAAGGAATCAATCAGAACACGTACCCTCTAATACCACGAACCTGCCACCACTTTGTCCCACCGACGACCCTCTTCATGACTTCCTCACCTCGAAATGCCTTGATAAGATATACTGCGGCCTCATCACAGGAGGACATTGGGATGATGAGGCGGACCACGTGGACCCACGGGGGGGATGGTGTACGAACGTTGGAGAAAGATTGCAGCTCCTCTACTGTGTGCCTTGAATTAACGTTAGACAATCATCCCGAAACGTATTGAGGGCCTAATGAGACAAATACCTGGTAGATGCACTCAAGAAGTCCTGAGTGCGTGAGGCGTTCAACAAAATACGAATATGAAGGAGGCACCGAAAGAGAGACCTTTACAATGTTGAATGCTTCATCATACAGCAATTCCTCATTCCGAAGGGGGACGCCTGATTTAGAACTATCCCTGATCACCCTTGCGAAGTAGTGCTTCACTAGTGTTTCGAGAAAGAGCGGCCCTATGGTCAAGCCAACTCGTCTTGTCAATGAATTGGGCATATCGAACGCGGAAAGTGTGACGGATGGAGGAGATCGTGTGATGAAAAGGAATTCGTCGAGAGGAGAGTGACGGCCTCCAAGTGAGTGCACGCCGTACGTCCCCAATACAGAACTTGACCCTATTACTTCTGTGACTGGTCGTGGAGAGGGACGAAGGACCGAGGTGCTGCGCAAACCATGGTGCAGAACTGCCTCGAACGCGGCAGGGACTCGGAACAGCCAAGCGCCACTACCACGATGTCGTATTACGGCAGTACTAGTGCCAGTGCCAGAACCGTGCTCACTAGTGTAACCACCACCACAGAGGGTGACAGATAAGGTCAAGCGCTCACTGGATCCTCAAGGTCCCAAACGACAGCTGGCTGTATTCTCCAACTATCACTGCCGCTGTGCTGTTGACTCCGAGTCTTGGTTCCCTCTGTACATGCATGAACTTCCCTTGCAATAAAACTGCCAAGTTGATGATCCAATCATACGTCGTCTAATTTATGTAGTCGGCAGAGAAGTGCGCCTAAGGTTAAAAATTAGAATCACCATCTGCACCTTCAAGAGCCTATCCCTCAGTCACGGTTGTTCGTAGGGTTCGCTAGTCATCCTCGTTCGTTTCTCGATCTCTGTACTATTTCAAAGCATTTGAAAAAAAGGCGAGACTACAAGTGTAATTTAAAGGGCTTGGAGAGAGAAGCTGGCTGATGAGGTCAGCGGTGGCGGTGGATGGTCGTTAGATTGTGTGTGTGACCACAACTCTTGTCCAATCTATGGATGCTCTCGTCCCACCAGATGTCACCGCAGAGCTCACTCAGATCCTCTCCAATCTAGTTCTCGGCGATAATGAAATCAGATCAAAGTACGTCTTCTCCACTATTCCCTCTCTCTCCCACCTGTCTTACATTTTACCCAGTGCAGAGGCCGTTGTCGACGAGCGCCTGGCCCACAGACCCGACGTCTATCTCCTCGCTCTCACCCAGTTTGCCACAAGAGCGGACACTGTCGAAGTGGTATGTCATGCTCTCACGTTTGTACCCATGTCTCCTATCCTAATAGCCCCCAATAGATGCGCTCTTTCTCTCTTGTTCTTCTTCGACGCCTCCTCTTCCGTGCTTCCCCTGGCACCGGCTCAAAATCGCCTCGTTTGACCCTATATGATCGTCTTTCGTCTCAGACTCTCACAGCCATTGAGCGCATCCTGCTTCACTCCCTTTTGCATGAGCAGATCGACTCTGTCCGTCGAAAGGCCGTCGATACGATATGCGATCTCGCCAATAATTCCATGGGGCGCGGTAGGCCGTGGCACGCATTACAAGCTCAATCTTTTGCTATGTGCAAGAGCGCGGACCCCAGCGCCCGCGAATGCGCATTCCGCATCTTCTCGGGCTCTCCAAACCTCATCATGGATCTTCAGACGGACGCCGTTCTTCGGGTGCTCCAGGAAGGTTTGCAGGATCGACAGAGCGTCGAGGTTCGTCTCTTCCTACCCCTCATATCTCATTCATCCAGTTTTGCTCCAGGTCCGCCATGGCGCTCTTCGCGCTTCCGTATCCTATCTCACCTCCTCCGACCAACACCAAATCGCGCAGTCCTTATCTCTCATGTATCCCATGCTCGACACGCTCCCGTCTCTCCCACACGCACATCTACCCAAATTCCTGATTACCCTTACTCCTCTCACCTCCTCTCATCCGCAACTCTTCGCTCCTCACCTTCATGTCCTACTCTCTTTCCTCCCCGCCCTGATTATACCCTCAGCTGACTCGGGACCTACCCCGACGGTGGCAAGACCTTACCCAGGCACACAAAGCTTTACCTTCCCGCCCACCCAGAACGGCGGTCCGCCGGACGACGAGGAGCTGGACGAGGAAGCTGAAGAGGTTCGCAAGGCTGCGCTCGAGTTTATGATCAGCCTAAGTGAAGCCAAGCCTGCCATGGTTCGCCGCATCGACGGATGGGTCAGCGCGATAGTCCGTGGGTGCCTAGGCGGGATGGGTGAGCTCCGCGACGACGAATTGAGCACATGGCTGGATGCTGACGTACGTAGTTCTTCCTCCGAATTTGTTCCGATTTGACTGTTCCCTTTCCTCTTCATCAGCCAGCGGATGACCCAACGGACGATGCGTACCCACACGTGTACGAGCAAGCCCTGGACCGCTTGGCGTGTGCCGTCGGCGGTAAGGCTATTCTGCCGGCTGCATTCCAGCATATCCCGGGCATGTTGGCATCACATGACTGGAAGCTCCGTCATGCAGGGCTCATGGCGATTGCTTCCGTAGCTGAAGGTACAAGCAAGGTGATCGTCCCACCTCGAAATAATGGTACGGTGACTGACATCCTTCTAGGTGATGCAAAATGAGCTCGGCAAGGTTGTCGAGTAAGTGCGCGACGTTTTCGGTCCCTCATACGCTCTGGATTGACAGCGTGCAAGTCTCATCACGCCTTTATTCCTCGACCCCTACCCCCGTGTCCGCTACGCCGCATGTCATTGCATGTCCGTTTTGTCTCTTAAATCTCACGGAAGATCGCTGATGGTGTTCATCAGCGGACAACTGTGCACAGATCTAGAAGAAGTCATCCAAGCCCAGTACCACCAGCAAATATTTGCGGTGTTAATACCTACACTTGAAGTCCCAGAGCCTCGGTACATTCCTATCTGATTCCGAGAGCTCGCCGATGCCTGATTTAGGATCCAGGGTGCACGCTCATGCCGCCGCGGCACTGATTAACTTTTGTGAGGGGGTCGAGCGCGACACACTTTTACCTTATCTGGATCCGATTGTCGAACGCCTGCTCAAACTTCTCAATCCGATGCAAGACGGGAGCCGACCAACCAAGCGGTATGTACAGGAGCAGGCCATCACCACCCTTGCCATGGTTGCGGATGCGAGCGAGACAACCTTTGCCAAGGTGAGCGTTACTTCTCCACGTTGGGGATCTGACGAGGCATGTAACGATCATAGCACTACTCGTCGATCATGCCGCTCTTGCTTAATGTGCTAAGAAACGCAAACACTTCTGAATATCGCAAACTCCGCGCCAAAGCTATGGAGTGTGCTGGTCTAATAGGTTGTTTGGCATTGTGATACAAGCGCTACCGTGTGTCGCTTACATGAACTCTCAGCCATCGCGGTCGGACGTGAAGTTTTCCGAGCCGATTCGGGGGCATTCGTTGAGCTTCTTATCCGAATACAAAGTGAGGAATATTGATTCTCGCAGACGTTACCTAGCTAAAAATGGACTCAATAGACAGCCCAGTGGACCCGATTGATACGATGCTGCCCCATTACCTCATCGCGACGTGGGCGAAGGTCTGCCAGGCGATGGGTCCCGAATTTGAGCCTTATTTACCTGTGGTGATGCCACCATTGTTCCGCGCCGCGAACGCCAAAGCGGACGTCTCGGTTTATGGTTTGCATCGTTTTTACTGTGTCGTTTACGGGCGAACTGATGGAGAGTAGAGGATGAGGACGTTCCAGAGACAAAGGAAGGTTGGGACATCATCGAAATGGACGGGCAGCAGGTCGGCATCCGTACCTCGGCAATCGACGAGAAGTGCCAGGCGTTCGAGACGCTGGTGATCTATTGTTCCACGCTAGGCGCGCGATTCGCACCATATCTGCAACAGAGCCTGGAAGTGGTGTTGCAATCGCTACGATTTGTTCTTCATGATGGCGTTCGCGAAGCGTGCGCACTGTATGTGCTCGTCTTTTCCTTCGATCCACCTTTCTGTTTTCGGCTAACGGACGAGCAACGCAGCGTTCTACCTATGTTGGTGTCGTGCGGCAAATCGAGCAATACGATAGACGGCGACATGGTGACGAATGTGGTGCAGCATGTGGCGTCTGTGATTTCGCAAGAAACGGACTCGACGTTCCTCGCTTCCATCTTCAAGTGCGCGACGGACTGCCTGCGGACGTGGGGAGACGTGAAAGCGGATACGCGCCTGGCGCTTGAAAATGCGACGAAGCAGCAGCTTCAGGCGCTGGCTGACAAACGCAAGTCGAGGGGCACGCGGACGGCAGCGGAGATAGAAGAGGACAGGGAGGACCTGGCGCTACTTGAGGAGATGGAAGAGTTTGCCTTGGAGGAGATGGCGAAAATGTTGGGGTTGTTTGATACGAGCCACCCGCTGTTGATCGCAATCTCGAGTGTGCGGGATCTTGGGCTGGGCCTTGGAGCCTGGGACAGTGATGGGGACGGAGGGGACGAATAAAGGGTTGTGGCATGTTGTGTTATGTGTGTATTTTGGAGCGAACAAGGGATGAGGGGATGGTCGAGACACGGACGCGGGTCTGGGCCGAGTTGTGAGCGATGACGTCGCGCGAGACCCGAGCGGATGGCGGGCGGTCTTGGGCGGTCTCGGTCGTCTTGGTCGTTATCCAAATGCAAATCCTACTCAATCCATCTTCCAATGGTCAACATCTTTTCACCCCTCTGTCCTGCTGGTCTCAGGATTCGTTCCCTCTCTACCCCATGGACCACTCCTTGGCCCCTCCCAATCCCATCATCGACGCCGACGCAGGTCGTCGGTACTTGGGCGCTCAGCGCCACAGACGCGAGAGTGGGGCACTCATCTCCCCCAGCCTCTCCCCGACGTGCTCCCCGTACCCCCTCCCCTATCACCACCCTCGCACCACAAAAATACACCCAAATTTCGCCACCATCACCACCACCGCACCTCTGTCCTCAACCGACGAGCCTTCTTCGCTACCCTCTTCTTCGTCGTCTCCGCGCCATCTTCGCTATTCCGCCCCAGACGTCATCTACAAGCATGGCCCCCGCATTCCCTCATCCTCACCCTCGTCTCTTCACGGCAGCCCAGGCCAGGGCGCGATTCACGGCGCACGCGCACGTTTCGTCTCCCTCCCCGCCGTCGTTTCCTCCTTTCCCAAGATCGACACAGAGTGCGACCGCCTCGAGCGTGCATGCGGCCGTGCCCCGATGACGCCCCTGCGCCTCCGCGACGACCCCCCGCCGAGCTCGCCTCACCAGCCACGCGGGAACGGCCCGCCCCCGCCCCTCGCGCCAAAGTGGTCCCACTGGGCGCTCGTCCTTCGCATAAAGCGTGCGCTGCGTGCGGACGGGAAGGACATCCGCGATTACGTCGAGGCGGATCAAATCGACGAGCTTTTCTGTCGGGACGTCGAGGAACGCGCGATGAGGGAGCGCGAGCGTGGGCGGATGGCCCGTATGCGCTCCGGCCAGGAGCAGTCCGACTCTGATGAGAACACACGTCCGTCGTCGTTCTTCTTTTCCTCCAACTTTCTCTCTGGCCATGTTTTGCGCCCAGGCGCTTATCGGGTTGTTGTGTTTTCGCAGATATCTTTGGCGTCCCACTCCACGAGAGCGTGCTCCGCGCACCTGCAACTGCCATTCTAGGTGGATATAGGCATGATCTGCCACTGGTTGTCTTTTTATGCATCGAAGAGTTGTACCGTACAGGTGAGCACCGACGTTCGATGCATCTTTGGCCTCACAATGGACCTTTCTTATAGGCATCTACAAGAGCGGGCTCTTCCGCGACCTTCCCAATCGCCAACGGCACCACGAACTGAGCACATTGTTCGATACTCCGCCTGCATTTGGCGAGGGCATGAGCCTACGTGCAGAATCAACCGCGGATATCTGCGCGCTCATCCTCACGTACCTCAAGGAACTACCCGAGCCTGTCTTGACGCCATATCTCTTCAATGCCTTCTGGAACTGGTGTGTCCGGCCGAGCGTGAAACGAGAGGATGAGCGCATGCGGAAGGAGCAAGATGAGGAAGAGGATCTCCGCGCACGCTTCTTCCAGACAGGGCAGCGGCCCCCACGCCCCTCACGACGTGTCCTCTTCGAAAAGGCGCGGTTGCGTGCCGTGCAAGATGAGGCCGCCGAGACGGGGCAGATTACCGTTGCACGGGACTTGCTCCGCCTGCTCCCGACACACAGTTTCTCGCTTATCGTCTACCTCTGTGCGTTCTTCACCCAGGTGCCCCTCTGCCCCGAGAACGGCATCACTTTTGAGGATATCGGCCGTATCTTTGGCCCGCCCGTCTTTGGTGGGCCTGTACCCGCAGCGCGCCGCATGATGGTCTGGTTCCTCAAGCGCTGGAATCGCGTGTCGGATGGCCTCCTGGATGCCGAGCCAGACGCCGCAACTGCTTCGTCTTCGTCATCTTCATCGTCCTCCCCTCCTCCATCTAGACGGGACATGCTCGTGCTCGAACGTGCAGACTCCTTTGAGTTGCTCGCACCTGACGAGCAGGAGGAAGACGGGCAGGATTTTCGCGCTCCGCTAACGGATCCCGAGGAGCGCGGCGGGTACCATCCCGCCAAATTTGAATGTGCTAACGCCGTGGTGCCGTTGTTGCAAGCGCAGAACCGCTGCGATCCGTATAGCCCCGGTTGTTTCGCACAAGAGATGTTGATCGCGCCCTTAGGTTGGCTCGGTGAGGCCAAGGGCAAGGGAAGAGAACGTTCGGTCGATCCGGATGACTCGACCTCGCAGCTCCCTCCGCGCGATAAACAGCAGCAGCCTGGTGGGCGTCTTCCTGATTTGATGCTACGCTTGCCCTCATAACCATCTCTCGTTCTCTCTCTCGCTCTTCAGAAGTCCAATCGATGGACGAGGAGGCGCTTTTGCCATCGCATGTCTTTGCACCCATGTCACGCCGACAATCCGGGAGGAGCCCAGAGAACAAATACGGCGGTGAGCAAATTATCGAGGCGAGAAAACTCTTGGCAATCTAATTTATGATTTTAGATGGGCCCGAGGGACCCGACATGCAAGCGGCAGCGGAGGACGCTAAACGGTGGCGGTCGAAGGACCAGCTGCTGATCGCGCTCGGTCGATTGCACGAGGCGCGGGCACGGATCGATGAGCTCGAGCTCGCGGTTGCGGATGCAGCGACGCAGTCGGAGCGTGCGCGCGAGAAACTCACGTACGTTACGGGTGTGAAGAACGGGGATTCGGATTCGTGTGCGCGGTTTGAACAGGAGCTCAAATTGACGGCGCTCGAGCGAGACGAGGCGAAGGAGCTCGTGAAGAACGTGTGCGCCGTGCTCAAAGGGGTGGTACAGCAAGCGGCGTGCGTTGAAGCACGGTCGTAGAGGGTTTCTTTTATACAGGATGCATCGTTGTCACCGCGGAGGGGTATCTTTATTCGCTATGCTGCTTTTACTTGATTTTGTGCAATTATCTGTCATGTTCACAACATGTGCTTTCCCACTTTGGACTCGGGCATCAAGTGGCCATTACTTTTTCTCTACCGTAGTAACCGTGCGTTGACATTTTTATGTAAGATACATACATGTGTGGCACGAACACGTTGACCGGTACACGCACAGGACGATGTTCAAAAGCTGTTTTTGACAGATTTTTGATCGGTTTACTGCATGTGGCTTCATGCCTTGCTATAATAGGTTCCGTCCAGTGACGGATAACGGGGGCAAATGAAGAGCCCGTAAGGATAAATTGGAAGGCGGCCTGAATGTGTACAGGATTTGATGGAAATATATCGATCTGGGATCTCGATGGGAGGGATCAAAGAGGAAGAAAGGGAAATACAAGGTCGAGAGGACGTGACAGGACCGTGACAGTGTAACCAGGGTCGAGGAACCGTCTAGTCGACTTGTGCCGTACAATCCAATAATGCCCTCCTCAGCCGTCTGTCCCATCTCATCCCCATCCCATCCCATCTCATCCCATCCCCGCCATCTTCCTTTCCTCTCTCATCCCCTCCCCTCCCTCCTTCCCCTCTCCCCTTCTCTCCCTTCACGTCTTCCTCCCCCCGATCAATCCTTTCCTCCCTCCACGCTTAAATCACACCCGCCAAACTTCCCGACGTCCAACATTCTTCAAACCCACGTCCTCTCCATCAAGCACAAATGGGCAATTGCGCCTCGAGTAGCCACGCTGAGGGCAAGGCCCGTTCGGACATGATAGACCGTCAGATCGAGGAGGATGCGAAGAAATACAAGCGCGAGTGCAAGATATTATTACTCGGTGCGTACACAAGCGTCCTTCTTTCTAAGCAGTGCAAAGAAAAAAATAAAGTAAAGTGTTCATCCGGCCCACGGTGAATCGCTTTCAATCCGGGTTGCTCTTATTGATGACGGACGTCAACGGGACTCGTCATTCGATAGTTCGCACGTCACGGGATCATCCATCATATGGCTTTTTCCTAGCCTTCTTCGCACTCGACAAACATGCCCCTCTTTATCATTTTTGGGCCGTCGTCCGTCTCTGGATGTGTCCGCGCGCCGCATCCACCAGTTGTCCTCCCTTGTTCCCGTTCGTCGACTACGTCTGTGCTCACGCTGGCCATTCTTCCTTCCACCAGGTTCCGGCGAGTCCGGAAAGTCGACAATTGTCAAGCAAATGAAGATCATCCACCAGAATGGCTACACTCGCGATGAACTCCTCTCTTTCCGACCCCTCATTTGGAAAAATCTCTTAGAGAGCGCCCGCGATGTCATCCAGGCCCTAACAAAGTTCACCCTCGAACCTATCACTCCTACGAACAAAGTACATCTTGTTTTCGATCTCTTGTGTCGCATCGTCTTACCCCGTTCGGTCTTTCACAGGCAAATTGCGAACGTATCATGAACTACCAGCTGTCCACCGACGATCCACAGTTCTTCTTCAGCCCCGAAATCGCCCAGGCCGTACAGGACGTGTGGGGAGACGAGATCATTCCCGCTTTGATGGACCATTCGTCCCGGTTCTATTTAATGGATAGTGCTAGCTAGTGAGCCACTTTACCGTCCCAAACTTTGCGTAAGCTTACTGTGACCTGTAGCTTCTTTGCGGAAGCACGTCGGATAGCGGCAAGTAACTATGTGCCATCCAAGGAGGATGTCCTTCGCGCGCGCGCAAAGACAATTGCTATCACAGAGACCCGCTTCTCTATGGGCCAGTTATCAATACACATGGTCGACGTTGGCGGCCAGCGGTCGGAGCGTAAAAAGTGGATACACAATTTTGAGAGCGTCACAAGTATCATATTTTGTACAGCCTTGTCAGAATATGATCAGGTCCTGCTTGAGGAGAAGAACCAGGTATGTGACTCGATCACTAAAAGAGTCTGTCACGAATCGACTAATTTTTCATCGTAGAATCGCATGGCAGAGTCTCTCGTTCTCTTCGAGTCCGTCATCAACTCGCGGTGGTTCTTGCGCACATCGATCATTCTTTTCCTGAACAAGATCGATGTATTCAAGGCCAAGCTCCCCAAGGTATTCCAGGCCTATCTTATGCCCCCTTTCTGCCTCTGCTCACCTTGCGTTCCTTCAGGTTCATTTAGACAGATTCTTTCCCGAGTACACCGGTGGCTCGGACGTCAACAAGGGTGCCAAATACATCCTTTGGCGATTTATGCAAGCGAACCGTGCACGACTAAACGTGTACCCCCAGTTCGTAGTTTCCTTGTCTCATTTTCCAACTTTGTCGTTAACGTGGATGCAGTATTACACAAGCTACAGACACGTCTAACATCAGACTAGTTTTCATCACCGTGAGAGAGACAATTTTACAGAATGCTCTCAAAGAGTCGGGTATTCTATGATGCCTACCTCACGCCGTGACTTTCCCTGTATTCTATTTTACGTTTTTGTTTTTCATATCTCTCGTGGATTGGATACGAATCGCTCCATTGTCGGTGCGTCATCATTGGCTCCCCATGGACCCTGCGGAGCACGCTGACGTTTCGTGCAGCTCAAGTTACGCCCTTGCAATGTCTCCATATATCTACCTCATGACACATCTTATTCATCGCATCGTCATCTCACACTCGCTTCTCCACCTTGGCGCATATCCCGCTCTGCGCATGTACCACGGTCGACCACGTGGCAGGCTCTGCAAGCGATGCCCGGCCAGGTGGCTTGGCAAAGAAAGGCCCACGTCCCAACTCTTTATTCCACTCTAGCTTGTCCCTTACTTCTCGCCCATCCTTTTCCACCTAAAACCGTCCATACCTTTCATTCCAATTCCAATGCCTCACACACCCTACACGTGGCCGCCACATCCTCCTCACTACCTGATCGTCGTACTTTCCCCGTTCCTATGCACTTGATCTTATATGCCCCTCACGGAGTAAAAACTTGTGATAGTCATCCCCTCGTCGTTAGTTTACATTAATTACACAAGGTATTTCGCGCGTGATGCGCTGTACAACTCCCAAACTCGACGTTTCCCGATGCTCAAGTGGGGATACATGTTACGCTGTATGGATTTTGATGAGCATCAGCTCGGCAGTGCCTCTCTGGGGTCGCTGAACATGTGAGATTCGGTTGTACGTCCCAGATCTTCGTTGGTAGGTCATCGATCATCGATCATCTGTTGACCACCTGGTGAAGAGCGGAGATATATGGCCCAATCAATGTCACGGACACACGCGGACGACTATGTGATGCGATGGCGATCGTAGTGGAGTATACAGTATCTGGTTGCCTGTATCAATACCAACGGCAGCTCATTAATCACGGTAATTTTCACCGCCTGAACAGTAGAGGATAAGGATAACAGTCCTGTACAGTGTGCTTACTCGATGTCCAGGACACTGGACATCACCCCCCCTCCCCAGGTTCCAAAGATGCGCCATTGGGCCCTTAGGCCTTACGACCGACAGATGACACGACAGGTGTGGGCCTGGGCCTCGCGCTGCTATTATTTCGCGCTGCGATCAATGATCCACCGCTCGGGCGGGGCACCGGCGTACCGCCACTGTCACTGGATTCAGACACCACTTCCTCATGCCGGCCGAAGGAGTTTTCTCGGTACAGTACAGTGCTGTAAGTCTGTAACTGTACCGTAACCTTAACAACTTCTTTTTGTGATCGAGAGAGATCCGAATCTACAAACTTGCAAAGGGAGGAAGGGACAACGTGAGTCAACCCGTCCGTAAAGGGAATTGTGTACATGACTAACTTACGGTAGGGCCGTGGTAAAAATACAGTAATTTTTTTACTTTAATTGTTCACCTCATTTTTTATCGTGTGTGGGACGGGCGTCATGAGCGTAACACCCTTGGCCACACGGAGCTACGCTAGGATCACGCGAATAAGCCAGGACATGCATACTGTATGTGTGGTCAAAAGTGAGGTGCGAGGACCGAGGTCGTTATTTGGGCCCGGGCCCCGGACCCTACTTTTGGCCCCCCTTCCTGCCTCATGGCGTGCTTCTAACAGTCCGAGCCACATCACCGAGAAAACTGGATAGTGAGAGGAAAGTTCTAGAGAGGCTGAAGCGTAAATCCGTACACTGTATTACGAGGCACAGTACAGAAACACAGCCTGAGACTACACCGCGAGGACGAGGAAAAGCATCCGTTTTTCAACGTTAACATGGAGACAAAGACAACTTTTAGTAACAACATTTACATCGACACGACGAGCTCAGTGAGACAGAAAATATATATAGCGAGATCACCACGCCGCGAGCGCAAGGGCCAGTGCAAATCCAATTTTGGTGAGCGGTCCAGCGGTTGGACCACGCTTGGCGTGATTGACAGGCGATGGGGTTGTCAAAGTAGTGGACGAAGGTCGCGACGAACTGCTCGTGTTTGCAGAGGTCGAGCTTGCCTGTGCAGTGCTCGCCCTTTGAGAAGTGGGCGGGGTCGGACTGGCGGAGGTCGCCGATCCAGAAGTACTAGGAGGCCCGGAAAGAGTGGGCGAGGGCGTGAGGGACTCGGAGCCCGTCGGTCCAAGCGGTACGCTGGCAGTGGACTCGGACGGATTGAGGGAGCCCGTCGGCCCGAGCGGTACACTGGCAGTGGACTCGGACGGATTGCTGGTGACCCCAGTAGCACTCGCGATAGGTTCAACTTTCAAGTTCCAAACCAATCAGCACACCTAGCTGCGCAGTGCGCACCGCATCGGCTGGATAATAACTCACTCGAAAAGGAATCAGAAGGGAAAGCAGTCCCTGGAGTAGTCGCGAAAGTTAGAACTATTTCCTGTCCAAGGCATAGCACGAGGGGATGGACAAACCCGAGCAGAAGTTAGTGAAGAATCCCTCGGCCGCCTGCACATCAGAAATCGAGCATTGGCCTACAACGCATGACGCCACAGCGTTGGCGATCGCGTTGCTGTTACAGACGCAGTTGGCATCCGTTCTGCAGATGAGAAAAAAAGGGGGGTTGAGCTCCTCCAAGTACGTGTCCCGCGAGAAAACAGAGCGGGTCCTTACGGCGAGCAACCAAAGCTTGTCGCACCCGCCGTCAAACACGCTAGAATGCAGGGAGGAACTTCCGCTTGCGACAAGACACTCGGAATGAACAGAGAGGAGATTGTCAAGATAAGGGAAAGAGGGATGGAGAGACGAGACATGATGGACTAACTGCTGCGGAAACTGCAGAAACTGCAAATCTTATAGAACTCGGGAGGTTAGGGGCTCTCCAATCCATCCTCAGCCGCATATTTGTCGGATGCAAAACAAAAATGGGGACCGCCAGTAAGTCCATCTCACTCGCGCAATCTTGGGACGACTATTGCAACGGTTGCAATAGTTGTCCCAAGATCGTGCTGAGTGAGATGGACTTACTGACACATAGTGGGTCTTCATGATCATGGCCTTCCCCTACATGGCCAATGGTCGTGTGCCAGAACGCAAACAGCTGAGCTATTTGCCAGTGACCATAGACTTGGACTGTCAAGTTTAAGCTTCACGTTAGGGGCCGACTGTGGCCGATGATGGCAGTACAGTACTGTAGAGCCTAGAGCGTAGGTCACCGTACAGCTATCCACCGTGATTTCCGCTGCCAATGACGGATCAAGCCAATTGGATCGCGATCTACAGGTGGCGCTCCACGCATCCGAGTCGGAGGTTCCCAATGGTATGTCTCGCCGCCGAGCATCGAACTCAGGATATTCCGGGGAGAGGGAGATCCTTTATTGGCACAACACGTACTGTTCAGTTACTGTAATACGAGGTACCAGATACGTAAATTCGAATCTATGAGGTCCTTAAAGCAGATATCAGACGCGACAACGTTCTTAAGTCCATACACACACACACAAACCGTAGCTACTCGTTCAGAATCGGTCCATAATGTTCAAGAAAAGCATACCAACGGAAGACTCATCACACCACGACGGCGAAAAGAGCCCCAATCCCGCCTGCCACTAGAGCAGCAGCGGCGTGCGTTGCAGTAGCCGCTGCATTCGGCGACGACGACGTGGTGGACGATACGGCACTGGTAGGTCGAGATGAGGATGCGCTGGTCGGCGAACTAGAGCTCGGGGGGCTGGTCGGGCGACTGCTGCTAGCTGCTGACGATACGGTACTGCCACTTGTAGGCACCGCGGAGGAGACAGACGGCACGGCGGATCCGCTGACAGGTGAAGTGGCAGCAACGACGGAACTCGCGGGACTTTCTGGGCTGAGAGCTGACCCACTGGCAGAGGGGGCTGCGGAAGAAGCGGCTGTGGACGAGGTTCTTGTCACCCGACAGGCTCGTGGTTGAGAGAACAAAAGATTCGGTTACCTGGTCCTGACGGCACGGCACCGGAGCACAGTGAGGTAAAAAAGTCCGCTGCCGCTTGGGCATCAGCGGCATTACAGGCCGACGTCACGCAAGCAGCCGCAGACTGTGCGAATGCTGGACTGCTGCAAACGCATGCCGTATCATTTCTGCAAATGAGCGGGTTGTCAGCTTTGACATGCGTATACCGGTAGTAAGAATGAAGTGAGGTGCGCACATATCACATCCTGACGCAGCGGCTGCAGTTGAACCACATTGTACAGCACATGCAGGGAGCGACTGGGCTTGGACCTGGGAGAACAAGATGTAAAGGGAGGACAGGACGAGTGGAAGGCCGGGGCGGAAATGCAGCATGATTGTACTGTACAGTACCCACTGCTTGTGATGGAGCGAGGGGGTAGCGCCAAGACAGCTGGGGGTGGGCTATTTATCCGTTTCTTGTCAGGGCGTGGGGATACTTCCGCAAACGGAAATCCAACGCATGTATGCGTACGTCATCTGCGTGTTAACGGCGCAGGATGGGCGCAATGGGCGCATGTCGTCGTGGCATGCCAAAGCAACCTTCCCTTTTCAGGGCTCGGCCCATGGGCGCATGGAGCATGATCATTGATGGGACTGAGGGCAATTCATACGTTCCTGGGTCCTGAGAGTCCTGGATTCACGG
>Ga0137394_10001355_pt1 | contig 17769 bp, 14 predicted proteins | sample czobulk116metaG_FD_108278 | JGI IMG/M metagenome (GOLD analysis project Ga0137394, IMG submission 108278) | Vadose zone soil microbial communities from Angelo Coast Range Reserve, California, USA - czobulk1.16 metaG | ecosystem: Environmental > Terrestrial > Soil > Vadose zone | place: USA...
AATCACCCAGATACCGTACATTGTACGGGTTCCCGGAAAAGGAAGAAATGGGTGTATTCTACAGCCAAAACCTAGCAACCGTACGCTGAGTCAGCTGTACGAGTACCAGGTAGGTTACAGTATACTCATCCCCTGGGATGAATCCGAGTAAATGTCACTCCATAGCAGTGCAGCATCGTTACACATCAGAAATATCAGGACCGCATTTAGGCGCAAGGATGCTTCCGAAATAAATACAAAGAACCTGAGGACGGGGATAGATAGGTTAGGAACTGGAGGCGCGCAACAACGACAGGAGTGAGATCCAGATGTCATGATGCGTGATCGAGGGTTATACGTATAATATACATAAACGAGGACAGCGTCCTTGTACAGAATTCTGGCATGCAGCGCCCTAAGTGCTGTCAGTGTGTAAGTCCCTGGCTGTCGGGTTGCGGTTGCATTGTTGCTATGACTCCCTGAGGAATTTCTTGCGGTTCAAGTTTGGGCAATTGAGTCATCTTATATGTGCATTTCTGTGGCACCGAATGCGGCGTTCAAGCTTCAAGTTCCATGTGTGGGACTGTGAGGCGATGTGCCCCTTAAGTTCAGCGGCTGACTTTGATGTTGATGAGAATGGTCCCTGTGGGGAACTACGCCCCCGGGCCAGTCAAGAGCCAAAGCCAAGGAGTCGGTCGCGACGGTGACGGGTGAGCAGGTTCCTATTAGGAATTACAAAATACCTTACTGTACTGGGGTTCTCAGGGCTCTAAGGCTGTGGTGGCACCCAGGGGAACGGATAAGCGGATTATGTGGTCATGGGACCTGGATGGAGTCAGACAGAACGGCGACCAGGGCCCGGCTACGCGTCGCAGGTCATCTTATCAGTGTCTTAGGTTCACCCACCTCAAGTTCTCCCATTTGCTCGTTGCAACCCGGCGATGGGCGGCTTCCCGCTAGCTCAGTATACAAAGCCAAGATGACCCCAGGGCGCCGTCGGATCATATCATCCTCGCTCTTTAATCGGAACGACGACACCTCATGCAAACTCGGAGAGCATCTCGTCTCCAGCGCGTACTGAAACTCGGGATCGCGTTCGCACTCGTATTCGCCGGACTGTGCATGTACAGGTATCTCGTGAGGGTCTTTGAAGGTCACTGGGTGAGTCATCCCCTAGTCCACTCTATCCTTGGTGAGGGGTTCAAGTTCATCATCCTCACACGGGGACAAATCGAAAGCCCCGCTACTACTGCCCTCCCCATCTGCGGGCTGAAAGCTGGCCCGCTACGTGTGTATACCACGCACGCTGGGCACCCATCATGGAATCGCAGCCAGTCCTGGGAGGGCCGAGACATCATCCTGAAACGTTCATGCCGGGAGGTGACGACGACATCGAGCCACTTCTCCGACTGCTGCTTTCGCAGGGCAGACATGCTTCCGGTGTCATGTACTGTGCCAGGCCGGCCCAGTCCGCATGTGCTATCGCAGACAACATCGAGGCGTTCTATGAGTCGGAAGAGGCGCCGCAGCCCGACACGAGGACTATATGTGCGCTGCGCCGGAGTCAGGGTCGATATGACATCGGCGTCTTTGTGAGTTGCGGCGTGTTTGTCCCTGCGCGTATCAGCGCGTATGACACGCACTTCGTGGTGAGTTTACAGGTGATCCAAGGACACCCATGTGGCGCACGAGACAACACCACCCTTAACGACCCCGTAGAGCAAGCGCACCCTCGGCGCGTGACTTCCCGCATCGTTGGACGGGACATCCACTTGGTACAGGAAGGCGTCGAGCGGGTGCCATGAGACGGAGAAACGTGGGCTTCGTCTGGGTTGGCGGGTTCGGCCGTCTCTGGTAAGCTATACTCCAGCACTGGTTTTTGCAGCTAAAGGACATTTGTCAAGGCTTGACTTACAATGACATCTGGCGCTCTGCTACATTTGTCATACGGGGCGAAATGAAGAAGCACAAGCGATTGTTCTTTTAGTGTACAATACATAACGTCTGGGAACAAGACTCATACGCGACTCGAGGAAGGGCGCCCAGGATGGTTAGGGGTATTTATGGTGGCACTGGTCGGTTGGGGGGCTCGGGGTACTTGGAAATGATATACCTAAACCATGTGGGTACGAATCGCGGGATACAGCCGAAGAAGAGGGGTACCATGCATGGAGGATGCCAGGAATCCACCCGAGAATCCACAGAGCAACGTTTATCCAGAAATCTGTACCAAGTAAAAGTCAGGAATTAAGGCGTAATTTATATGAGGAATCGCTTCGTTTTACCTGCAGCGCAGCATGTGCGTTCTGAATACAATGTGAGCTGATACTACGCTAGACTCGCGTGTAATGCGCTGCGTTGTCAATTGTATTCAAGACTTACTGCAGGCTACAGGCACGGGCGGGATGAATCTGTGCGCGGGGAATTCGTCTGCCCTCGGAGCAAGCAACGAACGGACGACATATGGGACTTACATAGCCAGACCGTACAGAAAGACGTCTAGGGCGGATGATGCAGTATTTGGGGCAGTATTGGGGGGCATGATGTTTGCGTAGGCGTAGTGAAAAAGTGCGCCACAATCTTTAAGGGAGAGCTACGTCATATTTCCTTCCCGCCCTTGCCTTGGACGGCATCGACCTGATTCCGTGGCCTTGCGACATTCGAATCGTCTCTGACTTTGTGTGTCTAATCTCGTGATGCGACTCGTTGGCGCTACGTAAAGGTGTTGAGGCATATTTCCCACATATACAGTATGCCTTCCCTTCGCTGACATCAGTTGCGTGATGATCGGCTTCGTGGACAGATAGATTTCTCTACTTGGTGTCCCTTTCGACGTCTTCGACCCAAATCGATGTCACAAGGTCAAGAGACGCGGCCATCACATCTGCCTCTCGAAGGCCCGGGCGCTTCTCCAGAGGCTAGATCCGACGAGCGACAGAAGGCGAACACACTACTACACGAGCTTATCGAGCAGGGTCTCCGAGATATGGCCAAGAGCGCCCAGACAGTACGAGACGTCTTGATAAGCGCCCAACCCTCAGAGGAGGGAAACCGCGAACAGGCCTTGATCGAGCACGAGGAAAGGATCGCCGCCATCCAGGCATTAGCACAAGGAGTGTCAGAGCTTCAATCCCTTATGAATATGCCTGGACATAGATCAGGCATTCCCGCGTCCGGCACTCACTCACTTTCTCGTGATAAAGTGAGGCAGAAAAGACGCGAACAAGGCGGCATCGATATTGCTTCCGGGATGGTAAAATCAAAAGAGGAGGAAGAGAGTGCATTGCCTGGCTTAAAATTGGGCGGAGAAAAGGGGGAGGATTCCAAACCACGTCAGCCATCTCATCCGACGCCACTACCCAACACCTCCCCTGCGGCGGCAGTGCCTCTCCATTTGATCCCCCTTGTACCCCCAAGAAGCAGTCCATCAAACAGGCGACGTGCATCGATCGATCCTTTTTTTGTGGCGACAAAGAATGACGAGGACGCAATCGACCTGCCATGGCGCATAAATCCGTTCAATGCCACCGGCGAAACCACTTCCGATTCTCAAAGTGATCTCTGGCATTCAAGTTTCCAGAATTGTGAGGCTGGGTCACCTGGTATCTCACGCACCCTCGCATATGCCATGGGTTGCACGCGGCCAGTAGGTTCCTCGCATCTTCCTATTCCTGGAGGCGTTGTGGTAGACCACGAGGAAGAGAAAGGAACCAAGCGGGGGGCTAATGACTCGGACGCCGAGCAGGCGCACAGGCCTCCAGCAGTAACGGCCCGTTCTGATATGATGGAGGAAGGACCTTGGCCGGAAGCCAAGAGTCCCCGCACAGTCGCATCCTCGGACGTGGAGGCAGGGAAAGTCAGAGAAGTCGTGGAAGAAATGAAGACTGTCGCAAAGGATATCCTCCAGAACCAGGGGCAGGAAGGAACAGAAATTGACCATACGGAGGTGCGCGGGGAGCCACTGCCTGCAAGAGATGAAACGGATGACCTTACTATAACCCGTCAGCGTCGGACGCTAACTCAACCCCATCCGGAAGGAGGGTATATTGAACTGATGGAGCGGGAGATGGAAATACACCGAGCAAAACAGGAGGTCAAATTTCTGGAGGAGACGCTCCAAGCAAGAGAGAAAGACCTCTGCGACAGACTAGAAACAGTCCGACAGAGGCTACAAGCTATCCGCCAAAGAAAGTCCCTCATGGATCAGCAAGAGGACAACATCCGACTCGGACAACAGTCCAGTAGGAAGCACGTGGTCGAAACTGTAGAGCCGAGACTCGCCGCGGTGCAGGAAGTGCAACGGGCTGGAGTGGAAGCTGATGCATTCCAGGAAGAATCAAGTTAATACACCATCGAAAACCTACGGGGCTCAACAAATTTTAAGCGTTGTAAAATTGTATCAACCTAATACTCATAGTCTTACATAATCGACCTCGGAGTGCGGGGCTAGTCATAGTGCGGTGTCTGGGCCTAAAGAGACTCATGTTCTTGTTTCTCATGATCAAACTGACACGCACATTCACGGCTACGGAGGAAGTGCCAAGACCTACATGTAACCCGCAAGTACACCAGACCGAATTCATATCTCATACTCATACAATATCGGCACTCGACTGCTAAAGCAGTCACAACGACATTTTCAAAAGACACCGAGAGCCTCAGCCTCGGTCTTTTCCATTTTTTCCCTGTGGCCCTTCCCCTATTGGCGTCATACAGGCCAACAGATGCAGAAGGACATCCATTACTCGTGTCGTGGGACCAGTGTCTCGTCTCTGGCAGCTACAGTAGAACGGCCTTTGATGGGCCTGTCTCTGTATATGTGGGAACCTCGCGGCGCGGCTGGTCTTCTGTCATCAAGAAATATGTACAACTGGTATGGAACCGATGGTGACATATTCATCAGTTCGATGTGTTCATTTTGACCCCTCCGTCGCCCATGCATGGTACCCCCACACTCCTTTCCTTTCCCAAGGGTGAGCACCGTACCTGTGTTGTTTTGGCCTTGTCTCCATGACACCGTTCTCACAGTCGAGGGAACGGAGGCCATTATCATGATGTCGCCCCCCTTACTATGATACATGGTCTAACCCCCTCTTTCGTGCCGACGCTGCTTCCGAGAATGAGCTCTACGAAGAACGAAGCCGTCCCGGACTGTCATGATGTGCCAGTGCTGTTCTCAGCATTGTCGAGTGACCCTCTGGGAAGAGCCGTGAATGACATACTCTGGCTCATATGTGAGAAGGCATAATGGCCGCTTCTCGGGCGCCGCATTTGTCTCTCAATGGGAGTTGTGCGAGGTTTGTGCGCAGATCTGCCAGAAACTCATAAAACATAACGGCAAACGTGGCCACATGCACATGCACAGCGTTCGGGCCGCGGCTCCCTTTGATTTGAATCACATGGTCCGCTCTGTTTCGGCGTGACGCCCTCCTTGTCCCTGGCGCTCAATTTCTTGGCACTGGCATTCTGACCCACCCGCCGCCGCACTTTAATTTTCTTAACGGCCTGCGCAGTTTCCCCACTTTTCTTTCTTCCCTCAACCATCTTAAGTGTATCCACCCTCTGCCTCTCTTTCTCTTTCTCTCCTTTCACTCGCGCATTCATTTGTCTCTCCGCCTTTTCGGGCGCGTTTGTCTTCTCATGTTCCTTCCTTTGCTCGCCTTCCTTGGGCTGTCAGTCCCTTCGGTGTTTGCGCAACAAGCTGGATCCTTCGTTGACGTTGGTGACACCGTCGTGAGCGCCATGATGGTGTGCCACTAACCTACTGCACCTCCCTACACCTGTAGCTGATTCATTCCAGATGTTCGTAGGCAGCGCCGACAAGGTTTATATTCTCGATAAGGTGGAGGGGAATGCCCATCAGATTAATGGCCATTCGGCCTACGCTTCGGTTTGGTGAGTTGATTTCCGTTCTTGTGTTCCCGGTCTAAAGTTTGGTACAGGGACATCACCTCGCGGACAGCGACACCGGTAGACGTCCTGACCAACGCTTTCTGCGCTGCGGGTGTGCATCTTCCCAACGCATCCTACGCCGTTTTTGGCGGGAACACCGCTATCGGACCTGGCGGCGATAACTCCGCTCCTAACTCGACCACCACATTTGACCCTACCTACCAGGATTACGACGGAACGCGTGCCATCCGCATCATTACACCATGTGACGGAGACCTCACATCACCTGCTTGTTCTTGGTTTGACGCCCCAAATACCCTCATGATGGCCAAGCGTCGTTGGTATCCGGCCGCAGAAGCTCTAGCTAATGGAACAGTCGTATTGATCGGAGGCTTCACTGCCGGGGGTTACATCAACCGCAACACCCCGAACACCGACCCCGCATACGAAGGCGGCGCTGCTGAGCCAACATATGAGTTTTTCCCGCCGGGATCCCAAGCTCCCCAGGTTATGAACTTCATGGTGAAAACAAGTGGACTCAACTCCTACGCCTTGACATACCTTATGCCATCTGGCAAGATGTTCGTTCAGGCCAATTACTCAACCAGTTAGGTATCTTTCGCGCGCCCTCTCTGTCCCGCCCGCTGACTATTAACAGCCCTTTGGGACTACAATACCAACATCGAGACCCCATTGCCCGACATGCCTGGGCAGATTGTGCGGGTATACCCTGGCTCGGGAGCAAATGCCATGTTGCCGTTGACACCCGCTAATAGCTACACCCCAACCATCATTCTCTGTGGTGGCCAGGCTATGCCCGATGCGTCGTGGGGCAATTATAGCTATCCGCTTGTTGACACTTGGAATGTCCCAGCATCTTCCGAGTGTCATCGTATCACCCCTGAACCTACTGATGGATCAGCACCTGCTTACGTGCAAGACGACGGCCTTCCGATCGGTCGCACAATGGGCCAATTCATCGCACTTCCTGATGGCACTCTACTTGTCATCAACGGTGCCGAATACGGTACTGCAGGTTACGCTAAAAGAACAGGAAACACCACGACTTTTGCGGCCATGCCATTTGGCGAATCACTCGCCGCGAGCCCTGTCGGCCAGCCCGCGATCTATAACCCGAACGCGCCTGCCGGTAGCCGTTGGTCGACCACTGGCTTAAGTTCCTCGAACATTCCTCGCCTTTATCACTCATCTGCTATCTTGCTTCCGGATGGTTCGGTGATGGTCGCCGGGTCCAATCCAAATATCGACGTGAACTTGACCACGATATACCCCACAACCTATAAGGCCGAGTATTTTTATCCCCCCTATTTTGCTGCCAAGACACGCCCCGTGCCGCAAAATGTCCCGAAGACTTTATCTTATGGTGGCAGTCCTTTCGACATCACAATCCCATCATCCTCCTACTCGGGTAGCGCGAACGACGCGGCGGGAAACACGACGGTGTGGCTCATACGTCAAGGCTTCACCACGCATGCGATGAACATGGGTCAACGTATCATGCAGCTTAACAATACGTTCACCACCCAAGACGACGGGACCATCGTCTTGCACACAGCGCAGCTTCCCCCATCCCCGAACTTGTTCCAGCCCGGTCCCGCCTTTCTTTTCGTGACGATCAACGGTATCCCTAGCAACGGGACGTATGTCCTGGTCGGTAATGGCCAAATTGGCCCGCAACCTACGTCGGCAGCAAGCGTGCTGCCTCCGAACGTCCGCTCTACCAGTGGGTCCGCTAGCGGCAGTGGCCAAGCAACAGATACGAACAAAAATGCCAATGCGGCGCACGTCATCACTGGATCCGCTTTTGGCCTATTTGCGGCTGTTGTGAGCGTGCTCACCCTGTGGTGACGAATCAAGGGTATCTGTTGAGGATGGGAATAGCGTCGTCTTTGGCTCGCCTTTGAGCAGCCTTTTGTGAATTAGATTGACTTGCACTCTTTGGGCTTGCAGTTATTCGATGGGTCGTACATATACGTTACATGATTGTAATCAAAATGGTCATTAGATATCGCTTCCGGATCGTGGTGATCGTGACGGTGATGTGCGAGTCTGTCAACGATGTCATGAGCTCTTTGCACTTGCACTGTCTCCCACATAAGCTGTCCCATTGCGACTGCGAGGACTAAAGTGATGCGTGGATAATGCGCAGTTCAGGACAATCCGGAAAATCAGGCACGAGCTTTCCGCTGCAGGTAGAATGTCAACTGACACGAGGAATATGTAGAGCAGTTTCTCTGGCAGCTGCAGCAGGCCAAAATTAAAATTTGAGCCGACATTGTTGAGCCCAGGATGAATGGCTTCCCGGCCCGGATACGCCCCGGGTTTGGTCAGGGCTGCTTACATAAATATTTTGTAATTTTACATAATTTTTTCTATGAGTTATCCGCAGAAAACTCAAAATGTCTGGTTCGCATGAACCATTTAGTTTAAATATTTTGCGATATAATCAGAGCTTGCCTGAGCAGTTGTCTATTAATAATAATAATTTATGATCACTACTAAGTCCACTTAGCGGTCAGTATATTGGATATGTGCGTGGACTCCAATTGAAGTCGGTTTATCTGTGTTTGCTGCGTTTGGGGGTCTCTACTCGCCGCCATCTCCTCTGTCATTCAACCATTCCCCAAGAACTCATATTTCTGCGCACAGCCGACGTGAGAACTAACTACTTATTCTTGTATGGGGACAATATTGATATCCTCTCCAGACTAACTACCCCCCCCTTGTTGCTTCAGCTTACAGGCGTAAATGTTTAGAAGAAAGAGAAAAAATCCACCGCCGCTACGTTGGCTGCCGACAACGCCGGGGGGATTGCTTGACTCGCCGGAAGTTTCCTCAGGCCCAGAGTCGGATCCGTTTTTATCATCCATAGAGTCGTTGGCAGAATCGCTGCATTACTCGCTGCCGAAATTGCCGCCGAAATCGGGGGGATCATCATCACCACCATTACTGTACCCTCAGGCGATTGCATGTCATGTCAAAACTTCTGGTGGGATGCCCAAGAATGCTACATACGAGAAGCGAGCCATGGCCAAGTTCGAGGCAGGAGCCCAGACGCGAGCACGAGATACGGGGGCGTGCAGCGAGGACAAAGAGGCAAGCAAGAAAGAGGATATGTGTCGTCTTGAGAAGGCACGGCAGTTTTTAGAGGAGGCCGAGCGACTCGAGGCACACGCACGTGTAACAGAAGCTTCCATCAAGATACGCGACGCAGCTGTCCAGAAGAAGGAAGCTGAGGTCAATCTCAAAAATTTAGAAATCAAGAGATGCGAGGCGGACGTGCATAGGTGGGAGGACGAAGTTACCCGCAGGGAAGGAGATGCGAGAAAGAAGGAGGAGGATGTACGACATCTCGAGGAGAAGGCGCAAGAGTCTGGAGGCTGCTCAGCGGATTGAGACGGGCGCACGCCAAGCGGAAGCCTCTGCCAAGATGCGCGAGTCTGCCGCACTGAAGAGGGAAGCCGAGGCCACACGTAGGGAAGCTAAAGCCAAGATTCGTGAGGGAGAAGCCCAGATACGTGAGGCCGAGGTCCTGGCGCGGGAAGCTGAAGTCCTGGCGCGAGAAACGGAGGTTCAGCACAAGGAGGAAGCGCGTCACGGAGATGACGAGGCACGTCGTCTCGTGGAGAATGCACGACAGTCTTCGGAGGAGACTGGGGGCCTTGATGTGGGCGCGCGTCAGGCCACAGCTCCTGCCAAGATGCTTGAAGTAGTTGTTCGGTAGGAGGAAGCCGAGACCATGCGTCGCCTCGAGGAGAAGGGGAGATCCCTCCAGATTCGTGAAGCAGAGATCCAGAGGATGCTCCAGGCAGTGGATGAGAGAAGAGAGGCCTTGAATCTCCGAGAAGACAGTCTCCAACAAAAATTGGCTGCTATGGAAGAACGGGAGGAGCATCTGTATCGGATAGAAATAGGACGAACGCAGGCGGCGACCGTCAAGGGCCCGGGGCAGCGCAACGGTACTCATCGGGAGGCTGACTTACTTTCACTAGCCTCGACGATAGGAAATAGTTCCATGCATGCCAATGAGAGGCTTTCCTCCAAGAGCACATCGAGATTGAAAGAAGATTCGGAGCATTACAATAACGAAGGATAGCATTGACGTTTCTCGTGTTTCTTGTACTTATACTTACGACATCGGGCCATTTGTAAAGTAGTATCAGTCCCTTTTGTGCTACGGCTGTATTGGTAGTGTAGAAAACACAGAGGATTGTGACCTTGACGAAGCTTGGCCTTTCATGGACCCGTCCGCTAAGTCGAAGTTACACTTGGTGTGATTGGCGGAACTTACAATTTCGTACCACGTTTCTGTTGGCGGATGCCATCCGCAGGACTGATGGCGCGAACTCCAATAACACGGCCAGATTTTTATCTACGCCAGTAAACTACATACAATACAGTTTTGAAGTGGCCAGTTGTGGCGCACAGGTTGTGTCTAGGTCAGAAAAGACAAAGAGACTGTGAGTGGGAGCGTCTACTCCGTGAGTTGAGGTTCAGACTTATAACGCGGGATCCAGCCGTGAAAGGATCTGCGCTGCGTGAGTTTGAGTGAGGGTAGGGAAGGCGGGTCAGTGATCACTAGGACCACGAACCCGCAAGAGAGAAGGGGCGGGGCGAGGAGGGCCCGGGCGAAAGATGAGGCGAGAACTACAAGAGGAGCAGCAGCATGACCTTCAACCGTGACGGCAAGAACTTCGGAGGTGCCTAGACAAAACGAGACAAGAGGAAGAGAAAGAACGTGGAACCAGGAGAGAGGTAACGGCCCCGGGCCGCACGGTAGTCACGTACTCTAGAGTGGTCGGGCGAGAGGGGGGAATGTGGGCACACGTTGCCTGTCTTTCGACAAGGCAGCAGTGGGGGTTTTATAGGGAACGAGGTATCTACTTACAGTGTACGCTAAGTCCGATCCAATGCAGAGGGAGAGGGATCGAGAGAATGAGAGCGCGAGGAAGATCCTGCTGGCGACAGGAGAACGGCGTTGGCAAAAGCGAATGTATGGACTCTAGACATTTAACGGTGGGCGCGAGATAATGGGGGTGAGGGGGAACAAGTAATGATCGAAGGCTAAAGGTCTAAAATAAATCCGGTAAGTTAGAGAATGAAAATAATCGCGAAATGGAGAGGGGGCCGAATTGAGAGGGGCCGCGTGCAACGAGCACGACGTCGGCATGCGGGTTTCTGGGGAGAGACGGACTTGTGGCATCAGCCGACGAGCCTCGGCGCGGTCGAGGGGTTTGGACGTGGAGGAGGAGCGGCGTTGTTGGACGAGGTAGGTGCTGTGCCCGTTCCAGGCCCAGCGTACCTACCCGTGGCCTCACAGAGTCCAGTCCTGTAACGACTCGGATCCGTTCGATCATAATCTCGATTATCAAACCATTCTAGTGGTTGGTGTCGTCATATGGGGCTTTCGGGGTGACTCAGAGACTTCGCATTGATGTATCGTTGGCCAATTTTGGAGAATCTCGCCGCCACGCATGGCGAAAGGAAGCTTGGAAGCGGGACACGAACCAGGGATGTACTGCAGCATGGACCTCTGTGACATACTGTAATGAGCTCTTATGAGTTAGGCTTCCACACACGTAGCAGCGCCAGTATACAATTGGAGAACAACGCGCTTCTTTGGGGGAGGGTACGTGGTCGGACCGACAAAGCCATTCTCATTTAATCCATCGATAATCAAGATAATCCTACCCAACGTACTTCTTCTAAACCAGACGTGGACATGGTGCGTGAAGAAAGCGTGAAAGGGGTGGGTTAAAGGGATGGACAAAACACGCGCAATCCCGCAATCGACAGGTACCAGTACCTCGGGGTGGCGACGTGTAACGCCTTTATGTTCAGATTTGGTGAAAAGGGCTCCTCCCTAAAGTATGAACAAGAGATCGTGACCAAGAGCCCGATGCAACGTGTCCAGTGCAGAGGGAAATAAGGTCGCCAGAAGAATGTTCCATGATAATTACAGTGTCGGCGCCTAATGCACGTGCGGTGGCAAAAAGCATTGCAATTTTTTTCGACAGACTGGAGACAATGGGACGTCCTTTGGAGTATGTGGGAAGTGTGCAGGTGGATCGAGGTTTGGGTTATGGAGACGAGGCCTGGTCTCCACGTAAAGGAAAGAGCAAAGGGCCAAAGACGAGCATAATTTGCTGCCCGATCGGGGTTACGGAGATTGATAGAGCCGTGGGAAAAAGAGACGGGCAGATGCCGGGCCCGGGGGACGGCTGAAAGATTAAGGTCCGGGCCACCCAGCGCGATGACCAGCGGGCCTCTCCCCCCTCAGCTTGTCGCTCGTCTCGAGCCCGTCAAAACATCGTCCAGAACAACGACTCGTTCACACGTCTTCGTAGCGTGGCCCAGAGCACCCCACAACACCATCGCCGGTCTATTACGGCTGCGCGCATTCCGCAGGTCTGGCCCCATCTCGCTTCTCGCCGCATGGGCTTGCCATGAGGCTGATCACCCCTAACAAACAGATACCGTAAGACAGCTGTGGTCTCTGCTTGTCACCATCCCCTCCATACGGTGTGCTCCCAACCCTCCTGGGTCCCCGTACTTCCGTGCACAATTGTGAGCCGTACCATCATCTGTCCCATACCTGCATGTGGTGCCGCTATTAACGAGCACAGCTTTCCCAGATTGTTATCGACATCGCCCTAGGCGCTTCATTGGCGCAACCTAAATGCTATCGGCAGCGCCAACACCGCCACCACCACCACCACCTGTTCGCACGGACACTCGTCTCGTTGAGCCCGATGAACAATGGAAGGCTGACCTGCGAAAACGTATTGAACATGGCCTCCGCCACATGGTCGAGGGTGCTCAGTTAACACGCGAAGCCATCCTCAACTCTCGGCCTTCCGAAAGCAGTCGTGAACGTGCCCTACGCGAGTACGATGAGAGCATGAATACCATTAAAATGTTGGCCCAAGATGAGTTCAATCGCGAGTTGCGCAGGGAGATGTCCGAACGTAAATGGGCTCTCGATGTCGTCGACTCAAACTCGCCAGACGTTGCCCGGCAGCAGCAGTGGATCCTCGATAACATCCGCAAAGCTGATGAACAAAACACATCTATCGCTTCTGGCGATGCCCCCCAAAATACCGATGGGGTGCTCTCCACCAGTCTTCAGCAGCAGGGCGATAGCGAGCGAGGCACCGATGGAAGTTCCGAAGGTGGATACGGAAGTGCCGGGCTGGAGGATGACGCGGGCGAATCAGACCCATCGAGGGAGAGCGAAGAGGAGGGAGAAGAGGAGGAAGAGGAGGAGGAAGAAGAGGAGGGGGGAGGAGACATCCAACCTCGGCAATCACGTCCACCGTCACGTCCGAACGCTCCTTTTACTCAGCCCCTTCACTCAAGATCCCCCGTCTCTCGAAGAAATGCCCCCTCGCGCCAGAGACGGCCATCAAATCTCCAATCTACGGAAAATCTTGAGGACGAAGATGGGGTTGACTCGCTCGGGCATCATCACCCCGCTCGCCGACGCGAGAGCCAGCCATATTCCCCTGGTGCACCTCGCCGCCAGAGTTCCGGCTCCCAGGCTCCGGTATGGCGCCCCATCCCCCGCGCCCCGGAGCCTTCTGGTATAACCCGTACCTTTGCCCATGCCAATGGGCAGATATATAGCGCGAGCCCCGTCCAGTTTCCGCGTCGGGGTAGTGTTAACAGTACTGGTTCCAACAGCAGCAGCGCGGGTCTTCATCGTGCGGGATCTCTCAACTCCGATCAACATCGCAGCAGCAGCAGCATTGCTCCCCAGAGCGGCACAGAACGCCCTTTAACGCAGGCTCGCGATCGCGTCGCGTCAAATATTGGTCCCCGCGAGCGACAAATGTCTGCCTCGGCCAGCCCACATGACAGGCCTAGTCCCCCGAATTTTCCGACAGCGCAGCCGCGAGCAATCCCTGGAGCACGACCCCCTCCGCTCGAGGATGCTGTACGCTTCCCAACGTCTGCAAGTCCGAGCTCGCGGGCTATCTTTGGTCTGCAACGTTCGCCTGAGGATATGAGGCAGGGCATCGCGATCCCACGTGGACCGACGACTCCCGAGGAGGGTCCACGAGGGACTTCGTGGGGCTCTCTTCACTCACGTCGTTCTCTCGGCGACTTCAGTGCCCACCGTCGGCACAACAGCAAGGGTGATACGCGGCTGCCCCCTGTAGACGGAGACCTCTCTGACGCATCAGATGACGTTGTCGGTCAGCTCGATGACCGACAGAGTATACGCAGCATGCGAAGCGTACGTAGTATGCGGAGCATGGAGCTGGAACAAATGGTCATGTGGTGGGAAGCAGAGGCACGCCGCAAGGAGGAGGAGGCGAACCGCAAGGAGGAGGAAGCAAGCAAGAAGGAGGATGAGGCGCGTCGTCTCGAGGAGAAGGCACGACAGTCGTTGGATGAGGCTAAGCGCCTTGAGGCGGGGGCACGTCAAGCGGAAGCTTCTGCCAAGATGCGTGAGGCGGCCGCTCAGAAGAAGGAAGCTGAGGTCAAGCTCAAAGAGGCCGAGACCAAGAAACGTGAGGCCGAAGCTCAGAAGCGAGAGGCTGATGCGCAACGCAAGGAGGAGCAAGCGCGACATAGGGAGCATGAAGCCCGGCGGAAGGAAGAGCAAGCACATTGGAAGGAGGAAGAAGCCCGACGGAAAGAGGAAGAAGCACGCAAACGAGAGGAGGAGGTTCGGCGGAAGGAGGATGATGCACGCAAACGGGAGGATGACGCCAGAAGAAGGGAGGAGGACGCGCGGCAGCGAGAAATACTGGCCCGACAGAAGGAAGAGGACGCACGTCGCTTCGAGGAAGAGGCACGGAAGAAGGAGGAGGAGGCCAAGAAGAAAGAGGATGAAGCGAAACGAAGGAAGGAGGAGGCCAGACGTATCGAAGAGGATTACGAACGCAAGAAGCGGGAGATCGAGCGAAAGGAGGCCGAACTGAAGAGAAGGGAGGTCGAGCTCTTGCGCAAAGAACAGGCACAAGAGGAAGCGGCACGCCAAGTCAAGGAGATGACCCGAATTGAAGCCGAGGAGACTACCCCACTCGACTCCGAAGAGGTTGATCTCGAAGCCGAAGAGGCAGCCAAGGCAGACGCTTCTAATCGCACCGCCGAGGATTCCACTCATCAGGTCCAGGAGGCCGAAACTGCTGCACCCGAACAAGAGAAGCAGACAAAGGCGAAGGGCCGAAAGGGATCCAAAGCCCAAAAGCGGAAAGAGAAGGCAATCGAGGAGCAACGCCAGAAGGAGCAGGAGCAGGAGCAGGAGCAGGAACACCTTGGGGAACAGCGGCGCCTGGAAGAGCAGAATCGCGAGGAAGAAAGGCTCCGGCAGGAGCGAGAGGAACAGATCCGTCTCGACGAAGAGCTGAGTCGACAAGAACAAGCCCGCCTCGATCGCGAAGCCCTCCTCGAACAAGAGCGTCTTCATCTCGAGGCTCAGGAAAGAGAGACCAATCGAGTCCGGGAGGAGCAACTGCGCGAGGCTCGAGAAAGAGAGGCCTATCGAATCCGAGAGGAGCAATTGCGCGAGGCTCGAGAAAGAGAGGCCAATCGAATCCGAGAGGAGCAACTGCGCGCTGCTGAGGAGGCACAGTACAAGCACCTCGAAGAGCAGCGGCGCAAGGCCGCCGAGCAAGGCCGCCAACGCGATGAGCTCCGGCATCCGCAGCAACATCAGCAGGACGAGAGTCTCAAACAGCGCGCCAAAGACGTGCAACAACGGGAGTTCGAACGACGGGAGGCACAGTACTACCAACGTACGGTGGAACGCGAGCGTCAGAATAGCATGGGCGCACCGATCGACTCGTGGAACGCGCATCGAGCCGGTTCCACAACTGGCTCCGTCGGCGATCGTAGCAGCGCGTCTTCTACCTTCAGTTCTTCCGCCGGCTCGACGTGGTCAAGTCGTCCGACCTCGACGAGTTCTCATACAACCAGTTCTTCCTTCGCGTCATCACCATCCTCTATACCCCACTCCTCCACACCGAGGCCATCGCCGACGACTGCCAGACCAGGCGCTCCAGGGACGTCTCCCTATGCGCCCAAGTTTGACGAAGCAGAGTGGGCACGGAGAGCGGAAGAGCGCGCCAGACAACAGCAGGAGCAGTTCAAGCGGGAACAGGAGCGGCTGGAGAACGAGCGACAGACCAAGAGTGCGAAGGTGCTCTCCCGAGAAGAGCTCATCAGACTGTACGATAACCACGAAAACAAGTGGAGGCAGCTCAAAGACAGCGACAACCTTGGTTGGAACAGCTTCGCGTGGCCCGTGTTCAGGCGTCCGTTCGAGCCAGAGGAGATGACGACCCACGCAATCAGCGCATACATAATGTCCAAGTATGCTCCTGGTGCCGACACGAAGACTCCCAAGGATCGAATCAAAGATCATCTGAAGCGTTGGCATCCTGACAAGTTTGAGACTCGAATTCTTCCGAGAGTCGCGGAAGAAGAACGCGAGAAGGTGAAGACTGGCGCGGGAGTTGTGGTGCGGGGGTTAAACGAGCTTTTGAACAAAAACTATGAGGATTAACTGGAGTGAGTACACCAAAACCGCGCATATATGGGACATGGACGATAACGTTTTCCGCAGCTATATGCACAATCTCTCGGCAAACAACTAACTGTACTATGATACCCTCACTCATCATGCATCTGTACGACTATCAATTCTCTGTTAACAATATTACCATTCGTTGGTTTGTGGCAACTTGAATGGTTTGAATGTCATATGTTATGCGACTGATCACGGGTTTGAGACGAACAGCGCGCTATTTTGCTCTATCGAAGTGCAATTGTTTCACGGCTCACAAGCCGTCCGATGAATGATGCGTAAACCATGTTCCAAAAAAAAAAAACAAGATAGCGCTGGAGAACGGGTCGAACGTCGAAGTCGAAAAAAGTCGCGTAACAGCGGATCCGTTGAATGAAAGCGCAAGCGCACAACGCCGTACTCTGTCCAAAATTAGGTGTGTTTGAAACCCAGCGAGCCAACAAGCGTCCCCATTTTCTTTCTTTTTCGACGAATTTCGCGTACGGCGGCGTCTCCAGTTGCCCCAATGTTTTTTTTTAGCTGATTCCTCTTTTTTATTTTCGCCCCCGTGGTCCACGGCATCAAATTTTCGTTTGCTCATTGCCAGAGGGAGCTACAAAACTGAGGTCACACTAGTACAGTAACTTTCGGTGCTCCAAGGACTTAGGCCCTTAATCAAGAAAGCGGATCGTTCCTAGGGTGAGGATTACGATTGGTCTAACATTGGTAATTTATCAAGGGCGGGTTCGCACCCCTTCGATTATCTCATACGACGGCGACCCATTATGGGTCGCCGTTTTATATTCATCGGAGGGTTTCGGGTGCGATTGCGTACGAAAAATCGCCGCCACTTTCCTGACGGACGGTCACGACCGCACTGACAGCAACCGTCATGAGTTACGATCATTTTTTCTGGGCGGGATGTCAACACCCCCCCATCCCTCACGATCAAAAGTTCTGTTCTGGAAGTGCCACATTTTAATTTGTATACTTATCCTCTCTTGGTTGTGGCGTCCAACCTTGCCAGAGCGGGGCGAGAGTGAGTCCGCGTCGCCTCAGGCCTCACTGAAAGTCAGTCACGAGTATTAATTTTGAAGGCGGCCATTTGTCTCGGCGGCACCGTCTCGACTTCGGCTTCGGCGCCTCAGTTCAAGCAGTTGGAAAGAAACACGTCCTTGCCGACGCGACCTCAACAAGCTCAGAAAAGCTTCGGTCTTTACCAAAAAAAAAAAACAAAAAAGTGAAATGGTCACTGAACCGCCGTCGATACAATCTTCCTCTTTATTTTTTGGGCGTTTCCCACCTTTTTTTTTTGATTTCAACTTTCCGGGTATTTTTCCCTTTTTTTCTCTTTTAGTTAT
>Ga0137394_10001356_pt1 | contig 17767 bp, 10 predicted proteins | sample czobulk116metaG_FD_108278 | JGI IMG/M metagenome (GOLD analysis project Ga0137394, IMG submission 108278) | Vadose zone soil microbial communities from Angelo Coast Range Reserve, California, USA - czobulk1.16 metaG | ecosystem: Environmental > Terrestrial > Soil > Vadose zone | place: USA...
GCAGCCGGCGAGGTCGTGAGCAATCTCGACTAGAATGTCGAGTTCGTGCGTGCTGTTTTTGAAAAAGTCGCGCGAGCTCTCATGGCTTTGAAACATGTACTGACCGAATTGAACGAAATCGCCAGCGCGGAGCGAGCGCGCGCCAAAGATAACGCGTTGGATCTCGCCCACAATGTGATAGGCGCACTGGTGCTCGCGCTCGGTCAGCTTCGACTTATTGGCCGCGAGATATTGCGGGTCGACCGAGCGTAGGGATCTCGCTCCCAGCTTTTTGGCGGCGCTTTCGCAATTAACGCGCAGCGCATTGTATTCTCCTCCCACAAGTTCATGCTTTACGCCCGTGTTCGCCACCACGACAGCGACTTCGCCGAACATTGGGACGTGTTCGACCGTGTTCGTTTGGCAATCGAGTTCAATGGCGTGAAATGCTTTTCCAAAGAGCGAGGAAACCTGGTCGAGCAGCCCGCACTTAACCCCTACAAAGTCATTCTCTGCGGCCTGGCACAACTTCGCGGTCTCGATCATTTCCTGAGGCTTTAACTCGGGTCCTGTCTCGGTTTGGAGAGGGGGAGTGCGAGAGGAATTCGGACGCAACGAATAGGGTGTCAGGTGACGCACAGTGAGAGCCGTGGCGACTTCGAGAGCAGCGGAACTGCTCATGCCGGCGCCCATCGGGATGTCAGCATGGATGGCCGCATTGAAGCCGCGAGTATGAACGTTGTGCTTACGAAGCTGGTCGAGAACGCCTTTGACATAATCTGCCCAAGTGGCCTTGGGATTCCTGGTCAAATTCGTCACGGAAAAGGTCTCGCGTTCGCGGAAGGCTGTCGAGGTGAGTTCCACCTTCCCATCGGTGCGCGGTGAAGAGGCCATGAAAATGTACTTATTGACCGCGAGCGCGAGCACCAGACCTTCGTTGTAATCGGTATGATTTCCCAGCAACTCCAGGCGGCCAGGCGCCTGCACGACGTGACTCGGTTTAAGTCCGAATTGTTTCCGAAAGAAAGCAATGACTTCAGTGGCTCCCATGCAAAATAAGCTGTTCTTTTAATGCCTTTATTTCGGTGAGTGTCAATGGAGGGCAGACCTCGGAGGCAGGAAGGGCGGCTCTCTCCGAGACGTACTGAGGAAGATGATAGTGCTCACGAGCGACCAGCACCAGGCGAAGAGGCAGAGGATTGCTCCGGTTTTTCCAGCCCAGGTGTTTTGCTGGTAAGCCGCTCGGAGTTGATCTTCCGTAGAGCCCTGCGTGGCGTAGCGAACCTGGTTCACGATAACCGCCAGCAAATAGAACATGGTCAGCACGAAGCCGGTAACCATGACGGCAGCTTGAAAATAGCCGATTCGTCGGCCGGCCATCACGGTGCCCGCGCCGGGGAAGGCCAATTGATTGAGAGCTGCGTAGAGCCATGCCTTGGAGCGGCTAAGGCCCTTTGGCCGGGTACGCGGCGAAAACATCTTCATAAGCATACATGATCGCGAGTCCAGTCAACGGGAGCGTAAAGAAAATTCCCAGGAAACAGAGCAGGACACCGCCGATGTTGATCAATCCACAAACCAGAATGAGCCAGGCCGTGCTCCACCAGTGCTTATTCACGGTTTTGCGACTCAGTTCCATGGCCTCCCAGAATCCGAGGTGTTTGTCGATGATCAACGGCAGCGCGAAGATCCAGGCCACCGCCAGATAGATTCCGGGCAGCAGACATAACGCGAGTCCGATTGCGATCAGGACTCCGGAGACGATCGAGGCCAGCATCAGTGGCAAAAAAGAGTTTGTGAATCCAGCGAAGGCATCTTGCAACTCGGCGTGCTGGTTGCGGATCTGTTTTAGATAGTAAAAATATAATCCTCCCAGCAACGGTCCTGTAAGCACGATGCCGACATAGACCGCGTGGCTGGCGCTGAGCGCCAACCAAATGAGCGCGCTGACACCAATAGTGGGCCACAAGTTGGCCATCATTTTGTCCCACGCCCGGCCGAGGCAATTGCCCACATCGAGGGGACTGGCGGTTGTGCCTGGCGTTTTCTGTATTGCCAGGGGCGTTGAAGTTTGCCCAGAGGGCGCGGAGGAAATCGCTCCTTTGGCGGCCAAGGCATCTATGAACTCCGGGAATGCGGAGAGCGGTTTCCAATCGGTACCGGATTCGGATTCTGCTTGGGCCCTGGTGGCTGCGTTGGCCCGCCCAGCCGCGATCCATTCCTTGATCTGGTCCGCCGTCACCGGTCCGTACTGTTGGCCGTCGATACCGATAATTTTATACATGCGTAAGAGCGTGCGACTTACGGGGCGATACAATGCTTGTACAAGCCCGGAAGCCAATCAGAATCCGCGCGGCAACGAGGCTGGACATGATCGAGAATCGACAAGGCGTTTACTATGGGATTATTGTTCAAATGAATGGGCAGGCCGTTGACATTATCCGCAATGCTTCTTTTGTTTTCGTTCACAGCGGCACTCGATGTCAAGGCTGCGGACTCCAGCACCAATAAACGGAATGAGTGGGGGAATTCGCGCGAAGTACTTCGCCTGACGATCACAATTCCTCCGCAGGGGATTGCTTCCTTACGCACGCAATCACGCGAAAATGTCCGCGCGATCGTGACCGACGGTCCTCGCGAGTACCGCAATGTTGCGATCCATGTCAAAGGCTCGATCGGCAGTTTTCGCTCGATCGACGAGAAGCCGAGCCTGACCTTGAGCTTTTCGAAATCCGATTCGAACCAGATGTTTTATGGAAACAGCAAAGTTCATTTGAACAATTCGGTTGAAGATGCGAGTTATCTGAATGAACGGCTGGGAAGCCTGATTTTCAGCAAGGCTGGAGTTGCCACGCCCGCGGTTCGTCATGCGATGATAGAATTGAATGGGCGTCATCTCGGGCTGTATGTCGTCAAGGAGGGCTTCACTCGTGAATTCCTTGCCCGGCATTTTAAAGATAGCGGTGGAGCTCTTTATGATACTGATTCCAGTCATGAAACAACCGAGGACCTCGAAACCAGCCCCGGCGAGGCGCCAGACGAAGCGTTGAAGAAATTGAGTGACGCTGCCCGAATTTCCGACCCGGCAGGACGCTGGCAAGCATTGCAGAGAATCGTCGACCTGGACGAATTCATTCAATTCATGGCGATCGAGGTAATGATTTGCCACCGGGATGGCTACAGCGTGGCGCGAAATAATTATCGCTTGTACCATGATCCGTCGGCAAATCGGTTTGTATTTCTGCCGCACGGGATGGACCAGTTATTTGGGCGGACCGATTTTCCGTGGCGCCCGAGCATGGGCGGAATGGTGGCCCGAGCGGTCATGAGCGTTCCAGAAGGAGACCGCCGGTATCGCGAACGTTTCGGTTTCCTGGTGACGAATGTATTCGACGTTGCCGAGTTGACCGCTGAGATCGAGCGGACATCTGCCGCGCTGCCTGGTGCTTTGCCGAAGGGTGAAGCGAAAAGCTTTAAAGACGCCGTCAGTGACCTGGGGCGACGTGTTGCTCAACGGAAAGCTTTCCTGCTGCGCGAACTCAATCGGCCCGCACCGAAGCCGCTCGGATTTCGCGATCAAATCGCCGCGGTCACCAATTGGGTCGCCACAGACGTTCCTGAAAAAGGCTTTCTCGAAGTGGCAAAGGGGCCGGACCAGAACGCCAGTTTGCACATTCATGCGGGCCCGGTGACAGCCGCCTCATGGCGAACCAAAGTACTGCTCGAACCGGGCAACTACCGGTTTGAAGGGCGGGTCCGAACAGGGGGGGTCCTTCCACTCCCATATGGCCGAAGCAAAGGAGCGCGGCTGCGCGTTAACGGTCACCCGGCAAAACCTGAAGGAATAATCGGCACCAGTTCATGGAAAGACCTGACAGCAGAGTTCGCGATTACAGCGGACCTTCAGGAAATCGAGTTAGTGTGTGAATTGCGTGCAACAAAGGGAGATGCGTGGTTTGATCGGGATTCACTGCGGCTAGTACGGGTCCGTTAGGTCATTGTTACGATCTGGTGACATTGTAAAAATGATGACAATACTGTCATGATGCGGGGTTTGACAGCGTTCGTACATCCTTTAGGCTGTTGGGGTCACAACAATTCTCGGACCGTCCTATGGATCGAAAACTTGCTCTCGCTCGGAAAGGGTTCACGCTCATCGAACTCCTTGTCGTCATCGCGATCATTGCCATTCTCGCCGGGTTGTTGCTTCCCGCGCTGGCCAAAGCAAAGGCCAAAGCCAAGCGAATCGAATGCGTCAACCAGGAGAGGCAAATGGCGATCGCATTTCATATTTGGGCAACCGATCACGATGGCAAATTTCCCTGGGAGGTTCCGCTCGACCTCGGAGGCGCATGGGACCCTTCGCAAGGACCCGCACCTGCGCTGATGGCCCAAGCAGCGCAATCCTTGTGGATTGACAATTTTCGAGCCTGCTCGAACGAGTTGGTCATTCCCAAAATCTTGATTTGCCCAAGCGATAAGGAGAAAGAAAAGGTTGATCGGTGGGAGTACGCCAGCGGCGACAGCGCCAGTTATTTTTTCTCGCCTCAGGCAAAGCAGACACGTCCCCAGACGATCCTGCTTGGCGATGGAAATATCGAGGGAGGTGGAGGAGGGGTCAATCCATCCTGGAACATCTTTCTCGGCAGTTCAATCGATGTAATGTTCAATGATAAGGTCCATTACCGTCAGGGCAACTTCGCGCTTTCCGATGGCAGCGTTCAACAAGCGACCCCTGCCGCGTTGCGCGACCATATCATTCTGTTGATCGCTTCGGGAGTGACGAATGTCGAGTTTAGATTGCCGCAGGGATCGTTGTGAGTTGGGCCGAGGCTTGGTTTTGTTTCTGATACGAGGCGTTCCATGTCAGAAAAAAGGAACGCTAAAACGATAGTTGCAGGACTTGTAATCTGCGCATCCGTTCTCCTTCTCTACGCATTCCTCCACGGATTTGGACCTTCTTTCGATACCGCTTCGCACAAGGCCCTGGGTGAGACGCTCGCAAACGAGGCGCTTAAATTGCGTGGACCAGCGGGACGCATCACGATCATTGCTCGAGATACGAGCCTGAACAAAAATCCGTGTGTGGATGCTCAGTTGAAGGCCTTCCAGGAGACGATCAAGAAGGCGAGAACGACCAATTCGGTGCTCTTCATAAAGCTGAACCCCATTCGCCTGGTGGCGGTGCCCCCGGGCGATTTTTTAGAGCTGATTAAGAAGCGGACGGAAACGGATGTCATTGTTTCCTTGATTGGTCCACCCGATTTATCCGATCAACAGGCCTCGCAAGTTCGGGCGAAGTCCCCGAAAATAATCGCGGTCTGCTCCGGTTGGGGGCCTCGCCAAGTTGACTTGCGACGGATTTTCGAACAGGGCCTGCTGACGAGCGCGGTCATTAGCCGCGAGGATTCGAGCAAGCTTGCGGCCGCGACCTCGCGGGAGACCTTTGAGAGAAACTTCGCCGTAGTCACGCCGGGTAATCTCTCAGACTTGCCGCTGGTAGTGCGCTCCGCTGCGAGGTGAGCGATGAAAGGACTGCACCATCCATTACACAGGGGCAGGCCGGCTTGTGGGCCGGGTGGCCGGTCTGGCTTTGCGATCCCCGACCTTCTGGTCGTGGTGGCCGTTATCTGCATGTTGGTGGCCCTTGCCACGCCAGCCATCGTCAGCGTCAGGGCAAAAACCAAGTTGTCGCAATGCAGCGCAAATCTCACGCAAGTCGGCCGCGCGACTTTGATGTACGCCGATGACAACCAGAAGACGTTTCCGATCCTTAATCCAAGCCCACCCACTGGCGTCTGGTGGTGGTATAAGGAGCAGGTCAAACGCTATGCCGGACTTCAGGGAAAGTCGTCGCCCAACGACAAGGTTTTCGCCTGTCCAGACGATCGCGGATACGAAGACAGCCCGACGCCATTTTGGCAAAGCGCCAAGTTTGACTATGGAAGCTATTGCTTCAATGGAATCAATGTGCCGGGCGTACCCAATATTGCCGGAAAGGATACGGGTTCAATCCGCGATCCTCGGCATACGCTGTTGGTGATGGAATGGACGGCACACGCACCCTTGTCCTGGCACAAGAGCAAGACCGGGAAAGCGAACTCGCCTTTCTATAGAGGCGCCGAAAGCGTGGTCGGGTTCGTCGACGGCCATGTGAGTGTCATCAGAATCTATTACGATGGAATGAATGCCGCTTATACGCGAGACCCGGTACCGGGATACGATTACAAATATAGCGGGGAATAGCAGTCGTTGGCGTATTTATGCTGTTCGTGCCTGATGAAATCCTTCTCAAACCTGGGATCCGCATCAGCACGATTACGGATTTCGCCAACCCATTCTTTCAAAATCCGTTATCTGTGATAGAATTCCTCGATCACCGAACTTGGGATAGAAGACCGGTGTAGTTGTTGTTTATGAATAGACGTATCTGCACTTGCGCAGCCCTTTTGCTGACTCAGACAATTGCCCCAGCTGGAGTCTTCGTCGGAAATTGGGAGCCATTATTTAAAGGCATAGAGCACGCCTCCGGCCAGGCCATAGTCGATGCGTCTACTCCACGCCAGCAGCAGGTGCAGGCATTGCGCGTCGATTTGCGAGACCCGGATGTGAAGTTGTTTTCCACCCCCCGCGCCACCAATGGACCGCTGGAGACGTTCGGGCAGAACACGAGCTTGTTCCTAAAGACGTACGGTGTGAACGTAGCCATCAACGCCAACTTTTATGATCCGTGTTGCAGTGCCACACCGGGACAGCCAATGAACGTCACAGGCCTCGCAATTTCACGAGGCGTTGTTGTTTCTCAACAGGAGAGTGCGACGGATTCAAGCGTCATTATGTTCACTTCCAACAATGTTGGCACGATCGTTGCAAACAATTGGCCACCGCACGGAACCAATGGCATCTATACAGCCATTGCTGGCCATTACGTGGTGTTGGCGAATGGCGTCAACCTCGGTTTCTCAACTCCTGAAGCCAGTACACCCAATCCGCGCACCGCGGTTGGCATCTCTCAGGATGGACGCTATTTGATTATGCTGACGATCGACGGCAGGCAGCCAGGCTGGAGCGATGGCGCGGTCGACAGTGAAACCGCCAGCTGGTTGATCCGTTTCGGATCGTATAACGGTCTCAACTTGGATGGGGGCGGTTCCTCCGCGATGGTTAAAGCTGATTGCGACGGCTCACCCATCCAACTGAATCGTTCCATCGACCGAGGTATCCCAGGGGCCGAGCGGGTAATCGCCAACAACTTTGGTGTCTTTGCCAAGCCTCTCCCTTATTCTATCAGCAATGTTGTGGCTGTGCCCTCCGATGCGACGACGACGATTACCTGGGAGACTCCCGAAGCAGCAACGGCGCAGATTGAGTACGGGACAACGGGAAGCTATGGATTGGTCGCCAGAGCCAATTCACCGTCCCTCAAAAAGCACGTGATTACGTTGAATGGTCTCAGTCCTAACACCACCTACTATTTTCGAATCACTTCCATCCTCGCAGGCAATACTTACACTTATTCGTGCAAACTGGTCACATCTTCCGGGGCCGCGAATACGACCTGGCTGTTCGATGTGACCAAGAGTTGGAAATATACGACCAACAATCTGGATGGGACCGGTTGGCAGGCAGCAGCCTATAATGATGGTTCCTGGTCGGGACCCGGAGCTGGCCTGCTCTACGTCGAAAGCAGCGCCAGTGTTAACCCTAAAACGACCGGCCTTCCCCCGAGCTACGGTCCACAATTACCAGCAGGCACCGGTGTCGCTCCGACTTATTATTTCCGGACGCATTTCACGTTTAATGGAAACCCAGCCGGAGCCACTCTGACGTTTAGCAATTTCGTTGACGATGGCGCCGTCTTCTATTTGAACGGAGTGGAAATGCGACGGCTGCGAATGGCTGCCGCTCCGGCTGCAATTACCTATACAAGCGTGACCGATCCGCCCGGAGCCTATGCTTGCACTGGCGACGCCACTTGCCCGGACGTGTTCATCATTTCCGGACCGCTCATCACAAATCTCGTCTCGGGCGACAACGTACTGGCCGTTGAGGTCCATCAATATCAACTTACCAGCAACGACATTGTCTTTGGCTCGGCGCTGGGCTACAGCGTGCCGGGCGGAGTCAGGCCTTTCCTGAACTTGATTCGGGAACAGGGCTTCATGACCCTTTACTGGAACGGGAGCGGCTTTACGTTGCAGCAAGCCGATGCTCCAGAAGGCCCCTGGATTGATGTTCCTGGTCCCGTAACCAATTCGGCTTATGCGTTCGAAATTCCGTCCGATATTAAGTTTTATCGGCTGCGCAACTAGTTCTATCGCTTGAGTTGTTGTTTTTATGAAGAGACGTATCTGCATTGTTTTGAGCGTTCTAATCACTACCGTGCTCGCAGAAGCCGGAAACATCGTTGGGAGTTGGGAGCCGTTGTTTAAGGGCGTCGAGCATGCCTCAGGACAAGCTGTCATTGATGGGACAACTCCGCGCCAGCTTCAGGTCCAGGCGTTACGCGTGGATCTTCTTGATCCCGATGTGCAGGTTTTTTCGACACCGCGCGCGACCAACAGTCCCGGTGAAACCCTCGGCCAAAATACCAGCCTCTTCCTGCAGACCTATGGACTGCAGGTCGCTATCAACGCAAATTTCTATGATCCTTGTTGCAGTGTTCCTCCTGGGACACCGATGAATGTCATTGGTCTGGCCATATCGCGAGGCGTCGTCGTTTCCGCACAGGAAGGACCTGCCGACTCGAGTGTGATCATGTTCACCTCCAACAAGGTGGCGACTATCATCGACAACAACTGGCCTCCCCAGGGCACCAATGGCATTTATACCGCGGTTGCAGGCCATTACGCCGTCCTCATAAATGGAGTCAATCTCGGGTTTGGAACGCCCGAAGCGAATTCTCCTAATCCGCGCACGGCGGTCGGCATCTCTCAAAATGGCCGCTATTTGATCATGATGACTATCGATGGCCGCCAGCCAGGCTGGAGCGACGGCGCCGTCGATAGCGAAACGGCAGACTGGTTGATCCGCTTTGGCTCCTACAATGGCCTGAACCTCGATGGGGGCGGCTCGACAACTATGGTCAAGGCGAGCGAATGCGATGGGGCCGCCATTCAGCTCAATCGCCCCATTGATCGGGGCTGTCCGGGCTGCGAACGTGTCATTGGAAATAACTTTGGTGTCTACGCCAAACTTCTGCCGAATGTGACCAGCAATGTGGTCATTTCTCCTGGCGATACTACCGCTACGGTCTCGTGGCAGACACCGATGCCAGCGATCGGCCAGGTTGATTACGGCACGACACTTTCCTACGGATCGACCTCCCCTGCCGAACCGACTGCACGGAAGAACCACGTCGTGACCCTGAACGGCTTGAGTCCGGCCACCCAGTACTATTTCCGACTAAACTCGACGGTGAGCGGGACCCTTTATACGCACCCGTGCAGACTCACCACGATTGCAGGGACTGCCACGACTATCCCGCTCTTCGGCATCAGCAACGGCTGGAAATTCACCACCAACAATCTTGATGGTGTGAATTGGCAGGCTACCAATTACAATGACGGCTTCTGGGCTGGTCCCGGTCCGGGCGTCCTTTATTGTGAAAATAACCCGAGTGTTCCTTACAAGAGCACTCCGCTTCCCTCAACCACAAACACGAACGGGATCGATGGCGCCGGTACGATGGCGCCGACCTATTACTTTCGAACCCGGTTCAACCTGGCGCGGACTCCAGCGGCTGGCGCCAGCCTGACCTTCAGTAATTATATCGATGACGGAGGGGTCTTCTATTTGAATGGCGCCGAAGTTCGGCGGCTTCGGATGAGCCCTGCACCAGCCGTGATCACATACACAACTCTCACTACGGGTTCTCCCGCCTGTGGCGAGGCGACCTGTGCCGAGCTTTTTGTGGTCTCCGGAGCAGTGATGACCAATTTGCATGCCGGCGAGAACGTGATTGCAGTCGAGGTTCACCAGTCAAGCAGCGTCAGTTCAGACATCGTGTTTGGCTGCGGGCTCAGTTACAGCGAGCCCACAGCTACGAGTCCGCGGCTCAACATTTTGCGTGAAGGCAACCAGGGCACGATTTATTGGAACGGGAGCGGCTTCACGCTCCAGCAGGCAGATTTCCCCAATGGTCCCTGGTCTAATGCTCCCGGACCAATTACGAACCCTGCCTATTATTTCGCGATCCCTCCCGGTGTGAAGTTTTATCGGCTACGAAACTAATTCGGCACCGACTCGGGAGCCAGTTGATCACATTCTCCGAAGCGCTTTCCAGCGGCAGTAACCGATTCTACCGCGTGCGGCTGCTTGAGTATTGATTTGGGCCAAGAGGCAATGCGCCTGCGTTAGCGTCCGCTGATGTGCCACGAGTCATCAAAGAACCCGGCCTGAAGAACTCGTTGTGCGAGCGTCTTCTCCGGGGGGGCATTTATGGTCAGCACTGCGTAATCGGGCAACTTGGGCGTTTGCTGAGCGTTGCTGGCCCCGGCCGTGTCGGCAAAAGTAAATCCGCTATTAAGAACGATGTAGCGGCGCGGATTCAACGGATTAGGATAGATGAGCACAGGAACTTGCTCGGTTGAATCATAGGTTTGGCCCGCGAGTTGAAGTCTCCTCGCGTTCCACTTCAAAGGCAGCTTGGGTAGAGTTCGCCCGATCAGCTTGTTGCTTTGTGGATCGCCCCAGAGAATCAGGTTGTGTGCCGCGATGTCTGTGTCGGTGACCTGTTGGTCGTCTTTGAGCCGGACCAAGCCTCGAAATTGGGCGCGCCATTCGTTCGTCGCGCGCGTGAGTTCCAATTGAGTCCAAACCCCAAGCGGCGCATTCAGTGGTTTTCCCGTCGGACGAACAAATAAAAAGCTCTCCATGAATGCGTCATCAATTGGTCCTTGCAGACCGGGCAGCTTGGCAAGTTGGGTCAATGGGCGTTTCGTTTCGCCGACCCACTTCGGACCGCGTTTCTGGTCAATCCTGCGCAAGAGGACCTGTCGTTCTCCATTCGACTCGCGGACGGGTGCGATCAGGGACTGTCCATTGATCTCGACCGACAAAGAATCATCTCTGCGCGCGGGAAATGAGATGCCCGCCGGGAAGGCAAGCAGCAGATCCGCCACGTTCGTCGTTTCAATCGTCACTCGATTGAGTCCGTCGAGTCGCGCATGCACGCGCGCGCGCTCCCAGTGCCTGTCCATGCGCTGAATGGCCACCCAATGCGATTGGTTGTAGCGGAGCGTCCAGGTGGTGAACCGCACTTCGCGTGGCATGCGAACGCGACCGCGAGCGACGGCCGCGTCAACCCGGCGTGCCACTTCCAGCTTGGCTTGTGGTTCATATTTATGGGCTGTATTGGGCCCAATGACATGGTCCAGGTCCAAACCTTCGCGCTTCATGGCGATGGCCATCATGTCTGCGGCTTGTTTTTGCTTATCTATCTCGCCGCTGTAGGCCACCACGGGGCAGTTGAAAAAATTGGCGGCGTAATCGACGGAGTCGTAGAGGCGCCAAAGCGTTTGTTCGTACCAGGGCGGTTTGGGATCTTTGAGCAGCGCGCCCGTGTACTGTGCAGTTTCCGCAAAGCCAGCGCCAGGCGCGGCGACGGCCCACAAACCTGGATGGTGGGCGGCAAGATGCCAGCAGCCAGCGCCGCCCATGGAAAATCCACGCAATGCCAGACGCCGTTCGTCGATCGGGTAATTCTTGCGCACGTGTTCCAATGCTTCGAACACGTCTGCCTCACCGGCAAACTTGAAGGCATTGCAATAACGGCCGTAAGGATGAAGAACAAATGCGTCCGGAGGGGCGAATTCGCCAATCGAGCGCTGCCGATCGGAGAGAAATTTCAGCTCCGTCAGATGATCATCCCGCCCGTGCAGCCAGACGTCCAACCGATGCGACTGCGTACCGTCAATCCGGTAGCTTGAGGGGACTACCAATCCGTACGGCTGGACTGACCCATCGATCTTTGAGAGGTAACCGCGGACCACCAACCCGGTCGCATTCACCCAGGGTGTCTCGCCATTGCGGAGCTTGCGCGCTCTTTCCATGCCTTGTTTCAAAAGTGAACGGGCCGCGGCGAACTCATTGGATCGATAAAATTCATTGTAGGTGAGGGGCCATTCCACGGCCTTATGAAAAATTTCCACGTCGGGTAAAAGATCCAAAAGCGGCGGCTTGAGCGTGCCTTTTAATTGCGAGATCTGATCCTCAAGCTGCGAGACCGCTTCCTGCAGCTCTGAACGAACCTCCTCCGGAACGGCCATGCCAACCGGCGGGGCGCGCCGAATCTCCTCGGATCTAATTGGGGTCACCAGCGAAAGTGAAATGAAGATAAGCGCAGAGCGGCACCGACCGAAAGAGTTCATTCGCCTAATCACACCAACGTTGCCGCTTTGGTTCAAGCCAAGTTCGGGGCGGCAAGCGGCCATTACGCCGGCGAGCCAACTCAGTGCTGCGCGGGCGCTGAGCCTATTGCAGAGACGACGTGCTTCACGCGATAGCGTTGGTGCGTGTAGAGATCGTCCGCTGTTTGGAAAAGCGCAATCGCATCACGCTCCAACTCATAATCAACCGTGTCCAGGTCGCGCACGCGGTGCATTTCCTCGGCCTTGGGATTGCCGCGGTAAAACTCGTCGGATTGGTTCAGTCCCATAGTGACCAGGCGATCGTTGCGGAAAAAGCCGATATCGCGATTGTGATTCATTAACACGTGATCGAGGTGCGGCGATGCTTTCAAAAGGTCTCTGCCAAAAAAGAGGCTCTCGTAAGGCCGACCGATCAGTCCGAGAATTGTGGGCGCCACATCCAGCGAGCAACCCAGCCGTGAAATGCGCGTCGGGGCTTTGACGACCGCCGGGCCGGCAATGAGCATCGGGATTTCATAGGAGTGAATCGGAATGTTCTGACTGCCATAAACGCGCGCCCCATGGTCAGCCACGACCACAAAGATGGTGTTGGTGTAAAAGCTCTCGCGCCGTGCGGCCTCGAAAAATCGGCCCAGCGCGTAATCGGAATACTTGACCGCGTTATTTCGTTTGCGCTCGTCGGGATTTTCCGGAATCCGTCCTCGCGGGTAGGTGTAAGGCTTATGGTTGGAAACGGAGAGCACCGTGGCGAAAAACGGTTTATCGCCGGCGGCCAACGCACGACACTCATCGATGCTTCGGGCGTAGAGGTCTTCATCGCAGACGCCCCAAACGGTGGTGAAGGATGGCGCCGGAAAATGTTTCCTCTCGATGAAGTGGTCGTAGCCATTGTTTAAGGCGAACGACCGCATGCCATCAAAAATTCCTCGGCCACCATAGAGAAATACGGTGGAATATCCATCGCGCTTGAGGACACGCGCCATGGTTTCGACGTTGTGCGAGAGAGGTCTTACGACAATGGAATCGCCTGGGAGTGGGGGGAAGGAAGCGAGCACCCCTTCCAAACCACGCACCGTGCGGTTTCCGCATGCGTAAAGATTGGTGAACAACATGCCCGATTCATTGGCCAGCTTGTCCATCTCCGGCGTCAACCCGGGAAAAGCGCTGCCGAGAACGCCCCAAAACTCCGATCCAAAACTTTCCTCGAGGAGGAGCACCACATTTAAGCGCGGCCGATCAAGGTTTCCGGCTACACGGCGCTGAAGGCCCTCATCGTGCTCGACGAATTCGACTCCGGGTTCGCTCAGAAGGTTGCGGGCGCGAGCGAAGGCCTCCGCCCGGGGGACTGTTTTATAAAAGGCCGGGTAGTCGAGGTCTCGAGTGAGGGCGGCCGAGGCAAACGCGTAGGGCCCGTTCTTGGCCATTTCCCCCAGCAGTCGTTCGCCGCCAAAACGCGCCTCGCTGGGGCGGATGGAAAGATAGACAAGTGCGCAGGAGATCACGGCCGCGCCGAGAGGCCACCACCGACGCTCTTCGGGCAGCCGGGCAAGAGACCGTTGCAAAAAATGATTTTGTAACAGGATGACCATGCCCCCACTCAACGCGCATGCCACGATCACCCAGCCCACAGGATAAGCGTCCCAGAGGTTGACGAAAACTTCATGAGGATAAAGCAGGTAGTCGACCGCTACGGTGTTGAAGCGCGACTTGAATTCATCAAAAAAATAAAATTCCGCGACAAGCGAAAAGAAAAACAAGGTCCAGGCGGCTCCAAGCACCATGGCGAAAAAGATGCGGTGCCACCGAGCGCGATACCATTGGCCCGGGAGGATGGCCAGCCAGCCAAGCAGCGCCGCAGCGCAGATCAATCCAATGAAAAGGTCCAGGTGGAAACCGACAGCGAAGGATCGCACTGTTTCCACCCACGAAGCTCCGTGTGGTCCGAATTTCAGGAAAAGCAGTAACCGGAGCAGGAAAAATCCGCAGAGCAAAATCGCGATCTGGCAAGCGGCGATCCGGACGCGAGGATTCTTCGGCTCCGATCGAGCGCGAGAGACATCAGTTGGCATTATTTTTTTGATGCAATCTTCCTGGTACTAGGAAAGATCTGCGGCCTGGCAACTCGAACGCGATTCCTATCCCTCTAACAAAACCAACCATTACCGCGCAAGATTCAATCCGTCTCGACTCGAGGCCGGAATTGCCCCGCCTATTCCAGGCCCCCAAACCCTCGCGATCCCTGCCAGTGCAGAATAAGCAGAGCAAATGTTGAACCAGCAATGCTCGAAACGCAAGAATGTTTCGGCCAGGCAACGATCGCGGTGTTGCTCCACCAGGCTGTGGCGCTACTAAAGGGCCGGCTTCCGCTTTGCAATCCAGGCAGCCATTGCAAATCCGACAAATACGAAGCCGAGCGTCGTCGTGCGAACAGCCCATGACGCGGGGCGGGAGGCGCGGGTTTCGAGGACGATTTTCAAGTCAGCCAATGGATCGACCTGCACGCTGCGGCGAAAAGTCAGGAGTCGTCCTTGCTGAGGAATGGAGGCGCGGATGGCGGTTGGGCTGGAGACAGCCGCGTCCTGCTGTTGGATGAGGCGTTCTGCCAGCCGCATGAGAGCCGCGTTGTCATCACCACTATTGGAATCAATGATCTGTTTGGCCTCCTGTTGCGTGTAGTTGACGTCTTTGCGGCCGCGCAGGTCGCGGACTTTATTTGGCTCAGCTTCGCCTGCGATCGCCCCCTGCCGAACGTTTAAACCGATGAGCGCCTGTTGCAGCTTGAGGTTGTGGAGTTGGACGCGAGCATCTTCGTTGAAAGCATCGTCATGGGTGCTCAGGCCATAGGCAGACTGGAAAGCGCGGCGGGCTTGTTGCGGATCGCCGCGTTCGAGCAGCGAGTTGCCCATGGAAAGCATCTCTTCGGCCGCCCTGGTTTTCTCGCGCTTGAGGCTCACTTCATTTTGAAGGTAGGATTGCACGTCTACGGCGACGGCCTCTTGCACCTTGGCGTCTTCCTGCAATTGCAAAGTCCCGTTCCAAGCTGCGAGATGCCATTTCTCATTCAGATAGACCTGCCAGGTGATGTTCTCCAACGGCAGGTCGATTTTCGGTCCCACCAACGAAAGATCGAGTTTGCGTCCACCGGCTGATCCAATCCGGCTGGAGTAGAACAGCTCGACAGTGGTGGGCCCATCCGGTCGCGACTGTTGTTCGAGTGGAATCAAAATTCGATCTTGTTCGCGCCACGGCCAGACGCCGTTTTGATTAACGAACGCAAACCAAAACTTCGCGTCGGGCGGAAGCGTGAAGTAGAGCAGCCGCTTGTCGCCAGGAATCAGATTCAGTTTTACCTGGGTGAGCATTACTCCTTCGTCGGAAACCACGGAGGTGAGCGTTATGTTGTTGACGCGCGCCGGCAGCAGCCTGGCGGCCTCATGACGTTCAAGCCGTAGCGCGAGCTCAAACGCGGGCTCGACGAGGCGGAAGGTATAATTGGCCGTAGCTGCTTCGATGTTTTGCCGCAGTGGGCGCGGAATGCTTTGCCATTCGGCTGCCTGAAGCGCAGCCGGTGGTGGATCGGCGCGCAGTTGCAAGCGGCCCGCTGATTGGATGGTGACGAAGCCGCGTTGAAGGTTGGCGTCCAGCCCCTGAGCGCCGCGGACTATTGCATTTGTCGCCGATTCCGCGAGCGGAGTCTGCCATGTAGCCTGGAGAAGATATTTTCCAATGACGCGGCGATGCAACTTAACGTCCCAGGTTTGGAAAGCGTCCTGCACCGGACCGACCGGCAGGAAATCTGAAACCTGGTCGCCTCGAAAACGGACGTTTTCGGCATTGGTTGGCACGCGAACGCGAATCGTTTTCAGGCCGGTATTTTCGATTTGATATTGAAGATTCATGGCGACCTTGAGTTGCGCCTCGTTGACGGTGACATGCTGCAGACTGGCCACCTGCACCCATGGATCCACCTGCTCGACGTCCAGCGCGAGACTCCATTGCGGTTGCAAGAGACGAAACGCGAGCACCCCTTTCTGCCGAATACCTGACTTCTGGGGGTCCAACTGAGTGACGCCATCACGCGTGGCAACCTGCAAACGCATACCTTGTTCGGGAACGATAACAAGTTGTCCTCGTTGTTTGGTGGCTTCGCGGAACACCAGGCGTGGTACCGCCACAGGCTTGGCAGCCTTTGTGCCGGCTCCGCTCAAGCTCACAGCAAATTGTTGTTGTCCCTCGGTCTTGCCCTTGAGGTGCAGCGTGATAATGCGACCCTCAGGCCCAGCCAACTCCGTCCAATGACTTAAGGCCGATCCGCTGATCGACTCTACATCGAACCCTGTCGGCAGCACGAAGCTGATGCGGAAGATGCCTGCTCGCGTGATCGAGACAGCGGCGTTCACCGCCAGCAACGTTCGATCCTCGCCGAGCGATAATGTTTCCTGGGTCTCGACTCGAACGTCCGGCTCGACCGCCGAAGCTTTCATATTCGCAGTGCTCTTGGCGTCAGCGTACCGGAATGCCCGTCGCAAAGTGAGGCCTGGAATTTGCCGGCTGAGGAGTTGCACGACCGGAGCCGGGAAGTCTTCAAGGTTAATCGAGGGCAGCCCCTGCGCGGTTACGGTATCGAGCTGCACTTCAGAACCGGTCGCTATTCCGAGGGAACCGACCTCCCCGGCAGCATTGTTGACTCTGATCAGTCCGGCAGTTTGCTCGAAAGGGAGCGGCCCGGTGGCTATTTGTGACCGAATGACGAAGGTGAACGGACGCGATTGCGGCGGAGTAAAACTTACTCGGAGCTTGCGGGTGTCAGGATCAAATCGCCAGAGCGATATGGGAGCAGTCGCTGCTACTGGGGCATTCGTATTTTTCGAATCGACCGGGAGCCCGGCTTTGGCTCCGTCAATGACGTCGGTAATTGTGGCCGTGCCTGGAACGTCGAACACGAGCTCATTCAATTCCCCTTGCGCGGGTCGAATCTGCACCTGGTGCGCACCCTCGATCACTCCTGCTGTGGGCACATAGAGCTGATAGAGCTCCGCGAAGAATACCGCGTTCTCATGCTTGACGTCACGGCTGCGCGGCTTCCAGCCAATCCACGGATCAGGAACCGGCGCGAGCACCAAAGTGGCGACGGTGGCGTTTGTGGAGGAGCCATCACGCTGCATCGACACGGCATTCTCGGCGACAACCTCCACATCGAGATCGGCCAATGTGACATTCACGCGATTCACTAGTCCATACTGCGTGGGGAGGGCCAAGCCACTTTCGCCATCCTTTTTTGCCACCTGGATTTGATAATGCAGGTCGATATCGAACGAACCGTCCTGCTGCGCCTGTAATTCATGAGCACGCCTGCCGCCAACCGGCGCCTGAATGAGCTTGAGTGAGTTCGTTGGATAAACGATGTCGGTGAGCAC
>Ga0137394_10001357_pt1 | contig 17763 bp, 7 predicted proteins | sample czobulk116metaG_FD_108278 | JGI IMG/M metagenome (GOLD analysis project Ga0137394, IMG submission 108278) | Vadose zone soil microbial communities from Angelo Coast Range Reserve, California, USA - czobulk1.16 metaG | ecosystem: Environmental > Terrestrial > Soil > Vadose zone | place: USA...
GACGATGTTCGCGGCCACCAGGAGGTCGGATCCGTTGGTGGTGGTCAAGGTCCCGCTGTCGCTGTCGCTGGCGGTCCCGGTCGCGGCCACCGCGGCGTCCACCGGGTTGCCGGGGGCGAGGCCGCGGTACTCGAGGATGCGGATGTCCGCGTACTGCGCCGACCCGCTGAACGCGACGGTCACCTTGTTCTCGCTCGCGTTCGCCGACGCGATCGCGTTGGCGTAGTAGATCGCCTGCGTGAGCCCGGGGATCACGGTCGGTCCGATTGCGATCGAATACGCGTTGCCCTTGGTGTCGGTGACCGAGTTGACCTGGACGTCGGAGTCGTTCCAGCCCACCACCACCACGTTGGTGTCGCCGGCCCACTGGGCGGAGTCGTAGCTGACGACCACGGACGTCTCGCCCGATTGCGGCGTCGCGTAGTTGCCCTGCTGGAAGGTGGGAACGAACGACGGAGCCGGCGTGGTGGCGCTGGCGACGTTGGAGTAGCCGCTGAGGTTGTTTGCCGCGTCCCGGGCGCGGACCCGGTAGCTGTAGGCGATCGACGCGCTCAGCGTCGTGTCGGAATAGGAGGTCCCGCTGCTGGTGGCGATCTGCGCGAAGTTCGAGCAGCCGGCGGCCTGGCAGCGCTCGATCAGGTATGCCGTCACGCCCGTGTCGTCGGTCGAGGCGTTCCAGGCGAGGTTGATCTGGCTGCTGGACAACGCGGCGGCGGTCAGGCCGGAGGGGTTGGTCGGCGGCGTCGTGTCGGGCGTGAGCGTGGTGGCGCTCACGGCATTCGAGTAGCCGCTCAGGTTGCCGGCCGCGTCGGTGGCGCGGACGCGGTAGCCGTACGGAGTCGAGGGCAACAGGCCCGTGTTGTTGAACGTGGTTCCGCTGACGCTGGCGATCTGCGCGTAGTTGCTGCATCCGCTCCCCTGGCATCTCTCGACCAGGTAGGCAGTGACGGCGACGTCATCGGTGGATGAGGTCCAGCTCAAGTTGATCTGCGTGGTGGATACGGCGCTGGCCGCCAGGCTGGACGGATTCGTGGGCGGCGTGGTGTCCGGCGCGGGCGTGGTCGCGCTGGCCGTGTTGGAGAAGCCGCTCAGGTTGCCGGCCGCGTCGGTCGCGCGGACGCGGTACCCGTAGGTCGTCCCGGTCCGCAGGCCCGTGTCGTTGTACGTCGTGCCGGCGACGGTGGCGATCTGCGTGAAGCTGGTGCACCCGCTGCCCTGGCAGCTCTCGACCAGGTAGCCGGTCACGCCGGCCGCGTCGGTGGAGGCCGTCCAGCTCAGGTTGATCTGCGTGGTGGAAGCGGCCGTGGCCGTCAGGTTGGAAGGGTTCGTCGGTGGCGTCGTGTCCCCGAGCGTGGTGGCGCTGGCGACGTTGGAGTAGCCGCTCAGGTTGCCGGCGGCATCCGCTGCCCGCACCCGGAAGGAGTAGCTGGTGGACGTGCTGAGGCCCGTGCTGCTGAAGGTCGTGCCGGTCGAGGTCCCGACCTGTGCGAAGTTGGCGCAGCCGGCGCCCGCGCACCGCTCGATCCGGTAGCCCGTCACGCCCACGTTGTCGGTCGAGGCCGTCCAGCCCAGGTCGATCTGGCTGCTCGACGACGCGTTCGCGGTCAGGTTCGACGGGTTGGTGGGCGGCTGCGAGTCGGTCGGGGGGCTGCCGGCGGTCCGGAACGCCACCATCTGCATGATCCAGTCGGCCCCCCCGTTGAGCGGCGCGGTCGAGGTGTACGCGCCGGTCGCCGTGACGCTGCGATCCTGGACCAGGTCGCCGTCCGGATCCGTGATGGTCCGCTTCGTCCATCCCGTTCCGGCGGACTGGGTGTACGAGGTGACCATGTTGGCGGAGACCAGCAGGTCGGAGGCATTGGTGGTGGTGACCGCGAGCGTGCTGCTGGTCAATCCGCTGCCCGAACGGCCCGAGGTGACGTCGACCGGGTTCGCCGGATCGATCCCGGCGTACTCCAGGATCCTGACGTCCGCCCAGGTCGCCGCCTGGTTGAAGGTGACCGTCACCGTGTTCGCGCTGGCGGCGGCCGAGGCGATGCCGGCCGCGTAGTAGATGGACTGCGTCAGCGTGGTGGTCCGGGTGGTCGGGCCGATCGCGCGCGTGTACGCGTTGCCCATCGTGTCCGTCACCGAGACTACCTGCGCGGCGGTGTCGTTCCAGCCCACCACCACCACGTTCGCGTTCCCCGCCCTCTGGGCCGCGGTGTACTTGACCGCAACCGCGGTCAGCGGCGTCTGCGGGGTGGCGTAGTTCAGCTGGATGAACGTGGCGGAGAGGTCCTGCCGGATACGCTCGGTCCGGGTCTCGTCCGGAGAACGGCCGCAGGCGACGAGCAGGATCAGGCCGGCGACCGCGCGCCGGCCTGGCGCGAGACGCGAGCGATTGAATGAATGGATGTACATTGCGACGGCCCCCAACCGTCAGCGATGCAGGCTGCTGGAAAAAGACAGTCGCATCATACTCGACCGTGGGGCCGGGTAAAGCGTCAAGTGCGCGCCCAGCCGGGCACGGCACCGACGATGGTCTCGATCGGAACGCCCAGGCGCTGCGCCCGCCGGAGCTGGCGAGTCCTCCAGATCGTATAAAGGACTGGCAAAACTTCCAGCGTCAGGAAGGCGCTGGTGAGCAGGCCGCCGATCATCGGTGCGGCGACCCGGCGCAGGATCTCCGCCCCGGCGCCCTCCGCCCAAAGGAGGGGAAGGAGGCCCGCGGCCATGGTCGTGACGGTCATGACCTTGGGCCGGAGGCGCCGGACGGTTCCCTCGGCGTGGGCCGCAACGATGTCCTCGCGGCTGTGGAGCAATCCTTCGCGGACGCGGCGGTGGAAGGCCTCGTCGATGTAGACGACCATCACCACGCCGGTCTGCATGGCGAGCCCGATCACCGAGAGCAGTCCCACCCAGACCGGCGCCGAGAGCGGATAACGCAGCCAGTACAGCGTCCAGCAGCTTCCCACCAGCGCGAACGGCACCGAGACCAGGACGATGAGGGCCTCGGTGAGGCTGCGGAACTGGAGATAGAGGAGCCCCAGCATCGAAAGCGCGACCAGCGGCACGATCAGCCGGAGCCTCCGCGCTCCGGACAGGAGCAGCCGGTATTGTCCCGCCCACTCGATCCGCTCGTCGGGGTTCAGGCGCAGCCCGCCCGCGCCGATGGCCGCCTCGAGCGCGCGCTGCCCGCGCTCGACGTAGGCCAACAGATCGGTGCCGCCGGCCAGGTCGACGTGGACGTACGCGACCAGATCGGCGCCCTCGGTCCGCACCATCGCTGGCCGCGAGACGAACGTGGGGCGACCCAGGAACGCCAGCGGCACCGCCTGGCGCGGGCCGTCGCCCGAGGACCGCACGGTGATCTCGCGGAGGGCGTCGGACGGCCCGCTGAGGTTCAGGTCCTGGGCGACGCGGACGCGCAAGAGGCGCCCGTCCTTCTCCATCTGTCCGACCTGGCCACCCTTGAGCAGCAGGTCGGCGGTCGCGCGGACCAGCGCCAGATCCACGTGGTGCGCCGAAACCGCTCGGGGGTCCGCGACGAACTCCAGCCAGGTCTCGCCGCCGGCCGGCTCGAAGACCGCGCTGCGCGTGTCCGGGACGCCGGCGAGGATCCGCCGGACCGCCGCTCCCAGCTCGGCGAGCCGCTCCGCGTCGGCGGCGCGGATGCGGACCCCGACGGGCGTGCGGATGCCGGTGGCCATCATGTCCAGCCGGGCGCGCGCGGGAGCGGTCCAGGCATTGGACCAGCCCGGCAGCCGGACCGCGCGATCGAGCCGCTCGATCAGCTCGGCGGTGGTCGCCGGCGAGTCCTCCGGCCAGAGCAGGTTGAGCGCGCGGCGGAGGAAGGGAGGCGCCCAGCCCGAATACCAGCGCCGGCGCGGGATGCGCGGCCAGTCCGCGCGCGGCCGCAACCGGATGGTGGTCTCCGCCATCGAGAGCGGCGCCGGGTCGGTCGCCGTGTCGGCCCGCCCGATCTTGCCGAACACGGTCGCGATCTCCTCCGCCTTTCCCAGCGCGCCGTCCTGAAGTCGAAGCTGGGACGCGAGCTCCTCGGCGGGCGCGCCGGGCAGCGTGGTGGGCATGTACAGCAGATCGCCCTCGTCGATGCGCGGCAAGAACTCGCCGCCGAGCCGCAGCGCGATGGGCACGGCCGAGGCGAGCGCCAGCGCCGCGACCAGGAGCGTGAGCAGCGGCCGCGTGAGCGCGAAGTGCACGAAAGGCTGGTACATGCGGACCAGGCCGCGGGTGATCGGATTGGCGAACTCCGGCGCCACCCGGGTCCTCAAGAGAACCGCGCGCAGGGCGGGAGCTACCGTCAGGCTGACCAGCGCCGCCGAGAGGATCACCAGCGTCTTGGTCAGGGCCAGCGGCCGGAGTAGCCGGCCCGTCTCCCCGGTGAACGCCAGCACGGGCAGGAAGCTGAGCGCCGCGATCAGCAGCGAGACGAGGATGGCCGGCGCGAAGGACCCGGCCGCGCCCGCGATCCGCGCCTGCCGTTCGGTCGCGGGCATGCCGGGCTCGAGGGTCTCCAGCCGCCGGTGGCAGGCCTCCAGCGCGACGACCTCGGCATCCACGGCCATCCCGAGCGCGATGCCGATCCCGCCCAGGCTCATGATGGTCGCGGGCAACCCCAGGAGCCACATCGCGGCGGAGGTGATCAAAAGGACCAGCGGCAACGTCAAGAGCGGCGCGAGCGCGCTTCGGGGATGGAGCAGGAAGACGAGGATCACCAGCACGACGACCGCGACCTCTTCGGCCAGCGCGCGCAACAGCGTGCGCTGGATCCGATCGATCAGATCCGAGCGGTCGTAGACGGTGAGCAGCTTCACGCCTTCGGGCAGGCGCGCGCGCTCCCGATCGAGCGCCTCGCGCACGCGGTGCGCTACCGATGCGGCATCCGCGCCGCGGCCGGCGATGACGATGCCGCCCACGGCGGGCAGCCCCCCGAAATCCGCCATTCCGCCAGGCATGTCGTGGGCGAGCCGGACCTGGGCGACGTCGCGCAGCCGCGGTGCCGGCGTCGCGCCTCCCGGGACCGGCAGCGCCTGGAGGTCCGACAAGGAGGGGGCTGGCTTTGCCGAGAGCGCGCCCCGCACCGCGGCGATCACGTCCGAGAACGCGAGGCCGTTCGCGCGAAGGCTGCCCGCCCGCACGTCGATCAGGACCTGCTCGAGATCGCCTCCCACGCTGGCGACCTCCGCGACGCCGGGCAGCGGCGAGAGCGCGGGTCGCAGGACGTCGTCGTGGTAGCGCCGGAGGCGCAGCGGATTCTGCCCGTGCGTCGGATCGATCAGGACGTACTGGAAGACCCATCCCGTGCTGGTCGCTTCCGGGCTGATCTGGAGCCGCACGTCCGCGGGGAGCGAGGGGCGAAGCTTCGCGATGCGGTCCAGCACGGCTGCGCGTCCGCTTTCCAGCGCAGGCGCCGAGGGGAAGATGACGTCCACGTACGCCATCCCCGACATCGACGAGCCGCGCACGGCGGTGGCGCCGGGGACTCCGTCGAGCGCGCCGGTCAGCACCCGGGTCACCGCCGTCGCGACCTCGCCGGCCGGATGTCCCATCCAGTCCGCGACCAATACGATTTGTGGGTCGGAGAGGTCGGGCAGCACGTCTTGCGCGACCTCCCGCCGCGCGACCTCGCCGGCGAGCCCGGCCAGCAGCGCCGCCGCGATCACGATCCGCGGGTGCCGGGTGCTCCACGAGACCAGCCGTGAGATCACTGGCCGTCCGCCCCGACCGACTCCGGCCCGGCTTCGAGGCGCGCCTGGGAATCGAGGAAGAATGCGCCGCGGATGATCACCCGCTCCTGCTCGCGCAATCCCGAGACCACCGCGGTCAGCCCGTTCAAGGTCTTGCCGACGGCGACGGGGCGGCGGGTGAACGACCGGCCGTCCGCGGAGGCGAAGACGTATGGGCCTTCGCTGGATTCCAGGACCGCCGACGACGAGACGATCAACACGGTCCTCGGCTTTGCCGGCAGCTCGATAGAACCCGTGGCGCCGGCCGGAAGGGAGGGGCCGTTGCGCTCGACCACGAAGTCCACGGTCGAGGTGCGCGCGTCCCACGGGACCGGCGGAGCCTGGCCGAGGCGGACGGCGACCGGCGGGCCGCCTCCGGTCTGGAACAGCGCGCGCTCCGCCGGCTCGAGCGACGCCAGGTCGTCCTGGTACAGCAAGGCCCGGACCAGCCGGTCGCCGGCGACCCAGGCGGAAGCGCGCTGCTCCTGGGAGAAGATCCGGCGCCGCGCTACGTCCACCACGCCTTGCGCCCGGGCGCTGGGATCCGGACGGGCTTGTTCCTGTTGCCCGAGGCGCGCGCTGCGGGTCTCGGTGAGGGCCATGCCGCAGATCGGGCAAGAGCCGGGTCCGGCCGCGGTCACTTTGGGGTGCATCGGGCACGAGTAGCGCCTTTGCGCAGCCTGGGATGCCCGCGACTCCGGCCGGCTGAGCACGAATGCATAGGTCGCCGCCAGCGCCGCGAGCGCCAGGAGGATGGCGCGGGCCGCGACGATCAGCGCTGGTGACCGCGTAGACATCCCATGAGATTACCGAAGAGGCGCGGCAGCGAGAATCGGGCTTGTCGGCCTCATCCCACGCCGACTTGCGCGACGGCAACGGGTTCGGGGCGCTTGCGCACGATCATGCTGCGCAAGAGGTCCACGATCTCGCGGTCCAGACCGCCCAGCGCCCAGAGCAGGCCGGCATACGTCGCGACCGAGAGCGGCAGCGCCAGGACCGGCAGGGATCTCAAGGCCAGCCCCACGGCGGCCATCCCCAGCGCGGCGACCAACGCGCGCCCTGCGGTCCCGAGCAGGGAGCGGTTCACGACGCCGCGGGGCAGGATGGCCATCCCCGCCGCGACCATCGCCACCTCGGCCACCGTCACCGACACGCTCGCGCCCAGGCCGCCGTTGCCGGCGATGCGCTCGAAGTACGGGACCAGGATGGGATCGAGGACCAGCGCCACCACCACGCAGAAACTTTGCGCGACCGCGTACGGCACCTGTCGATTGGCGGCGGCGATGCTGATGCCGACCACGATGCTGGCGTACACGAGCACGATGTAGACGGCGAGGATGCGTAGGTTGTCGGTGGCGGGACCGAAGCGGTCGGCGCTGTAGATGAGGTCCACCGCGATCGGCGCAAAGAGGATGGCACCGGTTCCGGCGAAGAGTCCCACGAGCGTCACCGCTCGCAGGGCGAGGCGAACCAGGGCGTCGTAGGAAGGGCGATCGTGCGCGAACAGCCGTGAGATGGTCGGGTAGATCGCGTACGCCAGCGTGGTGGCGGGGAAGAGGAGGACGCCGACGATCCGGTTGGCCGCGCTGTACCAGCCCATCGCCTCCGGGCGCGCCAGCTTCGAGAGGAAGTGCGCGTCGATGTACGGCTGCAGGCGGAGGACCAGGTCCAGGATCACGAATCCGAGCCCCGCGCGCAGCATGTCGCCGAGGGCCTCGCGGCTGAGGTGGACGCGGCCGATCCGCAGCCGGATCAGGAGCGCGATCTGCACCCCGGTGCTGATGCAGCAGGCGATCAGCTGCGCGATCAGGGCCGCCTTGAGGCGCCCTCCCAGGAGCAGCGTGGGCACCAGGACCGCGGCCTCGAACACGTTGGTGAACACGGTCGTGCGCGCGCACCAGGAGAGCTTCTCGAATCCGCGGAACACCGCGTTGCACAAGGCGCCGATGCTGCCGACGCCCATCCGCGCCGCGACCAGCAACAGGACCGTCTCCATGCGCGCGTCGTAGCCGAGGCCCTCGGAAACGCGCGGGATCCCCAGGAGCAAGAGGATCGTGAGACCGACGCGGAGCGCCGCTCCCGCGCCGAACAGCTCGCCTGCCCGGGAGCGGTCCCGGGCGATGTCCCCCGCGAGCACCAGCTGGCCTCCCCATTCGATGAAGAGGAAGGCCACGAGCAGGGTGGTGTTGGCGAAGTAGATGACGCCGAAGTCCGCGGCGCCGAGGGAGCGCGCGAGGACTGCGTTCACGACGATGGAGACCGGCGTGGTGACGAACTGCGAGAACACCAGCGCCAGCGTGTTGCGGGCGACGAGTCCCCCGGCGTGGGCCGGCGATCCCCCTTGCGGAGGCGACGAGTCGGGCGGTTTCTCCCCGCCCGCGTCAGCTCTGGACATCGCTGCCCCCGACTTCCTTGTTCAACCCCGGAGTAGCACGAGTTCCCAAGGTGCTCGAAGCGGAACGATTCGGCTACGGCTGGATCCGGATCCCCCGATGGGCAAAAGAAGGCGTGAGGACGGGGATCAGCGTCGCCGGTGCGCGCCGGCCACACCCGTCATACACCCCTCGTTCCGGGGGCTTTCCAAAGAACGTAGGAAATGCGCCTACATGTGCGCGCTGTGTATGGGTGACATCCCGGGAGGCGACTGCTAATCAAACCACGAGAAGCATTGCAGTTTTTCCATGGCCAAAGCAATTTTACCGTGTGTATGTAGTCCGGCCTGAAAGCCGAACGAACAAGGGGGGGCCGGATGCGCGCCCGCACGAACTGCAGTCCGCTGCTTCTGCTGATCGCCGGTGTCCTCGGGACGGCCTGCAACCCGAGCTATACTGGCTCCTCGACGACCGTTTCCGTGACCGTGACGCCGCAGCAGGCCACCCTGGCCATGAGCGCGACCCTCTCCTTCGCGGCGGCCGTCAGTGGCGGCAGCTCGGCGGACGTCCTCTGGTCGGTGCAGGAGGTGGGCGGAGGTATGATCGACGCCTCCGGCAAGTACACCGCGCCGGCCGTGGCAGGGACCTTCCACGTGGTCGCCGCCAGCATGGCGGATCCCTCGAGCACGGATAACGCGACGGTCACGGTGAGCGCCTCCGGCGGCATCTCCGTCGCCGTCATCCCGCGCAACGCCTCCGTGGTCACCGGCGGGTCGCTCCCGTTCACGGCGACGGTCAGCGGCACCAGCGGAAACCAGTCCACCGCGGTCACCTGGAGCGTGCAGGAATCGGGCGGCGGCAGCATCAATGCTTCCGGTCAGTACACGGCTCCAGGGTCGACCGGCACGTACCACGTGATCGCCACGAGCGTGGCGGATACCTCGAAGAAAGACACGGCCACGGTCTCCGTCACCTCCACGCCGGTGATCGCGGTCTCGGTCTCGCCCGGCGCGGTCTCGACGCTGACGGGCGGAACGATTCCCTTCACGGCCACGGTGACCGGCACCACCACGGGTCAATCCACCGCGGTCACCTGGTCGGTGCAGGAGTCCGGCGGCGGGTCCGTGAGCGCCTCGGGCGTGTACACGGCGCCGTCCAGCGGCGGCACCTACCACGTGGTCGCGACCAGCGTGGCGGACACGTCGAAGAAGGACACGGCCACGGTGACCGTGACGGCTCCGGTGATCACGGTCGCCGTTTCGCCGCAGGCCACCGAGACGACGCCGGGAGGCTCGCTGTCCTTCAGCGCGGCCGTCGGCGGTAGCACGACGGGCCAGTCGACCGCGGTCACCTGGTCGGTGCAGGAAGGCGCCGCCGGAGGAACGGTGACCTCGTCGGGCGGTTACACCGCGCCCGCGACCAGCGGGACCTATCACGTCGTCGCCACCAGCGTGGCGGATCCGTCCAAGAGCGGCACCGCGACCGTCAGCGTGACCACGCTGACCATCATCCCCTCCGACCGGCGCACGACCTGGAACCCGGGCGTGTTGTCCCAGGGCGGGGTCCCCAACCGCACCACCATTTGCGCGACGGTGCAGGCCTCCACGTACGGGAACGGCGCCTCGGACGCCACCGCGGGGATCCAGGCCGCGATCAACGGGTGCCCGGCGGGCCAGGTGGTGCTGCTCTCCGCTGGCACGTTCACCATCAACAACGACATCATCATGATCAACAAGGGCGTCACGCTGCGCGGCGCGGGGGCCGGCTCGACCCTGCTGCAGCGCACGAACGGCGCCACGCCAGGCTCGTACATTCCCGGAGTCGCCAAGCCGGTGATCATCGTGGGCCCGGCGCGCTGGGGCAGCGGCGGCTCCGCGGTGAACCTGGCCAACGACGCGGTCAAGGGAGCGGACTCGGTGCAGCTCGCGGCGGCCCCGACCGGCGGTCTCACCGCGGGACAGATCGTGATGATCGACGAGCTTTCCGGCGCCGGGTGGCAGACGGACCCGGGTGGGCGCGGGCAGATCTGGGCGTCGCCGGACTTCCGCGTCGTCTACCAGCGGCACAACCCGGGGCTGGGAACGGACGACCCGTTCCCGGACGCCGCGAGCTGGTTCAGCCGCCCGGACCGCGTCACGGTCGAGATCAAGGAAGTGAAGTCCTGGGACGCGGGGACGAAGACGGTCTCGTTCACCTCGCCCTTCCACATCGACTACCGCACCTCGCACACCGCCCAGCTCTACGTGTTCAACGACAAGCACGTGAAGAACGCCGGCGTGGAGGACCTCAAGCTGAAGGGCGGCGACGACGGGCAGCTCCGCTTCAACTTCGCCGCCTACTCCTGGGCGGCGCGGGTGGAGAACACCGGCTGGCTCGGTGAAGGCTTCGCGATCAACGCCTCATTCCGGGTCGAGGTCCGCGACTCGTACGTCCACACGCCCGTCTACTTCGAGCCGGGCGGAGGCAGCTACAACATCTCGCTCGCCGACGGCTCGGCGGAGATCCTGATCGAGAACAACATCTCCACCGACGCCGACAAGGTGATGGTGGCGCGCTGCTCGGGCGCCGGCTCGGTGGTGGGCTACAACTACATGGACGACGGGCACATCGGCTCGAACGCGAACTGGGTGGAGATCGGCCTCAACGCCAGCCACATGGTCGGCCCGCATCACGTGCTGTTCGAAGGCAACTACGGGTTCAACTTCGACAGCGACAAGACGCACGGCAACTCCATCTACCACACGGTCTTCCGCAACCACCTGAGCGGGAAGCGCCTCAGCTTCAACGACGGCGGCCCGAAGCGGTGCGCGGGCGCCGGCTTCTACTCCTACTGGATGACGTACGTGGGCAACGTCCTCGGCCGCTCTGGCCAGATGACCGGTTGGGTGTACGAGGCGCCGGACATGGACACGCCCGGCATCTGGCTCCTGGGCTGGGATGACTGGAACCCGTACCCGATGGACGCCCAGGTCAAGGCCACCGCTCTGCGGCACGGCAACTACGACTACGTCAACAACGCGGTGACCTGGGATCCGTCGAACTCCAACCACACGCTGCCGCAGTCCCTCTACCTGTCGCAGAAGCCGGCCTTCTTCAGCGCGGGCAGCGGCTACGTCTGGCCCTGGGTGGATCCGACGGGGACGCCGCAGCTCCGGACGCTGCCGGCCAAGGCGCGCTTCGACGCGGGAACGCCGTTCACCCAGCCCTGAGCGGGATGCGGGCGAAACATCGGACCCACGGGCGTCGCAGTCGCGACGCTCCCGTGGGTCCGCGCGAGCGGTGCTCTCAGGGGCAGGTGTACCCGACGAGCTGATTGTAGGTGGCGTTGAAGATGCTGTTTCCGTCGAGCGTGTGGCCGCTGCTGGAAGGGTCCACCAGGATTCCCGCGCAGGTGTGGTTGATCACGTTGTTTTGCACGGTGTTGTGGTTCGCCGTGAGTCCGAAGCAGGTCGAATCGATCTCGACGCCGGCGATCGCGCTGCTCGCGATGGTATTGCCCGTCACGATGTTGGTGTTCCCGCAGAGATAGATTCCGTCGCTGACCGAGCTTCCGAAGATCTGGTTGCCCGTGATCGAATTGCCGTTCGAGCCATAAAGGGCAATTCCGCACTGCGTACTGCCGATGGTGTTGTTCGAGACTTCGATCGGCTTCGCATTCTTCTGAAGGGCGATGCCGCACGACCCGATCGGCGAATTGTTCACCGGCGCCGAGTTGAGATCGATCAGACGATTTCCCGTCGCGTACCCCGACGAACCATCGTAGAAAGAAATGAGGTTGGTAAAGCCGGTGCCCACTCCCGGCCCCATGATCATGTTGTTCAGGACGCTTGCGTTCGCGCCAAGCACGTACACTCCCCCGAAATCGAATTGCTCCATCATCGAGCTCTGGATGGCCACGTTCGATCCCTCGATGATCCCGATTGAGAGGCCGGTGCCGCACGTATTCGGCGGCGTTCCGCCGAACTGGTTGCGTACCGCAACGTTTTTCACCGTGCCCGAGGATCTCGCCGTGTACGCGATTCCAAATATGGAGATATTGCCGGAGCTATTGGCGCAGGGGAGGTTGTTCCCTGCGCTGTCGATCGCCAGGTTGTTGATGTTGACATTGACTGGGTTGGTCACTGCGACGTGCGCGGCCAGGCTGCCGAAGCCAAGCGACGCGGCCAGGCCAACGGGTGGTGAGGTGATCACCGGCGCGCTCGAGTTGTTGGCGTTCAACCCCGAGAGCGTCAACGGGATCGAGATGACGATCTGTTCCGGGTAAGTGCCGGGACAGACCGCGACGGTGTCGCCCCCCGTCACCTGCGCCGCATTGATGGCCGCCTGAATGGTCGCGAAGGGTGCCGGCCTCGTCTGTGTCGTGCAATTTCCAACCACCAGCCGGATCGCCCATGCATTGGCGCTGGGCAAGGCCAATACGACAATCGAAAGGAACGCAATACGCAACGCAGTCATGATGGAGGTCCCCCCCGGGAGCGCGTGAAGAATCGTGGAAGGCGGCGTCCCGTCGCCGTCCTCATTCAAATAAAAAACTACAATCTGGGCCGTGGAAAACTGCAGCCCCCCCGCGCGTGACAATGGCTGGATGGAAACTCGAAGTCAATGCCCCTGCCCGTCGATATGGAAGTGGGCCTTCCACGATCCATTGGACAGGTTGATGCTCAAAAACCCTGATCAAGCCTTGGACGGCTCGGGGGGATCAGCTTCTGCAGGCGGCGGCCGATCCGCCGCAGCTTGCGCGCCACCCGCATGGGAATGCTGGTGATCCCGCGGGGATCGCGGCGGGCGAGCCAGGCGTGGATCGCATCGGCGAGCAGCGGGTCGCGCCCATTCCGTTCGACGCCGCGCAGGATCTCGCGGATGTCCAGCTGGTCGAGCTCGTCCAGCGGCGGCAGGCGGGCGATGGAGGAGAGATCGAGCTGCGGCGGGAACGTGGCGCAACGGCCCAGGGCTCCGGCGCTGCGCAAGCAGATCATCGTCGTCACGCACTTCTCGCAGCGTCCGCAGTTGTAGGCGCCGCCTTCCTCGGTCCAGGGAAAGCAGACGCGCAGGTAGCGCATGGCGATGTTGGACAGGGCGATGCTCTCGATCTTCTCCAGCCGATTCGCCTCCAGGCCATCGTGGATCAGCTCCATCTGCTCCGTGCTCCAGAGCGGATCCAGCAGCGGGTGGCTCCCCCAGGGCACCAGGGTCGCGTAGGAGTCCGACGCCGGCACGTAGAATCTGCGGATCTGCGGAGCGAGCAGGAGCGCCACGCTCGCCAGCATCGCGCCATGGTAGAAGCGCCAGGGAAAATACCGATCGGCCAGGGAGCGTACGTTCGTCTCCACCTCGATCAGGTGGACCCCGAGCTCTTTCGCGACCTGCCTCAAGGCTTTCGAAACCTTCGCGCGCATCGGCGCGTCTTCCAGGCGCAGATCGAAGCCGTGGACCAGGACGATGCGATCGATCTCGCTGTGGTGCTTCAGCAGCGTGTAGAAGGAATCGACGCCGCCGGAAAAGAAGCAGGCGACAGAATGCCCCGGGACCCGGGTCGCCGCGCGGGGCGGTCCGGTGTGGACCTGGATTTCGCTCGAATCCGGGACCCAGGACCGGAGGATGGTCTGAATCCTCGGGAGCGCGTTGGAGAGCCGCGGCGAGATGCTTCCCGGCAGTTCCAGATCGACGCCCAGCATCATGGCCGCAGGCAGGGACGCTGCCAGAAAAGTCTCTGTTCCCGCGGCGATCGGTCCTTCGGAGACCCGGTAGTAAACCTCTGAAGATTCGTTGTCGATCCTGACGCGTGCGCTGACGCCGGGGCACTTTCCTTCGAGGCGAGTCGGAGCGCTGACGCTGACGAAACCTCGCCCCCGAGCGCGAACTGCCAACACGATTTTGTCCCCCCCGGAGCGCCGAACGGCGGTCAGACTAACGTCCTCCATGAAATGTTACAAGCGGGTTTCACTGATGCATTGCGCCGAAGGTGGGACCTGGACGTATACTCGCGCGTCGTTGCTGCACCTTTCCGGCAGCAACACGAGGGGGGGCCCTCCACTATGACGAGAATTCTCTGTGCCACCTGCGCGGTGGCCGCATTGGCATGTGGGTCGACGACGACGACAACTGAGTTGCAGGGGAACGCCCGCATCGACGCGCTGTTCAGCGTGCCGGCGACGAGCGTGAGCTGCATTCGCCTGGTGGCGAGCGGCATGATGAAGAGCGTGCCGAAGGACTTCGCCGTCACGCCGGGTCAGAGCACGGTCAGCCTGGCGATGAACGGCATTCCGACGGGGACGGTGATGTTCTCCGGAAATGCGTACGCGCAAGCGTGCGCGAGCGTGCAGACCAGCACGGTGCCGAGTTGGTTCGCGGACGACAAGACCGTCGAGGTTGTGCCCGGGACCACCGCGACCGTCACATTGAACTTCCACGCAAATGGCAACGCCACCGTCTCGGGGAACTTCATCCCCGACTCCTTTACGGTGACGACGCTGGTGGGTGGGCTCGGAGGACCGCAGGCGGTCGCGTTCGACGGAAACAATACCTTGTACGTCGCGGATGCAGTTACTGCGAATGGGGCCTTCAGCGGCATGGCCATCCGTTCCATCGACGTGACGGCCGCCGGTGCGACGCTGCGCGCGGGCAGCGTCACGGCGCTCGGGACCAGTGACGGCGATGGCTCGACCGCGCGCTTCAGTCTCTTGCGAGGCATCACGTTCTCGGCCGGCACCCTTTACATCGCGGACGGGTGCGCGATCCGCACGATGGCCACGACGCCGCCATTTACAGTCGCGACGCCGTTCCCGAACGCGAACTGCGCGGGGCCCGGCGCGATCTTTGACATCGCCGTTCACGGGGAAGGGAATGATCTCTACGTCACCGATCCGGTCAAATTCCTCGTTTGGAAAGTAACGGGTTCTCCGCTCACCGCGATTGCGGTGGCGGGCAACGGCACCAGCGGCACCACCGATGCCGCCCTGCTGTCCGCGCAATTCCTGGGACCGCAGGCTGTAGTCTTCTCGGACGCGAGCGACAACTTCCTGGTCGCAGACAGCGGCTCGCTGGACGGCACCAATTTCTTCGGCCTGCTGCGCAGCGTCTCGAGCACCGCGGTCTTGACCTTCGCCGGCAACCCGCACATGGGCACGATGATGGACGGCCTGCGCCTCAACGCATTCTTCCCGGCCCCTCGCCGCATGGTCAGCGACGGCATCAGCGTCTTCATCGCCGACCAGAACGCCGTCCGCCGCTACGACATCGCCACCGGCGCGGTGGTGACCGTGGCCGCCAGCCTCAACGGCGCGTCCGGCATCGCCCGGAATCCGGCCAGCAAGGCGTTGTACGTCGCGGATACAGGGGGAAAGGCGATCCGAGTGCTGACGCCATAGCCCATGCGAAAGGCGGTCCTAGCGGCGTTCGCGCTAGCGGTGCTGGCCTGCGGCCGGGCGCCGGCCGGCGTCGATCTCGCGGTGCGCGCGACGTTCGCGAGCGCCGCGTCGGTGGGCTGCGTCCGCATCACCACGGCCGGCGCGATGCGGACCGTGTCGCACGACTTTCCGGGCACCGGCGACACCTTCGTGCTGCGCCAGGTGCCGGTGGGCGACGTGGTGATCGCGGGGAACGCCTACGACGCGACGTGCGAGAGCCTGACCACGCAACACCCGACGTGGGTGGCGAGCCCGGTGTTGCAGACCCTGCCACCGGGCGGGAACCCCACCGTCGCGCTGTCCTTCCATCCCAATGGCGAGGCGACGTTGACGGCGCAGTTCGACGGCGCCGCTGTGGCGCCATCCGACGCTTCCTGCCTGCGGATCGCCACCATCGGAGCCACGCGCACCGTAGAGCGGAACCTCGAGCTCGGCACGACGGTCTTCGCCATCTCCGAGCTTCCGGTCGGTGACGTGCTCTTCGTCGCCGACGCCTTCCCGTTTCCCTGCGTCTCCGTCGCCGCTGACAGCGTGGGCACCTGGCACGCCGACGCGGTGCGCGCGACGCTGACTGCCGGCTTGCCGATCGGCATGACCATCAACCTCCAGCCCGTCGCACCGGCCATCTCGGTTGTCGCCTCGCCTGCGTTCGCGCTGCTCGATCCCGGCAACACGTTGCCGTTCCGGGCTGCCGTCAACGGCACCGGGAATGGACAATCGACCGCGGTGACCTGGGCGGTCCAGGAGGCCGGGGCCGGAACGGTGGATGCGACTGGCCTCTACACCGCGCCGGCGGCCGCCGGCACGTACCACGTCGTGGCCACCTGCGTGGCGGACCCGACGAAGACGAGCTTCGCCACCGTGCGGGTCTCCACCGCGAACGTCCTCACCCCGGAGCGCCGCACGATCTGGAATCCCGGCATGATGGCGGTCGGCGGGATCCCGCAGCGCTCGACCATCTGCGCGCACGTCAACGCGCCGGCCTTTGGCGACGGCGCGGTGGACGCGTCGGCAGCCATCCAGGCGGCGGTGGACGGCTGTCCCGAAGGACAGGTCGTGCAGCTCTCGGCCGGGACGTTCACCGTCAACCACTTCGTCCTGGTGAACAAGGGCATCACGCTCCGCGGAGCGGGCGCGGGCGTGACCACGCTGCAGAAGACGAATGGAGCGCAAATCAATCTGCCCGACGCTCCCGACTTCCAGTCGATCGTGATTGTCGGTCCCAACCGGTTCCCGCGGTTCAACGACCCCCTCTCGCAAGATCTCGCCGTCGACGGCGCGAAGGGGGCGTACTCCGTCACGGTCCAGGACGGAACCGTGTTCGTGCCCGGGCAGATCGTCTTGCTCGACGAGTTGTCCGGCGCGTCCTGGCAGCACGACCGCCTCGAGCGCGGGAACATCTGGGCGTCTCCGGACTACCGCGTCGTCTGGCAGCTCCACGATCCGCCGTTTGGTGGCGACGACCCGCTGCTCCCGACCTCACCCACCAGCGGCGACGCCGCGAGCTGGTTCTCGCGCCAGGACCGCGTGACCGCCGAGGTCAAGGAGATCGCCGCGGTCACCGGCAACGTGGTCACCTTCAACACGCCCCTGCACATCGACTATCGCGTCTCGCACAACGCCCAGCTCACGCCCGCGACAGGCTCCACCGACGTCCACGTACGGTTTGCGGGAGTGGAGAGCCTCACTGCGACCGGAGGGTCGGACGGCGCGATCCGGCTCGAGCACGCCGCGTACTCATGGCTGCGGGGCGTCGAGATCACCCTCTGGATCGGCGAAGGCATCGCCATCAACAAAGGCTTCCGGGTGGAGGTTCGCGAGAGCTACATCCACGACGCGGCCTGGGCACAGCCCGGCGGCGCCGGCTATGCGATCAGCCTGGCCGCGGGCACCGCCGACACGCTGGTCGAAAACAACGTCTTGGTGAAGGCGAACAAGGTGATGGTCGCGCGGTGTGCCGGGGCGGGCTCGGTGTTCGGGTACAACTACACCGACGACGGTTACATCAACACCATCGAGAGCTGGATCGAGGTGGGCCTGAACGCCTCGCACATGGTCGGGCCGCACCACGTGCTGTTCGAAGGAAACTACGGAGTCAACTGGGACTCCGATCACACCCACGGCAATTCCATCTACCACACGGTCTTCCGCAACCACCTGCGCGCGATCCGCAGGCCGTTCGTCAATCCGTTCACGGGCGATACCGTGGACGACGCCGCACCGCGTACGCCCGCGTATGGGCCGCGCCGGTGC
>Ga0137394_10001360_pt1 | contig 17757 bp, 15 predicted proteins | sample czobulk116metaG_FD_108278 | JGI IMG/M metagenome (GOLD analysis project Ga0137394, IMG submission 108278) | Vadose zone soil microbial communities from Angelo Coast Range Reserve, California, USA - czobulk1.16 metaG | ecosystem: Environmental > Terrestrial > Soil > Vadose zone | place: USA...
CCGGAGATGGTGATCGGCATGCTGGCGGCCGCGGCAGCCATTGGGACTTCGCTCGGCGTCGTGGTGATCTTGGTCCTGGCTGGGATTGCGGGATTGGTTCTTCTTCAGCCGGCACGTCCTCGAGCGCTCTGTGTGACCTTTTCATGCGTGCTTTTCGCTGCCATACTCACCGCCGCGTGGTGGCTGCCGATGTCGCCCTCGGTATTCGCCGCTAGGGGAGGAATTCCGGATCCGAGGAACCTGTGGGACCTTGGCATCTACTTCCTCAAGGTCGGGGCGTTCACGATCGGAGGCGGGCTGGCCATGATCGCGTTCATCCAAGACCAGGTCGTCGGGCAGTACGGCTGGCTCACGGCCAGGGAGTTCATCGACGGCCTCGCACTCGGCCAGCTCACCCCGGGGCCGGTCCTCATGATCGCGGCGTACGTTGGGTACAAGGCCGCCGGGCCCGCCGGGACCGCCGTGGCCGGTGGCGCCGCATTCCTTCCGTCCTTCGTCATCATGCTCGGCGTCCTCCCAATCCTCGACCGGGTCAGAAAGCTTGCATGGGTCAGGGCAGTGATGAAGGGCATGGCTCCCGCCGTGATCGGTGTCCTCGCGGTCTCGCTGTTCCGCCTGGCGCCGGCTGCACTTCCGGACGCCATCGCGGTCGCCATTCTGGCGGCGACGCTCCTCGCGCTGGTGGCTTTCCGGGTCGGCGCCTTCAAGCTCATGATCGCCGGCGCCCTCCTCGGAGTGCTGCGAAGTTCCCTGCCCGCGATGCCCGGATTCAAGGCGGTACGGCGCCTGATTGCCTGGACGACTATCTGAGCCTGGAAGAACATGACCGCCCGATCCCATCCGTACATATGCAGCACGAACTGTAGTACCTCGAGCCACTGCCGCCGGCGGGCGGTCCCGTTGGGGGGCGGATGAGGGATGAACATGGACCTGGCCACTACCGCTCCCCGCGTACGCATCCGCGACCTTGTCCTCTACTATCTACGACTCGGGACGGTTGGCTTCGGCGGCCCCGTAGCGCTTTGCGGGCAAATGGAGCGCGAGCTGGTCCAGGAGCGCCGATGGCTCACCAAGGACGAGATGCGAGAGGCTATCGCCGTGTGCCAGTCGCTCCCTGGGCCGCTGGCCATCCAGGTCGGTATCTTTATCTCGTACATTCGCGGAGGATTCTGGGGGGCGTGGGCCGGCGGCTGGGCCTTCATCCTCCCGAACTTTGTCATTGTCTCCGCTCTCGCTGCCCTCTACGTGCATTTCGGAGGGCTCTCACTGGTCACGGCGATCTTCTATGGGGTCAGCCCAGCCGTGATTGCCTTGATCCTCCACTCCTGTTATCGCCTCGCGAAGCTTGGCATGGAGGACTGGCCGCAGTGGGTGATCGTTGCCGTCTGCTTCGTGGTGACGGTCGCGGTCCAGGCCGAAGTGGCGCTGCTATTTGTCGGCGCGGGCATCCTGGGGGTCCTGTATTACGGATCCCTCTTTCGCGCGCGGGGGGTAACGTCGTCCTTGCCTCTGCTGGCCGTGTTGCCTGTCAGCGCCACCGTCGCTCCCGCCGCGCAGGGTTCGATCTTGGGCAAGTTACTGCTCTTCTTCCTCAAGGCGGGATCTTTGACCTTCGGGAGCGGGCTCGTGATCGTTCCGTTTCTGGAGAAAGGCCTCGTCCAGAACACCGGCTGGTTGGATGAGCGGCAGTTTCTCGTCGCGGTAGCGATGGGCATGCTGAGCCCGGGGCCGGTAGTCATCACGGCGACGTTCGTGGGCTATGTGGTCGCGGGCTTCTGGGGATCCCTCGTCTCCACGGTCGGCATCTTTCTCCCGTCGTTCCTGCTGGTGCTGATCGTGGCGCCGATCCTCATCCGCTACCGCAGCAACCCGAACGTGCAGGGGTTCGTCAAAGGCGCCTATGCCGCCGCCATCGGGACGATCCTCGGGGCGTGCGTCCTGCTGGGACGGATTGCCATTGGGGACTGGCTCACAGGGCTGGTGGCCCTGGGGAGCTTGATCGTGCTGTTCCGGTGGAAGGTCAGCAATCCCTTGCTGGTTGCGGCCACCGCGATCATCGGGTTGATCGCGTTTCCGCTGCTGCAGCCGGCGTGGGTGTTTGTGAAGTAGGAGAGTCTCGCACCAGATGAAGAAGGAGATGACCATGAGGCGAAGCATTGCGGTTGCGGTCGCAGTGGCGTGGCTATTGAGTGGGCATCTGGCATGGGCCCAAAAGGACGAGGCCAAAGAACATGCCGAGCTTGCCAAGGCGCTCAGTGCGGCGAAGATCTCGTTGCAGACCGGCCTCTCCGCCAGCGCGTCAGCGGGGACGCCAATCTCCGCGAAGTATGAAGTGGAAGACGGCAAGCTGCAGCTGTCGGTCTACACCATGAAAGGGGCCGCGCTTTCGGAAGTCATCGTAGACCACGGGACGGGGAAGGTCGCGAAGACGGAGGCAATCACGAGCGGCGACGACCTGACGGCCGCGAAGGCCCAGAGCGAGGCGATGGCCAAGGCCAAACGCTCGCTTCGCGCGGTGGCCGATCAGGCCGCGAAGGAGAACAAGGGCTACCGGGTGGTGAGTGTGACGCCGGCGCTCAAGGAAGGCCACCCGGTGGCCGAGGTGACACTCGTCAAGGGCGGCGAGTTCAAGGCGGTGTCTGAAAAGCTGGACTAGTGGGGCGCAGGGCGATGAACGAGACGGCGCCGGGTCGCGAGGGCGGGGGCGAGCCGCAGCAAGGACCGATCCCATATGTCTGCACTGACTGCCGCCGCACATTTTCCGTTCCGGCTGGGGCGCCCAGCCAGATGGATGGCCTGGCCGTCGAGGGGCTCACATGCCCGTGGTGCGGTCGCTGGGCCATGCCCGCCCGGGACGGCTTGCCGACCATGGAAGCCAAGCGATCCGTCGTCGGGACCACGGTCGTGTGGATCGTGGCGGTGGCACTTGTGTGTCTCGTCGGAGCTCTTGGGTACCTGGCTTGGACAGAAAAGGATGACGGAGAGGCGGTCGGAGAGGACAGTGCCGCAGTGTTGAGGATGGGCAGGTTTGCGCAGTGGTTCGGCGTACGTCCCTCCCAGGGGTCAGCGGCCCGGGCCGATGAACTGAGTGTGCCCGCGATCGCGTTCGGTGCGGGTCCAGATCGAGGTGCCGGTCCGGGTGAGCCGTCGGTCGGGCCGACCCTCAAACGGGCAGCGATGATCGACCTTCCGGGACCGCCGGGCCGGCGGTTCGACTACCTTGCGATTGATTACGATGACCACTACCTGTTCTCCGCCCATCTCGGCGCAGGTCTCTTGTATGTGATCGATCTGCGCACCAATACGGTCGTGAAGACGATCCCCGGTGTTCCCGGTATCGAGGGTGTGGCCTATATCCGGGAGGGCAGGAAGGTCTACACCTCGAACTGGTACGAGAACAAGATCGGGATTGTCGACCTCACGCAGATGGCTGTCATCAAGAAGCTGCCCACGGCGGACAAGCCGGACGGGATTGCCTACGCGGGTCCGTTTCACAAGGCCTACGTGTCCGACGAGCGGGGCAAGGCGGAGGCGGTGGTGGACGTGCGCGAGGATCGTATCGTCGAGACGCTGCATTTTGACAGCGAGACGGGTGTACCGCAGTACGATCCGGTCGCGCGCAAGGTGTACGTCAATCTGCAGGACCAGAATGTCCTGGCCGTGATTGATCCGGCCTCTGACATGGTCGTCGGCCAGTACCCGGTGAGCGGCTGTGTTGGAAATCATGGGATGGCGCTTGATCCGGAGCGGCACCTGGCATTCCTGTCGTGTGAGCGGAACGACGTGCTGACGGTCTTCAATCTCGACACGCACCAGCCGGTCGCCCATCTGCCCATGGCGAAAGGCGCCGATGTCGTCCAGTATGATCCGGGACTGCGGCGCATCTATGTGGCGTGTTCCAGCGGCTTCATCTCTGTATTCCAAGCGGACGATCCGGAGCATGTCCGGAAGATCGAGGATTTTCCGGTGGAACGGAAGGTTCACAGCCTCGCGGTGGATGTGAACACCCACCGAGTCTATGCGCCGGAGGAAGAGGAACAGGGAAGACCGGTGGCGAGGATGGTGGTGTTCGATGCCCAAATTGCCGCGTCGCCGGGTCAGCAATAGGCAGCTCCGACCCGCCCCGGCCGAACGCGACAAGGGCGGAGCTGTGCGGATGGTGACGTTCGGCACTGACACGGTTGCGGTCGCCATGGTCCTGCTGAGCGCGGGTCCCGTGTCGGCGTACCGGCCCTTCGTGTCGACCGACGCGGCTGTCGCCGATCCCAAGGAGGTCGAAATCGAGCTCGGGGCCCTCACGCTGGATCGGACGGGGCACGAGAACACATTTACGACGCCGAGCGTGGTCGTCAACTACGGAGTCTGGGAACGCTGGGAACTGGTCGGCCAGTTTGGTGTGCAAGAAGGCTCCGGGACGGAGATCACCGACCCGGGGGTCTTCCTGAAAGGCGTCCTGAAGGATGGTGTCCTGCAAGACAAGGATGGGGTCAGCCTAGCAGTGGAGGCGGGACCACTCCTGCCGTCGACGGTGAAGGGTCAACGCGGCGTGGGGTTCGAGGCCAGTGGCATCCTCAGTGCGCGCCTTGCTCCAGTCACGTTCCACGTGAATCTGGGCGGGGGAGTTGATCGGTCCGATGCGCGGCCGTTTGCGAACTGGGGGTTGATCGGGGAGCTTCCGGTGTCCTCCAAGTTCCGCTTCGTGAGCGAGGTCAACGGGGAGAGCACGAAGGGTCAGCGGCCGAACAATTCTGTGCTCGTCGGGTTCATTTGGCAACCATCGTCGGCCAACATCTTCCTGGATGCCGCCGTTCGGCGCGGGATCAGCAGCGGAGCGCCCGATTGGGAGGTCACGGCCGGCGTGACCTTCGGGTTCAAGCTCGCGCCGTCTACCCGGCACGAACCGGGTTCCTAGTTCTGGGGGTACTGGATGTCTCGGGTGATCGCAGCTGGACTCATCCTGTGGCTGAGCACCTGGCCCGTGGGGCTCACGGCCCAGCCGACGACGACATCCGGGATCGAAGTGGTACCTGGAATGCCGCCGATCGTCGACCCACGCAACCTCTACAGCGAGACGCAGGCCAGTAACCTCAGCCCAGCGGTGACGAATGCCCTCTCGCGTGTGTACGTGCCCAACCTGCAGTCGCATGACGTGTACGTGATCGACCCGCAGGTCCGCAAGGTTGTTGATCACTTTCGGGTCGGGGTTGGTCCCCAGCACGTGGTGCCGTCGTGGGACCTCAAGACCCTGTGGGTGACCAACAATGCCGCGGGGCGCACCGACGGAAGCCTGACTCCCATCGATCCCACCACGGGCAAGCCCGGCAAGGCCATCCCGGTTGACGACCCCTACAACATGTATTTCACGCCCGACGGGCGCTCCGCCATCGTGGTGGCTGAAGCGCTCAAGCGGCTGGATCTCCGCGATCCGCGGACGATGGCGCTGCAGGGGGCCATCGACGTGCCGCAGTGTGCCGGGATCAACCACGCGGATTTCTCGATCGATGGGGGATTTGCGATCTTCACCTGCGAGTTCCAGGGAAGCCTGGCGAAGATCGACCTTATGGGCCGCAAGGTCCTCGGCTACCTCAAGCTGTCGAAGGGTGGGATGCCGCAGGATATTCGCGTCTCGCCCGACGGCGGCACGTTCTTCGTGGCGGACATGAAAGCCGGGGGCGTGTTCGTGGTCGACGGCGCGACGCTCACCGAGGTGGAGTTCATCAAGACCGGTGTCGGACCCCACGGACTCTATCCGAGTCGTGACGGCGCGCGGCTGTACGTTGCCAATCGCGGCTCCACCCATATCCACGGCTCGCCGCGCGGGAAGGGCAGCGTGGCCGTGATCGACTTCGCCACGCGCAAGATTGTGGCGACGTGGCCAATTCCCGGGGGTGGTAGTCCAGACATGGGCAACGTCAGCGTGGACGGCACGGTGCTCTGGCTATCCGGTCGTTACGATAACGTGGTCTATGCCATCGACACGGCAACGGGCCACGTGCAGAGCATCCCGGTGGGGAAGGAGCCCCACGGTCTGACGGTCTGGCCTCAGCCCGGGCGTTACTCGCTCGGCCATACCGGGAACATGCGCTGACATGGGCGCGGCCGCGAGCGCTCATCGGCTGCTCATCGCGCTTGGCGCAACCGTTGTCGTTTGCGCTCTTGGGGCGGCGTCCGCCCGCGCGGAGATATTCGATGGATCCGGTTTCCAGGCGATCAGCTGGAACATGCATGTCGGCGACGTGGAGCAGGTGATCGGGAATGGCGTGTCGAGGCTGCGCAACCGGCACAGCGACTACGCATATCTCCGCGCCGCGAGTTACCAATACCTGGGCTGTCAGTATGAGCTACTCATGAATTTTGAAGCCAAAGGGGGAACGCTATCCAGCATCATCCTCACCCATCCGGAAGGGGCCAAGGCGGGGGCAGCGGACCAGTCGTGCGGGGAGGGGCTGTCACGTCTCAGGGAGAAGATCGGAACCCCGATGTCGGTATCTGGCGGCGTTCAAATGTGGCGGTTGAAGGATACCGCCGTCAGCGTCATGGAAGGCCGTCGCGGTGAGGTGCAGATTCGCTACACCGTTGCCAGACCGCTCACGGAGTGAACGAGGAGAAAAGATCATGAGGGTCCACGTGTTGAAGTACTGCGCGATGGCTGTTGCTGGATTCACGGTTCTCGCTGGGTCTCTCGGCGGTGTTCTCGCCGCAGATCCCGATTGGAAGGCGGTCGAGCAAGCCCTCGGGAAGTCTGGCCAGCTGCAAGCCGGCGACGTGTTCCGGATCGGGATGCCGCGCACCGACCTCTCCGTCACGGTCAAGGGGGTGCCCGTGAAGGCCGGCTTCGCGCTCGGCTCCTACGCCGCCTTCAAGCAGATCGGGGACCAGGCCATGGTGATGGGCGACCTCGTGCTCCTCGACCAGGAAGTCCCAGCGGTGATGGCCGGCCTCTTCCGCGGCGGGCTCGAGGTGACCGCAGTGCACAACCACCTGAATGAGATGTCGCCGCACGTCATGTATATGCACTACGGGGGCCACGGGGACGCCGTGCAGCTGGCCAAGGCACTCCGCCAGGCACTGTCAGCCAGTAGTACGCCTCTGGGCAGCAGCTCAGGGCCCGCCGCCACGCCGACCGGCCCCACGCTTGACGCCAAGCAGATCGAGCAGGCCCTGGGACGTACGGGCCGAGACATTGGCGGGGTGTTCCAGGTGACGGTTCCGCGCGCGGAAGCTATCACCGAGATGGGCCACCCGCTGCTCCCGGCCATGGGCGTGACGACGGTGATCAATTTCCAGCCAACCGCTGATGGCAAGGCGGCGATCACCGGTGACTTCGTCCTGATCGACAAGGAAGTGAATGCAGTCGCCCGGGCGCTCCAGCAGAACGGCATCGATGTGACCGCGCTCCACAACCACGCTCTCATGGATACCCCGCGGCTGTTCTACATGCATTTCTGGGCCACCGATGACCCCGCGAAGCTTGCCCGGGGCCTCAAAGCGGCTCTGGATCTCACGAACAGCCAGAAGTGACGGGAGGGGCGGCCGATGAAATGGATCACACGAGAGAAGGCCCGGGTGGATCGAATTGCGTGCCCCTGGCTCATCACGCGCTTCATCGACAAGGAGCCGACGTTCCTCTTCGTACCCGCCGGCGAAGTGCTGGCGGTAGCGAAGGAAGAGAGCGCCATCCCCTACGATGTGCCCGACGTCGAGCTGGGGCATCACGGGGACCACTGCTCATTCGATGCATTTGTCAAAAAGTATGAGTTGAGGGACCCGGCTTTGGTAGAACTGGCTCGCATCGTTCGGGGCGCCGACACCGAGGCGCGCGGGTTGACGTCAGAGTCCGCCGGTCTGTACGCGGTGGCGTCGGGGTTCCGTAACATTGCGCGCGACGACTTCGACAACATGGCCAGACAGTTCCCGGTCTACGACGCGCTGTATGAGTACTGTCGAGCGCGGCTGGCAGGGACGGAGGCATGAGTTCTAAACCATGAACGAAGAGGTACGCCCTCGGGTGGCGATACTATCTCACCGAGATCGCGAGGAGGGGCGCTTTGGGAAGGTGTTTCAAGCAATGGGCGCGTTGGGGATGGTGGCGGAGCCCGCCATCTATCACGACGAGATCTGTGATGAGATTCGCCAGCAACTCATGCGGGTTGACGGCGTATTGGTATGGGTAAATCCGGTTGAGGGTGGACGTGATCGGTCAGCGCTTGACGCGATGCTTCGCGAGGTTGCTGCATCGGGCGTGTTTGTCAGCGCCCATCCTGACATCATCCTGAAGTTGGGAACAAAGGAAGTGTTGTATCGAACCCAGGGTATCGGGTGGGGGTGCGAGACGCACTTGTACTCCAGCATGGATCAGTTGCGCCGGGAGCTCCCTTCGCGACTTGCCGCCGGGGAGATCCGCGTGCTCAAGCAATACCGCGGCAGTGGTGGGAACGGGGTATGGAAGGTCCAGCGTACGACCAATGCAACGGTCGATCGGGGCCGTGGCAACGCGACATGGAAGCCGGACGAAACACTGGTCCGCGCCCGGCACGCGAAGCGGGGATGCGTCGAGGAAACAGTGCCGCTGAACGAATTCCTCAAGCGCTGCGAGCCGTACTTCTCGGGTGATGGCCGGATGATCGACCAGGCCTACCAGCCTCGTTTACGTGAAGGCATGATTCGTTGTTACCTGGTGCATAACCAGGTTGGTGGATTTGGGTTCCAGGCGATCAATGCGCTGTGTCCCGCGCCTCCCGGGGCGCCACCGGATACCGCGCCTCAGCCCAGCCCACGGCTATACCACCCGCCCTCCATGCCGGAGTTTCAGCCGCTCAAGCGTGTACTGGAACAGGATTGGGTTCCGGCGATGCAGCGATTGCTCGACATCGATACCAATGAACTGCCCATACTATGGGATTGCGATTTTCTTCTTGGACCGAAGCGCGAGTTCGGTGAAGACACCTATGTGCTGTGCGAGATAAACGTCAGCAGTGTGTCGCCATTCCCCGATTCTGCGGTGCTTTTGGTCGCGCAAGCCACGCTCGGACGGGTACAAGCGGCTGGACGGCATTAGGGCCGGGCGGCGGCCGGCGGAATGGGCGGCGCGGTGAGAAAGTCGTGGGGCAGCCGGCCGGTCAGGGACTCGAGGAAGGCGACGATATCAGCAAGCTCGCCGTCGGTGAGCGTTCTGCCCAGCTGCACCCGGCCCATGACGCGCACGGCGGCGGGGAGGGTCGGAACCGAGCCGTCGTGGAAGTATGGAGGTGTCATGGCCACGTTCCTGAGACTCGGCACCTTGAACACATACATGTCGGCAGGACTCTTCGTGACGTCGAAGCGCCCCTTGTCGATGCTCGTGCTGCCGGTGGCCTTCCAGTAGTCCTCGACGAGGCCGAACTTCTGGTACGTAGCGCCGCCGACTCCGACCCCGTTGTGGCAACCGACGCAACCGACCTGGACAAAGGTCCGGAGGCCAGCCTGAGCGGCTGGCGGAAGTGCCCGATCGTCGCCAGCCAGGAAGGCATCGAACGGCGAAGGCGTCACCAGGGTTCGCATGTAAGCACCGATCGCCTTGCCCCAATTGTCGGCCGTCACCGGGTCTGCCTGGCCTGGAAAGGCCTGGGCAAATAGGGCCGGGTAGCTAGGAATGGCTTTGAGCTTCGCCATCGCGCTCTCGTAGGTCGGATTGCCGAAGCTCGGCGGGGCGATCAGGGCTTTGGTGGCCTGGTCCTCGACGGACGTCCGATCTCCGCGCCAATGCTGGACGAGCTGGATTGCCGCGTTGAGGACGGTCGGGGCGTTGCGGGGGTTCGGTCGATGCTCGGCTCCAACGGCCTTGGGCAGCGCATCCGTCCCGAACAGGGCGGGCTGATGGCAGCGAGCGCAGCTCACCGTGCCGTCGACGGATGCGCGTGGTTCGAAATAGAGCATCCGGCCGAGCGTGACCTGGGCCGGAGCCAGGGGGCTATCCGGGATAGCCATGTCCTTGGGCAGTGACTTGAAGATGGCCCGGGCTTGCGTGCGCAAGTCGGGGTCCGCGGCCTCGGCCGAGACGATGACGATGAGCACGAGGCCGACTGAGAGCAGGGACTGGGCGAGCCGCGGGTTGGGCATAGGGCCTCCTTCTCAGCCCTGCCTACGGAGTCGGTCCCGCCCACGGATGGCTCGCCCAGGTGATCCAACGTTGGCCGCAACTCCGTAGGCATTCGCATGAGGACGAAGCTCCCAGCGGAATCCGGGCGCGCTCCTGCCAATGTCTGATTCGGGCTATCGTGACCGGAGGCCGCGAGCTGGCACCGGCCTGGACGAGCCCGCGGATCTCGATCTGCTCGGCCGCATGCGGAGCGGAGATGAGGCCGCACTCGAAGTCCTTTACAAGCGATATGCAGGGCTCGTTTTCACGCTCGCGCTCCGCATTGTGGGCGACCGGGAGCTCGCTCGCGAGGTCCTCCAGGACGCCTTCCTGCGTTGCTGGGACGGCCGGGAGACATACGATGCCGGCCGCGGGCGAGTGCCATGGTGGCTCATCGGAATCGCCCGCAACCGGGCGATCGACCTATTGCGCAGCCGACCGCATCAGGCCCGCTTGCGGGAAGGGGGAATCCTTCCCGGAAACGCCCGGACGAGCGATCCCAGCCCGTGGGAGGCCGCGGACGCGGTCGGCCTGCGCCGCGCGATCACCAGCGCCCTCGAGAACCTACCGATGGCACAGCGGCGGGCGATCGAGCTCGCCTACTACGGAGGGCGTACCCAGTCGGAGATCGCGAGCGAGCTCGGGGAGCCGCTGGGGACCGTCAAGAGTTGGACGCGCGAGGGTATGGAGCGCCTCCGCGTGTCGCTCTGGCCGCTGATCGATCCGAAGCGAGAGGAGTAGCGAGCCGTGACCGAAGATCACCAACAGCTCCAGGAGCATGTGGCCGCGTACGCGCTGGACTCGCTGGAGGAGCCGGAGCGTGCGCGTATGGAAGCGCATGTGGGGACCTGCGAGAGGTGCACGAGCCGACTCGACGAGTACCGGGCGGTGCTCGGCTCCTTGCCGATCGGGCTCGAGCCCACCGAGCCCCCGGCGGAAGCGTGGACCGCGATACGCGCGGCGGCGCGACGGCGACGACCTGCACGGGGTGGGATGGAACGAATCATCCCGACCACATGGCGATGGGCGACGTGGCCACTCGCCGTCGGACTCGCCGCAGGGATGCTCGCCTGGAACGTATGGCTCCTGCGTGAGATCTCGGTGCGTCCTCCGGGGCCGGACGTGGAAGCGCTGGCCCGGCGTCCGGGGCGGCTCGTTATCCTGACCGGCACCGGTGTCCGGGGAGCGAGTGCGCGCCTCCTCGTTGCGGTGGACGGACGCCACGGACATCTCGCGATCGCGGGCGTGCGCCCGCTGCCGCCTGGGCGGACGTATCAGCTGTGGTTCGTTCCGGCGAGTGCCACTCCGGTGACCGGCGGCACATTCGTGGTCGACGCGGGCGGCCGGGCGTGGGTCTCGATCATGGTTCCCATCTCCCTTGATGACGCACACGTGATCGCGATCACTGAGGAGCCGAGTTCTGGAAGTAGCGCGCCCACGGGCGACTACCTCGTGGAGGCACACACGTGGCGGTGACCGGGCGGGCCGGGCCGAGTAAGCACAGGTAGTCCTTACCCGCCGGGCGCGGGCTCCTACGGTCAAGTCGTTGGAATGTTGGCGCCGTGCGCACCATCGCAGTGCAGAGGAGGCCGGCCATGTCTCTTGTATTGGTACCTCAAGGAGCAGTTCACCAACTTCGTGCTTTCAGTCGATTGGCGTATAAGTAGGCGGGAAGAGAATTCCGGGGTGTATATTCGCGTTCCGGCGCCCTGCGTGCCGAATGCGCTACAGGAGGCCGACGCGAAGGGAACACGAGGTCCAGATCGACCAGCGCAGCTACCATTCGATCACGAACACCGAGGGGCACCCGCTCAAGGTCACGGGCGCGATCTACGACCTTCAGGCGCCGTCCGGCTCGACCCAGGTCCAGGTCGGCGCCTGGAACATCTACCTCATCGAGGCCAACGGGCCCCGGATTCGCGTGACCCTGAACGGTCAGCTCGTCAACAACTACCAGAGCGCCCGTCAGCAGACGGGTTATCTCGCGCTCCAGGCACACGATTCGTTGTGGCGGACCCAGTTCCGCAACTTGCAGGTGCAGAAGCTGCCGTGATCCGACCTCTACGAGCATCGCCCTCGGCATGATCTGCCCTGGGTGCCGGCAGGACAACCCGAGCGACGCCCGGTTCTGCGTCGGTTGCGGCGCCCGCCTCGCGCTCGCCTGTGGCGCGTGTGGTGCAGAGCTACCCGCCGGTGCCCGCTTCTGCCTTCGATGCGGCGAGACCGTCGCGGCGGGCACCGTGGCCGCGCTTCGCTCGCCTGCCCCGGAGACCTACACACCCAGGCATCTAGCCGAGAAGATCCTCACCTCCAAGGCTGCCCTTGAAGGTGAACGAAAGCACGTCACGGTGCTGTTTGCTGATCTCAAAGGTTCGATGGAGCTGCTTGCCGACCGCGATCCCGAGGAGGCGCGGAGGCTTCTCGACCCGGTGCTCGAACGGATGATGGAGGCCGTCCACCTCTACGAGGGGACCGTGAATCAGGTCATGGGCGACGGGATCATGGCGCTCTTCGGAGCGCCGCTCGCCCACGAAGACCACGCGGTGCGGGCCTGTTATGCGGCGCTGCGGATGCAGGAGCTGGTGAAGCGATATGCGGAGGACGCGCGCCGCACGCAGGGCGTGAACGTCCAGATCCGGGTCGGGCTCAACTCGGGCGAGGTCGTCGTGCGGGCGATCGGCAGCGACCTCCACATGGACTACACGGCGGTCGGCCAAACGACGCATCTCGCGGCGCGTATGGAGCAGCTCGCGAGCCCGGGCAGCATTCTCCTGCCGGCATCGACCCTCGAGCTGGTGAAGGGTTACGTCGCGGTGACGGCGCTCGGCCCGGTACCGGTGAAGGGACTCGCCGCGGCGGTGGAAGTCTACGAGGTGACCGGGGCGGGCCCAGCCCGGACGCGGCTGCAGGCGTCCGCTTGGCGGGGGCTGACGCGGTTTGTTGGCCGCGGCGCCGAGCTGGAGGCGCTTCGCCGGGCCCAGCAACTGGCGGGCAGCGGTCATGGTCAAGTGGTCGCGGCGGTCGGCGAGGCGGGAGTCGGCAAGTCACGTCTCATCTACGAGTTCATCCACTCGCACCGCCTGAAGGACTGGCTGGTTCTCGAAGCCACCTCGCTCTCGTACGGGAGGGGGGCGAGCTACCTGGCGGTGGCCGACCTCCTCAAGAGGTACTTCCAGATCGAGGCCCGAGACGACAAGCGGCGGATCCGCGAGAAGGTGACCGGGAAGCTACTATCACTGGACCTGGCGTTGGATCTCTCTCTCCCGGCACTCTTGGCCCTGCTCGACGTTCCAGACGAAGGCGAGCAGTGGATGCGTCTCGAAGCAGCGGAACGACGGCGATGGACGCTCGACAGCGTCAGACGCCTCCTGCTCCGACAGAGCCAGCTGCAGCCGCTCCTGGTCGTGTTTGAGGATCTTCACTGGGCTGATTCCGAGACGCAGGCCCTCCTGGCTGATCTGGTGGAGAAGCTGCCGGGTGCTCGTATCCTGGTCCTCCTGAGCTATCGCCCGGAATACACGCACGGATGGGGCGGGAAGACCTACTACTCCCAGGTACGCGTTGATCCGCTGGCATCGACGAATGTCGAGGAGCTCCTGCACGCCCTCTTCGGTGGCGACGCCGCCCTCGAGGGACTGAAGCGCCTCTTGATCGACCGGACGGATGGGAATCCGTTCTTCCTCGAGGAAAGTGTCCGGACCCTGGTGGAGACGAAGGCGCTGGTGGGCGAGCCCGGTCGGTATCGGCTTACCGCCCCCATCCAGGCTATCCAGGTCCCGGCCAGCGTCCAGGCGGTCCTGGCCTCACGCATCGATCGGCTCCCGAGCGATGAGAAGCGTCTGCTACAGGCCGCCGCCGTCATCGGCACCAGCGTTCCGTTCGCTCTCCTTCAGGCGATCGTCGAGCTGCCCGAGACCGAGCTTCATCGCTGCCTGGCCCATCTGCAGTCGGCCGAGCTCCTCCACGAAACGAGCCTCTTCCCCGACCTCGAGTACACCTTCAGGCACGCACTGACGCATGAGGTAACGTACGGCAGTCTACTCCAGGAGCGGCGTCGTGAGCTGCATGCGGGCGTCGTGGCGGCGATCGAGCGACTCCACCGCGACCGGCGCGCTGAGCATGTGGAGGTGCTCGCCTACCATGCCCTCCGTGGCGGCCTCTGGGACAGGGCGGTCACCTACCTCCGTGAGGGAAGCATCCGAGCCGCGGGCCGTTCCGCGTACCGCGAGGCCCTGACCTCGTTCGAGGAGGCCCTTCGCGTCCTCGCACGCCTGCCCGTGAGCCGCGAGGCCACCGCCCAGGCCATCGACCTCCGGCTCGACTCGCGAGCGGTGCTCGCCCCGCTCGGTCAGTACGGGCGGATCCTGGACTACATGCGCGAGGCTGAAGCCCTGGCGAGAGAGCTCGGTGACCGGCGCCGTCTGGGCCTGGTCCTGGCCGACATCGGGGCGCGATTGCGGAACGTGGGTGACCATGAGCGGGCCATCGATGCGAGCCGACAGGCCCTCGATATCGCCACCGAGCTGGAGGACGCGGGGCTCCAGATCGAGGCGAAGTATCGTCTGGCTCAGGCACATTTCGCCATCGGCGACTTGTCGAAGGCCACCGTCCTCTTCATGGAAACCGTTCATTCTCTCGCGGACGAGAGCGTGGTCCGTCGAGCCGCGCTGCCCGCGTTTTTCGCGGCTTGGCCTCGGGCGTGGCTCGGGCTGGCGTTCTCGCATCTCGGTCGCTTCGCCGAGGCGCTCGACTACGCCGAGGGTGCGATCCGGATCGCCGAGGGAGCAGACCACCCACACACCCTGGTCGAGGCACATGGCGCACTCGGCGGCGTCAGTCTCGAACGGGGGGACCTGCAGAGCGCCCTGCGCGTGTTCGAGCAGGGAGTAGGCCTGCTTCGACGGCGGGGGTTCGGGGACGCCAACGTGCTGTCGGGGTTGGGATATGCCTACTCCCTAGCGGGCCGCCTGACGGAAGGTCTGCCCTTGCTGGAAGAGGCGGTCCAGATCGGGGACTCGATAAGCGCGATGGGCCTGGGTCACGCCGTCCGCATCAATCGGCTGGCCGAGGCGTACGCTATGGCCGGTCGCCCCGACGAAGCCCTCGATCGCGCTCACCACGCGATCGACCTGTCGAGGAAGCACAAAGAGAGAGCGAATGAGGCGCTGGGGCTCAGAGCCCTCGCCGAGATTATGACCCGCGTCGAGCTGCTCGACACCAAGGCGATTGCCGAGCACTACGCCACCAGCCTCTCGCTGGCGAAGGAACTCGGTATGCGTCCGCTCGTCGCTCACTGTCACCTTGGGCTCGGCAATCTCTACAGCCGCACGGGCAGACGTCAGGAATCGCGGGAGTGTTTTCGGATCGCGGCGGGTATGTACCTCGAGATGGGAATGCAGTTCTGGTTGGACCGCGCAGAGGCCGGGATGAGCAGGCCGGCATGAATGTGGCGGCAATTGTGCGGCGGAGGGTGAGTGAGCATGCCAAGACATCCCGTCCGGAGCCCGCCGACCCGGCGGATGGCCCGGGTGACTACCACGGCCTCAACCGATCTAGAAGCTGAGAGACCGAGGGCTGCGGGCCAGATTCCCAGGGAAGTCTGTTCAGTTTCCCGCCAGATCCCAAACGAGTCGCCGCAATCCTAATGGGAACTCGTGGCCACCTTGCCGGCCTTCGCCCCGGCGGCCCAGGCCCAAAACCCGAGCCTGGACGACCTCTTCACCCGAGTCAGCCGCACCGTCGTCGTCGTGCGGAGCAAGGGACGCGACGTCAGCGCCGGGGGGTCACCCGCTTCAGCGAGACGGGCTCCGGCGTCCTGGTCTCCAGCGATGGCAGGGTCATGACGGCCGCCCACGTCGTCAACGGCATGGACGAGATCACGGTGGAAGCCATCGAGGGCGAGGTCGTGCGGGCGACCATCATCTCGGCCAATGCGGGCGCCGATGTCTCGCTCCTGCAACTCGAGCGCGTGACCAAGGCCATGCGGGTGGCGCGGACGGGTGACTCCGACACGATGCGGATCGGCCAACAGGTCATGGTCGTGGGCGGCCCCTATGGGCTCGCGTATTCGATGAGCGTGGGATCAGCGCGCGCTGGCCGCCCAACACGATCTTTCCCGCAACATGCTGGCCGGCTTGGCGCCGGGCGCCCCGTTCAAGATGAGCGTGCTCCGCGCTGGCAAGGTCATCGAGCTCACGGGCACGAGCCAGTAGCCAGTCAGGCGAGTGAGCTAGTACAACTGCCGCGGGAAGACCATGTAGACCAGATCCTGGACGCGGTCCCAGAAGCTCCGGGCCGGCTGGAAGCGCCGCACCTGGGTGCCCGCCACCCAGCGCAATCCTCCGTCGGGATCGAGCACGACCCGCCAGCTGTTCTCCGGCTTCAGCGCCTCCTCCACCGCGGAGGCCGCGATCCGGCCGAGGCCCGGGCTCTCCACCACGACGCCCATCTCGCTGTTGACCCCCACCGAGCGCGGATCGAGGTTCATCGAGCCCACGAAGACGCGCTCGCGGTCCAGCACGATGGCCTTGGCGTGGAGTCCCATGAACGCCGACGAGATGGGCGGCGTGTCGGCGGCGGTGGCCTTCAGCGCCGCGTCGGGCCGGAGCTCGTGCAGCTCCACGCCCGCCTCGATCAGGTCCCGACGCCACAGCTTGTAGTGACTGTTGACGGCGGGGACGTCGGTGGTGGCCAGCGAGTTGGTCAGGATCCGCACCGTCACTCCGTGGGCAATCAGGCCGCGCAGCAACTCGATCATGTCCTGGTCGGGGATGATGTAGGCATTGGCGATCAGGAGCTCGCGCTTCGCCGTCCCGATCAGGGTCGCGATGGCCCGCGGCATCCAGTGCCTGACCGATCCCTCCCCCGGCTGGTCCGCGACCACTCGGCTATGGCCCGGCTCGAGGGTCGCCCGCAGGGCGTCGAGCTCCGCGGTCCAGTCCTGCGGCGCCAGAGGAAAGCGCGCAAGCTCGGGCGCGAGAGCGAGGCGAGCGCTGGCCTTCGCCATCATCTCGGGCAGATCGCCCGGCGTGGCCTCGAGGCCGAGGCGGTCGACCTCCACGACCAGCGGGCTGTTCCAGTAGCGATCGAAGACGGCGGAGCCCTGCCGGGCCATCGGGCCTACCCCGAGCACGTCGAGGTCGTAGAAGTTGTACTTCGGGTTCAGCCCGAGATACTCGGCGCCGATGTTGCGCCCGCCGACGATGGCCACCCGGTTGTCGGCTACGAACAGCTTGTTGTGCATGCGGTGATTGAGACGGGCCAGATCGCCGGCCGACTCGACGCCGCGCCCGACCAGCGAGCGGTTGTGCCACGGGTTGAAGAGCCGGATCGCGATGTTGGGATGCCGGTCGATCTTTGCGATGGGCGAGTCGCGCACCTTGCGCGTATCCGCGTCCTTCATCATGGTGTCGAGGTCGTCGATGATCATGCGGACCTTCACCCCACGATCGGCGGCCGCGACCACGCGCGTCATGAGCAGGACTCCGCTCGTGTCACCCGCCCAGACGTAGTACTGCAGATCGAGCGTGGAGCGAGCGGAGTCCACGAGGGCGAGGCGCCACCGGAGACCGTCCTCGTTGCGCTCGAGGAGCCGGAAGCCCGACGCGTCCGGCCCGCTCGCGTCATCGGCGGCGGCCTCG
>Ga0137394_10001362_pt1 | contig 17738 bp, 18 predicted proteins | sample czobulk116metaG_FD_108278 | JGI IMG/M metagenome (GOLD analysis project Ga0137394, IMG submission 108278) | Vadose zone soil microbial communities from Angelo Coast Range Reserve, California, USA - czobulk1.16 metaG | ecosystem: Environmental > Terrestrial > Soil > Vadose zone | place: USA...
ACTCGGCGACGAAGGGCGTCCACTGCGGCAGGCCGTTGAAGTCGCGCACCCGCGCCCAGACGGTCTCGGCGGGCGCGTCGATCACGCTCGAGGTGTAGACCTTGATCATTCCTTCCTGGCGCCCTCCAGCAGGGCGCTGGCGGCGTGGCCGATGTCGCCGCCGTGGACGCCGATCTCGCGCAGCAGCTGGTCGACGAGCGGCGCCTGGGCGCGGAAGCGAAGCGCGGAGTTGACCACGGTGTCGGCGATGTTCGCGCCGCCGTTGCCGTTGCCCTGCACCGCCGGCGCGCCGCCCAGCCCGTCGACATGGAGGATGCGGATGCCCTCGATGCGCTCCATCGGCTTCACCGACTCGCGGATGATCGCCTCCATCTTGTCGATCAGCCGCAGCCGCATCGCCGACTGGCGCGCCTCCGGCGTGAGGATGTTCGCCGCGTGGTTCATGAGGGTCTGGCCCTCGGCCTCGACCTCGTGGCGGATCCTGGCGGCGAGCGCCCGGATGCGGCTGGTCTCCGACTCGGCCTCGGCATGCGCCACGTCGACCATCTTCCTGCGCTCGGCGAGCTCGGCCTCGCGCGCGGTGAAGACCTTCTCCTCCTCCGTCACCGCGCGGGCGCGCGCCTGGTCGGCTGCCGCTTGCGCCTCGGACTGCAGCTTCGAATGCTCGGCGACCGCGATCGCGCGCTGCTGCTCGGCGAGCTCGACGGCCTGCCGCCGGCCGATCTCGAGCTCCTCGATGCCGCGCTCGCGTGCAATGCGCTCTTCCTCCACCGCGCGCTCGGAGGCGATGCGGGCGCGAGCGATGGCTTCGCGCGCCTGGATCTGCGCGCGCTCGGCCTCCTGCTCCTTCAGCGCCTTCTCGCGCGCGACGTCGGCGCGCTGCCCGGCGCGCTTCACCTCGAGCTCGCGCTCCTGCGCGAGCCGCGCGTATTCGAGATCGCTGTCGATATCGAGCGCCTGGCGCTCGGTGTCGAGATTCTTGTTGCGGATCTGGATCATCGTGTCCTGCTCGATGTCGTTGCGCTTCTTCTTGCGCGACTCGATGGTTTCGGTGAGCCGCGTCAAGCCCTCGGCGTCGAAGGCGTTCGACGGATTGAAGAATTCCATCGCGGTCTGGTCGAGCTGGGTGAGCGACACGGTCTCGAGCTCGAGGCCGTTCTGCAAGAGGTCGGACGCCGCCGCCGCGCGCACCCGCTTCACGTACTCGCCGCGCTTCTCGTGCATCTCCTCCATACTCATCTCGGCCGCCACGGTGCGCAGCGCGTCGACGAACTTGCCTTCCACCAGCTCCTTCAGCATTTCGGGCTGCATGGTGCGCTGGCCGAGGGTCTGCGCCGCCGCCGCGATCGCCTCGCCGCTCGCCTGCACGCGCACGTAGAACTCGCTCGTCACGTCGACGCGCATGCGGTCCCGGGTGATGAGCGCGCGCTCGCGCCCGCGCGAGACCTCCAGGCGCAGGGTGTTCATGTTGACCGGGATGACCTCGTGCACGATCGGCAGCACCAGCGCGCCACCGTTCATGACGACCTTCTGGCCGCCCAGACCGGTGCGCACGAACGCGCGCTCCTTCGACGAGCGCAGGTACAGCCAGTGGAGCAGCCAGACCGCGATCGCGACGACCAGCGCGACCCCGATCAGCGCGAGGATGAATTGTCCGAACTGGGTTCCGCTCATGATGCAGCTCCTCTCTTCATGCCTTTGAATTTTCTGGTCGCCTCTGTGAGGGCGACTTCGATGGGAAGGCGCTCCATGCTGGAGGCGCCGTAAAAGCCGTTGCAGCCGCGGCAGCCCTTCAGGATCTGCTGCGCGTCTTCAGGCGTGGCGATCGGACCGCCGTGGCACAGCACCAGCACGTCCGGGTTCACCTCGCGCGCGGCCTTGGCCCAGGCGTCGATCAGCGGCACGCAGTCTTTCAGCATGAGGGACGTCTTGGCCCCGATGGCGCCGCCAGTGGTGAGCCCCAGGTGGCAGACGACGATGTCGGCGCCCGCCTTTGCCATGTCGCTCGCGTTCTCTTCGGAGAACACGTACGGGGTCGTGAGCATCTCCCTTTCCCGTGCTTCTCGTATGAGCTCTACTTCGAGCCCATAACCCATTCCGGTCTCCTCGAGCTGGGCGCGGATGGTGCCGTCGAAGAGGCCGACCGTCGGGAAGTTCTGCACGCCAGAAAAGCCGAGCTCGCACAGCCTCCTCAGGAAATCGTCGCGGATCAGGAACGGATCGGTGCCGTTCACGCCGGCGAGGACCGGCGTGTGCTTCACCACCGGCAGCACCTCGCACGCCATGTCGAGCACGATCTCGTTGGCGTTGCCGTAGGCCATGAGCCCGGCGAGCGATCCCCTTCCAGCCATGCGGTAGCGCCCCGAGTTGTAGATGACGATGAGGTCGATGCCGCCCGCCTCCTCGCACTTGGCCGACAGGCCCGTGCCGGCGCCGCCGCCGACGATCGGCTCGCCGCGGCGGACCATATCGCGCAGCTTCTTCAGGATGTCCTGGCGTGCAATGCGGGCCATGTCGCGGTGATTTCCTTGAAGTTCGCCACCAGAGCCTGGGCGAAGGCAGGGTCGTTGATGTGGTGCGGCAGGCGGATCAGCTTCCGATTTACCGTTGTCCGCATTTCCGTAGAAATCGTGTCGAAGAGCGCCTTGTCGGCCGCCGGGTCCCGGAACGGTCCGCCCGCGGCATCGAGCCCTGAGAGCCCGCCTTCGGGAATCAGGAAGCGAACCGCCCCTTCCATGCGATTGAGCTTCTGCGCGATGAAGCGGCCGATCTGGCGGCATTCCTCGGCGGTGGTGCGCATCAGCGTGACGTTGGAGTTGTGCTTGTAGAGCTTGCGCTCCCGGTACTGCGGCGGGAGGGTTTCGAGCGCCCAGAAATTGACCATGTCGAGCGCGCCGCACGACCCGACATAAGGTATTTGCTTCTTGCTGAAGACATCCATGCGGCCGGGGCCGGCCGAGAGCACGCCGCCGGCGATCTGGTCGGCGATTTCTGTCGTCGTGATATCCAGAACGGCGGAAAGCAGGCCCGATTCGGCGAGCTTCTCCATCGACTGGCCGCCCGTGCCGGTCGCGTGGAACACGATGCAGTCGTAGCTTTCCTCGAGCTGCTTGCAGACCGCCTGCACGCAGGGCGTGGTCAGCCCGAACATGGTCAGTCCGAGGGCGGGCTTTGCTTCCCTACCTCCTGTCTCCTTTTTTGCGTAGGCAATCATTCCCGCGAGGGCATGGGCCGCATTCGCCAGTACCTTCTCCGAGATGCGATTGATCCCCGAGATGTCGGTGACCGAGTACATCATGCAGATGTCGGAGGGTCCGACGTAGGGCTTCACGTCGCCCGACGCCACCGTGGATACCATGACCTTCGGAACGCCGATCGGCAGCCGGCGCATGCCTTGCGTCGCAAGCGCTGTGCCGCCCGACCCACCGGCCGAGATCAGGCCGCCGAGGTCGCGCCGGCGCACGAGGAAGTGCTCGAAGGCGACCGCCATCTCGCTCACCGCCGACCCGCGGTCGTTGGTAAATACCGCGCTTTCGCCTTTTGGATGATTTCGCGCCACCTCGCGCGGATGGATCATCGCCGGCGAAGGCTTGCCCGAGGTGGCGAGGTCCACCGTGACCGTGCGCAAGCCCAGCTTGTCGAGGCAGTTGCGCAGGTAGAAGAGCTCGCGTCCCTTGGTGTCGAAGGTGCCCGCAATGTACGCCGCGCGCTCCGATGTTTGCGCGACGGGAAACTCGACCACTCGCGCTTCACGCTCTTGAACCGCGGAAGACGGCTCGACTGGAGAGATGAGCTTGTCGACTGGTGCAGCGCCCCAGCGCGTATAGCCGCGGACGGTGCGCTCCTCGTCCATCGGCACCAGCGCGTCGTCCGCGCGCTTGACGGTGAGGATCTGGACTTCCTCGCGGGAGGCAGGCTGTTCGGCTTCGGCAAGGGGCAGCTCGTCCTCGGCCATCTTCACGCCCAGGAGCCGCTGCTGGAGCTCGCGGTCGGCGGCGAGCTCGGCGGCGGGCATCGAGCGCGCGATGCGCCCGTTCACCATCACGTCGATAGTGTCCGCCACGTCGATCGCGACGCCCAGGTTCTGCTCGATGAGGAGCACCGAAATCTCGCCCTCGGCCGCGAGCGACTTCAGCATCGCGGCCAACTGCTGGACGATCACGGGAGCGAGACCCTCTGTCGGCTCGTCCATCACGAGCAGCTTCGGGTTGAAGAGCAGCGCGCGGGAAATCGCAAGCATCTGCTGCTCGCCGCCCGAGAGCTCAGCCCCTCCATTTCTTCTTCTTTCAGAAAGACGGGGAAAAACCTTGTAGATGCGCTCAACGGTCCAGGGCCCTTTCCGAGCCACCAAACGCAGATGCTCCTCTACCGAGAGCGAAGGCCACACCCGCCGGCCTTGAGGCACATAGCCGACGCCCTTTTCGGTGATGACGTTAGGGGCGAGGCCGAGGATTTCTTCGCCGTTCAGCTTCACGCTGCCTGCAGTTGCCCTTCCTCCTATTGCGCCGACCAGGCCGGTAATGGCATTGCACAGCGTGGTCTTGCCCATGCCGTTGCGGCCGACGACCGAGACAATTCCTCTCTCAAAGGAAAGCGAAACCGCCTGCAGCGCGTGCGCGCGGCCGTAGTGCACGTCCAGGTTCTTGATCTCAAGAATCAAGCTGCTTGCCGCCTTGCAGTTGTGGGTTTGAACCTATGTAGATCGACTGGACCTCGGCGTCGTTTTCGATCTCGGCCGGGGTGCCGTGCTTGAGGATGCGGCCGTTGTGCATCACCGTGACGAGGCTGACCACGCGCAGCGCGATTTCCAGGTCGTGCTCGATCAGGATGTAGCCCATGTGCGCCGGCAGCGAGCCGAGCAGCGCCACCAGCTCGGCGCGCTCCGCCGGCGAGAGGCCCGCGGCCGGCTCGTCGAACAGGATCAGGCGCGGCGCGCCGGCGAGCGCCATGCCGATCTCGAGCTGGCGCTGCTGGCCGTGCGAGAGCGAGGAGACCGGCTGATCGGCGACGCGCGTCAGACGGACGCGCTCGAGAAGTTGATCTACGTTTGAATCGTTTCTTGAACGAAAGAAGCTGTACCTGTTCCGGGTGACACCACGCACGGCGAGGAACAGGTTGTCGCGCACCGTGAGGTCGCGGAACAGGAGCGAGGACTGGTAGGTGCGCCGCAACCCGGAGCGGATGCGCTCGAACGGCGGATGCAGCGTGACGTCCTCACCGAAGAATAGGACCCTGCCCGCGGCGGCCGGAAAGTCTCCGGTGATCACGTTGAACAGGGTGGTCTTGCCGGCGCCGTTGGCGCCGATGACGGCGCGGCGCTCGCCCGCGGCGACCGAGAACGAGACGTTCTCGATCGCGCGCAGGGCGCCGAAGTTGCGCGTGACGCCCTGGAGTACCAGGGCCTCACCTGATGCAGGAGTATTCACGCAGCGTGTTTACCTATGGGCAGTTCGGAACGTCCCGCGAGCCCATCTGGAACTCTTCCTTCTTCATGCCGAGCATCTGGTCGATACCGTCGACCTTGCGCAGCACCTTGTTGGAGAGGTTCCCCTGCTTGTCCTTCACCACCTCGGTGATGAACGTGGAGCCGATCGCCTGGCGGTTGGCGTCGAGCTTGACGTCGCCGGTGGGCGTCTTGAGCGTCATCTTCTGCAGGGCGGCCTGGTACTTCTTCTGCCCGTCGGAGAGATCGCCCTTGACCGCCTCGAGGCCGTCGAGTGCCGCCTTCATGTTGATGTAGTACACGAGCGCGAAGAGCGACGGGCTCGGATAGGCGCCGGAGGACACCGGGTAGGCCTTCTGGTAGTCGGCGACGAACTTCTTGAACTCGGGCGCGTCGTACGAATCCGCGATCGGCGAGCCGGCGATGGTGCCGACCAGCGAATCCCGGCGCTTGCCCTTGTAGTTCAGGATGTCCTGGCTCACCGTGATCGAGCCGCCGATCATCGGCTTGTCGCCGCCCGCCGCCTCGTACTGGTTGAGGAAGTTCACCGCGTCGGCGCCGCCCAGCACCACCACCAGCGCATCGATGTCCTTCGGGATGCGCGCGATGACCGATGCGTAGTCCTTGCCGCCGAGCGGCACCCAGGCCTTGACCGGCACCTTGCCGCCGAGCTTGCAGTATTCGGCCATGAAGCCCTGCACCTGCGAGTACGGGAACGCATAATCCTCGGCGATCACCATCACCCGCTTGTAGCCCTTGTCGAGCGCGGCCTTGCCCAGGCCCACCATCCACTGCGCGCCTTCGGTGTTGAAGCGGAAGAAGTTCGGCGACGGATTGACGAGCGTCGTCGCCTGCGCGCCGGACGAGCCGTTGATGAAGGTGATGTTGGGCTGGGTCTTGGAGTACTCCTTGACCGCGATGCCCTCGCCGCCCGAAAGCGGCCCGACCATGATGTCGACCTTGTCTTGCTCGACCAGCTTGCGCGTGGCGTTGACCGCGACGTCGGGCTTGGCGTCGGACGAGGCCTTGACCAGCTCGATCTTGCGGCCGGCGACCACGCCCTTCCTCTCGTTGACCGCCATCTCGGCACCGCGCATGCCGTCGGCACCGCCCGCGGCGAACGGACCTTCCAGCGTGGCGAGCAGGCCGATCTTCACCGGCTTGCCCTGTTGCGCGTAGCCGATACCGCCGAACGCGGCGAGCACCGCCGCAGCGACGAGCGTTTTTACGAACGTTCTCCTCATCTGACACCTCCTCTGGGGGTAACAAACTTCGACGTTGAGAATCTCGCCCTTATTCCCGCCCACCAACCGAGCAGGCCGTCCGGCGAAAACAGAACGATGACCAGGAACACGGCACCGATCAGCAGATTGAAGCGCTCGCGATCGATGAGATCGATGGCGAAGGTCTGCAGCAGCACGAACACTATCGCGCCCAGGAACGGGCCGATTGGATGGCGCATGCCGCCCAGCACCGCGATCACCAGGATGTTGATGATCCAGCTCGTGCCCACCGAGCCCGGCCCGATCAGCCCGTTGTACCAGACCAGCAGCACGCCGCCGACCGCCGCGATCACGCCCGCCACGGCGTAGGCGGCGATGCGATGCGCGGTGACGTTGAAGCCGAGCGCATTCATGCGCCGCGGGTTGTCGCGGATGCCCTGCAGGGCGATGCCGAACGGCGCGCGCAGCAGGTACTTCACGAAAAAGTAGCCGGCGAGCGACCAGAACAGCACCAGGTAGTAAAACGGCAGCGCATCGCGCAGGTTGATGCCGAGCACGGTCGGCGCATGGACGCGCTGGAATCCCTGGAAGCCGTTGAACACGCTGTAGTTCTGCAGGCAGAGGTAATAGAACGCGACGCCCACCGCGAGCGTGATCATGATGGTGTAGATGCCCTCGGTGCGCACCGAGAGCCAGCCGATGAAGCTCGCGCACACCGTCGCGATAGCGATGGAGATCAGGACCGCGACCCACCACGGCCAGCCCAGGCTGATGGCGGTGTCCGCGGCGCTCGCTGCGCCGAAGATCGCGACGCCGTAGCCCGCGATCCCCGCCACCGTGATCTGCGCGAGCGACACCATGCCGCCGTAGCCGCCGAGGAACGTCAGCGACAGCGCGATCAACCCGAGCGCGAGCGACTGCGCGCCGATCTGGAAGGTGAAGAACGGCGTCGCGAACCAGGGGTACGCGAGCAGGAAGACCAGCACGACCAGGTGCCGCACGCCGATGCGGGGCAGTTGAAAAGAGATTTCTCGCGGAGCCGGAAGCACAATCGCAGCCTGGCCGCGGCTCATCATTGCCGCGCGGCCTGCACCCGCGTTCATGGCGTTACGCCAGTTCGCTGCGCTCAAGCCGGCCTCCCGAGGAAGCCGCGCGGCCGGAAAGCAAGCACGAGGACGAGAATGACGAAGGTGAACACCACGCTGTAGGTCGGCGCGTAGGCGAGGCCATAGGTTTCAGCCAGACCCAAGATGCTCGCGCCGAGCGCCGCGCCGACCACGCTGCCCATGCCGCCGATGATCACGACGATGAGCGAGGCGAGCAGCAGGCGCACGTCCTCGCCCGGTGCCATCGAGAGCTCGACCGCGCCGATCACGCCGCCGAGGCCGGCGAGACCGGCGCCGATAGCAAACGTGACCGCGAAGAGCACGTTCACGTTCACGCCCGCCGCCGAGAGCATCGCGCGGTCATCGACCCCGGCGCGGATCATCATGCCGACCCGCGTGCGGTTGAGGAACAGCCACAGTGCGACGCCGATGGCGATGCCGATCGGCAGCAGCGCGAGGCGGTACTTCGAGTACGCCCTGATGAGCGGAATGTCGCGCAGCGGCCCCGACAGCAGCTCCGGCGCGTCGGCCTGGTGCACCGTGCCGCCCAGCCACCAGAGCAGCAGGTCGGCGATGATGATCGAGAGCGCGATGGTCACCAGGGTCTGGCGCAGGTCCTCGCCCGGCATGAAGCGGAACAGGCTCACCTGCATCAGCAGCCCGACCAGCGCCGCGCCGGCGAAGCCGGCAGCGAGCGCCAGCACGAACCAGCCGGTGTGCTGCGCCACCAGGAAGCCGAGGTAGCCGCCCAGGAGGTAGAGCGACCCGTGCGCGAGATTCACGTTGCGCATCAGGCCGAACACCAGCGTGAAGCCGGCCGCAACGATGAAGTACAGCGACGCGAGCGTGATCCCGTTGAGGAACGTCACCGCGAAAAGGCGCGTGTTGTCCCACAGCCCCCAGACCGCGAACGCGGCGAGCGGCAGCCCGATCACCAGCGTCCAGAAAATTTTCCAACTTCTTTTCACGCCACGAAACGGCTTCTTTGCGAGCGAATCTCGGGCATCTTGCAGAACTCGCCGTTCTTCATGATCGCGAGCAGCCGCGACTTGTCCTGCAGGACCGAGATGTTGGAGAGCGGATCGCCGTCGACCAGCAGCAGGTCGGCGAGCCAGCCCTCGCGGATCTCGCCGAGGTCGGGCTTCATCATGATCTGCCCGCCCCAGCGCGTCGCCGAGATCAGCGTCTCCATCGGCGTCATGCCGAGGTACTTCACGAAGTACTCGAGGTCCTTGGCATTCTCGCCGTGCGGCGCCCAGGCGAAGCCGTAGTCGCCGCCGGGCAGGACCCGAATGCCCCGCTTGAGCATCGCCTTCATGCTCTTCACCGCGGCCTCGAGTTCCCGCTCATAGCCCATGTTCTTCGCGATCTGATTGGTGACGCCGACGACCTCGCCCTCGTTCAGCAGGCGGATGATCACCGACAGGCCGGGTGCGACGAACACCCTGTCCTTCGCCGCTTCGAGCATGTCGAGCGCCTCTTCATCCGCGAAGCTGGCGTGGTAGATGATGTCGAAGCCATGGCGCATCGCCTGCTTCACCGACTCGGACGAGCGCGCGTGGCAGGAGAGCCGGCGGCCGCGCACCCTGACCTCCTTCGCGGCCACCGCGACCTCCTCGTCGCTCATCCAGCTGGTCGTGGCGTCCGCCCCGGGCACCAGGTTGTCGCCGGAGAGGTTGAGCTTCACGCAGTCCACGCCGTACTTGAGGAACATGCGGACCGCCTTGCGCATCGCCTCCGGGCCGTCGACCACGCAGCCGAACGACATCTCCGGGAACGGCAGGTGCGGCAGCATGTCGTCGCCGAGCGAGCCGGTCACCGTGATCTCCTGGCTGGCGGCGAGATAGCGCGGCCCCGGGATCTGGCCGGAATTGATCGCGTCGCGGATCACGCAGTCGAGCCGCGGCTTGGGCGTGGCCGCGCCGACGCAGGAGGTCCAGCCGTGGTCGAGGTACTGCTTGGCCACCTGCGCCGCCCACAGCGTGTGCTCCTCGTGCGGCATCTTCTGGATCGCATCGAGGGTCTTCGAGTTGGTCCAGCCGAAGTGAGTGTGCGCCTCGCACATGCCGGGCATCAGCGTCGCCCCGGCGCCGTCGATCACCGTTACGCCCGCAGTGGGCAAGCTCCTCGTACCGCGCCCGAGGCGCGCGATGCGGTTACCCTGGACCAGGACCTCCCCGGTGTAGGGCTGCGCGCCGGTTGCGTCGATTACGCGCACGTTGGTGAAGAGAACGTTTGCCATGCAAGTCTCCTCGGAAGGAACTGCTGCAAAGGAAATTGGGCCTGGGATGCGGCCGGGGCCTGAAGGCCCTAGCGCATGCGCCGATGCGGGTGTTGGATCATCCCCCTCCTCAGAAGGATGCTGCAGTGCGGCTGACCAGAAATTGAGACGACCGTCTCAATTCGCTGTGCGAGACTAAACAGAAGTGAAGAAAAGCGCCAGACCTTTCTACCAGGTCCCCGACCTCGGCCCCGGCCACCGCGGCCGCACCTTCAAGCGCCTGCTGGCCGAAGCCGTCGCCCTGGTCCGCCGCGGCCGCATCCCGTCGGTGGCGGAAGTGGCTCAAAGCGCGGGCGTTTCCCGCGCCACCGCCTACCGCTATTTCCCTTCCCGCTCCAAGCTCGTGAGCGCCGTGATCGCCGAAGCCCTCGCCCCGGTCCAGCGGGCCGTGCCGCAGGAAGGCGACGCCAAGCAGCGCCTCCACGAGCTCGTCGACCGCACCTACTCCCGCTTCGCCGAGTACGAGCCCCACATGCGCGCCGCCCTCCAGCTCGCCCTCGAGCACCAGTCCCTCGAAGCTGCCGGCCTTCTGGAAGAAGAACCCTTCCGCCGCGGCCAGCGCACCGAGATCCTCGCCACCACCATCTCCCCCCTCAAATCCAAGCTCAAGCCCGCTGCCTATCAGCGCCTCTTAAAGGCGCTGGCCGTTGTCTACGGCATCGAACCGATGGTGATCCTCAAGGACATCTGCGGCGCCAGCGATCGGGAGACCGAGGCAGTGGTGCGGTGGATGATGGATGCGCTGGTGGACGCTGCTCTACGGAGTAAGCAAGCGCCAGTAGAGGCAAAATAGTCGTCATGCGCGGCGCGGTCTTCCTCGGCAATCGCAAAGTCGAACTGCGCACGTTCCCCGACCCGGCGCCGGGCCCCGGCGAGGTGGTCATCGAGATGAAGGCCTCGGGGATGTGCGGCTCGGACCTCAAGTTCTACCGCTCGCCGCCCGGGGCCGCGCAGGCGGCGCTCGGCCTCGGGGGCAACGCCGAGCCCTTCATCGCCGGGCACGAGCCGTGCGGGATCGTGGTCGCGCGCGGCTCCGGAGTATCGGAGCGCGAAGCGCCCAACGGCCAGCGCGTCATGGACCATCACTACGCGGGCTGCGGCATCTGCCCGCATTGCCGCCTCGGCTGGTCGCAACTCTGCCGCACCGGCATCACCGTCTACGGCGTCACAGCGCACGGCGGCCACGCGGATTACCTGAAGGTGCCCGCGAGAACCCTGGTCCCGCTGCCGGAAGAGCTGAGCTTCGCCGAGGGCGCTGCGGTCGCCTGCGGCACCGGCACCGCGCACGCGGCGTTGCGCCGCATGCGCGTCGCCGGCGGCGACACGCTCGCGGTGTTCGGCCAGGGGCCGGTCGGACTCTCGGCCACGCTTCTCGGGAATGCCATGGGCGCGCGCGTCATCGCGCTCGAGACCACGCCCGAGCGCCTCAAGCTCGCGCGCGACTTCGGCGCCGATTCGGTCGTAGACGCATCGAAGGAAGATGCCGTGAAGGCGATCCAGGACCTCACCCGCGGCGAAGGCGTTGCGCTCGCGCTCGAATGCTCGGGCGCCGCGGCGGCGCGCCGCGCCGCGGTGCGCTGCGTGAAAACCTGGGGCACCGCCTGCTACGTCGGCGAGGGCGGCGAGGTGACCCTCGACGTGAGCCCCGATCTCCTGCGCCGCCAGGTCACGCTGATCGGCTCGTGGACCTTCAGCGCCATGGGCATGCTCGAATGCGCGCGCTTCATCGCCGACAACAAGATCGACCTCGAGCGCATCTTTACCAACCGCTGGCGCATCGAGCAGGCCGACGAAGCCTATCGCAGCTTCGACACGCAGACGACGGGCAAAGGCGTTTTCCTTTTCTAGGGAGCTTCGAAGCGGCCGGCAAGGGAAAAGCGACCCTGCCCTCTCACGGTACCCATTCTGCGGCATAGTTTTGACATGACAACCCCGCTCCTCTTCCAACCGATCGAGCTGCGTGGCGTGCGCCTGCGCAACCGCGTGGTCATTTCGCCGATGTGCCAGTACTCCGCGCAGGACGGCCAGGTCACCGACTGGCACATGGTGCACCTCGGCAAGTTCGCCCAGGGCGGCGGCGGCGCGGTCTTCATGGAAGCCACCGCGGTCGAGCGGCGCGGCCGCATCACCCACGGCGATACCGGCGTCTGGGACGATGCGCATGTCGCGGGTCTCAAGCGGATTACGGAATTCGTGAAATCGCAAGGCGCCCTACCGGGACTGCAGCTCGCACACGCCGGACGCAAAGCCAGCATGGCGCGGCCGTGGTACGGCAATGGCCCGCTGACCCAGGCCGACCTCGACCGCGGCGACAAGCCCTGGAGCATCATCGCGCCCACCGAGCAGCCGATCGATCCGAGCTGGATCGCGCCGCGCGCGTTCAGGGAGGGCGACTTCCAGACGGTGCTCGCGGCCTACCGCAACGCGGTGCGCCGCGCGCTCGCCGCGGGTTTCGAGATCCTCGAGATCCATGCCGCCCACGGCTATCTCCTGCACACGTTTCTTTCTCCGCTCTCCAACACGCGGCAGGACGAATACGGCGGCTCGCTCGCGGGCCGCATGCGCTTTCCGCTGCAGGTCGTCGCGGAAGTGCGCAAGGCCTGGCCGGAATCCAAGCCGCTCTTCGTGCGCTGCTCGTCGATCGACGACGTGGAGGGCGGCTGGAGCATCGAAGACACCGTCGCCTTCGCGAAGGAGCTGAAGAAGCTCGGAGTCGACGTGGTCGACTGCTCTTCGGGCGGAATTCAAGGCTCGGCGACCGCGGCGACCCGCACTCTGATCAAGCGCGTCCCGGGCTTTCAGTTGCCGTTCTCCGACCGGGTCAGGAAAGAAGCCGGTGTCGCCACCATGGCGGTCGGCCTGATCCTCACCGCGCAGCAGGCCGAGCAGGCGCTGCAGGAGGGCCGCGCCGACCTCATCGCCGTCGGACGCGAGGCGCTGTTCGATCCCAACTGGCCGCTGCACGCGGCCGCCGCGCTCGGCGCCGATCCCGAATTCGCGCACTGGCCGCAGCAGTACGGCTGGTGGCTCACCCGCCGCGAAAGCCTGCTGAAGAGCCTCGGAGTGCGCCGATGAGATCGATCCGGATATCGAAGAAGCAGATGGGCAAGCGCATCGCGCGCTTCGCCAGGCTGAAACCCCTGCCGATCCAGAGTGCCTCGATTCCGCAGCAGGCGCGCGACGTGGTCTACGCCCGCAAGCTCCTTTCGGTCATCGGCCTGGAGAGCGAGACGCCGATCAACTCGGGCGCGCCCATCGTCGGCGCCGCCGGGATGACCATGACGCTCGCGGTGTGTCCGCCGGGACAGGGTCCGGGGCTGCACGCCCATCGCCGCACCTATGAAACCTTCACCGTCCTCAAGGGCGAGTTCGAGGTTTCGTGGAACGACGACGGCGCCGAGCGCGCGCGGCTGCGCCGCTTCGATACCATCTCGTTCCCGCCCGGCGTGTGCCGCGCCTTCCGCAACGCCGGCCGCGGCGAAGGGATCCTGCAGGTGATCATCACCGGCGGCGTCCACGACATGTCCGACATCGCGTTCTCGCGCAACGCAAAGCGCAGGATCGAGGCGGTGCGTCCGGGACTGGCGCGCGAATTCGAGAAAACCGGATTCCGCTTCGACGCCGCCGCGCGCTAGAGCGTCGCGCCGCGGTCACATTCCGGCCGGTCCAGACGCGCGCCGCGCCAGGCGCGCATCCCTGACACGCCCCGCCGATACACTGGCGGCACGGCGTTGCGACCAAGCTGCTTCGCGGCGGCGGGCCCCTCGCGCGGCGACGCGCGAGGGGCTTCTTGTATTTTTTTTCTCCCCGAGCGTTTCTGGGTTCAGCGTCCGCGCCTGCGCAGGCGGTCTTCTTCCTTTTCGTACTGCTCCGCGCGGGTGCGGTCGAAATGTTCCGGCAGCGCCGAGATCGCGGGCTTGTCGTCCATCGGCGGCACGAGCTCGCGCACCGAGGCGCCGCCCGCGGCCGGTTCCTGCGACTTCTCGCAGGCGGCAAGCGCGGCGAAGAGGCAAGCCAGGAGAAAAAGCCTGACGCGCATCGCAACGCTACTTTACCGGACCCGGTCTGGCTCGGCCGTGACATTGGTCACGAAGCCGCGCCCCTCAGGCGCGCTTGAAATAACGGCAATAGCCGGGATCGCCGGTCCAGTTCTGGTCGACGAGCTTGCCGGCCTGGAAGGTAGCGGTGCGCTCGCAGATCGGCGGGTTGACCGTAGTTCCGAACGGAATGCCCACGCCCACGCCGACCCCGCCCCCTCCGCCGCCGCCGAACACGCCGACGCCCACCGACGGCCCGCCCGCGCGCACCGGTCCCTCCTGGGAGGTCCAGGTATGGGTCTGGCGCCCGTCGCTCAGCGTAGCGCTGCGGTTGGGCGGTCCCCAGCGCATCACCATCTCGTCGTAGGTGGCGCCCCGCCACGAGGCTTTCGCCTGCTCGAGCTCCTGCTCGACGGTGATCGTGGAGCAGCCGGCGAGGACGGCGAGGACGAGGCTAGCGGTCCGCAGCCTGGCGATGCGGGCCTCCCGGCGTGGAAACGCCGGCGACGGCGGCGGCGACGACTTCGCGCTGATTGCCCCGCCGCGCCACATCGCCCAGCGAGAGAATGCCGACCAGGCGCTTTTCGCGGTTGACGACCGGGAGGCGCCGCACCCGCACCTGCGCCATGCCCTCGGCGACCCGACCGAGGTCCTCGTCGTCGAAGCAGTATTCGACATGCTCGCTCATTATTTCACGTACCGGCGTGTCGGGGCCCTTGCCCTGCGCCACGGCGCGAACCGCGATATCGCGGTCGGTGATCATGCCGATCAGCCGGTCGTTTTCGCCCACCGGCAGGGCGCCGGCGTCGATCGCCGCCATGGTCTGCGCCACTTCCCGGATCGGCTGACCGGGCGTGCAGATCTTGACCTCGCGGGTCATCGCTTGGCTCACTCTCATGTCCTGTCTCCTGGCTCAGGTTCGTTGGGACAGGCCAAGCAAGAGATACGCCGTTGCGATGCAGAAGGCCACCGTCGCGGCAATGCAAAACGCGACCGCCAGGGCCGCGGGAACGAACACGAGCGAAGCTTCGGCCGCCATCGCCTCGGCCGGGGCGATGGTGAGGAAAAGCGTCGCTGCGATGAAGAGCCAGCGCCGCAGGTAGGGCACCAGCAGCCAGCGCATGGCCTGGTTGTAGGACAGGTTGCGCTCGCGCACCATCCCGGTGCTGCGGGAGGCGTCCTTGAAGAACGCGAACGGGTCGAGGTAGAGCAGGAGCTGCCGTCCCAACGGCAGCCGGGCGCGAAGCTCGCAGCTCAGGAGTTGCTCGACATCCATATAGCCCTTAGTCAGCAAAACGCGGGCCCTGGTTTCCAGTTTACTTGCCCCGCGCGTGCTGCCAAGGGTCTATTGCCCGTCTAGCTCGGCCCGCCCGCCTGCGACTGCAGCCAGTTCTGCAGTCCCATCTTGTCGACCAGGTCGAGCTGGGTTTCGAGCCAGTCGATGTGCTCCTCCTCGGACTCGAGGATGTGCTCGAGGATCTCGCGCGAGATGTAGTCCTTGACGCTCTCGCAGTGCGCGATCGCCTCCTGCAGCGGCGGCCGCGCCGCGCGCTCGAGCTTGAGGTCGCATTTCAGCGCTTCGGGCGCGTCTTCGCCGATCAGGAGCTTGCCCAGGTCCTGCAGGTTGGGCAGGCCTTCGAGAAACAGGATGCGCTCGATCAGCCGATCGGCGTGCTTCATCTCGTCGATCGACTCCTTCTTCTCGTGCTCCTCGAGCTTCCCCAGTCCCCAGTTGCCGAACATGCGCGCATGCAGGAAGTACTGGTTGATCGCGGTAAGCTCGTTGAACAGGATCTTGTTGAGGTGCTCCAGGACCTTGGCATCACCTTTCATTTGGCATCGCCTTTCATGGGTTTGGCAGGCTCCTCAAAGCGTGGGGTTGTCGCTCGGCAAGCCGAGCGCGACGCGGCCGTGCGTGGTGCCGGCTATGTCGGTATTGAACGAGAAATGCTGCTTGACCGCGTGCGCGTCGCGGAAGGCGCGCGCCGCATGGCCGGATTCGTACAGTCCCGCGGCGCCGGACAGGCCGAACATCACGTCGACCGCGCGCACCGCCCACTCCACCGCGTAGGCGCCCTCGAGGCGGTAGCGCGTCTTCGTCTTCGCATCCGGTATTTTCCCACCGGAAATCAGGTTCCATGCCTCGGCGCAGTTGCCGAGCTGCGCGGCGCGCGAAGCGCGTGCGTAGGCCGTCGCCTCGCTGAAGCGGATCTGCGTGCTCTGGATCTCGGCGATGCGCGCGCCGGTCATCCTGCCGGTGCGGGTTCCAATGGTCGCGAACTCGTCGATCATCCCCTCGGCGATTCCGAGCGCCACGCCCGAAAGCATGTACGGGAAGAGCGCGAACACCGGGATCCGGAAAAGCGCTCCCGGGTTGACCGCGCTGCCCGGCGTCGGCCCGCCCTTCGTGTCGGCGACCGCGAGCGTCATGTGCTCGGGCACGAACTGCTCGGCTGCCTCGACGTCCTTGCTGCCGGTCCCGCGCAGCCCGCCGGCATACCAGTTGTCGATGATGCGGTACTGCGAGCGGTGCAGGAGGAACACGCGCTGCTCCGGCGGCGCGTTCTCGTCGAGCCAGGCGAGGCCCGCCAGCATGTTCCACTCGCTCGGATCGACGCCGCTCGAGAACGGCCAGCGCCCGGAGATCAGGTAGCCGTCCTTCACCTTGCGCGCCTTGGCGGCGGGGAACACGAACGAGGAAGCGATGAGCGCGTCGGGCGACTTGCCCCAGATTTCGTCCTGGGCCTGCGGCGGGAACATCCCGAGCATCAGGTGATGCGACAGGAAGTTGATGAAGTTCCAGGAGCTCGACGCGCAGGCGCGGGCGAGCAGCGCGCCGAAGGTCACCACCGCGGCGAACTCGAGCTCGGCGCCGCCCACCCGCCTGGGCTGGTGGATGCGCAGGAGCTGCGTGTCGTGGAAGTCGCGCAGCGTCTCGTCGGGAAGGCGGCGCAGCTCCTCGCAGCGCGGCGCGCGCTCCTTCAGCCTGGGCAGGAGCTCGGTCGCCCGGCCCCACAGCTCGTCATGGCTTGGCGGCATGCCTGTACCAGTCGAGGATCTGCTCGCCGGTCCACATCTTCACGCCCGGGCGCTGCAGGATGTACTCGTAGAGCTTCTCGAGGTAGCCGATCCGGTGCGGCACGCCGGTGATATAGGGATGCACGCTGATCGCCATCACGCGCATGCTCTGCTCGCCCTCGGCATGGAGGCGGTCGAACTGGTCGATGCCGCGCCGCAGCCATTCCTCGGAAGGATGGTTCTGCAGCACCATCATCGGGATGTCGTTCAGATCCACCGTGTAGGGGACCGACACGATCGGCCCGGACGCGGTGCGGATCTCGCACGGCTGGTCGTCGAGCACCCAGTCGGCGACGTACTCGATGCCCGCCTCGGCGAGATGGTCGATGGTCTCGTAGGTCTCCGTCAGGCCGGGACTCTCCCAGCCGCGCGGCTTCTTTCCGGTGAACGACCGGATGGCCTCCACCGCCTTGAAGATTTCTTCCTTCTGATTCTCCAGATGGTGCATCGGCCGCTGGATGTAGCCGTGCCCCATGAATTCCCAGCCTGCTTCGAGCGCCGCGCTCGCGACGCGAGGGTAGCTCTTGCACACCGAGCCGTTGATGGCCAGCGTCGCCTTGAGGTTGTACT
>Ga0137394_10001363_pt1 | contig 17737 bp, 15 predicted proteins | sample czobulk116metaG_FD_108278 | JGI IMG/M metagenome (GOLD analysis project Ga0137394, IMG submission 108278) | Vadose zone soil microbial communities from Angelo Coast Range Reserve, California, USA - czobulk1.16 metaG | ecosystem: Environmental > Terrestrial > Soil > Vadose zone | place: USA...
CCCTATCCGAGCGAAAACCCTCTGTCAAGTCAGATTCTTCGTGAAACCAATATCTTGCATCGGTTTTCCAGCTTCTTGCCACTGGCCGGGATCCGCGAGCCTATTCAGCGTTGACGATACCATCGCCGTTTTGGTGTGCTAGACTTGCTCGGGGAAGAGGCGATTCCTCATCGAACCCAGCTAGACGCCAAAGCGACAAAAGGCCGCATTGCTATGGAAGCAGTTCCAAGGAAAACGACGATTCGCGAAGTTGCTCAGGCCGCTTCCGTCGGCATAGGAACGATTTCCCGCGTTCTAAATTCCAGCTCTCAGGTGAGCCGGGAAACGCGTGCGCGAGTACTTGAGGCCATCCGGCGTCTGGGATTCCGCCCCAATGCGCAGGCCCGCCGAATTCTCAAGCAACGCGCAGAAATGGTCTGCTTTCTCCTGAGCAACCGCGATTTCCTCCATCCCTTTCATGCTCGCATCCTGCAAGGCGTCGAATCTTATGCGAGCGGCTTGAAACAGCACGTGCTGTTCGCCGCACTGCATTATTCCCCGAGAACGCCTCCTGATCGGATCAACCTGCCTCCTGTTCTCCAGGAGCATGGCTTGATTGACGGGCTCATTCTCGCGGGGACGATTTATCCGAATCTGCTCCGCAGGATCGAATCTATCCATATGCCCTTCGTGGCCTTCAGTAACAATGTGGTTGGAATGGGCGACGAACAACAATTTGATCAAGTGGGCTTCGATGACTTCAATGGGACGCTCCAGGCCACACGTTACCTGATTGGTGAGGGGCACCGCCAAATTGTTTTCGCCGGAGATATCTCTTACCCGTGGCTTCGTCGCCGATTCGAAGGCTACCGGCAAGGAATGTGCGAAAAGAAATTAAAATCCGTGTTGATCATGGCCCGAAATCCTCAGAGCTTCGTCGATTTCGGTCAGAAGAGCGTCGCGCGAATCCTGTCCCGGCGGCCACGGCCCACTGCTGCCATAGCGGGCAACGACGAGATCGCCTACGGGCTGTGGCGATCGCTGCAGCGGCACGCCATGAAAGTGCCGGACGATATCAGCCTGGTGGGTTTCGATGATCGTGAAGAGGCCGTTCTGATGGACCCGCCGCTTTCGACCGTTCGCGTCCACAAAGAAGAGATCGGCGAAACCTGTATGAAGATGCTTCTTGAGCGGCTGCATCATCCACGAATGGCCTTCAGCCAGCGCATACTGCCCACGGAATTCGTGATCCGTGGAACTGTCCGCCAGCTGTAATAGAGACTCCGGCCTCGGGAATCCTAAAATCTTGTTAGCCATCTCATCTCAGCTCGGCCGTACAGACTATCAATACGCCCGACATGTCCTGGTGTCCGTCAGCTTGAACTGGACGGAATCCGCCGCCTGTTAGAGAATCTCACGCATGTCGAAACAACTTTTGCGATATAGCTTTATTGTTCTGCCGTTGCTGTTGAGTCCCTCCTACGCAGCAGCACAAACTCAAGGCCAACCTGCCGTGAAGGAGCCCGCCCGCTCCGCATATCTCGATCCAAGCCTCCCATTGGAACAACGCGTGAACGATCTTGTATCGCGCATGACCCTCGAAGAAAAGGTCTCGCAAATGCAGGACGTCGCTCCGGGCATCCCGCGCCTCGGCATCCCCGCCTACAACTGGTGGAACGAGGGCTTGCACGGCGTGGCCCGCTCGGGGAACGCAACCGTTTTCCCCCAAGCCATCGCTCTTGCCGCGACTTGGGATACCGATCTGATCCATCGCGTCGCCGATGTGATCTCCACGGAAGCGCGCGCCAAATACAATGATGCAATCCAGCATGGAAATACCGGCCGCTACTACGGCCTCACGTTCTGGTCGCCCAACATCAATATCTTTCGCGACCCGCGCTGGGGACGCGGCCAGGAAACCTATGGCGAGGATCCCTACCTCACCAGCCGCATCGGCGTGGCATTCGTTAGCGGTCTGCAAGGCAACGACCCGACTTATTTGAAAACCGTCTCGACATCCAAACACTATGCCGTCCACAGCGGCCCAGAAGTTCTGCGGCATCGCTTTGACGTGCCGGTGTCTCCCCGTGATCTGGCGGACACTTATACTCCCGCCTTTCGTGCCACGATCGTGGAAGGCAAAGCCGATTCGGTTATGTGCGCGTACAACTCCGTGCGCGGCGAACCGGCCTGCGCAAACCACCTTCTCTTTGAAACGCTGCGCAATAAATGGGGCTTCAAAGGCTACGTGGTCTCGGATTGTTGGGCGATCAGCGATCTCCATCAGGGGCACGGTTTCGTCCTTACCCTCGAACAAGCCGCAGCCCTCGCGGTGAAGGCCGGAACGGACCTGAGTTGCGGCCCGGAATTCGGTGTGCTTCCACTCGCAGTTCGGAATCGCCTGCTTTCGAACGACGACATCGATCGCGCCGTGAAGCGCCTGTTCGAAGCGAGGTTCCGCCTCGGCATGTTCGACCCGCCGGATCGCGTACCCTGGTCGAAACTATCCATCGCCGACAACGATACTCCTGCGCATCGCCAGCTTGCCCTCGAAGCCGCTCACAAGTCGATGGTCCTCTTGAAAAACGAACGCAACACTCTGCCTCTGAAATCTTCCGTGAAAACGATCGCGGTCATCGGCCCAAATGCCGATTCTCTGAGCGTCCTCTTGGGCAATTACAACGGCAACCCATCAAGCTACACAACCATTCTCGAAGGCATTCGAAAACGCTTTCGCGGCGCGAAGATTCTCACGGCAATGGGAGCTCCGGTCACGGAAACAAGCGCCGTCGTCCTTCCCTCTGAGTACCTTCGCACCGGCGGCACGAACTCTCAACCGGGCTTGAACGCGGAATACTTTGCCAACGTCAACCTCTTTGGCGCTCCGGTTCTGAAGCGCGTCGATGCCAACGTGGATTTCGAATGGAACAATGTTTCGCCGGGGCCTGCCGTTCCTGCGGGGAATTATTCCGTTCGCTGGACAGGCGAGTTGCTTCCGCCCGTAGATGGTGACTACCGTTTAGGCGCCAGCGCGGACGGCGGCTATCGCATTTACCTGGACGGAAAAAAGTTCATCGATGATTCAGCGCCCCACGGCACTCGCACGATGACCACGCTCGTTCATCTGCAGGCGGGCCACTCGTACCCCATTCGAATGGAGTATTTTCACACTTGGTGGGAGGCCACCGCTCGGCTCCTTTGCTTGCCGCCGAATCTGACTCAAGAGGCCGTGAACGCCGCGCGCAAGGCGGACGTGGTCATCGCCATTGTTGGCATCACGGCGCAGTTTGAGGGAGAGGAAAGCGATTCGAGCGATCCCGGTTTTTTCGGGGGCGACCGCCTGGACCTCAACCTTCCCCGGCCTCAGCAAGAACTCCTGGAATCTGTCGCTGCCGCGGGAAAGCCGCTGGTCGTGGTCCTCACCAACGGAAGCGCTCTTGCCGTGAATTGGGCTCAGGAACATGCGGCCGCCATTCTCGAAGCCTGGTATCCGGGCGAGGAAGGCGGCGCCGCCGTCGCCGATGTTCTTTCCGGCGAATACAATCCTGCTGGAAGACTGCCGGTAACTTTCTATAAGTCGGTCGCTCAGCTTCCTCCGTTCGGTAACTATTCCATGGCTGGCAGGACCTACCGCTACTTCACCGAACAACCGCTCTATCCCTTTGGCTACGGTTTGAGTCTTTCTTCCTTCAATTATTCAGACGCGAAAGTAAGCCAAGCACAGGTTGCCGCCGATGGCACGGTCACAGTCTCCGTTCAAGTGACGAATGCCGGCTCCGTCTCCGGAGATGAAGTCGTGCAGCTTTATCTTGCGCATCCTGGAGTCGATGGCGCTCCGATTCGTGCGCTTGCTGGATTCCGGCGCATCCATCTCGGTCCCGCTGCTTCGCAAACCGTGGATTTCACCTTGCGCGACCGCGATGTGAGCATCGTGGATGACACCGGAGTTCGCCGCATCGTTCCCGGCCCTGTCGACGTTTGGATCGGCGCCGGTCAACCGGTCGCTGGCCCTGCTCAGCCACCGACAAAGGGCTTGCAGGTAAGATTCACGATCACTTCCGGCGCGATCTTGGACGATTGAGAATTTAAGCACCAGCTTCCGGGTTCACAATCGAGTTCAAGCGGAGGAGAGGCTGCGCAGTCCAACCAATGAATCGAAACCGTATCTCCGTCTTGCTCTTCCTTTTTCTTGCGAGCGCCATCCTCGAAGCGCATGCACAAGTCAACGGCAAGTCTCTTGCGGAAAAGCTCGGCTTCGCCCGTGAAGCAAAACTCCTGATCGTTCACGCCGACGACGTCGGCATGACTCATTCCGTGAACGCGGCGACGATCAAAGCCCTAGACACCGGTCTCGTCAACTCCGCCAGCATTATGGTGCCCTGCCCGTGGTTTCCCGAAATTGCCGATTACGTCAAATCTCATAGCGATCTCGATTTCGGCCTTCACCTTACACTGACCAGCGAGCGCGTCTACTACCGTTGGGGCCCGGTCTCCTCAAGAGACAGGGTCCCGAGCTTGGTCGACGAGAACGGTTATTTCCACCACGACTGGGCGGCCGCCCCAAAGATCAATCCGAAAGAAGTCGACTTGGAGCTCCGCGCGCAAATCGATCGCGCTTACGCCATGGGCGTCCGGCCCACACATCTCGATTCCCACCAATACCGTCTTTTCGAAAATGGCAAAGACCTCTTCGACGTTCTTCTGCGCCTCGCCCACGAATACAAGCTGCCGGTTTTCGTCGCGCACGATTGGTTCGCAGACCACCCCTATCTGGAATCCAGTCTGACTCCTGCTGACATCGTCCTTGACCACACCGTTACCATCGATCCCGCCGTCCCACCGGAAAAATGGGCCGATTTCTACAAGACTGCCCTGAAAAATCTTCAACCCGGCGTCACCGAATTTGTCATCCACCTCGCCTTCGCCGATGACGAAATGAAAGCCGCTACGCGCGAGCGTGACACTTGGGGCGCCGCCTGGCGCCAGCGCGATTTCAATTTCTTCACCAGCCCCGAATTCCGCCAGTTGCTCCAGCAACAAAACATCAAGCTCATTACCTGGCGCGAATTGGCCCGCGCCGTCCAGCGGTGAGTTTTGCACGCCGCTCGCCACATCTTTCCTCCGGGCGCCATTCCGCGCTATCTTCTCTTTGAACGCTCTCGTTCGATTGGAGTGCGTGCATGCTAGGTGAAGCGGAACCGCAAATCAAATCCGTTTTTAAGAATCCCTTCCTCTATTCCTGGGTCGCTGTCGCCATCGGTACCCTCGTGGTCGGCTGGATGCTCCTTTCCCGCTGGTACGAAAACCGCGGCATCGAAAAGCGAGCCGAGGAAGAAAGGATCCAAAAACGGCAGGAGCAGGATCGCATCGCTTTGGAGCAATTCGGCGGAAAAGAGCTCACTATCCAGAACTTCTACGCTTCTCCCGGAACGATTCGCCGCGGCGAAACCGTCCAGTTGTGCTACGGTGTGGCCAACGCCAAGACCGTCAAGCTCGAACCGCAGTCCCATCCCGTGTGGCCCTCTTATTCCCTCTGCGTTGATGTAACCCCCACAAAATCAACCACCTACACGCTGACGATTGCCGATGCCGCCGGCAACACCCGCACCCAGAGCCTGGAAGTTATGGTGCGCTAAATGATTCCGTGCTTCCTCTTGTGACTTCAATTCTCTCCCATTTATAATGTTTCATTAAGCGGGGTCTGGGAGACCATCCGTTGGTCCCGGACTCCGCCGACTTTTTTAGCAAACAGACAACCGACGACCATGTCCGACCCACTAGCCAAGATTAAGAAAAAGCTCCAGGACGAAATCGACCAGCTCTCGCATGAGCTCAGCGTCGAGCTCCCCAAGGAAATTGCTGTCGCCCGTGCTCACGGCGACCTCTCTGAAAACGCTGAGTACAAATTCGCCAAAGAGCGCCAGAGCTACGTCAACCTCAAGATCACCCATCTCAAGAAGCGCATGGGCGATCTCAGTATGTTGAACCTTACCAATATCCCGAAGGACCGCTCCGGCTATGGCTCGCGCATAGTTGTTCTGGACGTGCAGCGCGACGCGAAAATTGAATACACGCTCGTGAGCAGCGAGGAAGCGGACGCCGAGAAGGGCCTCATCTCCACTACCTCGCCCATCGGCAAGGCCCTCCTCAACCGCAAGGTCGGCGACGAAATCGAAGTTACCACACCCGCCGGCAAGAAAGAATTTGAAGTCGTCCGCCTCGTCACCATCCACGACGGCGAGTAACCTTCTGGCTGTTCCGGGCGTCCTATTCGATAGATCGTGTGGGCGCCTGCGAGGACTTATGAACTGGGGAGAAGGCCCGGCGCTCGGGCTCCTTGCCGTTTCCGGCTATCTCTTATTCCTGGCTGGTGCCACACTCGTGTGGCGCAACCGCGGCGAGTTCTCCGTCTGGGTTCAGGATGAGATTTCCGTCTTCCGCCGCAACTTTTCCCGCTATACCCCGGCCGGCCCGTTCTACGCTCTCCGCGAAGAATCCCGCTTCAAGGCCATTCCGGCTTCCTTTTTCCACTCACTGAGCCGCCTTCCGCGCAGTTGCATCAATGGCGGCCCCGTACTTCTTCTGATCGGCCTGCTGCTTTTCGTTCTCGACTTCTTCGTCTGATGATTTTCTCTTCTCTGTAGACTCTATAGTCTTCTGCGCCCTCTGTGTTAGGCTCTGGCCTGGTCATCTCCTCACCTCCTTTCCTCCCTCTCCTAGACAAACCGCCATCCCTTTGCCATCCTCATCTCGATGAAACCTGCTCTCATTGTTCACGGCGGCGCGTGGGACATTCCTGATAAAGCTGTAGACGCTTGCAAATCCGGCTGCCATCGCGCGCTCACTGCGGGCTGGTCCATCCTGCACGACGGCGGCTCCGCTCTGGACGCCATCGAAGCCGTCATCATCGTCCTCGAAGACGACCCCGTCTTCGACGCCGGTTACGGCTCGCACCTCAATCTGGACGGCCACGTCGAATGCGACGCCATCGTCATGAACGGCGCAACGCTTCGCGCCGGCGCTACCGCCACTCTGCAACGCATCAAGAACCCCATCCGGGTCGCCCGGAAGATCCTCGAGAAATGCCCGCACATGATGCTCGTCGCGGAAGGCGCGGAGCACTTTGCCAAAGAACATGGAATCAAGCTCTGCAAGCCGGAGGAAATGGTCAGCGAAGCCGAGCAGGAAGCCTGGATGAAATGCAAAGCCGACAAACACGCAGCGGAGCATCACCGTGGCCACGAACAGGGGACCGTCGGGGCCGTCGCCATCGACGCTGCGGGCAATCTTTTCGCGGCCACTTCCACCGGCGGCACCTGTTGCAAACTTCCCGGCCGCGTCGGTGATTCGCCGCTCATCGGCTGCGGTTGCTACGCCGACTCCGAAGCCGGTGGCGTTTCCTGCACCGGCTACGGCGAAGCCATCATGAAAGTCGTCCTGGCCAAAACCACCGTCGATCTCCTTCGCCAGCGTGCTATTTGTGTTGACTCACCGGCGGCCTCTTCCTGCGACGCCTCGACAGCCAATATCGCCGCGCGCGAAGCCGTGCATCTTTTCGCCAAACGCACTCACGCCACCGGAGGCCTCGTCCTCCTCGACCGCCACGGTAATCCCGGCTTCGCCTTCAACACCCCCCGCATGGCCTACGGCTACGTTGCCCCTGACGGCTCCTTCGTCACTTCCGTCTAGTCCGCCCTCTCTCCCTTATCTTGTTGCAATGGATGGATTTATCCCGACGCTTTCGCGAGACCGGCATTCTTGCCTTTTGCAGGCACGGATTTGGTTTGCGACGCAGACTAGTTTTGCAGGTGACTGATTTCTGTCTGCAATGCAGACTGAACTTACGGCGCAGACTAGATTTTGGCACAGAAGCCGGGTGCAGGAAATTGATCCTGCGTGGACGATGGGGAATTGATTTCACTTTGGGGGCTGCTAGAATGGCGGCGCACGGAAAGGAATGTTGATGCCTCCTACGCTTGCGAACGGGAAGATCTGTTACCTCGAGATGCCAGCCGCGGACATTGCGCGGTCGGCTGAGTTCTACAAGAGGGTGTTCGGCTGGAGCATCCGGAAACGCGGCGATGGCAGTACTGCTTTTGACGATACGACCGGCGAAGTGAGCGGCACGTGGGTGCTCGGGCGCCCGCCCGCAGGAAAGCCCGGGCTGCTCTTTTACATCATGGTAGACAGCGTGGCCGCGAGCATTGACGCGGTGGTAGCCCATGGGGGCGATATCGTGCAACCAATTGGCGCGGATGCGCCCGAGATTACGGCGAGGTTCCGCGATCCGGGAGGAAACGTGATCGGCCTCTATCAGAATCCCGCCTGACGCTCAGAGAGGACAGGTTGGTCTCTGGTGATCTGACGTAGGTCCCAAGCATGTGACACCTGGAACTCTAGAACGAAAAATCAACACGCGTCGCGCGAAAGATGGCCATCGCCCATTCAACTCGAGCCAGTCTGATAAATCCAGACTGAGCGACCCGCGGGCCTTTGGCTGGTGCTCCAAAACCGGATCGTCCATCCACGTTCCGCAAAGAGGGTCTGAAGACCCGCCACTACCGCGCGACGGAGCGCAGTCTGTTGTATCATCGCACGGCGCGGCGAGCTGGGGGCGGGAGCAGAAGGGGCGCGACGTATCGGGCCCCTACAAGAAAGTGGTGTCGAGCCGCCGCACTCCAAAGGGGAAAGATGCCGGGCTCCCGACCGGGTCGCGACAAGTTCCGCCGGCCCCACATAGAAGTGTGCAGACGGCAAAGGGGAATCATGAGACAAAAGTTCTGTTTGATCGCAATTCCGTTTTTGGCTTCGACAGCGGCTGCGCAGACGCCACCGCCACCGTTGATCTCTCCCGAGGTACACGCTGATAAGAGCGTGACGTTCCGCTTCCGCGCTCCCAACGACAAAGAAGTGGGGGTTTCGATCGAAGGCAATCCCAAGCCTTTCTCAATGCAGAAGGACGATCGAGGTGTATGGAGCGTGACCACCGAGCCGCTCGCTCCCGATTATTACGGATACTCGTTCGTCGCCGATGGCGTGAATATGTTCGATCCTTCCAATCACGCCATCAAGCCCAACTTCCTCTACCGAGCGAGCGAGGTGCACGTGTCCGGGCGGGCATCTCTTTCCTGGGAGATTGGCACGGTGCCGCATGGCGAGATTCATCATCATTTCTACAAGTCAGGAGTTGTAGGCGACGATCGCGGCTACTACGTTTACAGTCCGCCCGGCTACGACGCGCGCGGAAAGCAAGCGTATCCCGTCCTCTATCTGTTGCACGGATTCAGCGACGACGCGAGCGCCTGGACGGCGGTGGGTCGCGCCAACGTGATCCTGGACAATCTGATCGCTCAGGGCAAAGCCAAGCCCATGATCATCGTCATGCCGCTGGGTTATGGCGCGCCGGAGGTTCTTCTTCCCAACTCCGAGGTGTTCCGCGATCGCGCGCTCACGGATCGAAACTTCGATAAATTCCGCGAGGCTTTGCTCACGGAAGTGATCCCGCGCGTGGAAGCCGAGTATGCAGTGATCAAGGACCGCAACTCTCGCGCCATCGCGGGCCTCTCCATGGGCGGCTCCGAATCCTTGCTGACGGGCCTGAATACGCAGGACAAATTTGGCTGGATCGGCGCTTTCAGCTCCGGAGGTATCACCGAAGAGTTTGACAAGGAGTTTCCCGCGCTGGACTCCAAGACCACGGAGCAACTGCACTTGCTCTGGATTGCATGCGGTACGGACGACCGCTTAATAGAAATCAACCGCAAGTTTCGCGCCTGGCTGGCTTCGAAGAATATTAAGCACGTGGACATCGAGACGCCCGGCGCGCACACCTGGATGGTCTGGCGCCGCAACCTGATGGAATTTAGTTCGCTGCTTTTCCGCTGAGGAAACCATGAAAAAATCGATGCGATTTCTGGAGGAACAATGAAGGTGATTCTCGGCGTCGCGCCATTGGCGATCCTGCTCGTGGCCGTGGGCGCGTCATCGCAAGGACAGGGGCAAGGGCAGACTCCTCACGGCGTGGTCACACCGCTCGCGAGTGCCAAGCTCGTTTTCGACGGCGAACCGTCGTGCCTCAAAGTTGCACCAGAGAACGGCCACCCGGATAAAGGTGCGTCCACATTCCTTCTAGAAGCTCCTTCCGGGTGCGTGGTTCCCCCGCACTATCACACCGCGGAAGAACAATTGATGGTGGTCCGGGGCGACGTGCTCACCGGGATGGACGGCATGGCCGAAGCCACACTGGGCCCCGGCGGGTTCGCCATGATGCCCAGCAAAGCCATGCACTGGTTCACGTGCCAATCGAAGGATGCCTGCCTGATGTTCGTGACGTTCGATCGCGCCTACGACATCGTCTGGGCCAAGACCGAAAAATAGCCGGTCAATCGTCGTCGTCTTTTTTGGAGACGCTTTGGTGGTCATCCATTTTGGCGATTCCAAGACGCATGGCTTGATACGCCGGTAGCTGCGCCGCTTCCGGAACCACAGAGCCATTTCCTTTGCACGCAAACCAGATCGCCGCGTTCAATACTTTCGGGTCGGCCATGTCCGCATGCGCAAAGTTTTGCCGGTTCGATTTTTTCATCCACTCGGCGGTGGCTTTGTCTTTCGGCTTCTGCGTTATCAGGTTGTCCGCAGCGATCGTCGGCAAAACAGCCCTGTACGGCGTCAAATCCGGCGTCTCCTGAAAAATGTCCATGGGCACGGCCGAAGCATCGAGTTGGTTCATCGGCGCGATTTCCAGCAGCATCTCGATGGTGCGAATCATGCTGACCGTATTGTGAAATTTGTGAATCAGCGCTCCGGGCCGGTTATACGCGCTGATCGCCAGGCCCACGGACCGGTGCGAATCGACGTGGTCGGGGCCGGCCTGGGCGTCATCCTCCACGACGAAGATCGCCGTATCTTTCCAATACACGCTTGACGAGACCGCTTCCACCAACCGCCCCACCGCGTAATCGTTGTCCGCAACCATGAATTGCGGCGTGGGAAAACCGTTTTTTATTCCGGTGGTGTGGTCGTTCGGGAATCGCAGAACATTGAGCGCCGGCATGGGGTCCTCATGGCCCGCCTGGCGCTCCGCGACGAAGCCGCGAAACTCCGCGAGCCATTCGCCAAATCTCGAGTTGCCTCGGCATTTTGCATTGGAGTTGTCCTGAGTCACGGCCGCGTCGAAAGACCCCGACGGATCCAACGCCAATTTGTAGCAGTCCACGGTCATGCTGTCCGGCGCCGTCACGTCAAAACTCCGGAAGCTCGAGCTGTGATGCTTTTGCAGCGACTCTTTATTGGGTATGGCGCGTTGGGCATTCGAAATGTCGGGATAGCTCTTGTGCTTTTTTTGCCCGGCGGCTTCGACGTCTTTCGCGGAAATCACGGTTACAAATTCACCGTAATTCCGGTAGGTCAAACCCGCTCGTGCCGCCGCGTCCCACAAATACAAACTTTTCGGCTCCGCCAAATCCGTGAATCCCTGGCGGTAGGGCAGATGTTTTTCCAGCAAGTCCGTGAGGGCATCCAGTACGTCACCATGAAACTTACCGGTGTCCAATTCGCCGGGCGGCTCGTAATCCGGCAGCCGGTTATATCCTTCCCAGTCATAAGTGCGTCCGCGGTCGGAATACTCCCAACGAAATCCCTTATCCACGTAATCGGTCGAGAAGGCTGCCGTCGCCCAGTTATGGCCATCCGGGCTCGCCTCGGAATTCACGAAGAACCGGTCGAACAAACCGAAGCGCTCGGCCAGCGCACGATGATTCGACGTCACCACTTGCTGCGTGCCGTCAGGCCTTCGCGCGGCGGCGGCGCTCCCGAAAATCGCAATATCGGGTTCCCCATCCGCGGCGTGTCCATCGCCGGATGTTTTTAGGTCGCCAAACACCTGATCGTAGGTGCGATTTTCCTTGATGATATAGATGACGTGTTTGATCGGACACTTGCCCGCAAAAAGCTCGGGCGGAGCAAAACCCATAAGGCCGTCATTTTGCATGGTCTGCTGCGTGTAGCGCGCCAGCGCCGGCTCATCGGGCAGGGAAACCATGCTGATGTTTCCGGAAACGATCGAGCCGCTATATTGCCCGCCCTGCCGGTTTTTTTCCTTATTGGGAGGAAACTTTGTGTTCGGCGGATTCGGTGTGAACCCGCTGTTGCTGACCGTCATGGACGATGGTTCGAATCCCGTGCCTTTTCCATTTCCGACGAAGAGTTTGCCGTCTGCCTCGGCGACTGCGGACGGATACTGGCCCGTCGGAATGAATCCTAGGATCTTCGATTTCGCGTCATCCTTGATTTTCGCGGCCGCACTCCCGCCGCGGGCTTTCGCGGAGAGTGCGACTACTGCTATCGCGTTGCTGTGGGCATTCGCTACGTAGAGCGTTTTCTCATCGGCGGAGAGCGCTATTCCCTCTGGACTCGCTCCCGGCAAAGCGTTCTCGGCCAAGCGGACGTCAATTCGCTCGACCTCCTGATCTGCCGAAGTATCAACTACCGAGACGCTGTCGGCATTCGAATTTGCGACGAAAAGCCGCGTTCCATCGGCGTTTATCGTCATCGCTGTGGGATGCCGGTCAACACCGATGTAGTTTTGGACCGCTGGCTTGCCGCCCAGCGAGATCACGGCCACGGACGCGTCATTCCAACAAGTAACATACGCTCGCGCATTCTTACCGCTTCCCATCGCGACCACGTCGTACGGATAAATGTTCTCGCCAGCCTTGCCCGGATGGTGCAGATCCACTCTCTCCATTCGCCGTGCCCCGCTCAATCCGTGCACGATCGTCACGCTGTCTCCCAGATTATTCGCTATGACCAGCGTGGTTCCGTCCGGCGTTATGGCCAATCCTGTCGGATAAAGTGCGGCCTTTCCCTTGTTGTAATCCGCTGGCGACTTTTCACCCGGATTGCTGATCTCCAGGAAAGGCGCCTTTATTTTTGTATCCGGACCCGGCGAGCCCGGCCCAATCGGCGCCGCAGCCTGCGGATCAAAACGGAACATCCACACTTTGTTTTCGAATCCGCCGGAGACGTACATTTCATAACTTCCGTCTGTCCGTGCGGGCGAAAAAGCCAATCCTACATTCGCGCTTTGTGGCGTAGGAAAATATACGTTCTGGATTACCAGCGGCTCGGGACTTGCACGCAGGTCAATGACCGCAATCGATTGCTGGGCTTCATTTGTGTCCTCGCTGAACTGGACACCATAACCGCTGTTCAGCACAAGGAGATATCGGCCTTTGCCGCCGCGTCCGAGAGCGTCGGGGCTGCGAAGCATCGCCATGGGCATGGCCCCGACAGCCGGTAAATGCCTCGCCCCATCCATCACCAGCGCACCGGCCGGTGTGATCGGTCGCCCTTCTCCCGCGGGTTCTTGCTGGCACCACGCGTTTCCGCAAAAGCCGAAACAAATCACAAGAAGACCACCAGTCGTGGTTCGCGATTTCATATGCCTGGTTCCCCCATCCCCGAAGATTATTCTCTTCTTTGTCCTTCGGTGCCGCTCTAAATCTACATTCAACTGAGTCTAAGGAAAAATTGTTTCTCAAACTTTACAACACGCATATGCCCGATGGGCGGCCCCGCATGGCAAGGCATTTGACCTCAAACGCTTCTGCTTCTAGGATAAATCTGGCGCCGACCCCAGCCTTTGGCAAGCCGCCAGCGGGTCACCAATGAAAACCGGAATCCTCTCCATCACCTTACTCTTGTTCCTGCCGCTGGCCGCGGCTGCTCAGACGGCCGACGAAATCGTCAAGAAAACCCTCGACGCTCGCGGGGGAGTCGACAAGCTCAAAGCCATCCAATCCGAACGAGTCACCGGCCGCATCACTTTCGCGCATGGAGTGGAAGGCTCCTTTAGCGTGGAGCTCAAGCGTCCGCTGAAGATGCACGTCGAGATCTCCATCGAAGGGCAAAAAATTATCCGCGTTTACGATGGCAAGTCTTCCGGCTGGATGATCAATCCTTTCGCGGGAACCAATGACGTTCAGCCGCTGTCCTCCGAAGACCTCAAGAACATCTCCGATGAATCCGACTTTGACGGCCCGCTCGTGGACTACAAGAGCAAAGGCAACCTGATCGAACTGGTCGGGAAAGAAAACCTGGACGACAAGCCCGTCTATCGCCTGAAACTCACGAACAAGAATGGGGACATTCGCTTTTACTTTTTCGATGCCTCCTCTTTTTTACTCTTGAAGTGGGAAGGCATCCGCAAGACGGGAGGCCAGGACCTTGCCTGGGAGTCATTCTTCTCGGACTTCCACGAGGTTCAAGGCCTGAAATACGCTTTCAGGATCGACCAGGGCAGTCCAGGCACCGACGTCAAACAGACTCTCACCGCCGAAAAAATTGAAATCGATCCGCAGATCGATGATTCTCGCTTCGCCAAACCTGCTCCACCGAATACCCCTGCCGTCTCACCGTCACCCGCCCCGCCAGCCAGTCCTCCGCCCTCGAACTAGTTCGCGCGCACGGAGCGATGCTTTTCGTTTCCTGGCAAGTTGACCGCTAATATAGATTTGCGATGGAATAGGTGACGCCCGCAAAAACCGTAAACCGGGGCAATTGTCCGTATGCAGCAATGTATGCTCCGCCGTCCAGCACCAATCGAGACGACCTGCTGTACGTCGCGGCACTTAGCAGCGTCATCGTTGCCGGTGTCGTCGCGTTCTGCCGGCTGAATCCCGCAATTTCCCCGGTGTAGCCCCATTTCCCCTGCACGGGACGGGAATAAGAGAGCGCAGTGAAATATCTGCGGTCAAATCCGGTCAACTGGGGTCTGCCCACAAACTGCACCCCTTCGTTGACGTCAAAGTGATGCTTGCCAAAATCCTTGCTCACAAGGAATTGCACCAGGTGCGCCATTGCTCCGGCGCCGAGCCCGGGCTTCGCCGTCGGCAGGGTCGCCACATAGAGAATCGCCACTGTCGGTCGCGCCTTCATCTGCGGAAACAATTTGTACTTGAAGCCCGCTCCGGAGTCCCCCAGCCCCGCGGTACCCGCATCCCGATCGATGGGATTGTTGAGAAACCAAAGCTCGAGGTTCTTGACCGCGCCCCATTTCAAGAGCCCGTTAATGTTCTGGTGCCCCCTAGCGGCCTCAAACCCATATTCGATCTCGAATACTCCGAGCTGCACCATCTCTGCAGTCGACGCGAACGTCGGCCGGTTCGGCACGGCGGTGATCTCATGCGTGTTTCGATTTTCTTGCTGGTTCTGTGGAGCGGTCTGGGGCGTATCCGCTGTCTGGCCACGCACATTCATTCCTGTAGCGAGCAGGCCCAAACCCGCCAACGCAATCCGCACTGCGATTCGCATTAGTTAATCCTTCCAAAGACGCGTCCGAGCTGCATTTCATTCTAACAATCACCTCGCCCACACACTGCGCTATCCTTACTTTCATGCCTGACGCGCAGCAACAGACGCATAGCCCCTTGGGCGCTGGCCTCTGTGCCGATTGTCTTCATTCCCGCCGCATCGAGTCTGCCCACGGCTCCGTCTTTTTTCTCTGCGAACTCTCCCTCGCCGATCCCCGCTTCCCAAAGTATCCCGGTCTCCCCGTGCTCTCCTGCGACGGTTACAAGAAGAAGCCCTGACGCCGATCCACAGATCAGCGATTCGTATTTCAGAATGAAGTTTTTTTACTGTGTGGCAAGTTACAGGCGGGCCCGGCGGGCCGGCGAGGTTCTCTGCTGGCTTTCCGTTCCGAACTCTCTCTCTGCGCTGCCTTGCTTCTACTCTCCTGCCCTCGGCAACGCTCCCCCCACTCGGAAGTTTCCCTCCAGGCAGGCACGCGGTTCTTTTGAAATTCCCCTACCCCGCCGACTGGCGCCGCACTCTCGAAGTCCTCAAGTCCAGCAAAGTCTCCCTGAAAACCACGCTCGAGCCGAGTCCTTGAACCATTATTCGGAAACAGGCCCGCGTTCCTGATCGCCGTTCGTAGGATCATCGAAAAGATGCGGCAGAACGTTCCATCACGGAACGCTCTGCCGGTTATAGGTTGGCTCTCTCTACTGCAGGAGTTACCGTGGCAAAGGCTCCTCGGGGTTCGTCGGAGATCCCGCAGTGGCGGAGCTCTCTGCCGGTATTTTCTGGGAAGCCGGCGTCAAGCTTGGAGTGAGCTCCGAGTTTCTGTATTTCGGGGCGCTCACGTACCCTTGCACGTGGTCCCTGTCAATCTTGTTGATGACCACCTGCATGGGCTGCGGATCGTCAGTCCGGTGGATCCAAATGGGTTCGTAGAGATTTACCTTTTTCTTGTTGAGTTCATTATCGTCAACGATCATCGCCAGATCGAAGCTCTTGTGCTTGGTGTCCGCTTTCCGCAGTGAAAGCATCAGCGGCCCGTAGCGCTGGAACTGCTTCGATTTTGGCAGCTTGAACTCAACGTAGTCTCGCTCTCCGCGTTTCTGCAAAACCACAAGTTCCTCATGCGTCCTGGCGATGGATCCGTTCAAATCGTCGCGGGTCGCGCTCAAGTTCCCTTCCAGATCCGACCGCGTCTTAGCCACCTCGTCTTGCGTGTCCTTCAACTGCTTTTGTTGTTCCTCCATCCGCGCCTGAAGCTCTTTCAGCCGCTTGCTCTCCGCTGAGCTGCGCTTGCCCGCTGCTTGCTTGACCGCAGGCGTGTTCGCTTGCGCAGCGGCGGCCGCTGCCGCCCGTTGTGCGGAAGACACTTCATTCAGCTTTCCCGTCAGCGTCTCGATTTGCCCTTGCAACTGGCCAACCGTCGCGCTCATCTGTTCCTGTTGTCCAGTCAGTTGGCCAACCAGCGCTTGTTGATGGTAACCGTAGCCAACCGCCAGACAGGTGGCCACGATCGACGTCCCCGCTGTACCAATAAGCCAGCGGCCGCCGCTTGTGCTTGATGGTTTTTCCGGCTCTTCTCTTTCCGTTCTTTCTCGGTACTCTTCCATAGCGATCCTCCCCTGGCCTCATTCTTCTCTCGAAGATGGGCTAATCTTGATTCAACTTTTTGCGCCAGCCGGCTGAGCCAATGACCGCCGCTGCCGCGGGACCGCCTCCAAACGGACAGGTCAATCCCCGTTTTCTGTGGGCAAAGGGATGGCCGCGTTGCCTCCATTTCGCTGTCGTCTAAATCTCATCCTGTCAACACTTAAGAGTCGGCCATGAAGACCAACAACCCCAAATTAGGTACTAGGCCCTGAATTTTTTTCTGGTGCGGAGTCTACTTTATCTAGTTCCATTACCTTTTCCATCCGCCCGTATCTTCCGCCCGTCACGCGTCAAGCCATTTGAGAATGTAACCCTGGCTATCCATGTCGCGCCATTTGATATGTAACCGGAGAATGTTTGTTGCTGTTGTGGCTGTGGGAAAGTGGGATCCCGGAGGGATTTCCAAGCTCGCGAAGCGAGCGTCTTTTCCATAGCCTTTTCGCCGGCTGCTGCGCACCTGTTTTGCCTGGTTGATTTCGATTTTCTCCTGTGTTTTCGGGCTCAGCCGCCGGTTCGCTAGGCGGTAGATCCGTTCGAGTTTCCTGTCGATGACTTTTGCTAACTGAAACGGATCGAGTGATCTTTGGAGTTCTTTCAGAAATGGATAGTTGCGCCGCATCCCCCTGCTTCGATGCCACCACCCGTTCCAAGGGGGTCTTCGGACCATCATAGACGCGCCGCACCTTCGATCCCATCTGCTTTGTGATACCGCCCATAGATAGCCCGGAAATACTCCCATTTCCCCTTGCGACCCAAGTAAACCCTCCCCAAATCGTCTCTGGCTCGGGTTACATCTTAAATGGCGTGA
>Ga0137394_10001366_pt1 | contig 17731 bp, 20 predicted proteins | sample czobulk116metaG_FD_108278 | JGI IMG/M metagenome (GOLD analysis project Ga0137394, IMG submission 108278) | Vadose zone soil microbial communities from Angelo Coast Range Reserve, California, USA - czobulk1.16 metaG | ecosystem: Environmental > Terrestrial > Soil > Vadose zone | place: USA...
ACCACGAGCTGGGTGGGCCCGATCATCGGGGCGGTGCTGCTCGGCACCGCCCAGCAGCTCGCCACCGTGACGATCTCCTCCGAGATGAACCTGTTCATCGTGGGGGTGGTGCTGGTCGCCTTCGTGGTGCTGGCCCCCGAGGGCATCCTCGGCCTGGTCCGCCGCCTGCGCCGCCACTGAACGATGAACGCCATTCTGGAAGTCGAGGACCTCAGCAAGCGCTTCGGCGGCTTCACCGCGGTGAACCGGCTGACCCTGCACGTGAAGCCGGGCGAGCGGTTCGGGCTGATCGGCCCCAACGGGTCCGGCAAGACCACGCTCATCAACTGCGTGTCCGGCTCGCTCCCGGTGGACGGCGGCCGCATCCGCTTCGACGGCCACGACATCACGAATCTGCCCGCCCATCGGCGCACCCGCCTCGGCATCGTCCGGAGCTTCCAGATCCCGAAGCCGTTCACCAGCATGACGGTCCAGGAGAACCTCGACATCCCGCTGGAGTACGCGGCGCACCGCCGCTCCCGCGAGGCCGACGCGGACGCCGCGGAGATCTTGAGGTCCATCGGGCTCGAATCGAAGGCGCACCTGCGGCCGGCCGGGCTCACCCAGATCGAGATGCGCAAGCTCGAGCTGGCGCGGGCGATGGCCGCGCGGCCCAAGCTCCTCATCTCCGACGAGGCCATGGCCGGGCTCTCGAGCGCCGAGGTGGACGACATCCTGGCGATCCTCTTCCGGCTGAACGAGCAGGGCATCACCATCATCATGATCGAGCACATCATGCGGGCGGTGATGCGCTTCTCCGAGCGCATCGTCGTCCTCGACGCGGGCGAGCGGATCGCGGAGGGGACGCCCGACCAGATCGTCCGGGACCCGGCGGTCGAGAAGGCCTACCTTGGCGAGTAAGATCGTGGTCCGCGACGTGGACGCGGGTTACGGCGCGGTGCGGGTGCTGCACGGGGTGTCGATCGAGATCCGGGACGGCGAGACCGTCGCCCTGCTCGGCACCAACGGCAACGGCAAGAGCACCCTCATCAAGTGCATCATGGGCATGGTGAGGCCCGAGGCCGGCGAGATCTACCTGGAGACGGACGGGGCCCGCGTCGACCTCACCCGGAAGTCGACCGAGGAGATCGTGGGGCTCGGGATCGCCCTGGTTCCCGAGGGCCGGCGCCTGTTCCCCAAGCTGACCGTCGAGGAGAACCTGCTGCTGGGCGCGTACCGGCCGGGCGCCCGCGCCGACATCGCGGCCAACCTGGAGTTCGCCTTCGAGGCCTTCCCGGTGCTCCACGCGCGCCGGCGCCAGCTCGCGGGCAGCATGAGCGGCGGCGAGCAGCAGATGCTCGCGGTGGCGCGCGCGCTCATGTCCTCCCCCCGGATCCTGCTCGTGGACGAGCCCTCGGTCGGGCTGGCCCCCATCCTGGTGAGCCGGGTGATCGGCAAGATCCGCGAGCTGAAGGAGCGGCGTCAGCTCACCGTCCTCATGGCGGAGCAGAACTTCAACCAGGCCACCAAGATCGCCGACCGCGGCTACATCATCGTCCACGGCAAGATCGAGTTCGAGGGCCGCAGCACGCGGGAGCTGCGCGAGAACGAGCTGGTGAAGAAGTACTATCTGGGCGCGTGAGCGGCGGCTAGGCCGCGGGGGGCGTTTGCCTCGCGGTCGTGCTTGCCTCGAACGTGTAGAGGAAGTTCGTGAAGCCGAGGTCGTAGTCGGAGAGGCCGGTCTGGCCGGTCACCCGCATGCGCGTGTGGTAGACCTGCCGCATCCCGGCCTCGACCCCGCGCCCGACCTTGGTGGCGGGAGGCCCCAGCCCGCCGAGCACCTTGCCGAGCTCGGGCCGCAGGGGCGCGGCCGCGGCGAGCCGCTCGAAGGCCCCGCGCTCCTTCCCGGCCAGCACGCGCAGCTGGCGGTGGAAACGCTCGAGCCGCGCGGCCTGGCGCAGGACCGGCTCTCCCGAGGCGGCCAGCGCGAGATACGCGAGGACCTGCGCGTGCAGCTCCTTCCAGTAGCCCTTCCGGTGGCTGAACTCGTGCGCGAGGACGTGCGGCTCGAGCGGCCCGGTGTCCTTGAAGATCGCGATGTCACTCGACAGCGCGTCGCAGGCCCCGAGGGCGAACGGGAACGCGAGCTTCGCGAGGGAGAAGCCGCGCACCTCGGTGCTCGTACGCACGCGCTGACCGGTGATGCTCGCGATGTAGCGCGTGAGATGCCGGTCGACCTCCACCGCCAGCTCGCGGCGCGGGCGGCGCTGGGGAACGAACTCGTCGTTCAGGCGCTCGGTGAGGGTCCGGACCTCCGCTTCGCGGTCCTCGCGCGGCATGGGGACGAGGTGATGGAAGTCCGCCCCGAACTCCCGGCGGAAGTCGATCCTCCGGATGCCCCGCCGGTCGTGCCAGTCCCGGGCCGCGCTGGCGAGGTACGCGCCGAGCACCGCGGCCTGCACCACGCGCCCGAGCGGCGTGACCCCGAGCAGGGCCCGGACCACCAGGGGCGCGCCGACCACCAGGTCGATCGGCGCGACCGGCCAGTAGGTCGCCCGATTCGCGATGCGGACCTCGTCGGGCTTGCTCACCGCGCCCTCGTCATGACGGTCCGCGCCGGTCCGCGCAGATCGCCCCGCCCTTGTAGACCAGCTCGAGCCGCGCCGGATCCAGCAGCACCGTGACGTCGTCGAGCGGGTTGCCGTTGACCACCACCAGGTCGGCCAGGCGGCCCTTCTCGATCGTGCCCACCTCACGCTCGAGCCCCAGGCAGCGCGCGGCCCACTGGGTGGCCGCGCGCAGCGCCTGCATCGGGGACAGGCCCGCCTCGACCAGGTACTTGAGCTCGAGCGAGTTCCTCGGGTGGCCGTGGCCGCCCGCATCGGTGCCCGCCGCGATCGGCACGCCCAGCTCGAGCGCCCGGCGCACGCTGGCCACGTGGTGCGGGTAGAGCGCGAGGGCACGCTCCCGCACGTGCGGGGCCGGGCTCTCGCGGTGGTAGACGTAGACGGTGAGGGTGGGCACGAAGAAGGTGCCCTGCACCGCCATCTGCCCCAGCAGGGTGGGGTCCTCGTCGAGGTAGCAGCCGTGCTCGATCGAATCGACGCCGGCCTCGAGCGCGGTGCGCAGCCCGGGCCCCCCGAGGGCGTGGCACATCACACGGCGTCCGAGCGCGTGGGACTCCGCGACCAGCGCTTCCATCTCGCCGAGGGTGAACGCCGCGTCGAGCGGGCCGTGGCCGGCGCGCGAGCTGGCCCCGCCGGTGGTCGCGGTCTTGATCACGTCGGCACCCGCGCGGACCATGGTGCGGACCACGTCGCGCACCGCGTCGGGCCCGTTGGCCACGCTCTCCGGCAGCAGCGGATCGTACGCGCCGCAGCACTCGTGCCCGGAAGGGCTCACGCGATCGCCGATGCCGCCGGTCGGCGAGATGATCTGCACCGCGAGCACCAGGCGCGGGCCGGGGATCAGCCCCTGGTCGACCGCGAGCTTGAAGCCCGCGTCGAGCCCGCCCGCGTCGCGCACCGTGGTGTAGCCCATGGCGAGCGTCTCTGCGAGCACGCGCGCGGTGCGGAGGTGCGCGGTGCTCGCGGGCTCGTCGAGGCCCCAGCGGGTGGCGAGGCCGTAGCCGTGGGAGGCGAGATGGTCGTGCGCGTCGATCAGGCCGGGGATGACGGTGCGGCCCCGCGCGTCGACGAGCTCGGCGTCCGAGGGCCAGGAGAGCGCCGCGCGGGGACCCGCGGCGGTGATGCGGTCGCCGTCCATGACCACCGCGGCGTCCGGCACCGGGGCGGCGCCGGTGCCGTCGATGAGAGTGGCGCCGGTGAGGACGCGGATCATCGAGCGGGGCTCGGCTCAGTCCGCGGCGGGCGCGGCGATCGCCTCGGCCTGCGCGCGCGTCACGCCCATCGCCTCGCCCGCGGCCACCACCTCGTCCCAGGTGGTGGCGTCCAGCGGGATGCCCGCGCGCTGCCGTGCCTCGCGCGAATGCCGCTCGGGATCGCCCGGCACCAGCACCGGGCTGGCCGGATCGGCGGGCGGGGAGGCCTTCACGTAGCCCACGAAGCCGTCGACCTCGCGGCGCATCCAGTCCACCCCGGCCAGTCGCGCCGGGTCCACGAGGACGCTGAACATGTTGTTGACGGTGCCGCCGCGGCGCGGGTTGTCGGGCTGCAGCGTGCCGCCGCCCGACATCGCGCCGGCCAGCAGCTCGGTGAGGACCGCGAGCGCGTACCCCTTGTGCGCGCCGAACGGCAGCAGCGAGCCGCGCGGCTCCCGGAACATCACCTCCGGGTCATTGGTGGGCGCGCCCTGCGCGTCGATCAGGTTGCCGGCGGGCAGCCGCTTGCCCGCCCGCTTGGCGACCGCCACCTTGCCCATCGCCACGGTGCTCGTCGCCATGTCGAGCAGGAGCGGCGGCTGGGTGGCGGTGCCGGGCATGCCGATGCAGACCGGGTTGGTGGAGAAGCGCGAGTCGCTCCCGCGGAAGGGCGCGACGAGGCCGGTGTGATCCACCACGTTCACGAAGTGCAGCGACACGAGGCCGGCCGCGCTGGCCAGCTCGCCGTACGCGCCGACGCGCCCGACGTGGTGCGAGTTGGCGAGGGTGACGACCACCACGCCGGTGTCCCGGGCGCGCTCGATCGCCGCGGTCATCGCCTCGCCGGCGACCCGGCGCCCGAACCCGCGCTGGCCGTCGAACATGAGGAAGGCGCCCTCGTCCTTCAGCACCTTGACCGAGGTGTTGGGGACGACGAGACCTTCCTTCAGGTGCCGCACGTAGTGCGGGATGAGCCCGACCCCGTGGCTGTCGTGGCCCGCGAGATTGGCGTCGACGAGGTGCGCGGCGACCAGGTCGGCCTCGGCGGGCTCGCTGCCGCCGCGGGCGAGGATGGTCGCGGTGAGTCGGCGAAGACGATCGGAGAGTATGCGCATGACGCCGAGACTACTTGCGCACGGCGCGCGAATCAAGACGGGGCGCCCGGGGGCGCTCGTTCCGTGCTACAGTCGGCTCGCCTCCCACGGGATCTCCTGGTTCGACGCGTCCGGCGTTGCGATCCCGCGGAATCTGGTCTTGCCCTCCCTCTCACGGTACGACGGGGGTTCCCATGGCGGGAGGCGTCATCGTCGGCATCCTCCGGGAGCGCCACGAGGACCACATCGTGCTCGAGAACGGCACCAAGATCTTCCTGACGAGCAAGCAGACTGCGGGCGGGCTCAGCCCCGGGACCAGCTTGACGGTCGCGTACACCGCGAAGCGGGACGGCCGGAAAGTCGCGGACAACATCTGGAGCGGGAGCTGATCACATGTTCAAATCGAATTTCCTGATCGCCTTCGTCGTCCTCTTCGTCCTGTGGGCCCTCGACCTGTTCGTGGTCCACCTGACCGGCGGCCTGATCCACGTGCTCCTGGTCGTCGGCGTCATCATGCTGATCGTCCACTTCCTGCGCGGACGGCCGTAGCCGCGCGATACCCACCATGTCCTTTGCCTGCAAGAGCGAGCGACGCTGTGATCACGCGCTGAAGGACTGCGCCGCGGTGCGGGGGGAGTACTGCCTCGTGTGCCATCACAACTCGACGCTCGCCACCCCCGCCCGCCGGTCGACGGTACTGGGACCGCGCAAGGACCGGACCGGCCTCTCCGCGGTCTTGCGGGAGATCCGGGAGCGGCGCAAGCGCAAGGCGTGACCGAGGTGGCCCCCACCGTGGCCGACGGGTGTAGGATGACGGTGGTTGGGCAGTCGAATCGTCGAATCGTCAGGAGGTGCGCCATGAGACAGGGACTTCGTTGGTTGGTGATCACCCCCGGGTTGATCGCGGCGGTGGTTGTCGGCTTCGGCGCGGCGGGCGCGGCCGACAAGGGCAAGGTGGACCAGGCGACCCAGCAGGTCCAGCAGGGCGCCAAGCAGATCGGTCAGGGCAATGTCGGCACCGGCGTGAAGGAAACCGCCAAGGGCATCGGCAACACGATCGTCGAGGGCGCCAAGTTCAGCGGCCAGACCATCAAGGAGTTCTTCGCCGGGAAGTAAGCGGCAGGCTCACTCGCCGCCCCACTCGCGCCTGAGCTGCTCCCGGCTATAGCCGGCCTGCTCGAGCTGCTTCATCACGAGCGAGACGCTCGTGGCGCTCAACGTCTGCGGACCGTGGCCGAGGACCACCACGTGCCGGCCGCGCAGGGTGAAGTGCTTGTGCCCGTCGGCGCGCTTCACCCTCACCGCCCCTTCGCGCAGCAGCCATCGCTCGAGCTCCCGGCGCGTGATCACCTTCTCAGGATACAGGCGCGCGCGTGGACCGTCCTGCCGGAGTGTGCTACTACGGCTCACGGAGGGCGCGACCTTGGCGATCGGCCGGCGGGGCCTGGCGTTCCTGATCGGATTCCTCGCGATGGCCGACGTGTCGGCGACCGCGGCCGATGAGTACGTCATCTGGAGGAGCACGACGCTCGATCGTCTCGACTGGACCCCCGGCGGCACCACGTACGCCACGAAGGAGGCGTGCGATGAGGCCGTCGCGGTACGCCGGGGACGGGTCACCCGGGCCGTCGAGTTCCTGCGCCGGATCGGAGCGGACGACACGATGCTGCGGCTGGTCGGCGACCGGATCTACGAATGTCGCCCGGCTCTGAGTCGGCCATCACCGGGACCTTCCGGGCGCGAGCCGTCGCAGTCCCCCTGAGCGGCAAGGGGCCTGGTCTCGTGGACCAGGCCCCCGCCATGACCGGAGCCCCCGTCAGTGCCGCTTCAGCTCGCGGACGTAGATCGTGTCGGCCACTACCGTGTTCGCCGAGATCTCGTCGGCGTAGATGACCGAGGCCGCCACCTCCGGCGCCTTGATCTTCCCCTGGCTGTCCTTGACCTTCACGCTGCGGGTCTGGTACACCGCGCCCCGGACCTCATCGGCTTCCAGCTTGTTCACATAGATGATGTTCGCGCGCACCACCCCGGCCTGGATCTCGTCGGCCTGCAGCGTCTGGGCCGGCGCCGGAGCCGGCACGACCACCGCGGGCGGAGCGACGACCACCGGTGCCGTGGCGGACGGCACGCCCTCGACTCGTACGTGATTGGCGGAGACGCCGGCCACCGAGGCGATCAGAGTGCCCGCCCCAAGAACCGCAACGAGAAGTCTCTTGTTCTGGGTCATCGATCCCTCCTCTTTCAAGTTGTTCGCGTTCGCAGAAACCAGCACTGCCCATGCCAGGGCCGGATCGACACAACCACGGGGCTTTCGGCCGGTCTGCCATGCTGCCGCGCGTTCACACGTGGGAGTTCTTGCACGGTAAGGGATTCCCGGCCGACGGCCGCCAATCTGGGCGGGCGGCGTCTAACCCAGCGATAAATCGCGAAACGTTCGATGGAACGCGCCTTGCTGCTCCTCGGAGCGGAGAGGTGGGCTCGATGAAGGGTCAAGGAGGACCATCATGACGCGGAGAACTCGTGGGTGGCTCGTCACGCCCGTGTTCGTCCTGGTTGCGGCCCTGTCGTGTGGGACGGCCGGCGGCGCCGACAAGACCAAGGTCGACGCGGCGACCCAGCAGGTCCAGCAGGGCGCCCGTCAGATCGGTCAGGGCAGCGTCGGTACCGGCATCAAGGAAACTGCGAAGGGTATCGGCAACACGGTGGTCGAGGGCGCCAAGTTCAGCGGGCAGAAGATCAAGGAGTTCTTCACCGGCAAGTAAGGGCGCGGCCGAAGGGGGCCGGCGGGGCCCCCTTCGGCCCGCTCTTCGTCAGGCGCGGGCTTCCAGCACCAGGTTGAACGGAGTCTCGGCCGCGCGGCGGAACCGCGTGAAGCCGGCCTTCGTGGCCACCTGGCGGAGGCGCGCCTCGCCGGCCTGCGCACCGAGCGCCGTGCCGACCTCCTGGGACAGCGAGTTCGGCGTGCACAGCATCGTCGACGCCCCGTAGTACAGCCGGCCGACCGGATTGAGATTGTCCTCGAGCCGGTCGTGCGCGAACGGCTCGACCAGCATCCACGTACCCTCCGACCCGAGCGACCGGCGCACGTGGCTCCCGATGCCGACCGGATCGCCCATGTCGTGCAGCGAGTCGAAGAAGGCGACGAGGTCGTAGTCCGAGCCCGGATAGTTGCCGGCGCCCGCCACCTCGAAGGTGACACGGTCGCCGAGGCCCTCACGCTCCGCGTTCTTGCGCGCCGACTCGACCGAGCCCTTGTGGTAGTCGAAGCCCACGAAGCGCGACGCGGGAAACGCCTTCGCCATGAGGATCGTCGAGGAGCCGTGGCCGCAACCCACGTCGGCGACGCGGCCGCCCTTCTCGAGCGTGGCCTGGACGCCCTCGAGGGCCGGGATCCAGGTCGGCACGAGATTGATCGCGTACCCGGGTCGGAAGAATCGCTCGGTGCCCTCGAAGAGCGCCGGATCGTGCTCGTGCCAGCCCATGCCCTTGCCGGACCGGAAGGCCTCGGTGATTCGCGGCTCCGACTTCACGGTGGCCTGCGCGAGCATGAACGCGCCTGGCAGGTCGGCGTCGAAAAGGGCGAGGGCCTGCTCTTCCGAGAGGGAGAACCGCTCGGTGGGGCCCTCGTAGGTGACGTAGCCTCCGGCGGCCATCGCGGAGAGCCACTCGCGCACGTATCGCTCGTGAGTGCCCGTGCGCTTCGCGAGGTCCGCGGGGGTGGTCGGCCCGAGGTCGCGCAGCGCGCGGAAGAGCCCGAGCTTGTCACCGGTGACCACGAGCGCGGCATGGAAGTTTGCCCCGATGTCCACGACGGCGCGGCCGAGGAGCGCGTCGAGCTTCGCTTGATCGATCGCCATGAGTGGCCTCCTGTTCTGATGACGGGTGAGCAACCGTGGATTCTGCGGAGAGGCCCAGCATCGGCAATGCCACGCCGCAACTATGCGGAAATTCTGAGACGTAGCCTCCGGGCGCCCGGGGGGCCGGCGGCATCTTGCCTGAGGCCGTCGGAAGAATGCCCGAGGGACGGTCAGAAGCGGAGAGAGACCTCGCGCCCCTCGCGCAGCGAGTGCTCCGCCTCGACGCACACGATGACGCGCTTGCGCGCTTCTTCGCCCGAGACCAGCGGTCGTCGCTCGCGGAAGGCGGTGACGGCTTGCGCGAGCTGGGTCTCCAGCTCGAACAGCTCGCCGGAGGGAGCCAGGGCGACGGTCTCGACCTCCCCGCCGCGCCGCTTCACCCGGAGCTCGAACGCGGGCTGGCGCGTGCGGTCCAGGGTGCCCGACCACCAGGCCCGGAGGGAGCCCTCGCGCCCGACCACCTCGGTCACGTGGTGGTACTCGAAGGCGGCGAGCGTCTCGGTGACGACCGCGTAGGCCCCGCCGGGGAACCGCAGAAGCGCGGTGAAGTTGTCCTCCATCCCCTCCTCCGGGCGCCGGCCGTTGCCGAGAGCGAGGACCGACACGGGGTCGCCGTGGCGCTCGAGGTACCACATCAGGGAATCGAAGGCATGGACCGGCTCCTCGAGGATCCAGGAGCCCACGCGCGATCGGTCGTGCCGCCAGCCCTCGGCGCCGGGCCGGTAGGGAAAGCGGAAGAGGGTGTGGAGCGCGTACATCGGGTCTCCGATATCACCCGCGTCGATGATCGCCTTCACGGTGCCCCACTGGGTCGAGAGCCGGAGCTCGTGGCCGATGCTGAGCGTCCGCCCGCTCCGGCGGGCCGCCGCGAGGAGCCGATCGCACTCGGCCGCGGTCGCGGCCATCGGCTTCTCGAGCAGGACGTCCTTGCCGCGGTCGAGGGCGGCGACGCCGATCTCCTCGTGGAGGTGGTTGGGCACCACGATGTCCGCCACGTCCACGTCCGGGCGGGCCAGCAGCGCCCGGTAGTCGAGGTGCACCGGCACGTCGGGGAAGTCGCGCCGCGCGAGGGCCGCGGTCGACTCGCTGCGGCAGGCGATGGCGGCCAGCACCGCGCCGGGCGCCTTGCGGATGGCGGTCGCGTGGTGGCGGCCCCAGAGCCCGTAGCCGATCAGACCGAAGCGCATGCCTATCCTTTCACCGCGCCCGAGACCAGCCCGCGCACCACGTACTTCTGCAGGAGCAGCACCAGGGCGAGGGTGGGCAGCAGGCCGAGCAGGCAGATCGCCATCATGAGGGTGAAGAACACGAAGTAGTCCGAGACGAGGCCGGCCAGGATCACCGGCACCGTCATGGCCTCGGGCCGGCTGACCACGATGAGCGGGATCAGCAGCTCGTGCCACGAGATGATGAACAGGATGACCGCGCAGGCGGCCAGGCCCGGCGTCGAGAGCGGCAGGATCATCCGCACGAACGCGGTGAAACGCGTGCAGCCGTCGATCCGGGCCGCGTCCTCCAGCTCGCCGGGGAACGACGCGAAGTAGGGCACCAGGATCATGACCGCGTACGGGATCAGGAAGCCGACCTCGGCGAGGATCACGCCGGTGAGCGAGTTGAGCAGCCCGTAGGTCCGGAAGAGGACGTAGAGCGGGACCATGAGGACGATCAGCGGCACCATGCGGCTCATCGCGCTCATCTGCAGCAGGGTCCGGGTCCAGCGCACCTTGAGGCGGGCGATGGTGTAGGCGGACAGGCTGGCCAGGGCGAGCGCGATCAGAGTGACCGCGACGCCGACCACGAGGCTGTTGAGGAACGCGGCCGGGAAGCGCTCGACCGACTTGGGCAGGTAGGAGACCTGCTCGAAGATCGGCCCGCGCTGGGTGCCTCCGGAGAGGATGAGCCGGAAGTTGGCCACGGTGTACTCGCGCGGCAGGAGCGCCCGCGTGTCGCCCTGGAGCGTCTTCTCCGACTGGACGCTCGACAGGACGAGAGGCAGGAGCGGCGCGATCAGGAACGCGATCGCCACGAGGTTCGCGACCCAGAGCGCCACCCGCCGCGGCCACCACAGGTGCCGGCTCACCACTCCACCCGCCGGTAGACGAAGCGCACGTAGAGGAGCGCGAAGGCTCCGATGATCAGGGTGAGCCCCCACGCGGACGCGGCGCCGAGGCCGATGTTGAACGGGGGCTGGAACGACATCCGGTAGGTGTACCAGGCCGCCACCCAGGTGTCGTTGCCGGGCCCGCCCTGGGTGATGGCGAGGATCTCGTCGAACACCATGAAGGCGAACGTGGTGCGGAGGATCAGGGTCACCGCGATGATCGGGCGGAGCAGGGGCAGGGTGAGGCTCCAGAACGCGGCCCGGCCCGAGGCGCCGTCCACCTCCGCCGCCTCGTAGAGCTCGCGGGGAATACCCTGGAGCGCCGCGTGGTAGAGGAGGATGTTGAACGGGGTGGTGCGCCACACGTAGGCCACGATGACCGCGGCCATCGCGAAGGTGGGGTGCCCCAGCCAGTTCACGTAGCCGTCGATCGCGCCGAGGGCGGCCAGCACCCGGTTGAGGTAGCCGTACTGGGCGTTGAAGATGAACGACCAGAGCAGCCCGTTCACCACCGGCGGCACCGCCCACGGGACCAGGATGAGGACGCGGGTCACCCGGGAGAGCCACACGCGCTCCTCGTTCACGATCAGGGCGATCACGAGGGCGATCACCACCTCGAGGGCGACCGAGACGAGGACGAAGACCAGGGTGTGCCGGAGCGAGAGCCAGAAGAGATCGTCGCGGACGAGACGCGCGAAGTTGGCGAGGCCCGCGAACGGGAACTCGCCGGTGCGGAGCTGGCGCAGGCTCACCTCGTGCAGCGAGAGGTAGCCCGCGTAGACGATCGGGTAGGCCAGCACCAGGGTCAGGCAGACGATCGACGGCGCGTTCATCAGCGCGGCGAGCCGTCCCGCCGACAGCTCGCCGCGCCGGAGCGCGGTTGCCGGGCTCACCGGGAGGATCAGGCGCTCTTGGCCTTTGCGACCGCCGCGACCATGTTGTCGCACGCCTGATCCGCGGTGATCTTGCCCTGCAGGCACGCGGTCAGCTCCACGTTCATGGCGTCGCTCCACCGGGGGTACCACTTCTGGGAGACCGCGGGGACCACGTCGGAGAAGTTGGCCGCGCGCTTCCAGACGTCGAGGATGGTCGGCACGTCGCCCCACTTCGCCCAGCCCTGCTTGAGCAGGTCGCTCTCCATCACCGACTGGTAGCCGCTGCCGAGCATGGCGTCGGTGGCGAGGCGATTGGCCTGGGTGTACTGCCCGTCCTTGGTGCGCCCGCCCAGGTACTGCAGCAGCTTCCAGGCCCACTCCTTGTTCTTGGTCGCGCTCGGGAGGATGTAGAGCATCGTGTACCCGATGGTCTTGCCGTCGCCCGGGTGCCCCACCACGCGGCCCTTGCCCGCGATCGGCGAGTTGGCGGGATCGTTCACGAGGCTCACGTAGTAGTGGTGGAGCGTGCCGAGGTAGACGTGCTGGCCCGCGTTGAACGCCTTCACCGCCGGGATGAAGCGGAGGTTGAGCGAGCTGGGATCCGCCAGCTCCTCCTTGAACGTGTTCTGCCACCACTTGAGCGTCTCGCGCGCGATGGACCCGGCCCCGAGCTGGGGCGCGAGCTGCTTGTCGAAGATCACGCCGCCGCGGTTGTGGGTCATGCTGAACCACGTCGCGGGGAGCTGCTCGAAGCCGGCGCCGGCCACCCAGAGGATCGGATACTTGCTGACCCCGTCCTTCTTGGCCTTGCGGCACTGCTCGAGCAGCTCGGGGTAGCTCTTGAACGGCTTGCCCTTGAACCCGGCCTTGGCGAGCAGCTCGTCGTTGTAGATGAAGACCCAGACCGTGGAGAAGTAGGGGAGACCCCACGTCTTGCCGTCGCGCTGGGCGATCGCCTTCGTGAACGGGGTGAAGTCTCGCACGTACTGGTCCACTCCGGGCAGGCCGTCGATGGGGGTGGCGATGCCCTGGTCGATGTAGCTCGCGAGGTACTGCATGGGCGACTGCGAGACGTCGACCGTATCGCCGGCCGCGTACATGGCGGTGAGCTTCGCCACCTGGGGCTCGACGTTGGGCTCGATGATCTGGTTGACCTTGACCGACCAGTCCTGCTCGAACTGCTGGGCGATCTGATCGTAGATCTTGCCGTACTGCCACACCACGAAGGTGACGCTCGACGGGTTGCCCGCGGGCCGCGCGGCCCAGGGCCCGGCCGGCTGCGCCCCGAGGGTTCCCGGTATCATCGACAGCCCCGCCGCCGCGGCGGACGTGCGCAGGAACTGGCGGCGATCGAGGGGGACGAGCGAGAACGGTGGTCTGGCCATGGCTTCCTCCCGAGCAGGAGGTTCACTCCCGAGCGACGTGGGCGCGTGCAGCATAGGCGAAGCGGGCCGAGTCCCGCAAGAGGCCCGGGCCGACCCCGCTTCCCACGCGCGGTATACTGCCCCCAGGAGGACACGCCATGGCCCCCAGAGGGTTCTCCCACATCGGCCTCTCGACGCTCGACCTGGACCGGACGCGCGACTTCTACGAGCGCGTCCTCGGGTTCAAGCCGGTGCGCTGCGACATTCTGAAGGTCAAGGAGGGGGGCCAGATCCGCCACGTCTTCTTCGACACCGGACGCGACCAGCTCCTCGCCTTCATGGAGGCCAGCGGGGTGCCGGGGGTCCCCGCCGAGTACGACGCGGGCATCAACCGCGGGCTCGGGGTGCCGGGCGTGTTCTATCACTTCGCGTTCGAGGCGGGCACCGAGGCGGCGCTGATCGAGAAGCGCGCCGAGCTGCGCGCGAAGGGAGTCGAGGTGACCGACGTGGTGGATCACGACTGGGCCAAGTCGATCTACTTCAAGGATCCGAACGGCATCCAGCTCGAGTTCTGCTGCTACACGCGCAACCTGAACGCGGACGACGCCCGCATGCAGCACCGCGCGGAGATCTCGGTCCGCCGCCTGGGGCTGGAGGATCCGGTGGCGCTGAGCTCGGCGAAGCGCTAGGCCGGCGGTTGATTCGATGAAGCGAGTTCTTTACGTCGTGTCGCGGGAGCAGCCTCTGCTGTGCGGGTATCTGATGACCACCGCGGGCGCCCGATCGGCCGGCGGTCACCTCGTGGAGATCAAGCTGGACGAACGGCGGATCGAGCGTCGGCTATCCGCGGAGGCGCGAGACCCGGAGCGACGTCGGGGGGAGGAGCGGCGGCGGCGACCCAGCCTGGACCGAGAGCTCCGCTCCCGGGGCTACGCGACGGTGGCCCAGTCCGAGGCCGGCCCCTCCCCGACCGTCGACGGCCCGCCGGCGCGCCGCATGGCTTGGCGGCGCCGGTCGAGCTTGGGGCAGCGTGCGGTCCGCGCGGGTCGACGCAACCGCGTGGGGTGGGGAGTGATCGCTCTGCTGCTCGTCGCGGCCGGGGTGGCGTTCGTCGTGACCCGGTCCATGGATTGGGTGCCGGTTCCGCGGGCATCCGCTCCGCCGGTCGCTCCGGAGATCGAGAAAGCTGCCCCTCCTCCGACGGTGTCGCGAGCGGAGACCGTCGTCCCCCGCGCGGCCGCGCCCCCGCCCCCGCGGCGGGTGCCGGACCCGATCGTCAGCACGCGGTCCTCCGGCGTCGTGCTGTCCGTCGACCCGCGAGCCAGACTGCTCGTTCTCGAGGACCGGGGTGCGGCCGGCGAGGCGGCACGTCTGCGTATCGAGCTGGCCCCCGACGCCCGCGTGCTGCTGTCCGAGCGGGCCGACCAGCCCGCGGATCCGAGCCGCCCGTTCAAGGACACCACGATCGACCTCTCCGACGTCAGGCGCGGCGACTACGTGGTCGTGGAGCGGCGGGGTCCGGAGGGGAAGGCGCTGGCGCGCTCCGTCGTGGTGACCTTTCGGGCAAACAAGTAGGGTCGGCCAACCAAGTAGGGATGCGGGGCCCCGCGGACTACCAGGGATAGTGGTCGGCCGGGAGTCGTTTTTTCTGCCGCTTCTTCGCGGTCATGACCTGAAAATATTCCGCGACGGAGGGCAATCGCACATGACATTCCTGCTGACGTACTTGCTGCTGGCGATCGTCTTCGGCTTCGGGTTTGTCTGTGCGGCCGCCTTCACGGTTGGTGAGGACTGAGTAGCGCGACCCGACGCCGGTCACTCCCCGTTCCCTCCGCCCGACGACCCCACCTCAAGTCCCCGCGAACTCGACCAGCCGGCAGAGCGCGTTGACCAGCTGCATCTCCTCGATGGATTGGCAGCGCGCTTCCAGCAAACGGGGCGAGCAGACCAGGATCGCGAGGCACTGCGCGCGCGAGATGGCCACGTTCAGGCGGTTGCGGGAGAAGAGGAACGTGAGGCTGCGGGGCACGTCCTCGCCGCTGGAGGTGGCCATCGAGAAGAAGACGATGGGCGCCTCCTGACCCTGGAACTTGTCGACGGTTCCGACCCGGACCCCGGCGGGCAGGGCGGTGCGCAGCCGGAGCACCTGGGCGTTGTAGGGTGCCACGACCATGAAGTCGTCCTCGCGGAGCGGGCGGGTCGTGCCGTCGGCGTCGGTGAAGCGGCCACCGCGCATGGCGGCGATCCGCTTCGCGATCTCGGCCACCTCCTCGTCGGAGGAGGACCGGTTGCCGTCGTGGTCGACCGGCGCGAAGCGGATGCCGGTGCCGGACGAGGTGGTGCGGCGGGCCGCCGACGCGTCGGAGTGTAGCCGGCCGGCGTAGACGATCTCCGAGATGAAGTCGGACACGCCCGGGTGCATGCGGAAGCTGCGCTCGAGGAAGACACCCCGGTCCTCCGGGATGGTCGGAGCGTCGCCGAGCAGGTGCTCGAGGACGGAGGCGCCCGCGCCCGCCGGGTGGACCGCCTGGGAAACCTGGGCGAGCTGGAGCGGATCGCCGAGGAAGATCAGGTTGCGGGCCGCCGTGCCCATCGCGAGCGCGTCGGCCAGGGAGATCTGGCCGGCCTCGTCCAGGACGAGATAGTCCAGCGCGCGGTCGAGCTTCTCGCGGGAGAAGAGCCAGGCGGTGCCGGCCAGGAGCTGGACGTCGCGGCCGGCGCCCTCGAAGGTCGCGTTGTCGTCGTCGGACTTGATGAGCGCACCGTCGTACTCGGACTCGGGGTTGCCGGTGGACTTCTTCAGGCCCTTGAATCGCACGCCCGTCTCGCGCGCGACCTTCTCGATCTCGGTCAGCAGGTTGTGGATCGCCTTGTGGCTCTGGGCCGCGATGCCGACGCGCCGCCCATTGGCGAGCAGGTGGACGACGATGCGCGCGCCCGTCCACGTCTTGCCGGTGCCGGGCGGACCCTGGAGGAAGAGATAGCTCGCGTCCAGGCCGAGGGCGAGCGCCTTCATCTCCGCGAGATCCGTGGTCTGGATCCTGGCCCCGGGGGCACCGCCCTGGATGCGGGGGTGCTCGCGCGCGAGGATGGCCCGGAGCGCCCGGTAACCGTCATCGTCCGCCCGGATCGACTCGCCCACGCGCAGGACCGCCGCGCGCTGAGTCCGGGTCTCGATCGGGCCGCCCGCGATGATCGCCTCGGGCAGCGGACTCGCGCCGACCTTGGGTCCTCGGAGCAAACGCACGATGCCGACGGTGCCGCTCGAATCGTCGATCTCGACGATATCCCCGGCGTGCTTGCCGGTCGCCGGGTCGTGCACCGGGATCCCAGGTCGGAGCTTGTGGTCCTGGATCGGGAAGGTCAGGGTGTGGACGAACGATCTCTTGACCGGCCTCGGGGGCGTGCCGCGGTCGACCGTCAGGTAGGCGATGGCCTCCGTGTCGTCCTGCAGCTCCTCCGGCGACTTGCCGAGGCGGTCGTAGTACGCCCACCACGCGGGACGGGCCTCACGCCGGTGGTACTCGAGCAGCTCGCCCGCGAGCCAGCCGGGCGAGCCGGGCTCGGCTCCCTCGAGCAGCGCCTGGCGCAGTCGCCCGCGCGCGTCGAGGGCCTCGGTGGCTTCGGGAGACAGCGGCTGCGCCTCGGGCGCCTCCGGCCACCGCAGGTGCTCGGGGCGGATCCGGTGCAGCCATTCGAGCAGGCCCAGGGTCGCGAGGCAGTCCTCGCGATTGTAGGCCGCGATCTCGTCGAGCAGCGGTTCGTCCCTCTCGTGCAGCCAGCGCTCGTAGTGGAGGATGGCCTGCGTGCCCGACTGCACCGGCCCGCTCCGGACGAAGTCGAACAGAGCCTCGACGTCCTTGAGGGAGTAGCTCGGTACCCCGGCGCGTAACGCCCGGCGCAGGATCGTATGCAGGTCCACGAAGACCTTCCGGCGGAGCAGATCGTCCACCTGGGTCTCACGCGAGACGTACTCGGCCATCAGCCGCTTGAGCGTGCTCGGCTCCGAGCCGCTGAAGTGGTACACGTGCAGATCGGGATGCGCGGTGAGGCGCGCGTGGACGAGATCGACCAGGCCCTCGAACGCCCGTCGCTCGCCGTCGCGATCGTGGGCCCAGAACGCCTGGTATCGCGGCTCGGGCCCGTCGAGCAGGAGCACGCCGAAGAGATACTCGAGGCCGCGCGCGGGTTCGAAGAAGGGGTGGCCCTCGAGATCGAAGATCACGTCGCCGGGTGATCGCGGCGGAAGCGCCTCGAAGCCGCGGCCGTCCTCGGCGTCGAGCGGCCGCCATTCCAGTGAGCTCGTGCGCTGGCGGATGAGCTGCAGGTCCGCCTGCTCGCGCAGTCCCTGGAGCGTGGACGTCGCGATCCGGGCCACCGTGAAGTCGGCCGGCGTCTGGGCCAGCGCGGCCAGGGTCTCGATGCCGGAGGCGAAGAGCCGCTTCACCTGGATTCGCTGGATGCCCGCCACCCGCACGACGTGGTCCTCGCGCTCGAGCTGGTCGCCGCAGGGCTTCCGGTAGTCGCAGAAGGAGCAGTGGTGGCACGGATAGGGGCCGGTGGCGGGCCGGGTGCCCGCGGCCGCGCCGAAGCGCTCGCGCACGCGCCGGAAGTAGGCGGTCACGTCGGCCAGCCGGATCG